>Ga0335079_10005731_pt1 | contig 14214 bp, 14 predicted proteins | sample Lox_Sample_33_FD_206719 | JGI IMG/M metagenome (GOLD analysis project Ga0335079, IMG submission 206719) | Soil microbial communities from Loxahatchee National Wildlife Refuge, Florida, United States - Lox_Sample_3.3 | ecosystem: Environmental > Terrestrial > Soil > Wetlands | place: USA...
GGGAGGTTGTACGAGCGGCCGCCGTAGAGCATCCGCGAGGAGGTGTGGAGCAGCGTCAGCTTCTCCATCGCCCGCGTCATGCCGACGTAGCAGAGGCGCCGCTCCTCCTCGACGCCCTGCTCCTCGATCGAGCGCGAGTGCGGGAAGATCCCCTCCTCCATGCCGATGAGGTAGACGGCGCGAAACTCGAGGCCCTTCGCGTTGTGAAGCGTCATCAGCGTCACGAGCGAGCCCTCGCCGCGGATCGCGTCCTGGTCGGAGTAGAGCGACACCTCCTGGAGGAAGGCGGAGAGGTTCGGCTCCGGCGTCTGCTCCTGCCATTCGCGCGCGAGCGAGACGAGCTCCTGGAGGTTCTCGATCCGTCCCTGCGCCTCGATCGTGCGCTCCGCCTCGAGCGCCGCCACGTAGCCCGAGCGCTCGAGCACGCGCTCGATCAGCTCCGGTACCTCGAGCTCGAGCGCGCCGGACATGCAGGACTGGATGATCGTGCGGAACGCACGCACCGCCTTCAGCGGCGCCGCGCCGACACCTGCCTCCTCCGGCGCCTCGGTCGCCTCCCAGAGTGAGATCCCCTGCGTGTCGGCGTAGCTCTGCAGACGCGCGAGCGTCGAGTCGCCGATGCCGCGGCGCGGCCGGTTCGCGATGCGGACGAGTGACACCGCGTCGTAGGGGTTGTCGACGACCTGGAGGTACGCGATCAGGTCCTTCACTTCGGCGCGCTCGTAGAAGCGTGGGCCGCCGATCACCTGGTAGGCCACTCCCTGGCGCACGAGCACGTCCTCGAGCACCCGGCTCTGCGCGTTCGTCCGGTAGAAGACCGCGATCTCGCGGCCGGAGTAGCCCTCCTCGACGAGCATCGCGATCTCCGCGGCGACATAGCGTGCCTCGGCATGCTCGTCCTCCACCTCGATCACCCGCACCGGCTCGCCTTCGCCGAGCTCCGACCAGAGATTCTTCTCCTTGCGCTCGCGGTTGTGGCTGATGACGCCGTTCGCGGTTTCGAGAATGCTGTTCGTCGACCGGTAGTTCTGCTCGAGCGCGATCGACCGTGCACCGGGGAAGTCGCGTTCGAACTCGAGCACGTTGCGGATGTCGGCCCCGCGGAACGCATAGATCGACTGGTCCGGGTCACCCACCGCGAACACGTTGCCGTGCTTCGCCGCGAGCAGCTGCAACAGGCGGTACTGGGCGTGGTTCGTGTCCTGGTACTCGTCGACGAGGACATAGCGGAACGCCTTCTGCCACTTCTCGGCTGCCTCGGGGAAGCGCTCGAGCACGTCGACGGTGAGGTAGAGCATGTCGTCGAAGTCGACCGCGTTCGAGGCGAACAGTCGGCGCTGGTAGACCTCGTAGACGTCGGCGACCGTCTGGTCGTAGAAGCTCGCGACCCGAGAGGAGTATTCGGCGGGACCGACGAGTTGGTTCTTCGCGTTCGAGATCTGCGCATGAATGCCGCGCGGCGTGAAGCGCTTCGGGTCGCGGTCGAGCTCCCCGAGACAGTGCTTCACGAGCCGCAGCTGGTCCGCCTGGTCGTAGATGGTGAAGTTCGTGCGGTAGCCAAGCCGGGCAGCCTCGCGGCGGAGGATGCGACCGCAGGCGGCATGGAAGGTCATCACCCAGCAGGCGCGGGCGGGGGGGCCGACGAGATCCTCGACGCGCTCGCGCATCTCGGCGGCCGCCTTGTTCGTGAACGTGATGGCGAGGATCTCCGGCGGCTTCGCACCGACGGCCGCGAGCAGATGGGCGATGCGACGGGTGAGGACGCGAGTCTTGCCGGAGCCGGCGCCGGCGATCACGAGCAGCGGCCCCTCGGTCGTAAGCACCGCCTCGCGCTGCGCCGGATTCAGGTCCTCGAGGTACGTCTCCGGCGTCGTCGCGGCCACCGGCCGATCGTAGCGGGGCGCCACCACGGCCCCGGCGGACTAGGCTCCGCTCGTGCGCGTCGCGCTCATGATCGAGGGGCAGGAGGGCGTCACGTGGGAGCAGTGGTGCGCGCTCGCAGCCGCCTGCGAGGTGCACGGGGTCGAGACGCTCTTCCGCTCCGACCACTACATCTCGCAGGCCGACGAGGACGCGAACGTCGCGCACGACGCCTGGACGACGCTCGCCGCCCTCGCGGCGCGCACGACGACACTCCGCCTCGGCACGCTCGTCTCGCCGGCCACCTTCCGCCTCCCCTCCCTGCTCGCGAACGCAGCCGCGACCGTCGACCACGTCTCCGGCGGCCGGATCGAGCTCGGGCTCGGCGCCGGTTGGATGGAGCGGGAGCATCGCGCCTTCGGCTTTCCGTTCCCGGAGACGCCGGTGCGGATGGAGATGTTCGGCGAGCAGCTCGAGATCGTGCACAGGCTCTGGACGGAGCCGCATGTCGACTTCCACGGCCGGCACTACACACTCGAGAACGCGCCCGGTCTGCCCAGGCCCGTCCAGCGGCCGCATCCGCCGCTTCTCGTCGGCGGCAGCGGCACGCGCGGCACCGCCGAACCGGCGGCACGCTTCGCGGACGAGTACAACTGCGCGTTCGCGTCGCCCGCGGACTTTGCGGCGATCCGTGCCAGGGTCGTACGCGCGTGCGAGCGGGCGGGGCGCGACCCGGCAACGATGCGCTTCTCGACGATGACCGGCTGCCTCATCGGCGCGACGCGCGCCGACGCGATCGCGAGAGCGCGAGAGCTATACGAGCGGACCCCTCGCGACGTCGGGTTCGACACGTGGGTCGAGCGCTACGCGCAGCGCGCGGTGATCGGCTCGGTCGAGGAGGTCGCCGCCAGGCTGCGCGAGTATGAGCGCGCGGGCTGCGGGCGTGTGATGCTCCAGCACCTGCTGCACGCAGACATCGAGCCGGTGCGGCTGATCGGCCGCGAGCTCGCCCCCGCCCTCACCTAGAGCTCTTTCCAGCGGCCCTGAAGAACGTCGTCGATGTTCGGGACGCCCCACTCTTCGAGTTGCCGCCAATCCCGCTTCGTCGTCCCTCGCGCGGGGCGGATCGGCCCGCCGAGCGCGTTCTTCGTCATGGCGGCCGCGATCACAGTGACGATGAGGTTTGCCCACCCCGGCAGCCCGAGATAGCCGAACAGGAAGGCGTACCCCGTTGCCGAGGCGGGCCAGATCGCCCGGTAGACGGCGAGCGCGACGCGACCGCGGACGAGCGCCCGCAGGCCGCGGCCGGCCGACATCGCGATGAGATACGCGAGCAGGCCGAGCCAGAACGTTCCGGTGCGGTTGCCGGTCATCACTCCGGCGACGATCGCGAGCACGAACGTCACCGGCCGCAGCAGCGCGGCGAGCACCCAGGGGCCGGAGGAGGGCTTGCTCATCGCGCGAACTCTGTCACGGATCGGAGATGGACGAGAGCGGCACGACACGACTCGAGACCTTCAGCGACGGCGTGTTTGCGATCGCTGCGACCGTGCTCGTGCTCGAGATCTCCGTCGGCTCGCACGAGGGCGCCGGCCTGGGCTCGGCCCTGCTGCATCTCTGGCCGTCCTACCTCGCCTACGTGACGAGCTTCGTCACGATCGGGATCATCTGGATGAACCACCATACGTGCGTCGAGACGATGGCGCGAGTCGACAAGACGCTGCTCTTCCTCAATACGCTCCTGCTGCTCACGATCGCCTTCCTGCCGTTCCCGACGAGGCTCGTCGCCGAATACCTTCAGAAGCACGGCGAGCAGGCCGCCGTATACGCGTACGACGCGACGCTCGTCGTGATGGCGGTCATCTACAACATCTGGTGGCGGTACGCCAGCACCGGCCGGCGTCTGATCGCCGAGAACATCCCCGAGTCGCGGGTGCGCGCGATCTCGCGTGCGTTCAACCCGGGCGTGCCGGCATACGGCCTCATCCTCGTCGTCGCGATCTTCAGCCCGCTGGCGAGCGTCGAGCTGACACTGGCGCTCGCCGCGTTCTACCTGCCGAGCTCGGCGTTCTTCGAACGCTAGCCCCGCACGGTCACGTTGCCGAACGCGAGTGCGGCCGGCGCGCCCGTGTCGAGCAGCACGGCCCCGGTCGCGGTCTTCCAGATGCGGACCGCGAACCGGTTCGGGAAGCCGTCCACGGCCTGCACCGTGAACGAGTAGCCGCCGGCGCCGTTCGCAACACCGGTGCCCTGGAGCGTCGCCGTGCGTCCCGTGACGACGAGCCACGCGAGCGACGTCGCATGGAAGACGACGCCGCGTCCTGCGACGGTGACGCTCCCGGTCGGCGTCGCTGCGCCGCCTGGGTACCGGGCCTCGAGCGTGAAGAGCAGCCGCTCGTGCCGCCGCCCGATCGTCCCGGCGCCCGTGACGGAGCCGAACTGGTCGGCGACGATCAGCGCCTGCGACGCGGAGCCGGTCGCACCGGCGTTGTCCCGCACGAACGCCGACAGCGTGTCGAGGCCGGACGCCACGGGCGTCCACGTCGCGCTCGCCGTGCCGGAGCCGCCCGACTCCGTCACCGTGCCCGGCAGCGTCGCGCCTCCGACCGTGAACGACGCCGTGTGCGTGTCGTGCACACCGGGGTCGGCGAAGGAGGCCGCCAGCGGAACGTGGCTGCCGATGAAGAAGACGGCCCCCGGGGCGGGCGCGGTGATGTTCACGGCCGGCGCGACGTTGGCGATTGCGACCGCGACCGTCGCAACGGTCGAGCCGCCGTCCTTGTCGGTCACGCGCACGCGCGCCGTCACGCCGGGATCGTCGACGGCAGGACAGCTCGTGGACGGGCCGGCAGCGAGGGCGAACGTGCCGCCGCCGCAGTCGAACTCGAAGGTGAAGCCTGCGGTGGTGTCGGCTGCCGAGGGATCGGTCACGTGCGCGGTCAGCGTGAACGTGCCGCCTTCGGTCACGGGAGAGGGTTCGGCCGTCAGGGTCACGGTCGGCGGCACGTTGCTCACGGTCAGCGTCGTGGTGTCGGTCGTGCATGCTCCGTGGTCGTCGCAGACCGTCAGCTTCACCGGCACCGTGGCGGGACCGTCGGGCGCGGTGACGGTCGCATCCGCCCCGCTCGCGGCGACACCGCCGACGTCCCATGCGTAGGTCAGGGGGTCACCGTCCGGATCGGTCGCTGAGCCGTGCAGCGCAACGAGCGATCCCTCCGCGGCGGCGTACGGCCCGCCGGCCGACGCGACCGGCGGCCGGTTGACCGCCGTGGCCGAGACCTCGTCGCCGACGCTCACCGGCTCGCCCATCGTCTGGCGGATGCCGAGCAGGAGCGACGCCGCGTCCGACGTGCTCACCGTCTCTCCGTCCGCGAGGCGCAGGCCGGGCAGCAGGGAGACGGCGTCGGCCCCGCTCACCGTCTCGCCGTCCTCGAGACGGATGCCGAGCAGGAACGCGACCGCGTCGGCCGCGCGGATCGGCTCTCCGTTCTGGAGGAGGATCCCGAGCAGGAACGAGGGCGAGTCGGCGACCACGATGCCCTCGGCGCGCGCGAGGGCGAGCGCCAGCCTGAGGAGCGTGGCGTCGTCCGTCGTGACCTGATCGCTCGTGCCGAAGACGACCGGCGGCAGCGCCGTCCCACTGTCGGACGCGGTCAGCCCGTCGTCGATCGTGATCGAGATCGGCGGCGGCGGCGACGCGGCAGGGGCGGAAGCGGCGCACGCGAGCAGCGCCGTCATGACGGCCAGCACCACGCAGAGCGCAGCAGCGCCCCGGCGGCCTCTTCCGGTCACCTCAGCCCTCCGGTCCCGCGCCTCCTACGAGAAGCTCAGCTTGACGGTGACGGCGACCTGCTGCCCGGCGGCGACCGGAACGGCTGCGGGATCGCCGTTCAGGCCGTCGAGGGCCTTGTGCGTGAACTGGCTGGACGCAGGACTGACGCAGCCGGCCGTCGCCGGACCCGTGCACTCGCCCAGATACGTGTCCACGTTGTTGATCGTCGTGTCGGCGGACGGCGTCGCCGTGCCGCTGAGCACGACCTTGTTCGCGTCGGGACCGGTCGTCGGCGCGGTCACGACGAGGTTCTTGTAGAACGGCGGCGAGTCCGACGCGGTGTTGAGCGAGTCGACGATCGCGCCGAAGCCGATGTTCACGCCCCAGCTCCCGGCAGCCGACGCGCGCGACAGCAGCCGCGCCAGAACGGCCGCGCCGCTCGGCACGAGCGCGTTCTCGAAGTGCCTGCGGGCGACGATCCGGTGCTGCTTGTTCCGGACGACGATCGTCCACTGGCCGTGCACGGTGACGTAGTTGGCAGCGGTGGGTGTGCTCGTCTGATGCAAGAGGCTCGCGCCGGCGGCGCCTGCGCCCCCGACGGCGAGCACGACCGCGAGGGTTGCGGCAACGCGCTTACTGTTCATGTTCCCCTTTTCCCCGGAATTACCAGCGCGCACATCGTGGTCGGCGTTGACGGGGAGGACAATCACCCGTTCAAGATAAGAATTTGTCGCGGAGCGCCGCCTCGAGCCACGCCGACGACGCAGCGAGCGCCGCGGCGTCGCCCGACTTCAGCACGACCTCGACGCGCGGGCCGTCCGGCAGGAACGCCGGATACGAACCGACGAGCACGCCCGGCCAGCGCTCGCCGCATTCGACGAGCAGGGGCGCGATCGTGCTCTCGCGCGTGCGGTACGTGCGGCGCCAGACCGCGATCGGGTCACCGCGGCGAAACTCCTCCTCGACCGCGGCGAACATCGCCTCCATCTCGGCCGGCAGACCGGGCATGACGTAGACGTTCCCGATCGCGAACCCCGGCGCGCCGCCGAGCGGATTCGGCAGCGGTGTGCTCCCGGCCGGCAGGCGCGCCCAGCGCGCGGCGTACTCGGGGTCGCGGGTGAACCGCCGGCGGAGGTCGGCGGCGAGCTCGGGCAGCTCCTCCTGCCCGACGTCGAACGCGTGCGCGAGCGCCTCCCGCGTCAGATCGTCGGGCGTACCGCCGAGTCCGCCCGTGACCAGCAGGAAGTCGACGCGCGGCGCCTCGCCGCGGACGAACTCGGCGATCGCCTCGATCTCGTCCGGCAGCGCGGCGATCATTCGTACTGCGACGCCGAGCGGCGCGAGCCGCTGCGCGAGCCAGGACGCGTTCGTGTTCGGGACGTCGCCCGACACGATCTCGTTGCCGATGGTGAGGATCGACGCGCTCGCCATCAGAGCTCGATCGTACGTGTCGCGCCGAAGCGCTCGAGGAACACACGGTCGTGCGTGACGAGCAGTACCGTCCCCTCGTAGCCACCGAGCGCGAGCTCGAGCTCCTCGATCGCCTCCACGTCGAGGTGGTTCGTCGGCTCGTCGAGCACGAGGCAGTTGACGCCCCGAGCCGAGAGGAGCGCGAGCACGGCCCGCGTGCGCTCTCCGGGCGACAGCGACGCCGCCGTGCGCAGCACGTCGTCCGCGCCGAGCTCGAACTTCGCGAGCAGGGTTCGCGCCTCCTCGGGCACCAGACCGCTTTCGCGGACGAAGGTGTCGAGCAGCGGCTCCGCACCGGAGAACGTCTCCCGGCGCTGCTCGAGCTCGCCGAGCACGACGCCCGGTCCCGCCCACCGCGTGCCGGCAGCGAGCGGGAGACGGCCGAGCAGGACGTCCAGCAGCGTCGTCTTGCCGCTTCCGTTCGGCCCTGCGAGCGCGACCCGCTCGCCCCAGCGCACCTCGAGGTCGAGAGGGCCGAGGCGGAACGCGCCACGCGCCACCTCGGCGCGCTCGAGCCGCACGACGACGTCGCCGCTACGGGCGGCCGGCGCGAGCCCGAGGCGCAGCTGCCATGGCTCGTACGGCTTCTCGACGCGCTCCAGGTTGCCGAGCTTCTTCGCGTACACCTTCTTCGCGTCCTTCGACTTCTTCTTCTTGCGGCCCTGGCCGTAGCCACGCTCTTCCCATCTCTGCGTGCGACGGGCCTGCTCGGCTATGCGCTCCTTCTCACCCGTGTAGGCCTCCCAGCGCTGGTAGTGACGCGCGCGCCGGCGTTCGCGCTCCGCCTCGTACTCGCTCCAGCCGCCGGCGTACTCGGCGGCGCCGTGCGTCCACTCGTCGAGCTCGACGATCCGCGTCACGGTGCGATCGAGAAAGGCACGATCGTGCGAGACGATCACCGCCGCGCCTTCGAAGACCTGCAGGAACGCCTCGAGCCGCGCGAGGCCCGCGAAGTCGAGGTCGTTCGTCGGCTCGTCGAGCAGGAGCACGTCGAAGCGGCTGAGCAGGATCGCGGCAAGGGCTACGCGCGCGGCCTCGCCACCGGAGAGACCGCCGAGCGGACGCTCGAGACCCCCGGCGAAGCCGAGCTCGCCGAGCGTCGCGGCCGCCCGCACCTCGAGATCGCCGCCGCCGCGCGCGAGGAATGCGTCGAGCGCGTCATGATGCCGGACCGCGAGCTCCGGCTCGGCGACGAGCAGCTCTGCGAGGTCGTCCATGCGTGCGGCAGCTGCCGCCACGCCCGTGCGGCGGGCGAGGTATGCGAGCAGCGTCTCGCCCGGGAGCGGGTCGCGCTCCTGGGGCAGACGGCCGACGGCGAGCGAAGGCGGCAGGCGCCGCACGGCACCGCGGTCGGGTGCCTCCAGGCCGGCCAAGAGCCGTAGCAACGTCGACTTGCCGACGCCGTTTCGCCCCACGAGCCCGACCCGCGCGTGCGGCGGCACGACGAGATCGACGTCCGCGAGGACGACCCGGCCTCCGTGGAACTTCGTGACGCCGACCGCGGCGAGCGTGCCGACCGAGCGCATGGCCACCTCCCGACGAGAACGAACGCCAAGTAACAAGTTGTTACTTGGAAGGAGCGGGTTGGGTCTCGTCAGTCGGTCATAGGCGGCGCGAGCGCGCCGGCCGCAAGTCTAGCGGCGCGAGACCGTGATGCGGCCCGCCGCCTCAGCGAGCACGAGCTCGTCCCAGGAGGCGACGAGTGTCGCCGCCACCAGCTCGTTCGCGGCATGCGTCGTCGTCAACGCGACGACGCGCATCCCTGCGGCGAGCGCCGCCTGCACCCCCGCGGGCGCATCTTCGAGGACGAGGCAGTCGGCGGGCCGACGGCCGAGGCGCCGCGCCGCCTCCAGGTAGCCCTCGGGATCCGGCTTGCCCGCGGCGACGTCGTCCGCGGTGACGAGCACCGCCGGCAGCGGCAGCCCGGCGGCTGCGAGCCGCGACGTCGCGAGCGCGCGCGTCCCGCTCGTCACGACAGCCCACGTCTCCGGCGGCAGCGTCGGCAGCAGCGCCGCCGCCTCCGGGTACCCGGAAACGCCCGCGGCGTCGGCGATCTCGGCCGCCTCGAGAAGTGCCACCTCTGCGGCGATGTCGGCCGAGAGGCCGAGATCCAGCAGCGCGTCCTGCGTGCGCCGGCCGTGTGCCACCGCCACGACGGCATCCGCGTCGAGCTCGTGCTCCGCGGCCCAGCGCCGCCAGGCGCGCTCGACGCTCGCCGCGGAGTCGACGAGCACGCCGTCGCAGTCGAAGAGGACGGCGCCGACCTCGATCATCGCAGCGGAAACGCGACGCGGGACAGGGCGGGCAGCGCCTGAGCCGAGACCCAGAGCGGCGTCGTCGCGTACCGCGCCGAGTAGCGGAGGCTCCCGTCCGCGCGGGTCATGCGTGAGAGATAGCGAAACGCGGCGGCCGGAGGCGTCGCGCCGGCGGCGACGAACGCCTGAATCGACCACGCGGTCGACTGGACGTTGGAGCCCGAGCCCGCCTCGAGCTCGAAGCCGCCGTCGGCCCGCTCTCGCGCGCGGAGGAACGCGAGCGCCCGCGCGACCGGCCGGCCGTGGACGCCCGCGGCGACGAGCGCCTCGACCGCGGCGGCCGTGTCGTCGTTGTCGGGCTTCGCGCCGAGCAGCCAGGGGAAGCCGCCGCTTCTCGCCTGCGCGCGAACGAGGAAGCGGACGGTGGCGGCCGGCACAACCTGCCCCGCCTGGCGGAGGGCGAGCACGCCCCAGATCGTCGAGTTGACCGCCGGGCCGATCGCGCCCGTCGGGTGCTCGAGCGCGCGGAGAGAGTCGAGCAGACCGGGCGAGGCACCGCCGCCGACCGCCTCCGCCATCGTCACGAGCTCGACCTCGGTCGGCGTCAGGCCCGTCTCGTGCGCCCGGAGAAAGGCGGTCGCGGCGCCGGGCGCCGGGGCGCCGGCGGCATGCAGCGCGAGCACCGCGGTCGCGGTGAGACCTGCGGTCGACCCGCCGCCGGGCTCGGCGTAGCCGCCGTCCGGCTGGGCGCGCCCCTGCACGAACGAGAGCACCGTCGCGGCGATCGCGACGGCGACCTTCACGCCCATACGACCTCCGTCCGCAGGCGCTTCCCGTAGCGCTCGAGCATCCGCCGCAGCTCCGGCCCCGCCGCGAGCGCAAGCGCGAGATTTCCCGTCGCATGCGCGGTGTCGAAGGGGAACCCGGCTGCCTGTCGCGCGAGGAACGACGCCCAGGTGTGCGGGTAGAAGCCGTACCAGTTCCAGAAGTCGAGCACGAAGCCGTACGCGTAGCCGAGCACGAAGCACGTGACGGCGAACGGGATCCGGCGGCGGAGGAGCGGCGCCAGGGCGGCGCCGGCGGCGCCGCAGCCGCCCCACGCGAGCATCTGCCAGGGCGTCCACAGTCCCTGGCCGAGGAAGAAGTTCGAGACGAACGCGGCGGTCGCGCCGACGCCGATCCCGGCGCGCGGGCCGAGTGCGACTCCGGTGACGATCGCGATGTCCGTAAGCGGCTGCACGTCGGGGACGGGCGCGAGCAGCACGCGGCCCGCCGCGGCGGCCGCGGCCAGCGTGGCGATGATCGTCACCTCCTTCGCCGACTGCGGGCCGCCGTCGAGCCACGCCGCCGCTCCGGCGATGAGCGCGGCGGCGGCGAGCAGGAGCGCGAGCGCGGATGCATGGGTGGCGAACGCCACGCCGGCGGCTGCGGTGAGCGCCAGGACGAAGACGATGCGGGCGATGCGACTACGCAAGCGCGGCCTCCGGCAGTGCGGCGAGCGAGATCTCGCGGTCGGCTACCGCCGCGGCGAAGGGTCCGTCATGCGTGACGACGAGCGTCGCCCTCTCCCCCGCCTGCGCGCGCAGCAACGCGGCGAGCTCGAGCTTCCGCTCCGGGTCGATGCCGCGCGTCGGCTCGTCGAGCACGAGCAGGTCGGGGTCGCCGACGAGCACGGTCGCGAGCGCGAGCCGCTCCCGCTCGCCGCTCGAGAGATCGCGCGGATGGCGCGCCTCGTAGCCGGCGAGCCCGACGGCGGCGAGGGCGCGCCGCGCCTCGGCGAGACCGCCTCCGAGGGCGACCTCGTCGTCCGCGCGCTCGCGTACGAGGTACCTGCCCGGGTCCTGGAGCAGAAACGTCGACCGCCCGATGCGCTCGACGGTGCCCGCGTGGGGCTCGAGCAGCCCCGCGGCGAGCTTCGCGAGCGTCGTCTTGCCGCAGCCGTTCGGCCCGGTGAGGGCGACGATCTCGCCACGCCGCAGCTCGAGCGACGCACCGTCGAGCACGCGCGGGCCGTCGCCGTACGCGAACGACACGCCCGCGACCCGGCAGACCGTCTCTTCGCCCACAAGTGACAAGTTGTTACTTGCTTGCCGGGTCCAGGCGGGGCGATGCTCCTCGAGCCACTCGAGCGCGTCGTCCCGCGGCGCGTCGAGCAGGATGCGGCCGCGCTCGAGGAAGACCACGCGGTCGGCGTAGCGGAGCACGGTCGCCGGCCGCTGTTCGGAGAGGACGACGGCCGAGCCGTTGCCGAGGGCGTGCTCGAGGAACGCCTCGGCGCCCTCACGATCGAGCTGGGAGGTGGGCTCGTCGAGGAGGAGCAGCCGCGGCTCGAGCGCGAGCGCGGAGGCGAGACAGACGCGCTGGAGCTCGCCGCCGGAGAGCTCGGTCACCCGCCGGCCGGCGAGGTGCTCCGCGCCGACCGCGGCGAGCGCGCGGCCGACGACGCCGGCGATATCGCCCGCGGGCGTGCCGACGTTCTCCAGCCCGAACGCGACCTCTGCCTCGACGCGGCCGAGCACGACCTGGTCCTCGGGATCCTGGAAGACGGACGCAACCGTCCCGGCCAGGTCGGCCGGACGGGCCCGGCGCGTGTCGTGCCCGTCGACCTCCACCCGCCCCTCGAAGCGGCCGCCGTGGAACCACGGCACGAGCCCGGCGAGCGCGCGAAGCAGCGTCGACTTGCCCGAGCCGGAGGCGCCGAGCAGCAGGACGACCTCACCCTCTTCGACGCGAAGCGACGCCTCGCGGAGTGCCGGCGGCGCTCCGGCATAGGCGTACGTCAGCCTGTCGATGCTCGCTAGAGCCATAGCGCTGCGACGGCGATCACGGTGATGGAGAGCACGACTGCGCCGTAGTCGCGGAGCCGCCAGGGCGGAGGCGGCACCCGCGTCCGGCCGGGCCGGCCGAAGCCTCTCGCCTCCATCGCCTCGGCGAGGTTGAGTCCGCGCTCGAGCGAGCCTGCGAGGAGCGGCGACAGCAACGCAGCGTGGCCGCGAAGCCCTTCCGGCTCGAGACCGCGGCCGCGCAACGCCTCGACGAGCCCGGCTGCGTCCCGCTCGAGCGTCGGCACGAGACGGGTGGCGAGCGCGGCGGCGAGCACGGAGCGACGCGCCGTCGCGGCCGCGATCAGCCGATCGTGGTCGAGCAGCAGCGCGTACGCCGCGAACGCGAAGCCCACGGCGGCGAGACGGAGAGCGTTCAAGCCCGCGATCCGCAGCTCCTCCGTCGTCACGTCGAGCCGGCCGAGCACCGGCACGTCGGGCCCGCTCCAGAGCACGTGGTAGCCGGTCGACTGGAGCAGCGGCGAGAGCAGGAAGACGAAGCCGGCGCTGAACAGCGTGCCCCACAGATACGGCTTCGACCGCCGCCCCGCGCGTAGGCAGACGGCGAGCAGCATCGCTGCGAGCACGCCGACCGCCGGGAGACGGTGCGCGACGAGCGCCGCGACGGCGACGCCGAGCAGGACGAGTGCGGCGGCGCTCGGCCTCACGGCACGGAATAGCGGTAGCGGTACAGACCCGGCTCGAGCGCGAGCCGCTTCGCGTTGCCGGCGAAGGAGAACTCGACCGCTCCGCCCGGCAGGAGGCGTGCCGTGAAGCGCGGCCGGCCGCCGACGAGCCGCAGCACGTTCGCGCCCGCGGGAGCGTGCGTGACGACCGTGCCGTGCAGCAGCCGCGCGAGCGTGCGCGCGGACGGCGAGGCACCGACCACGACGGCGGGCCGCACCTTGCCGTCGTACCCGTGCAGGAACGGCTCCGGAAACGCGCCGACGACGACGGGCACGCTCTCTCCGACGCGACCCCAGTCGCGGTAGTCCCACCACTCGACGTCTCCGGCGTGGAGCACGTATTCGGCCGCACCCCGGTCGGCCTCGATCCCGTTCACGAAGTAGAACCAGTCGTGGCGAGACGTGAGCGAGCCGGAGACGCCGTCGATCGCCTCGACGTAGCGGCCGCCGTAGCGGGTCGAGATCGTCGCCTCGCGCTCGAGCGCCTGCATCGCCGTCTCACCGGCGGGAACCGACCGCACGAGCACCACCGTCCTCCCCTCGTCGCGCGTCACCCAGAGCGTCGCGCGCCCGCGGCCGCCACCGCTCCCGCACCCCGCGAGGAGCGCGACGGCGGCGGCCGCGGCGGCGACGCGGATCACGGCAGCCTGTTCGACCGGACGGCGCCGGGCGCAGCTGCCCAGACCAGCCCGTGCGCGCTCTTGAAGCAGATGTGTCCCGCCGGCGCGGAGATCATCCGCCCGTCGACGTGGTAGACGAGCCCGGACGGCACCTTCTGCACGCCCTGGTCGTCCTGCCCTGTGGCCGCGTAGCAGCCGGGCGCCGTCCGCTTCAGCACGAGCGTCGGCGGGCCGCCGCTCGGCCCGAACGCGGCCCAGTACCACTCGACCGTGTCGCCGTCCTTCAGCTGCACCTGGTCGGCGCCGACCGGCGGCGAGACGCCGTTCACCTTGAACACCCAGCCGGCGTCGCCGGCGCCGGGGTAGAAGCCGATCTGGTCGACGTAGTTGCCGAACGAGGACGACGTGACGTGGACGTAGAACTCGCCCGCCCGGGCGGCCGCCTCCAGGGCGTCGAGCGGCGTCGCCGCGACGACCGTCGGATCGTTGGAGCCGAAGATCGTGACCGTCTTGCCTTCGACGCGTACGTGAGCGAGCGCCGCGGCCGCGAACGGCACGAGGGCGAGAGCTGCGGCCAGAGCCGCAACGAGAACGAGGGATCGACGAAGCACGAAGCCTCCCTTCCGCGAGGGGTTCGGTTTGTCGCGGCGGGCGGCAGGTCTTCTGACTCGGGGCGCCCTCCCCCACCGTCTTCCCAGGCCCGAGAGCCCAGTGACGTCGTGGCGGGGA
>Ga0335079_10005732_pt1 | contig 14212 bp, 16 predicted proteins | sample Lox_Sample_33_FD_206719 | JGI IMG/M metagenome (GOLD analysis project Ga0335079, IMG submission 206719) | Soil microbial communities from Loxahatchee National Wildlife Refuge, Florida, United States - Lox_Sample_3.3 | ecosystem: Environmental > Terrestrial > Soil > Wetlands | place: USA...
CGAGAGCGAGGTGAGCCGCAGAGACGCAGGCCAGGTGAAACCGTTAAGGTTTAGCCGGGGCGGGCGCCGGAGCTGTGCTGAAATTGACTTTGGGAGCTTGGCGGGCGCCTGGTTCGGTTTTGAAGTAGGCATCGTTGCGGGTGAAGCCGGACATGCCGGCGACGAGGCTGTTGGGGAAGAGGGCGATGTACGTGTTGTAGTCCTGAACCGTTTCGTTGTAGCGGCGGCGCTCGACGGCGATGCGATTTTCGGTGCCGGCAAGTTCGTCCTGGAGGCGAAGGAAGTTTTCGTTGGATTTGAGCTGGGGATAATTTTCGGTGAGGACGAGGACTTTCGCGAGGGAAGCATCGAGCTGCGCATTGGCGGCAATTTTGTCCGCAGGAGTGGTGGCGTTCAAATAGCCGGCGCGGGCTTTGGCGATTTCGTCGAAAACTTCGGTTTCATGCTGGGCGAAGCCTTTGACGGTTTCCACGAGGTTGGGGATTAGATCGGCGCGGCGCTGAAGAACGACGTCCACCTGGGACCAAGCGGCGTTGACGGCTTCGCGTTTGATCGCCATTTGATTGCGGTGGGAAACGAACCAGCCCCCGCAAATCACCGCGAGCAGGATCAGAATCACGACAAAGATCAGCAGTGCTTTCATAGAGCCTCCAGGGCGATTCAGCCGGCGCTACCGGCGCGCCGCCATTCACGTTTAGGGATACGTTGGTCTAAAGCGGAAATTACCACAGAGAGAGCGTTTATGTATTGGCTGTAGACGCGAGGAAGATCGTCGGCGTGGGCATGCTGATCGCGCAAGCGGTGAATGGCAGCGAAAGCGGCGGCGTCAGCGCCGGTGAGCGCGGCGATGCGGGCGAAAATTTCATCGGGCGCGGCGGGAGGCTGCTCGTCGAAGTCGATGAGCGCGTGACGGAGCAGGGCGAGAACACTGGAACACGAGTCGGCGGCAGCAGCGCGGAGTGCGGCTTCATTTTCGTGCGTGAGCAGGAAATGCTGGCGGAGTTTGAGAAGCACGGTGCGGAGGTCGTGTTCGACCTGAATGCGATGGAGATTCATGGGAATGGAGAGGCTGGCGATGACGTCCGCACCGAAGAGGACGCGGCGATTTTGTCGCATGTCGAGAAGTTCAATGGAGAAAACGTCCGCGGAGGCGGCGAGTTCCGCTGCGGTGAAGAAGAGCGGAGGAGGTTCGTGCTGGTCTTTGCACCACCATTGGACGGCGGGAGCGACGCGGGACAGCTCGCGCGTGGAGAGCGAGCGGAGAATGCACACGACGTTGAGGTCGGAGTGAGATTCGTGAAAGTCGCCACGGGCAGCGGAGCCGTAAAGGATGACGGATTCGAGATTATCGGCTGCGAATTCCTTGAGGCGGCGAACCAGATCCGCCAGTTTTTCATCGTTTGACGACATTGTGTTGCCGCTCCTTGTTTAACCGATGCGGGTTTACCAGCTTCCGCCGGCTCCGCCGCCACCGCTCGAGCCTCCACCGAATCCGCCAAAACCTCCGCCCCCGCCACCCCAACCACCCGAGCTGCCGCCCCATCCGCCGGAACTGCCGCCCCATCCGCCTCCGCCCATCCCACCGAGGAACGGGCCAATCCACCAGCCGCCACCACGACGGCCGGAGCGTCCAGAGGTGTTGCGGATGGCCGCGAAGAAGATGCGCACAGCAAAGAAGATGATCACCACAACGACCCAAAACGGAAAATGGGAGGAGTCGTCTTCGGAGGGTTGAGGTGGAGCGGACGGCGGGGTGCCGGAAAGCGTGACGCCGCGATCGGCGGCGATGTAGTTGGCGAGTTGCCAGGCGGCGGTTTCGATGCCGGCGCTGAAATTATTTTGGCGGAAGAAGGGGACCATGGCGCGGCCAGCATCGCCGGCGCGGGCATCGGTGACGACGGGTTCCAGGCCGTAGCCGACTTCGGTCCAGTATTGGTGTTCGCTGGGAGCAACGAGAAGGAGAATGCCGCGGTCGTCTTTTTTGCTGCCGATGCCGAGCTGCTTGAAAAGCTCGTTGCCGTACTGCGCGGCGGTTTCTCCCTCGAGGGAATGGACGGTGACGATGGCCATTTGCGCGGCGGCTTTTTGCTCGAGCTCGGTGCAAAGAGTTTCGAGACGGGTTTTCGACTCGGGAGTGAGTGCGCCGGCGAGATCGGTGACGTAGCCGGTGGGATGGATGGATTTGAGGTTCTCGGTGGCGGCGGGTTGAGCGCAGAGGAAAAAAAGAAGAAGGACGGAAGGCGCGAGAAAGAGAGAGCGCGTCGCGAAGGAGAAACGCATGCAGGTATGACTATAGGCGGCGCATTGGGTCGTGTAAAGACAGGCCCGGTGCATTGCGGATCGGGGTGCGAATGGATTGCGACCGTGGGGACGCGCTGAATCGCGCCCCTACACGAAGCAAATGCTATAAAACCAAGAAAATACACCGGTCTGAAGACCGGCCGCTACAACAGTCACTACGGTTTCGCGAAGTCGGTGGGGAGGGGGTTATCGGGGCGCTCGGAGTCCCAGAGGATGCTGACGATCCACCAGCGTTTGCCGTCGTTGAGGAGCTGGATGGAGTTGATGCCGCGGGCAAAAGGGGCTTCGCCGGGGGCGTGGCGGGATTCGTAGCTGCTGAAGACCTGGGCGACATTGCCGTAGGTTTGAATGCGGTTGACGAGGGCGCTCTCGAAGAAGCCAGTTTTGAGGAAGAAGGCGCCGGCGCGGTTGACGTAGTCGTCCACGGCGTTGGGATGGACGAGGATGGAGCCGTCGGGAGCTTTGCCGGTGGAAGTGAGGCGGGCGGTGGGAATAAAGAGGGAGCGGAAACGAGTCCAGTCGCGTTCGCCAGCAGGGCCGGAGATGACGTCGTAGAGAGCGGCGAGGATGGCGTCGAGGGATTTGACGTCGTCGGGCTTGGCGGCGGGAGCGCCGGCGAAGGGATCGGGGGCGGGTTGCTGGGAGGGTGGAGTGGCGCTGGGCTTTTGGGCAGAGGAGGATTGCGCCGAGGCAAAGCATGGAAGAGCAAGAATGGCGGCCAAGAATGACAGTGCAGATTTCATGCGTTGATCTCCGTTAGAGCCGGCGGAAAAGCGGCGGCAAGCCGCCGCACTCCCAAAGTGGTGATGCGCTTTTGGACGCGGAACACTATATCAGGAGAGCGGAATTGGGGAGGGCTCTGCGAAGCTCAGGGCAAGCACGCGCGCGGCGGAAAAGGGAGGGGCCCTTCGGGGCTCAGGATAAACAAGCCCCTCCCCTACAGAGAGACGCGATTCCCCGGGGTTGCAGTGTGCGGGGCGAAGAAAAGCGGGAGCTGGGCTCCCGCACTCCAAATTAGCGGCGGAAGCGAGAGAGAAGCCAGAAGAGGAGAGAAAGAGCGGCGCTGAGGAGGAGGCAGGTGACGATCGGGAAATAAAACGTGGTATGTTCGCCGCGATGGACGATATCGCCGGGAAGACGGCCGAGGCGAAAAGGGAGCTTGCCGCTGAAGTAGAGTAGTGCGCCAAGAATGACGAGAAGGCCGCCGAAGAAGAGCAGAGTGCGGCTTAGATCGCGAAGCTGGTCCATTGTGGAATCTTACTGCAAGCGAGAACGCGGCGATATGGCGCAAGCCGGCGTGGAGCAAAACGCGGCGCAGGACTATTCCTCTTCGAATTCCCCCATTTGCATGGTGAGATAGCGCTCGTAACCCAGTTCCTTGATTTGGTGCATCTGGGCCTCGAGCCAGTCGACGTGGCCCTCCTCGTCCTTCAGCAAAGCGACGAAGAGATCGCGCGAGCCGTTGTCGTGGTGCTCGACGGCGATTTGGATGGCGGCGTTGTACTGCTGGACCGCGGCAAGCTCGAGGTCGAGATCGCTCTGGATCATGTCCTTAACGGATTTGCCGACGGTGAGTTCAAGGGGCGCCATGTTGGGCGTTCCATCGAGAAAAAGCACGCGCTCGATGAGCGCTTCGGCGTGCTTCATCTCGCCGATGGACTGCTTTTTGATGAATTCGGAAAGGCGTTCGTAGCCCCAGTTTTCGCACATTTCGGCGTGGAGAAAATATTGGTTGATGGCGGTAAGCTCTTCGCGGAGGGCCTTGTTGAGCTCGTTGATGACCTCGGGTGAACCTTTCATGGCGCGCAGTATAGCGCACAGGCCATGCGCCACCAAAGAGAGAAACTGGGGAAGCGAGAATTGAAGAAACGAGAGAGAACAGTGACGGCATGAGAAAGATCCAGGGCTGATGCGGGAAGATGCTGGTGGTGCGGGTGTTTGGCGGTATGCTCGGAGTTTTCGAGGCGGGACATGAGCTGCAAAGGCAGCGTTTTTCGTGGACGAGAGAGTCTATCGGCAGCGGTACTTGGCGTTTCACTGGCGGCTTGCCTGTATGCGCTTCCGAACGGTAACCGTGGCAGTGAGCCCGCCAAGGGTCCTTTAGCCGCGGAACAATCCATTCCTGTGCTTAGTGCAAAGATTTTGAAGACGTATCCTCATGATGCGGAGGCGTTCACGCAGGGGCTGGAATACTACGATGGATTTCTGTACGAGAGCACGGGGAGGACGGGGCATTCTTCGCTGCGGAAGGTGGATTTGGCGAGCGGCAAGGTGCTGCAGAAGGTGGACTTGAGTTCTGAATATTTCGGCGAAGGATTGACCATCTTTCGCGGGAAGGTTTACCAGTTGACGTGGCTCTCGGAGAAGGGCTTCGTCTATGACGTGCGGAGCTTCGCGAAGCTGGGGGCATTTCATTATTACGGCGAGGGCTGGGGACTGACGCATGACGGCGCGCATTTGATTCTGAGCGACGGCACCAACCGGCTGCGGTACATCGATCCCGAAACGTTTCAGGTCACGCGGACGCTGGAAGTTTATGGGGGGAAAGAAGCGGTCACCAACTTGAATGAACTGGAATGCGTCGGGGACGACATTTACGCGAATGTGTGGCACGCCAACCGCATTGCGCGCATTGAGGCGCGGACGGGACAGGTTCGCGCGTGGATCGATTTTTCCGCGCTGGCGTCGCAGGAGCAGAACGGGCCGGAGGGTGTGTTGAACGGAATTGCATTTGATTCCGCGCGGCGGAGATTTTTTGTGACGGGGAAGAATTGGGCGCACCTGTTCGAGGTGCGCGTCGAGGGCCTCACCTTCTAGGCTCCTAGCAACCTGCCGCCATGGCCTGCCGGTGGCCGAAGTGCTGCTTGCCTTATATTTACTATACATGTATACATGTTGTGTTAATCGTTGCGTATATCTTGAGCGCCTCGTGGCAGGCGGCGTTTCGGGATTGGATTTGGAAGTGGAGGCATCGCATGGCAGGCACCCAGCGCCTTCTGGCGATAGCAATGGCATTATTTCTGGCAGGGAATTCGGGCAGCGCCGGGCTGGACGTGGTGGGAGTTGTCGTTCAGGCGAATCACGCGAGCGTAGGCGGCCAGGGCGTTCTGAGGGGACGACGATCTACGACGGCGACCGGTTGTCGACCGATGCCGACGGGGAACTGCGGCTGTTTATTGGGGAAGCGGTGCTGCGTTTGGGAGACCGGAGCAGCGTGATCGTGCGCGAGACTCCGAGCAAAGCGGGAAAGGAGTTTGAGGCGGAGCTTCTCGCGGGCACAGTGGTGCTGTCCGTGACGACGGCGAATGGCGGAGAAGTGGTGGCTTGTTCAGCGCAGATTCGGCCCGTCTCGGAAACGCGGGGCGTGGTCCGGGTGCAGATTTTCGGGCCGCATGAACTGAACGTTTATGCGCAGCGCGGGGCGGCGCAGATTAGCTACCGGGGCGAGACGGAGACGATTGCGGAAGGGAAAGCGTATCGGGTGCTGCTGAATGATCCCGCGGACGGCGCGGCAAGAGGGCAAGGCGCAAGAATCTCTGGGAAGCGCCGCAAGGCGTTGCTGTTGATTGCGATTGGCGCAGGCGCGGCACTTGCGGTGGGCATCGCAGTGGCGGTGACGGGCGGGCAGAAAGCGGTGGAAAGTCCGGATCGGCCTTAAGAACGGCGTACTGCCTCAGTGCGTGTGTTCTCTAGATGGAAAAATGCTCACTAACAAAAAAACGCCGGCGGGCACGCCAGCGCTACGAAGAGTTTTGTGCGGCGGCGCGGCGTTGACGCTGGGTCCTTCTGATTCAAAACTGGTCAGATGAGTTCGAGGCCGGAGAAGAAGTAGCCGATTTCGAAGGCGGCGGTGTCGGGAGCGTCGGAGCCGTGGGTGCAGTTGTTGCCGATGCTGGTGCCGAGGTCGTGGCGGATGGTGCCGGGAGCGGCTTTTTTGGGGTCGGTGGCGCCCATGGTGTCGCGCCATTTCTGGATGCCGTTTTCGGCTTCCAGGACCATGGCGAAGATTTTGCCAGAGGACATGAAGTCGGTGAGTTCGCCGAAGAAGGGACGGGCTTTGTGGACGGCGTAAAAGCCGCCGGCTTCCTCCTTGGTGAGGCGCATGGATTTGATGGCGACGATAGTGAAGCCTGCTTTGTGGATGCGCGACAGGATTTCACCTTGCTGGCCGCGAGAGACCGCGTCAGGTTTTATGATTGCGAATGTACGTTCGAGTGACACAGTAAGACTCCTTGGGGAACGTGAGGTAATGACGTAAAGAAATAACGAAGTAAAGAAAAGACCTACTTCGCAAAATTCTGCCAATGCTTCCAAAGGCTCTTGAGCATCGCTCCGACGACATTGAAGCGATTCACGAGAGCCTCGCATTCGTGCGCGCTCAAATAGCCCTCATCTCTGCTCATATCGAGCCAGAACTTGCATTCATCGCAAGAACCAATCGCAACTGCCAAATAGCGCTTAAACTCGGCGGCGGATGAGCGCTTGGCCCATCCTTCCACTATGTTAGCCGGAACCGATCTCGCCGCGCGGCGCAACTGTTTGACCAACTCGAACTGCTCCGGGGCCGGAAACTTCCTCGCCGCCTTCGAAACATCGGGCGCAAGTTGGTAGGAATCGCGAAAAACATTCAGATCCTTGTAAGTCTTGATCGGCATGCGAACGCTCTCGATCAAGATGTTTTATCATTATTTTCTTATCTCGTTACGTATATACTTAATTATTTGAGGGCGGCGGCCATGGTGCTGCCGAGGTCCGCGGGAGTTTCGACGGTGCGGATGCCGGCGGCGGCCATGGCGACGTATTTGTCTTTGGCGGTGCCTTGACCGCCAGTGATGATGGCGCCAGCATGGCCCATGCGACGCCCTGGAGGCGCAGTCTGGCCGGCAACGAAGCCAACGACGGGCTTTTTCATGTTGGCTTTAATCCACGCCGCAGCGACTTCTTCAGCGTTGCCGCCAATTTCGCCGATCATGATGACGGCATGCGTCTCGGGATCGTCACTGAAGAGTTTCATGGCATCCAGGAACGAAGTGCCGATGATGGGATCGCCGCCGATGCCGATGCAGGTGGACTGGCCGATGCCGAGGCGGGTGAGCTGATCCACGGCTTCGTAGGTGAGGGTGCCGCTGCGGCTGACGACGCCGACGTGGCCCTGCTTGTGAATGCGGCCGGGCATGATGCCGATTTTGCATTTGCCGGGGGAGATGATGCCGGGACAGTTGGGACCGATGAGGCGCGTTTTCTTGAAGTCGATGCTCGCCGCAGCGCGGACCATGTCAATGACGGGGATGCCTTCGGTGATGCAGACAACGAGGGGGAGCTCGGCGTCGGCGGCTTCGAGGATAGCGTCAGCGGCAAAGGCTGGAGGTACGAAAATCACCGACGCATTCGCACCAGTTCCTTTCACGGCCTCGTTGACAGTGTCGAAGACGGGACGCTCGAGATGTTTGGTGCCGCCTTTGCCGGGTGTGACACCCCCGACGACATTTGTTCCGTACTCGATCATTTGCTGCGCGTGAAAGGTGCCTTCGCGGCCGGTGAAGCCTTGGACGATGAGCCGCGTTTTTTCGTTGACCAGGACGCTCATCGCGCACCTCCCGCGAGGGCAACGACTTTTTGGGCGCCGTCTTTCATGCCGTTGGCGATGGTGAAGTTGAGGCCGCTGTCGCGGAGGATTTGCTGGCCAAGTTCGACGTTGGTGCCTTCCATGCGCACGACTACAGGAACTTTCACCTGCAAATCCTTAGCAGCGGCGACGACGCCGGTGGCGAGAACATCGCAGCGAAGAATTCCGCCGAAGATGTTGATGAAAACGGCCTTGACGCCGGGATCGCCGATGAGAATGCGGAAGGCGTTCTTGACCTGATCGGCGGAAGCGCCGCCGCCGACATCGAGGAAGTTGGCGGGAGCGCCGCCGGCGTACTTGATGATGTCCATGGTGGACATGGCCAAGCCGGCGCCGTTGACCATGCAGGCGACGTTGCCGTCGAGCTTGATATAGTTGAGGCCGTACTTGGAGGCTTCCACTTCGAGGGGATCTTCCTCGTCGAGGTCGCGGAGTTCGCGAAGTTCTTTGTGGCGGAAGAGGCCGTTATCGTCGAAGGTCATTTTGGCATCGAGGGCGACGAGACGGCCGTCGCCGGTAATGACGGCGGGATTGATTTCGAGGAGGGACGCATCGGTGTCCACAAAGGCGCGGTGCAGAGCCTGCAGAAACGGCGCGGCCTTGGTGGCAACGTCGCCGGAAAGACCGAGGCCGAAAACGAGCTTGCGCGCCTGGTAGGCCTGGAGGCCGACGGCGGGATGAATGGGCTCGCGCATGATGGCTTCGGGATTGGTCTTGGCGACTTCCTCGATGTCCATGCCGCCAGCCGCGCTGGCCATGAAGACGACTTTGCCGACGCTGCGATCGATGAGAATGCTGAGGTAAAGTTCACGCTTGATGTCGAGACCTTCTTCGATGAGCACGCGCTTGACGATGCGGCCGCCCGGGCCGGTCTGCGCAGTAACGAGGTTTACGCCGAGCATGTGCGAAGCGATTTCCGCAGCTTCGTCGGGAGAATGAGCGAGCTTGACGCCGCCCGCTTTGCCGCGCCCGCCGGCGTGGATCTGCGCTTTGACCACCACGACCGGGGATTTGAGACGAGCCGCGCCTTCGCGGGCTTCTTCCTTGGAGAAGGCCACTTCGCCGCGAGGCGTGGTGACACCGTAGCGCGCGAGAATGGCCTTGGCTTGATACTCGTGAATCTTCATCGAGGGTCCGTAGTGTTAGAATTTTGAGGTCGTCGCAAACATAAGAGTGTACTCGGAAAGCCCAAAAGCGGGCAAGGACGCGAGAGAAATCCGCAAGATCGCCATGACCATTTCCTTGATTGACGCCGCGGAAAAGGGACGCGTCTTCACGCGCGCGGAAGCGGAAGCGGTGATGGAAGAGCTGCTGAGCGGACGCCTGGAAACGCCGGATATTGTGCGGATGCTGCTGGCGATGAATGCGCGGCCGGTGCAAGTGGATGAGTTGGCCGGGTTTGCGACGGTGATGCGGCGGCATGCGGCACCGGTATTCCGGGACGGCGAACCGCGACCGGAAAAGCTGGTGGATACCGCGGGTACGGGCGGGAAGAAATTCGCGACGTTCAATATTTCAACGGCGGCGGCAATTGTCGCGGCGGCGGCGGGAGCGCGCGTGGCGAAGCACGGAAATCGCGCGTCACATTCGGGCAGCGGGTCGGCAGACGTGATTGAGGCGCTGGGCGTGCGGATTGATTTGCCGGTCGAGCATCACGGACGGGCGATTCGCGAGGTGGGTATCGGGTTTTTCTTTGCGCGCGCGGCGCACTCCGCGGCACGGCATGCGGCTCCGGCCCGGCAGCAAGTTGGGGTGCGCACGGTTTTCAATTTGCTGGGGCCGCTGACGAATCCGGCGGGCGCCAAGGCGCAGGTGCTGGGCGTCCCGTCCGAAGAACTGATCGATCTGTTGGCGGCGACGCTTGCGGAACTCGGTGTGGAGCATGCTTTCGTGGTGCATGGAGCGGGCGGGCTGGACGAGATTTCACTGGCGGGCGAATCGCAGGTCGCGGAAATCAAGAATGGACACGTGCGGCGCTTTGGAGTGACGCCGGAACATTTTGGCGTGCGGCGCGCGCCGATCGAAGCGGTACGCGGCGGAGGCGCGCACGAGAATGCGGCGAAGATTCGGGAGATATTCGAGGGGAAAGACGGGCCGGCACGGGACATTGTCGTGGCAAATGCAGCGGCGGCGCTGGTGGCAGCGGGAGTTGTGGCGAGCTTCCTGGAGGGAGCGCAGCGGGCAGCGCAGGTTTTGGCCTCAGGCGCGGCAAAGGAAAAACTGGAGTCGCTGGCTGAGTTCACGAAGCAGGGTTAGCTGATGTTTTGCGGATAGCCGCAGCCGCTGAGAAGAGCCCGAGCCTACGGGCGGTCGGGACTTTCGAGGCCCTTGTGGACGCCCCAAATGCCGATGCCTACGCCAATGGCGACAGGCAAGAGGAAGAAGCGGCTCTGCCCCACCGGGAGGGCGGGTTGGGGGATAGCGGCACCACAGACACCGGCGCGAGCGACGCGATAGGTTTTGCCTTCTTCGAGCATCTTTGTTTCTTTGCCGGCAGTGACGTCGAGGGATTGCGTGCGGGCGGTGACGCGGATGTAGCACTGCTCGATGGTCACTTCACCGACGGTTAAGACTGCAGCGTGAGGGCGAACACGAACATCGTCGGCGTGAATCTCGATGCCTTCTCCGGTTTCGGCGCGGAAGAGGACGGTGCCGCGATCTAGCTTCGGCGTGAGGACGGCGTTGTCGTGATTCATCCAGAGGAGGCTGTCTTCGGCGAGCGTGAGCAGGATTTGCTTGGAAGTAGAACGAACGCTGAGCGCGCCTTTGGATTGGGTTTCGAGGCGGTCGCCGTCGTAGAGCGTGGTGCCAATGGAAGCGTCGATGGTGTTCAGACGTGCCGATTGCGACTGCAGGACCACTCCGGCAGGAGTACTTTGTTGAGCGGGCAAAGCGGCGCCCGCAAGCAACGAGGACAAAGCAACAGCAAGAACCCGACAGCGCATAGGCGTGCAAATCCTCCGAGGGAGAGCGAATCTTTAGTCTTGGTGAAGAAAACGCCGGGCGCACTGGTACTTTGTGCAAATTGCTGTTGGCGGGTTCCGCACACGAGCAAATGACGACTGTCCGAAAGGACGGCTGTCCGGCGGTACAGGTAAAGTGAGAAAATCGGACGCTCGCGTTGGCGTCCAGCGGGTGCGTGAACGTCTTGCTGCGCGAGCGGGGCGCGCTCCCTGCGGTTTGCGGGATCTGTTCATGGGAGGGAAGGAGAAAAACCCTTGAGATGCGTGATGGTTGCGGGAATCGCGGCGATTTGTGGGTGGCCGCTCATGGCGCAGAAGCCTCCGGCGGCGAAGCCGGCGCAAGTGGTGCAGGAGGTGCGCGCCTACCGGGTGGATAACGAAGACCGCATCGTGCGCGAACTTGCGGAGTTTCTGGCGCTTCCCAACGTGGCGAGCGACACGGCCAATATCCAGAAAAATGCGGAGCATCTGCGCGAAATGCTGGAGGCACGCGGGATTGAGACGCACCTGCTGCCCATCACAGGGCGCGGCCCGGTGGTTTTCGGCAAATTGAATGCGCCGGAAGCAAAGCACACGGTGATTTTTTACGCGCACTACGACGGCCAGCCGGTCGATCCCGCGGCGTGGACGGACGGTACACCCTTCGAGCCAGTGTTGCGCAGCAACGCCATCGAAGCCGGAGGAAAGCGCATTGCCTTTCCTGAAAGCGGCGGAAAAGAGCCGGTGGTTTATCAAGATGACTGGCGGATTTACGCGCGGTCGGCCTCGGATGACAAGTCACCAATTGTGGCGCTGCTGGCCGCGCTCGATGCGCTGCGCGCGAAGGACATCCCGCTGCATGTGAATTTGAAAGTGATTTTCGAGGGCGAGGAGGAAGCAGGCTCGACGAATCTGCAAAGGACGCTGGAGCTGCACAAGAATCTGCTGGGCGGAGATTTGCTGATTACAGCGGACGGGCCGGTGCATCAGTCGGGCCGGCCGCTGGTGTTCTTCGGGAATCGCGGGGACATCGGGCTGGACATTACCGTGTACGGGCCAGTGCGCGCGCTGCACAGCGGGCATTATGGGAATTGGGCGCCGAATCCGGCGATGGAGCTTTCGCGGCTGCTGGCGTCGATGAAGGACGCGAATGGGCGCGTGCTGATTGACGGCTATTACGACGACGTGGTGCCGCTGAGCGACCTGGAAAAGAAGGCGTTGGCGGAGATGCCGTTCAATGACGCGGATTTGGAGCGCGAACTGGGAATTGCGAAGCCGGAAGGCGGGGGAAAGAAGCTGGTGGAGCTACTGCAAGAGCCGTCGCTGAATATTCGCGGGCTGCAGAGCGCGTACGTCGGCGAGCGTGCGCAGAACGTGGTGCCGGACAAGGCGGAAGCTTCGCTGGAGGCGCGGCTGGTGAAGGGCGAGGATCCCAAGAAAAAATTTCAGCAGATCGTGGCGCACATCAAGAAGCAGGGGTATTACGTGATTGACCGTGAGCCGACGATGGAGGAACGGCGCACGCACGCGTTGATTGCGAAAGTGGTGGATCAGGGCGGGTATCGCGCTTCGCGCACGGCGATGGATTTGCCAGTGTCGAAGGCGCTGGTGAAAGTGGTGCAGGATGCCACGGGTGGAGACGCGGTGGTGGCGCCGACGCTGGGCGGAAGCGTGCCGACGTACATTTTCGAAGATTTGGGATTGCCGTGGATTGGCGTGCCCATCGTGAATTACGACAACCATCAACACAGTTCGGATGAAAACTTGCGGCTGGGGCATTTGTGGCGCGGGATTGAGATTTACGCGGCGATTCTGGCGGATCTGGATTGGTGAAGAAAACGATTCACACAGAGTACGCGGAGAGCCCAAAGGACGCAGAGAAGAATCCTAGATAGAAAGGAAATTTTGCAGGAGTTGTTTGCCGCAGGTGGTCAGGACGGATTCGGGGTGGAACTGCACGCCTTCGATTTTGTAGCGGCGATGGCGGAAGCCCATGATGATGCCGTCGTCGGTTTCGGCGGTGATGGTGAGTTCGCGAGGGAGGGATTTGCGCTCGACGATGAGCGAGTGGTAGCGCGTGGCGATGAAGGGATCCGGCAACTTGCGGAAGATGTTCTTGCCGTCGTGATGAATTTCGCTGGTCTTGCCGTGAAAGAGCTTTGGCGCGCGGATGATTCTGCCGCCAAACGCAGCGCCGATGGCCTGGTGGCCGAGGCAAACGCCGAGAATGGGAAATTTTCCCGCGAGGCGCTCGACTAATTCCACGGAGATGCCGGCTTCCTGCGGCGTGCACGGACCGGGAGAAATGACGATTCGTTCCGGCTTGCGGCGCACAATTTCTTCCACAGAGATTTTGTCATTGCGGTGCACTTCGACCAGGCAACCCATTTCGCCGAGGTACTGCGCGAGGTTGAAGGTGAAGGAGTCGTAGTTGTCGAGCAGCAGAATCATTGACGTTTTTTGCGGGACGATCTTGTTAGTTCGCGCTTGCCTTTGCGTGGAACTCCGCTGCTGGCGCGATGCGCAGCTTCTAGAGCTTTGAACAAGGCTTTTGCCTTGTTGACACTCTCCTCGTACTCGCCTTCCGGCGTGGAGTCGGCAACGATGCCGCCGCCGGCCTGCACGTGGGCTACACCGTTTTTGACCACCATGGTGCGCAGCGCGATGCAGGAATCGAGATTCCCTGCAAAATCCAAGTATAGAACACCACCGGCATAAATGCCGCGGCGCGTGCGCTCCAACTCTTCGATGATCTCCATGGCGCGGACTTTTGGTGCGCCGGAAACGGTGCCCGCGGGAAAGCAGGCCATGAGCGCATCGAAGCAATCCACATCATCACGGAGGCGGCCACGCAGACTCGAAACGAGATGCATGACGTGGGAATAGCGTTCGACGGTCATGAGCTTTTCCGGTTTGATGGAGCCGTATTCGCAGACGCGGCCGAGATCGTTGCGGCCGAGGTCCACGAGCATAATGTGCTCGGCGCGCTCTTTTTCGCTGGCGAGCATTTCCTTTTCGAGGCGCTGGTCCTCGGCTTCGTCCTTGCCGCGCCAACGCGTGCCGGCGATAGGGCGATAGAAAACGTCGCGGCCCTGCACTTTGACGAGCATTTCGGGCGAACTGCCTACGACAGCGACGTCATTCATCTGGAGGAAGAACAGATAGGGAGACGGGTTGAGCGCGCGAAGTTCGCGATAAATCTGAAATGGATCGGCCTGCGTCTTGGCCGAGAAGCGCTGGCTGATGACCACCTGAAAGATGTCGCCGGCGCGAATGTAGTTTTTCGATTTGCGGACGGCATCGAGATACTCCTGACGCCGGAAATTGGAGGTGACGCGCAGAG
>Ga0335079_10005733_pt1 | contig 14211 bp, 11 predicted proteins | sample Lox_Sample_33_FD_206719 | JGI IMG/M metagenome (GOLD analysis project Ga0335079, IMG submission 206719) | Soil microbial communities from Loxahatchee National Wildlife Refuge, Florida, United States - Lox_Sample_3.3 | ecosystem: Environmental > Terrestrial > Soil > Wetlands | place: USA...
ATGGTGCAGATGGGCGTCCTGGATCCACGCAAAGTGACGCGCACGGCATTGCAGAACGCAGCCTCAATCGCCGGATTAATGTTAACGACCGATTGCATGATCGCGCAGCTGCCCGAAAAGGTCGAAGCGGGCGGCGCCGCGCCGGCAGGAATGGAATACTAAACCGCCCGTCGGCGGCCCGCAGAGCTTGCGGCTATAACGGGTAGAAAATTCTCAGGCTGGCGCGTATTATGCTGACGCGCGTGTCTGTCGACTCCGTACGATACCAAAAGCTTCGACCTCGAGCGTCCTGTGGTCGACCCGATGCGCAAGACTTGCTCGCTCGGCTCGATAGGTAATTTCACGGCACCCGATCTGTAAACAGCGTGGCGCAAATCGCTTTTGATCCCTCGCGCCGCAGATGCCTGCCCGAAGGTTCGGCACGCGCTCGATTGGGTGGGTTCAAAATACGTTCATGCATTGCCGGCGCTTTGGCTTGATTAAAATCAAAAGCGTTACTGCAACAGAGCGCATAATATTTTTGTTGAAGCAGCGGTCCGCTTTAGAAGTCGTCGTAACTCAACAATATCGTACCAGGAGGCAAATTTACCCATGCAAGTCCCTTTGCAAATTACCTTCCGTAATTTTCAGCACTCCGACGCGGTGGAAACGCGTATTCGCGAGAAAGCTGCGAAGCTCGAGGAATTTCATCCGCGCATTATCAGTTGCCGCGTCGTCGTCGAGGAGCGCGATCGTCACCATCACCAAGGCAAGCAGTTCAACGTTCGCCTCGACATCCGCGTGCCCGGGCACGAGCTGGCTATCGATCGCGATCATCACGAGGACATCTACGTGGCGGTGCGCGACGCTTTCGATGCCGCCGCCCGGAAACTCGAGGACGTCGTGCGAGTCCAACGTGGCGTCGTCAAGGCGCACGTAATGCCGCAGCACGGCAAGGTAGTGCGCTTGTTTCTCGAAGAGGGCTACGGCTTCATCGAGACCGCTGACGGGCGCGAGCTCTATTTCAGCCGTGACAACGTGGTGGAGCCGTCTTTCGATCAGCTCGAGATCGGCATTGCGGTTCAATTTATCGAGGAGTCCGCAGGCCAAGGCCAACAAGCGAAACGCATAACTGTTGGCAAACACCGCCCGCTCAGCGGTTAACACTCTAAACGGCGGTACGTTTCCTCGCGGAGTCGTACGGCTCCAATACTGTGTTTTGGACCGGTGACAAAATACGTGGGGGTTCAAAGGAGCAGGAGTGGAAGACGTGGCAACGGGACTCCCGGACAAACCGGACCAAGCGGTCCGGAAAACCGACGACTACGCTCAGCAATCAGCCCCCAAGACTGTGAGCGCGTTCGATGTTGACGCCAAGCACGGACTGACCACTCAGCAGGTGCAACAGCAGCTGGCGCGTTTCGGATACAACGAAATTACGGAAAAAGAAGAACCCCTTTGGCACCGCGTTTTCCGCCGTTTCTGGGGTCCGATTCCGTGGATGATCGAGGTCGCGGCCATCCTGTCGGCGGTGGTGCAGAAGTGGGAGGATTTTGGCATCATCCTCGTCATGCTTCTGGTCAATGCCGGACTGGATTTCTTTCAGGAGCATCGCGCTCTCAACGCGCTTAAGGCTCTAAAACAACGTCTGGCCAGCGAAGTCGTGGTTCTACGCGACGGCGCTTTCAAAACAGTCCTCGCCCGCGAGCTGGTACCGGGCGACATCATAAAGCTGCGCATTGGCAACATTGTCCCGGCCGACGTGCAGTTGCTGCAGGGCGACTACCTGCTGATCGATCAGTCGGCGCTCACCGGTGAATCCCTGCCGGTGAGCAAGAAAATCGACGCGATCGCTTACGCCAATACCATCGTCAAGCAGGGGGAAATGCTGGCGGTGGTAGTGAATACCGGATCCAGCACCAATTTCCATACGGTGGTGGCCCTGGTCGCCAAAGCGGCCCTGGAAGAGCGCAGTCATTTTCAGAAAATGGTGATCCGGATCGGCGACTTCTTGATCATGGTAACGATCGCTTTGGTGGTGTTAATTGTCATGGTCGCACTATTCAGGCATGAACACTTCCTCGAGATTGCGCGCTTTGCGCTGGTGCTGACGGTGGCGGCAATCCCGGTCGCCCTGCCTGCGGTATTGTCGGTCACCATGGCAGTCGGGGCGCTCAACCTCGCGCGCCGCAAGGCCATCGTCTCGCGCCTGACGGCTATTGAGGAACTCGCAGGCGTCGACATATTCTGCTCCGACAAAACAGGGACGCTCACTAAAAACGAAATGCGCGTGGCCGATCCCGTAGTTCTGGACAAGCATGACGAGAAAGAGCTGTTTCTGGTAGCTGCGCTCGCGTCAAGGCCCGAAAACCGTGACCCGATTGAACTGCCGATTTTTGAGTACATCGACGCGCACTTTCCTGAACTCGACTGGAAATCCTACCGCCAATCGCGATTTGCGCCGTTTGATCCGGTGCATAAGCGCACCGAGGCGGAAGTCGAGAAGGGCCCGGAGCGCTTTACCGCCGTGAAAGGCGCGGCGCAAGTGCTGGTGGGAATGGCGCAGCTTTCTGACGAACAGGTGCAAGATATCAACAAAAAAGTGGACGCGCTGGCTTCCAAGGGATACCGCACCCTTGCGGTCGGTCGCAAAACAGGCGATGCACCCCTCGAGTTGCTGGGCCTGATACCCCTGTATGACCCGCCGCGAGATGATTCAAAGCAGGTGATTTCGGACATGGGCGCCCACGGCGTGGAAGTGAAGATGGTCACGGGCGACAATCTTGCCATCGCCGTCGAGATCGGACGCTTGTTGGGACTCAAGCCCCGCACCATGCGCTCGGAGCAACTTTCCGGCAGCGCCGGCAGCGAGTTGCTGAGCTTGGCCTCAGTGCTCTCCGCCGCGATCTATCAGCGCCTCAAGCCCGAGGTCTCAAGTCGCGACGCGCAGCGCTTCGCCAAAGAAGTGATGGAAGGGGTGGGAACCATGTACGACACCCGCCTGCTGGAACGGGAGTTCCTTCACACGCACGAATCGGCGATCGTCGAGATGATCGAGTCGGTGGATATCTTCGCCCAGGTGGTGCCCGAGGATAAATTTCGCATCGTTGACACGTTGCAAAAAGGCGGACATATCGTTGCCATGACCGGCGACGGTGTCAACGACGCACCGGCCCTGAAAAGAGCCGACTGCGGCATCGCGGTGTCCAATGCCACCGATGCGGCGCGCGCCGCAGCAGACATCATTCTCACTGCGCCCGGGCTCGACGTCATCAACGAGGCGATTAAACAGGCGCGCATCACTTTTGAGCGCATGAAGAGCTACGCGATTTATCGCATTGCCGAGACTATACGGGTTATCCTGTTCATGACTGCCAGCATCGTGCTATTCAATTTCTATCCGGTGACGGCGCTGATGATCATTCTGCTGGCGTTGCTTAACGACATCCCGATACTCACCATCGCTTATGACCACACTAAAGTGTCGAAGCAGCCGGTGCGCTGGAACATGACCGAGCTGCTCACCGTGTCCACCATTCTGGGCGTCATCGGCATAGTGGCATCTTTTGGCCTGTTCTACATCCTGGTCGAGATGAAGTTTCCAAAAGACGTGATCCAGTCGCTGATCTTTCTCAAGCTGGTGGTGGCCGGCCACGCAACCATTTTCTTGACGCGCACCGAGGACTGGTTCTGGAAGCGCCCATTCCCGTCCAGGCTCCTGCTGCACGCCAGCTTCTGGTCCGCGGTGCTCGCGACGCTCATCGTTGTGTATGGCGTCCTTATGACGCCGGTCGGGTGGAAGTACGCGCTCTGGATCTGGGCATATGCGCTTGCCTGGGTGGTGTTTAACGACACGCTTAAACTGTGGACGTATAAGCTGCTGCGTTCACACGATGAGTTGTGAACGCGTCCCATTCGATGGGAAACTCGGCTAAACGAGAAAATTATCGGGAACCATGACGCAATCAAGCGGCGGCCAACTGCCCCCGGGTGCATTCGCCGCTGGGCAGTCAAGTTCTGAAAGACTCATCGCGGCGCTGAGCGAGCCCAACCGCTATCCGCACCCGGTCCAGCGCGTGGACCGGATGGAGACGCATATTTCCTGGATTTTATTGACCGGCGATTACGCATACAAAATAAAAAAACCGGTCAATCTTGGTTTCCTGGATTTTCGCTCACTCGAGTCACGGCGTTTCTACTGCTGTGAAGAACTGCGTCTCAACCGGCGCACCGCACCGCAACTGTATTTGGATGTAATCCCTATCGCGGGCAGCGAGTCAAAGCCGGTGCTGGGGGGCGCCGGGCCGGCCATCGAATTCGCAGTCAAGATGCGCCAGTTCCCGCAACAGGCCTTGCTTGACCGGATGGCGAAAAGCGGAATGCTCACGCCCAAGCAGGTGGATTCTCTCGCGCGGGTCGTCGCCGAATTTCATTGCACTATTGAGCGCGCCGCTACGAAGCTGCGGTTTGGCTCACCGCAGCTGGTATTGGCGCCCGCAATCCAGAATTTCGACCAGATGCAGGAACTCGCGCAAGCGACGCCGCAGCGCGAGCTGTTGCGACAGCTCCGCGCCTGGACCGAGCGCGAACACACTGCGCTCTATGCGTTATTCGATGCGCGTAAACGCGGCGGCTTTATTCGCGAGTGTCACGGCGACCTGCATCTTGGCAACATCGCATTGCTCGATGATGTGCCGACCCCGTTTGACTGCATCGAGTTTAATGAGGAATTTCGCTGGATCGACGTCATGAACGAAGTGGCATTCCTGACGATGGATTTGATTGACCACCAGCTTCGGACGCTCGCTTTTCGCTTCCTGAACCGATATCTTGAGGCAACGGGAGACTACGCGGGAATGCGGGTGCTGCGGTATTATCTTGTCTATCGCGCTCTGGTTCGCGCCAAGGTGTCCTGCATTCGCGCACACCAGCCGCATGTTGAGGGCCAGGAAAAGTCCGGCGCGCTTCGGAAGTACCAAAGCCGACTTCAGCTTGCCGAATCGCTTTCCGCGCATTCTCCGCGCGCGTTGATCATCATGCACGGGCTTTCGGGGTCGGGAAAGACCACAATCGCGCAATCGCTGCTCGAGTCGCTGGGCGCGGTTAGGCTGCGCTCCGACGTGGAGCGCAAGCGGCTGCACGGCCTGGCGCCGCAGGCGCGAACCGACAGCAGCCTCGCTGCCGGAATTTATACGCCCGACGAAACCGAGCGTACTTATAACCATCTGGCGGAACTCGCGCGCCAAGTCATAGCGGCCGACTATCCGGTCATTGTGGATGCGGCGTTCCTCGTCCGCCAACAGCGTGAATTATTTCGCAGGCTGGCACGCGAGATGGAGGTGCCTTTCGTAATCCTGTCGTGCACTGCGCCGCAGGCCGTGCTGCGCGACCGGATCGTGCGGCGCGAGCGCGAGGCAAAAGATGCTTCGGAAGCCGGGCTTGCTGTTCTCGAGCAACAACTGGCGACGCAAGAGGCGCTCGGAACAGACGAAGTTGCACATATATTGAACGTTGCCCCGCAGCAGGTCGGGACGCCCCCGGGTAAGCTGGCAGAACAGCTTGCGCTGCGCCTTGGCTTGACGGGTGCCGGCTGAGTATGCGCTATATCGACGTTTTCAACGGCGATGCAGATGGTATTTGCGCATTGCACCAGTTGCGCTTGGCCGAGCCGGTTGATGCCGAGCTGATCACCGGAGTCAAACGCGATATTGAGCTGCTCAAACGCGTCAATGCGGGGCGCGGGGATGAGGTCACTGTCCTTGACATTTCGCTCGAGCGAAATCGCGCCGCTCTGGTAAATTTACTGGAGCGCGGCGCGCATGTGCGCTATTTCGACCACCATGCCGCGCCCGATATCCCCGCCCACCCCGGTTTGAGCGCGACGATCGACGAGTCTGCCGACGTATGCACCAGCATTTTAGTCGACCGGTTTCTCGCCGGGCGCTTTCGCGTCTGGGCGGTGGTCGCCGCCTTCGGCGATAACCTGGTAAATTCCGCTGCGAAGCTCGCCGAATCGCTCAACCTCGACGACGATCAGCAAATCGCCTTGAAAGAGCTGGGGGAAAACATCAACTACAATTCCTATGGCGAAACAGAGTCTGATTTGCTGATTCCTCCGGCTGAACTGTACCGCATCGTCAAGCGTTACTCCGATCCCTTCCGTTTAATCAAAAAGGAAACCTTGCTTGAGCAGCTGAGTAAAGAGCGTGCATCCGACTTGCAGCGCGCGTTGGCGATCGCCCCGCTGCGCACGGCGGGTGCATCGGATGCATACTTGCTGCCGGACGAGCCGTGGAGCCGAAGGGTCAGCGGCGCATTCGCCAACCATCTTGCAATAACCGATCCAAAACGCGCACACGCGGTGATCACTCGCAACGCGCGCGAGGGCTACACAGTCAGCGTGCGATCGCCGCATGACGGGAAAACCAACGCGTTGGATTTCTGCCGAATGTTTCCCACGGGCGGGGGCAGGTTGCGCGCAGCGGGAATCAATCACCTTGAGTCGTCGCGGCTCGAAGAATTATTGAACCGGTTCGAGGAGGCGTTCCAAAACCGCTGACTTCAGTGTATGCAGGAGAACGGGTCAAGCATGAATATCAAATGCAAGTCTTTAAAACCACTTAAAATCCGTGGTCAGGCATTGTGGTTGGATTGTAATTGGCGCGAGCTCAGTGCTTTCTCGGCCGTGCAGCCGGATTTGCCCACGCCAGGGTCATCATGCTTTCACATAATTTGCCCTATAATTGCAAATTCGAGTACGACCCTCCGAACGGAAATCCTACGCAGTCTTCCCTACCCGGAGGACTAATTCAAACGCGAACGAATTGAAGGTGATCAACAAGCGCGAAGGGTTAGCGGCGTCTGCTTTTGGAGCCGAGAACCATGATTTACGCAGAAAGTTCCAGCGGATCGAATCATCGATGCTGCGCCGCCGTAGCGCCTGCGCTAAGGCGCGCGGATAATGGTAATCACAGTTCCAATCCTGCAAGACGCAAAGAATAGCCACGACTATGAGCGATCATACGCAATCTCGCAGCCCCGTTTACGAATTCCTGCCTTCGGGAATTGATGGATTCGATTCGCTCGCCGAGCTTGCGTTGGACATGCGCTGGTCGTGGAATCACGCGGCGGACAAAATATGGCGCAAGCTTGACCCCGATTTGTGGGAACTTGCTCACAATCCCTGGGTTGTCCTGCAGACTGTTTCGCGCGGCCAGCTGCAGCGCGTGTTGGCCGATCCGGTATTTCGCAAGACTATAGATGAATTGGTGCAGGCCAAACGGCAGGCAGCGGACACGCCTGCGTGGTTCCAGCAGAATTATCAGAAATCTGCCTTAAGTTGCGTCGCTTATTTCAGCATGGAATTCATGTTGAGCGAAGCGCTGCCCATCTACTCCGGCGGCCTTGGCAATGTTGCCGGCGACCAACTCAAATCTGCCAGCGATTTGGGCGTACCCGTGGTCGGAGTGGGACTGCTCTACCAGCAGGGCTACTTTCATCAAATCATCGACCAGGACGGGTTGCAACAAGCGCTCTATCCCTACAACGATCCAGGCCAATTGCCGATTACTCCAGTGCGGGAATCGAGTGGAGAATGGTTACGTTTGCAAGTTGAGCTGCCCGGCTATTCGGTCTGGCTACGCGCCTGGCAGGCGCAGGTCGGGAGAATCAAACTTTATTTACTGGACAGCAATGACGCTGCGAACTATCCGGCGCATCGAGGGATAACCAGTGAACTCTATGGGGGCGGGCCGGAATTGCGCCTGAAGCAGGAGCTGGTTCTTGGAATTGGCGGATGGCGGCTGCTACGCGCGCTCGAAATCCAGCCTGAAGTTTGTCACCTCAATGAGGGACATGCGGCTTTCGCAGTGCTGGAACGGGCTCGCTGTTTCATGGAAGACACAGGGCAGCCTTTTGACGCGGCACTAAATGTCACACGGGCGGGTAACCTTTTTACCACACACACCGCGGTTCCCGCCGGCTTTGACCTTTTTTCGCCGGTTATCATCGAGCAGTACCTCGCCCGATATGCCCAGAATAAGCTCGGAATAACACTGCACAGTTTGTTGGCGCTCGGCCGCAAGAATCCCAACGACCTACTGGAAAATTTCAATATGGCCTATTTGGCGGTGCGCGGCAGCCGCGCGGTCAACGGTGTGAGCCGCTTGCACGGCGCAGTGAGTCGGCGCATCTTTGCGCCGCTGTTCCCGCATTGGCCCGAGGAAGAGGTGCCGATTGGGCACGTGACGAACGGAGTCCATGTGCCGAGTTGGGATTCGGCGGCCGCGGATGAAGTGTGGACCGCGGCCTGCGGTAAAGACCGCTGGCTGGGAACGATGGACGCCGTGGAACAGCAGTGTCGCTCTATTTCCGATGCCCAGCTGTGGCAGCTGCGCTCAGCCGGCCGCAAGTCGCTCGTCGAATATGCGCGCAGACGTTTGTCGCGGCAACTCGCCGCCTCCGGCGCTTCATCCCAAGAAATTGAGGTCGCGGAACATCTCTTCAGCCCCGACGCGCTGACGCTGGGTTTCGCGCGCCGCTTCGCAACCTACAAGCGACCCAACCTCTTGCTGCACGATCCTCAGCGGCTGCTGCGGCTGCTCTCCGATTCGCGGCGGCCGGTGCAACTCGTCATTGCCGGCAAGGCTCATCCGGCGGACAAAGCGGGCCAGGCGCTGATCCAGCAATGGATTCAGTTTATCCGGCGGCCCGAATTTCGTCCGCATGCTATTTTCCTCGCAGATTACGACATGCTCTTGACTGAACAGCTGGTCCAAGGCGTGGATGTTTGGCTCAATACGCCGCGCCGGCCATGGGAAGCGAGTGGGACCAGCGGCATGAAAGTGCTCGTCAACGGAGGTATCAATCTCTCGGAGTTGGATGGCTGGTGGGCCGAAGCCTATACGCCCGAAGTGGGATGGGCGCTCGGCGACGGCAAGGAACATAACGATGATCCGGCTTGGGACGCGGCGGAGGCTGACGCGCTTTATGATCTGCTCGAACACGAAGTGATTCCGGAGTTTTATGACCGCGACCAGCATGGCATTCCAACGGCGTGGGTGAAACGCATGCGCGAAAGCGTGGCACGGTTGACGCCTTACTTTAATGCCAACCGTGCGGTGCGTGAATACGCCGAAAAGTATTACTTGCCGGCCGCGGCTGTGTATCGTGAACGCGCGGCCACCAAGGGCGCGCTGGGAGCACAAATAGCTGCTTGGCAGCACACTTTGGAACAGAAATGGAACACGCTGCGCTTCGGCAGGGTGACGGTTGAGACTAAGGACAAGCAGCACACGTTTGAGGCTCAGGTCTATCTCGGAGGCCTCGACCCAAATGAGGTGCGCGTCGAGCTTTACGCGGACGGGATCAGCGGCAAGTCGGAGGTGCAGGTCATGGCGCGCGCTGAGCCGGCGACGGGCATCGCGGGAAGCTTTGTGTATCGAGCGCAAATTGAAGCGGCCCATCCGGCCGCAGATTTTACCGCGCGAGTGGTGCCGCAGCATTCCGGCGTTGCCGTTCCTACTGAGGCTGCTTACATTTTGTGGCAGCGCTGATCCGCTAGCGGCGCATGCCGGTGACCGCAAGCGCGGCGTTGCAGGGTATTTGATGCAGGTCAATAATCGAACGCCGGTACAATGTAATATTTAATTAGCAATGCGCCCGGGCTGCTCGGCGTTTCCAAGATGCGTTCCGACGCGCGCGATTTGCCGAAGGGCGAAGCCAAAAATGTCCGCAGCCGCGAGCCGAGTTACCATTCGGGTCGTGAAAACCAAGAAAGTACTTATGATTGTCAGCGCAGTGTGCCGCCTTCCGCGTAAATAAAAAAGGACGATCGCATGGATGAATCCGGGAATCGCAATATTGAAAAAGACGCGGGCGGAGCCGAGACACTTGCCACGGACGGGCTGTTTGGCAGGATCGAACGCATTGACGGACCTGTCGTCGACGTCTCTTGCAGCGAAACCAAGTCGCTGCACCGCGCGCTTTACTCCGAAGAAAATGGCAAGCGCTACGTCTTTGAGGTCTATCGCGATCTGGATGAGCATCATGTGCGCGCTATCGCGCTGCACTCCACGAGCGGACTGAAGCGCGGCATGCCTGTGTTTGACGGCGGAGGAGGGGTGCGCGTGCCGGTCGGGCCTGAATGTCTGGGCAGGCTTGTGGACATGTTCGGCGCCCCGCTCGATGGTGGCGCTCCGATCCAAGCATCGGCGCAGCGCGAGATCGTTGCCCCGCCGCCACCGCTCGCGCAAACCCTAGGTTCAGAGGGAATCCTCGAGACCGGCATCAAAGTCGTCGATCTGCTGTGCCCGTTCGTGCGCGGCGGCAAAACCGGACTGTTTGGTGGGGCCGGGGTTGGCAAAACCGTGCTGCTTACCGAGTTTATTCACTCCATTGTGCAGCTGCACCAGGGGGTATCGGTATTTGCGGGTGTCGGCGAACGCATCCGCGAAGGCCACGAACTCTGGCACGACCTGCAGGATGCCGGCGTCATGCCGAGGTCGGTGCTGGTGTTTGGACAAATGGACGAGTCGCCGGGCGTGCGCTTCCGTGTCGGGCTTACGGCATTGACTTACGCCGAATACCTGCGCGACAGCCTGCACAAAGAAGTGCTGCTGCTGATCGATAACGTGTTCCGGTTCGTACAGGCGGGCAGCGAAATATCCGGGTTGCTCGGCCGCATGCCGGCCACGGTCGGATACCAGCCCACGCTGCTCTCAGAGGTCGCCGAGCTCGAGGAGCGCATCGCTTCCATTTCGTCCGGCAGCATCACATCCGTGCAGGCGGTCTATGTTCCAGCCGACGATATGACGGACCCAGCCGTCAGCTCGATTTTCGCGCATCTCGACACGGTGGTGGTACTTTCACGCGATCAGGCGGGGAAAGGAATTTATCCGGCAGTCGATCCACTGCGCTCGTCAAGCCGGCTGATGGATCGCACTACGCTTGGAGACAGGCATTTTCGCATCGCAGAAGGCGTGCGCGAACACCTTGCGCGCTACCACGAGCTGGAAGACATCATTGCGATGCTCGGCATCGAAGCGCTCTCGGAAACTGACCGCAGGATAGTGCTGCGTGCACGCAAGCTGGAGCGTTACCTCTCGCAGCCTTTCCACGTTGTGAGCCAGCACACCGGAATAGGGGGTACATCGGTGCCCCGCGCGGAAACACTCAACGATTGCGATGCGTTCCTGCGCGGGGACTATGATACCCTTCCGGAAGACCAGTGCTACATGCGCGGCTCGATGCGCCAGGCAAAGGTATGACGGCATTTGTGCTCACATTGCACAGCGCGACTCAGCGCGAGCGCATTGCGGGTGTGAGCCGGTTCGTGGGCGAGGACGCGAGCGGGCAATTTTGCCTGCTGGCGCACCATGCGCGCATGGTGACCGTGCTTATATGTGGCGTCGCCCGGTACTGCTTGAGCGACGGCGCTTGGCGCTACATTGCGTTGCCCGGAGCGGCGCTTCACTTTGCCGGGAACGAATTACACATTGCCACGCGCCGCTATGTCCAGGGGCCCGATTTTAAAGCCATCAGCTGCGCGCTGTCGGATCAGTTGATGGATGAGGAGAAGCATCTGAGAAGCTTCAGGGATAACCTGACCCAACTGGAACAGCAAATCTTGCGCAAACTTTGGCAGATGGAGCGGCGGTGAGTGAGGATCACGAGCAGGACAAAGATCTGCAGTCGGAAATCGAGCGCCAGGCGCGCCGATTTGAGCAGGCGCGGCGCGACCGCGCCAAAATCCTTGCGCAGACGGTTTTTCTGGGAACGCTGGGTGGACTGTTCGTGCTGCCGGTTGTGGTCGGAGCTTATTTGGGCAATTGGCTGGACGATCATCTGCCAGGGTATTCGATTCACTGGACCATCAACTTGATTTTGCTGGGCGTGGTCGTCGGGGCGATTAACGTTTATCTTTTCATCAAGAATCATCTTTGAAAGCCGCACATGGTTCCGGAAATCGTTTTTCGGCTAGGACCTTTAGGAATCAGCAGCACGGTGGTCACGACCTGGGGCATAATGCTCGGTCTCGCCGCGGTCGCCTGGTTCCTGACGCACCGTCTTGCTCTGAGCCCTTCTGGGACGCAGAGCGCAATTGAAGCCATCGTTGAAGTCATCGACCGCGCGGTGCGCGCGGTTCTGCCCGAACCGCCGCCCGGCCTCGTGCCTCTGATCGGAACCCTTTGGATATTCATCGGGACAGCGAATCTTATTGGCGTTATTCCTGGACTGTCCTCGCCCACGGACGATCTTTCGCTGACCGCTGGGCTGGCCTTGTTGGTGTTCCTTTCAGTACATTGGTTTGGAATACGCGGCAGCGGTATCGGCCGCTACCTGCGCCAGTACGTCGAGCCCAATCCCATCCTGTTGCCTTTTCACCTTGTCAGCGAGTTGTCGCGCACGGTCACGCTTGCTGTGCGGCTGTTTGGAAACATGATGAGTCTTGAAATGGCCGCGGCACTGGTTTTGCTGGTCGCTGGACTGTTGATGCCGGTTCCGATACTCATGCTGCACATTATCGAAGCACTGGTGCAGGCCTATATTTTCGGCATGCTCGCCCTGGTCTATATCTCGGGCGGCATTCAGTCGCATTCATCATCCGGTAAAGGAGAATAACCATGAAAGACATGACCTGGTTTTCGATGCTGTCGACTGTCGGCGCGCTCATCGCAATAGCGTTGGGTGTGCTGGGGCCCGCGATTGGAATGGGCCGTGCCATCAGCCAGGCGATTGACGCGCTGGCGCGGCAACCTGAAGCCGAAAGATCCATTACGCGCACACTCTTCATCGGGCTCGCAATGATCGAGTCGCTCGCGATCTATGTACTGGTGGTGGTATTGATCGTGTTGTTCCGCAACCCGCTGCTGGAATATCTCGTCAAGTAGGATTAAGGGCGTAATTGTGAACTTCGACTGGCCCACGTTTTTTCTCGAGCTTGTCAACTTCCTTGTCCTTTTATGGATATTGAAGCGGCTTTTCTTTCGCCCGGTGCTGGACATGATCGCCAAGCGCCGCGCGGCTATCGAGAAAACTCTCACCGACGCGCATGCTATCGAAGCGCGGGCGGAAGAAACCAAGTCGAAATATGAGAGCCGCATGGCGGACTGGGAGGCGGAGCGCAACGCGGCGCGGGCCAAACTGTTGGACGAAATCGCGTCTGAAAAGCAACGCCGGATGGAGCGGCTCGAGCAGGCGATTAATCTGGAGCGCGAAAAAAACCGCGTTTCGGAAGCACGGCGGCTGGAAGAACAGGCACGCGCCGCGGAAATACGGGCGATTGCGCAAGCCGCCGGATTTGCGACCCACCTGCTCGAACGACTAGCAGGACCTGAGCTCGATTCCCGCATCGTTGAGCTACTTGTGGAAGATTTGAAGCGCCTATCTGATGAGCAAAAGCAGGCGCTGCGGGAGGCGGCCCACAAACCGGATGCGCAACTCGAGATGAGCAGCGCGCGCGAGCTGGCGGAAGCAGCGCGCGAGCAGTTGACGCAGGCGATAAATGAAGCGCTTGGAATATTGCCTCCGGTTGCAAAGCATATCGACCCAAGTCTCCTTTCAGGGGTGCGCGTTACGCTCGGTCCCTGGATACTGCAAGCAACCCTGGTGGATGAACTTGCGTTTTTCCGCGATGGAGCGCGCCGTGGCGCCTGATACATCATCCACCTTCGAATCGCCGCTTGCGCTCCAGGAACAGGCAATTACGCGCTACCGCTTCGGCCTCCGCGTCTTTGAGCGCGGCGAGTTAAACTCGGTCGGCGACGGCATCGCCTGGATCAAAGGACTGCCGTCGGCGCGCATCGAAGAGTTGCTTACTTTCGAAGACGGCAGTGACGCCGTCGTGTTTTGCCTCCTGCCTGACGTGATCGGCGCCATCATGTTGCGGCAGACCAACTCGGTCAAGGCAGGCACGGGGGTGCTGTTATCCGGGCGAAACCTTGATGTCGGCGTCGGCGATCCCCTGCTGGGTCGGGTGATCGATCCGCTGGGTCGGCCGCTCGACGGCCAGCGCGACCCCGTTTGCGTTGCGCGGCGCGCTCTGGACGTCAAATCGCCCAGAATCGTGGAGCGCGATTTCGTGACGCGCCCGCTTTACACAGGCAGCAAGATCGTCGACACCATGTTGCCGATCGGCAAAGGGCAGCGGCAACTGATCATAGGGGACAACGGCACCGGCAAAAGCGCGCTCGCCCTCGACGCAGTGGTGCATCAGCGCGGTCGCAACGTGCG
>Ga0335079_10005735_pt1 | contig 14210 bp, 10 predicted proteins | sample Lox_Sample_33_FD_206719 | JGI IMG/M metagenome (GOLD analysis project Ga0335079, IMG submission 206719) | Soil microbial communities from Loxahatchee National Wildlife Refuge, Florida, United States - Lox_Sample_3.3 | ecosystem: Environmental > Terrestrial > Soil > Wetlands | place: USA...
ATGCCCGCGCGCACGAGCCGATCGCCCTCGACCACGCGGCGCGCGACCGCGAGCAGCAGCGCGAAGTGCAGATCGGCCGTCGCCTCGGTGGCGATCGCGGGAATCACCGTCACCGGAATGCGGCGAGAGGTGGCCGTGCCGACGTCGATGTCGGAGGGGGTGATCTTCATCGTCGCGATCAGGCGCAGCGCCGGGTTGGCGTCGATCACGTCTGCATCGACGCGGTCCGGCAGCAGGCAGAAGAGGATGTCGTGTGCGCGCACGGCGGCGACGAGCTCATCCTTGGTCAGGATGTGCACGTCGCTGTGGTTCCAATCCACGGGCGCGAGACGTTGCAGCCGCTCGAGTGCGCTTGCGGGTATCGGCTGCGTGACGAAGACGCGGGGCCCCATGAGATGGTCATCCCGGCGCAGGCCGGGATCGAATTCTGGCCGAACTTGGGCCCCGGCCTTCGCCGGGGCGACGATCGCTCGCTGGCATCCAGCGCACGATGCCGGCGACGCCGTCGACGGCGACCTGCACGCCGTCGGGGATCCTCGCCGTAGCCTCGAGCACGCCGAGCACCGCGGGAATGCCGCGTTCGCGCGCGAGCGAAGCAAGGTGCGAAGTGCTGCCGCCAAGCTCCGCGACCACGCCGGCTACGCGCGGCAGAACCGCGCTCAACGAAGGACCGGCGACCTTGGTGACCAGGACATCGCCCGGGCCGACGCGCGAGAGCTCGCACTCGCAGTTCACGACGCAGGCGCGCCCCGAACCCCAGCCTACGCCCGCAGGATGACCGTTGAGCCCCGGATGGCGCAGCCAGATCTCATCCGGTACGGGGGCCGACTGCAGGTGCAGCGGGCGCGCCTGGAGGAGTTTGAAGCCGGAGTCGTCGAGCGCCCACTCGATCTCCACGGGCAAGCCGATCACGTCCTCCGTCCTGGAGAGCAGCGCGCCGAGCTCCACGGCCTGCGCCGGATCGAGGGCCGCTTCGGTGACCGCGGCGCGGTGGAGCGGCCGCGCACCGTGCGCGCAGCCGAGGCGATGCGGGACGCGTCCGGCGCTCGAGTGGTGTAGCACGCCGTCGCGGGACAGAACGAAGCGATCGGGAACGACCTCGCCCTGCGCGAGCGCTGCGCCGAGCCCTGGCGTCGCGGTCAGCACCATGTCGCCTTCTGCCGTGCGGCTCAGGCCGCCCCCGGCGCAGTGCGCGCCGACGAGCGGCTGGACGAGCACGGCCATCGCTGTATCCGCGGGGCTCGCGTCGTGCGTGGCCATGTAGCGAAGCACGCGGGTGGCCCAAAGCGCCGCCCAGCAGGAGCGCACGGCGGTCAGAAAATCTTCATCGCTCTCGAGGCCGAGGTAGCTCTCGAACTGTCCGGCAAAGCTCGAGCCGAACCGATCCTCGACCAGCGCGGAGGAACGCACTACCGTCGCCGCGCAGGTCGATGCCACCAGCGCCCGTCGCGCATCGAGCAGAGCCCCCTGCAGATCTGCGGCGATCGGTCCGTCGAGGAGTCCGAGTTTCATCGCGAGCGCGGCGCAACGCGCCTCGCGTGGTTCGGGCGAGGTCACTCGCCGCGCGTGATCTTCGAGCCCAGCGTCCGCGACCTGCAGGCGATAGGCTTCGGCGTCGATGCAAAAGCCTTCGGGGATCGGCAGGCCGGCGTGCCCGAGACGGGCGAGGTTCGCCGCCTTGGAGCCGAAGCGGTTCGGGTCGGCGGCTTCGGCAGACGCGATGGGGACGATCAGTCGCGGCATGCGGACCGCTGCGATGGTAGGTTGTCATCCCGGCGAAGGCCGGGATCCAATTCGCCGACGCCGGGCGAATCCGCGACGATCTTGGGCCCCGGCCCCCGCCGGGGCGACGACTGACTAAGACTTGCCATAGGTCGAATATCCCGGCATCGGATCGACGACGGTGATCTGCTCGACGGGGAAGTTGGAGATGATCTCGATCCGGTCCTTGTGCACGATCAGCATCTCCTCGATGCGCACGCCCCACTGGTGCGTCTTGCCGTGCTGTGTCTCGAGCGCGAACACCATCCCTTCCTTGATCTCCACGGGATGGTCGAGCGACCAGATGCGCGAGATCACCGGCGGGTCGTATTGCGCGAGGCCGAGGCCGTGGCCCCACAGATTGGCTGCCGCCTGGTCCTCCTCCTTGTAGCCCCACGCTTCCTTGGCCGAGGGCCACTTGAGCGCGATCTCCCGCGTCGTCGTGCCGACCTTCACGGCCTTGATCGAGTCGTAGAGCCACTTGAGCGCGGTGGCGTAGTACTCCTTCTGCTCCGTGGTCGGCTCCTTGCCCACGCAATAGGTGCGGTAATAGCAGGACTTGTAGCCGTTCCAGGTGAGCGCGGCGAGATCCATGAACACGATGTCACCCGGCTTGATGATGCGATCGGAGAAGTTGCGCCAGTTGGGCCAGGTGTTGAGCCCCGAGGAGACGATCACGTCCTCGACGTCTTCCATACCGGGGATCGAATAGAGGAACTCCATGATGTGCGCCGTGACCTTGTTCTCGGTGAGCCCCGGCTTGAGGAACTTCATGCACTCCCAGTGGGCCGCATCGCCGATCGCCCCGACCATGCGCATGCATTCCTGCTCGTCGACGTTCTTGATGGCACGCGCCTCCATCATCGGCGACATGCCGTCGGCCCACTTGATCTTCGCGTCCTTGAACACCTGGATGATGTTGATGTCGACGAAGTCCACCCCGAGCGTCATTCCGGACACGCCGCTCTTCTTCATCTCCTGCTGGATCGCCTTGGTGAACTTGTTGACCTGCTGCAGCGACGCCGGGCCGGCGGCGCCCTTGATCCAGGCGTACGACCAGCGGATGTTCTCCTTGGGGATCCACGGCGAATGGCGCGCGATGTGCGCGCCGAGGTCGCCCTGCTCGAACAGCACCGGCGGATCGTCGCCGCAGAGGAGCGCGTAGCGAAGTCCCGGCTTGAGCCGGTTCCATCCCGGGGTGAGGGTTCCGGTGAGATAGCGCACGTTCTCGTCGTACATGCAGAGCATCGCGCCGAGCTTGTGTGCCTTCATGCGCTCGCGGGCGCGGTCAAGGCGATACTGGCGCAGCCGCTCCCAGTTGACGCGCTGCTGCCAGTCGAGGCCTACCATGCCGAAATTTGCCATCGTCGGTCCTTCGGGTTGGTCTAATCGATCGTTGCTCCTGACTCCTTCGCTACCTTTCCCCAGCGCGAGGTCTCCGCGCTGACGAACGAGGCGAACTCCTCTGGCGTCCTGCTGGTGACGACGTTCACGCCGCCGGCTGCAAAGCGCTCCTTTGTTTCTGGTGAACCCATAGTCGCGATGAGCGCCGCGTGCAGCTTCTCCACGATCGGCCGCGGCGTTCCCGCGGGTACGAACACGCCCTGCCACGAGCTGCTGACCATGTCGGGATAGCCTGCCTCGACGATCGTCGGCACCTGCGGCAGCGCTTCGCTGCGCTTGCTGGTGGCGAGCGCGAGCGCCTTGAGCTTGCCGGCCTGAATGAAGCTCATGGCGGAGGAGAGCGTCACGAACATGACCTGCGTCTCGCCGCCGAGCATCCCCAGGACGGCCGGGCCGGCTCCGCCCTTGTAGGGAATGTGCACCATCTTCAGGTTGGCGAGCTTCATGAAGTGCTCCATCTCCAGGCGGTTGAGCGTGCTGGAGCCTGGGGACGCGAAGTTGAGCTCGCCCGGCTTCGCTCTCGCCAGCGCCACCAGCTCGGCGACGGTGTTGACCGGGACGCTCGGGTTGACGATCAGGACGCTCGGCACGTCGGCAACCTCGGTCACGGCCATGAAATCCTTCTGCGGATTCACCGACAGGTTCGGGAAGATCGCCGGATTGATCGCGATCGTGCCGATGTTGCCGAGGTAGATCGTATAGCCGTCGGGCGGCGCCTTGGCGGCGGCATCCATGCCGATGTTGCCCGATGCGCCCGGCTTGTTATCGATCACGATCGATGCACCGAGCAATTCACCGAGCTTCGGCGCGATGATGCGCGCGACGAAATCGGACGCGCCCCCCGGCGCGAAGGGAACGATCATCCTGACCGGCTTGTTCGGATAGCCCGCCTGTCCGTATACGGGCGTCGGACAGAGAATGAGTGCCAGCAACAGCAACCCGGCGCACTTCAGCTTGCTCATGGCTCCTCCATCCCGCCTCGTACAAGACTGCATCAGCGCTAAGTTAGCGTTATCCCGCCGAAGGCCGGGATCCAAGTTTGCACCCGACAGCGCTGACGCTGGCAAATTGGGCCCCGGCCTGCGCCGGGGCGACAAACAACCTATTCCGCGGCGCGTCGTGCACGCCGCGTCCTTTCGTCGCTTGCCGCAATCGGCAGCGCAATCGCGCGCTTCTGCCTTGCAGACAGGTCGAACGCCTTGGTAAGCATCAGCCGATTGTGCGCCTCCACCGCGGTGGCATGCTGCGTCGGCAGGCGCATCGCCAGGCGGTTGAGCCACTGCTCGGTCTCCTCACGCATGGGCCCGCGCAACTCGCCCAGCGCGACGTCTCCCGGCGGATAGCTGCCGAGGAAATCGACGCGCCGCGTCGCATCCGGCGCATAGCCTTCGCCCTGCGCGGCCGTGGTCGCGAGCACGATATCGCGGTGGGTGTCGTCGATCGTGAGCACGCCCTCGGTGCCGACGATGCCGACGTCCAGGCTGTACACGGCAGCGGGCCAGACGACGGGCAGCGCCCACGAGATCGACGCGTGATAGAGGCTCCCGTCCTCGAAGGTGATCACTCCCGCGGTGGCGTCGATGCCTCTGCACAGCGGGCCGAGCGCCTTGTCGATCGAGCGTGCATACACCTCCACCGGGCGCTTGGCCTCCATCATCCACATGACGATGTCGAGCGCATGCGTGCCCGAGATCACCATCGGCGAGATCGAGGCGGGATCGTCGGTGCGCTGGTAGTTGTCGATGGCGACGAGACGGTTCATGAACGCGCGCGAGGTCACCAGCGTCACGTCGCCGAGCTGGCCCGTGCGCACCTTCTCCTTCGCCGCCAGCCAGCGGCGGCGGAAGCGCTGCGTGTAGCCCACGACGGCGTCAACGCCGGCCCTCTGTATCGTCTTGAGCACGTGCTCCGATTCGGCGAGCTCCGTCGCCAGAGGCTTCTCGATGAGAAGCGACAAGCCGCGCTCGACGGCTGCCAGCACCGGGCCAACGTGCAAATGCTCGTCGGTGGCGATGATCGCCGCGGTGACCTCGGGCCGCGCGAGCAGCGCGCGATAGTCCGAGGTCACGAAATCGGCGCCGATCTTCTCGCCGACGAGCTTCGCGCGCTCGGGCTTGATCTCGGCGAGGCCGATGAAGTCGACCTGCGGGTGCCGGGCCGCCACTTCACCGCGAAACAGCCCGACGCGGCCGCCGCCGACGATGGCGAGTCCGATGCGCTCGGCGTTTTTCTTTGCCATCGGGCACTTCAGGCGGTTGCGCGGCTCCGGCCTCTGCGCTTCTCGGCTACGGCGACGGGTGCGCCGCGGGACTCGGCGAGGGGCAGCGCGACGGGCGCGTTGGTCTCGGCCGATCGGTCCGCCGCGATGTAGAGCTCCATGACCATGCGTGCGTGATCGGGGGTGACCAGAACGGGCCTGTCCATCGCGACGGCCTCGAGGAAGTGGATCGTCTCCGCGGCCATCGGGCCGGCGTACGTATGCTCCACCGCTTCGCCGGGCATCGTCGACATTGGCAGCACCATGCCCTTGCTCATCGTGTTGAGCACGACGTCGCGGTGACTGTCGTCGACCATCACCGCGCCCTCGGTTCCGACGAACTCGATCCAGGTCGTAGAGAAATTCGGGTAGCCCGGCGGCAGGGTCCAGCCCGCACCGATCACGAACGACAGGCCACTGTCCATGGTGACGGTGATCCATTGCGTGTCGGGTATCGGCGCGCCGCTCGTCTCGCGCATCACCCCGAAGTTGATCTGCGAGTACACCCGCACGGGCCTCGCGGGTTCCAGGCACCAGAGCACGAAGTCAAGATCGTGCGTCGCTTCCATCGCGGCGGGCGAGAGCTTGATGCGCCCGCTGATCTTTTTGCCCAGGTTGCGCGTGATGTGGCGGCTCACCAGCGCGCTCACCGGTCGGCCGATGGTGCCGTCGCGGATCGACTTGCGCACGAAGGCAAACTTCGGATTGAACCGCTGCGAATAGCCGATCGTGAACTTGAGCTTGCGTGCGCGGGCGGTGGCGATCAGCTCGTCGGCCTCGGCAAGCTCGAGCGCGATCGGCTTCTCGAGGAACACGTGCTTGCCGGCGGCGAGGCAATCGCGCGCCATCGGGTAGTGCGTGGTCTCCGGCGTGGCCGAGATGTAGATCGCGTCGACATCCGGGATCTCGAGGAGGCGCCGATAGTCGCTCGTCGCGGTGCTTGCGTGCGTCGCAGCGCTCACCTCGGCGAGCCGCTCGGGCCGGATCTCGGCGAGGTGCAGGCTTCCGACCAGGGGATGACCGGCGCAGGTCTGCGCGCGGATGCCGCCGCACCAACCGGTGCCGATGATGCCGACGCCGATCTGCCTCATCGTCCTCTCCTCGCGACGCCGCTCGCGCAGCCCCGACGTGGGCTATTAGACCATCGTCGATTGGGCCGCGCCAATCGCGATTTGGTATGCTAGGCATGCTTTCTCGATATGTGTCGGGCAGCGGCCCGGACTCCGTGTAGCGACCTGCCTAGCGGAGCGGGCCACACGGTCTTGACCGCGCATGCCTATTTGTTATCGTTCGGCAAGACGCCCTTTCGGTGCCATCCATGGAGCTGCGCAGCATCCAATACTTCGTGCAGGTCGCCGACGAGGGAAGCATCACGCGCACCGCCGACAAGATCGGCATTGCGCAGCCGGCGCTGACGCGGCACATCAAGCAGCTCGAGGCGGAGCTCGGCACGCAGCTGCTCACGCGCCTGCCGCGGGGGGTGCGCCTGACCACGGCGGGACGCGACTTCCTAGATCATGCGCGCGCGATCATGCTCGAGGTCACGCGCGCGAGCGAGCACGTTCGGAACAAGGCGCGAGCGCCCGTGGGCAGGGTCGTCATGGGCACGTCGCCGACGCTGGCGCCGCTGCTCCTGCCGCGCTGCGTGGCGCGGGCGCGGCAACAGTGTCCGACCGTGACCTTGAAGGTGGTCGAAGGCTTCAGCCCGCAGCTCCTCGACGCGCTCTTGACCGGCCGCCTCGATCTCGCCGTGATGACCAACCCGCCGCGCACGACCGCTCTTGCGCTCACGCCGCTTTGCTCGGAGCCGCTGGTGGTGATCGCGCCGCCGGGTGTGCGCGGGACGCGGCATGCGTTCTCGCTGGCGGAGCTCTCCGGCACGCCGTTCATCCTGACCGTGGGCTTGCGCACGCTGGTCGAGCAGCAGCTCGCGAGCTTCGGAGTTGCGCTCCGCGCCGAGGCGGAAGTCGATTCGGTGGAAGCGATCCGCCGGCTCCTCGTTTCCGGAGTTGGCATGACCATCATGCCCGTTTCGGCTTTTCACGAAGAGATCCGCGCCGGACAGGTCGTCGCCTATCCGGTCGAGGAGGCCAACCTCCATCGCATCCTGATCCTCGCGCGCCCGGTCGCCGAAGCGCGCTCGGCAGCGATCGACGAGATCGAGCACATCGTTCGCGCCGAAGTGGCGGATCTGCTGCAAGCCGGGTTCTTCCGCATGCCCGCGGACGAGCAGGCCGCGGCGGCTCGCCGCCAGAGGCTCGCGCCGGCGAGAACTCCGGGCCGCCGCGCGCGGCGCGCTGCGTCGTTGCGCGCAGGGAGCTAGCGTGAGCTCCGCCGAGCGGGTGACCTTCACGCTCAACGGTGCGGAGCGCACGCTGGAAGCTTCCGCGCAGGGCTCGCTGCTCGATACGCTGCGCAACACGTTCGGGCTCAAGGGCACGCGCTTCGGCTGCGGCAGCGAGGCTTGCGGAGCATGCTTCGTGGTGGTCGACGGATACGCCGTGCCTTCGTGCAAGACGCCGCTGTGGGCGGTTGCCGGCAAATCGGTGATCACGGTGGAGGGCCTGGGAAGTCCCGAAGCACCGCATGCGCTGCAGCGCGCGTTCGTCGCGGAGCAGGCTGCGCAATGCGGCTATTGCACGTCGGGGATGCTGATCAGCGCGGCCGCGCTGCTCGCACGCTCGCCGACGCCTTCCGAATCGGAGGTGCGGCAGGCGCTCGATCGCAACCTCTGCCGCTGCGGGACCTACAACCGGATCGTGCGCGCGGTGCTGCGCGCCGCGGCCGAGTCGAAGACGAGCGCGGGAGCGCCGAAGTGAGCGCCGCGCTCAAGGCGGAGCGGGGAGGCGCTGCGGCTGCCGCGCTGCCGACGAGTCTGCGCACCAACAGGCGCCTGTCGCAGTGGCTCAGGTTCGATGCTGCGGGCTTTGTCGAAGTCTTCTCGGGCAAGGTGGAGATCGGGCAGGGCATCCTCACCGCGCTGGCGCAGATTGTGGCGGACGAGCTCGACATCTCGTTGACGCGCGTACGGATGATGACAGCGTCGACTGCGGTGAGCCCCGACGAGGCGCTCACGGCGGGAAGCCTCTCGGTGCAGGACTCGGGCACGGCGCTGCGGCTCGTCTGCGCGGAAGTGCGCTCGATCTGTCTTCGAGCGGCGGCTGACCGGCTCGGCCAAAGCGTCGACGCGCTCGCGATACGCGACGGAAACATCGGCGCCGACGGTGGCAGGCAGACGAGCTACTGGGAGGTCGCAACGGCGGAATTGCTGGACCGCGAAGCAAGCGGACAGGTGCCTCCGAAGCCGGCAGGCACTCATCGGGTCGTCGGCACGACGGCCGAGCGCCTGGACCTCGCCGACAAGGTCTTCGGTCAGCCCTGCTTCGTTCACGATCTCGAGCTGCCGGCGATGCTTCACGGCCGGGTGCTGCGTCCCGCCAGTCCCGATGCGGGCCTGGCCGACCTCGACGAGGAAGCTCTCCGCGCGCTGCCGGGCGAAGCTCGAATCGTCCGCGACGGTTCGTTCGTCGGCGTGCTCGCGGAGACCGAGGCCATTGCCGAAGCCGCCGTGCAGAAGCTCGCCGCCCACGCAAAGTGGGAAGGCGGCGGCGAACTCCCGGACGCAGCGCGCTTGCCGCAATGGCTGAAGGCGCAGGAAGCGGAGACGAGCATCGTCGACAGCAAATCCGCCGCCAGAGTGTCGTCGGTGGCGCGAACCCTGAAGGCGAGCTACACCCGTCCCTATCTCGCGCACGCCGCGATCGGTCCCGCGTGCGCGCTGGCGCAGACGGAGGCGTCGTCGGGTCTGCGCGTCTGGACCCACAGTCAGGGCATATTCAATCTGCGCAGGGATCTCGCCGCCGTGCTCGGCCTCGAGGAAAGCCGGATCGTCGTCCAGCACGTCCAGGGGGCCGGCTGCTACGGCCACAACGGTGCGGACGACGTTGCCTTCGATGCGGCGCGCCTCGCGCAGGCCGCGGGCGGGAGGCCGGTGCGCGTGCAATGGTCGCGCGCGGACGATCTGTCCTGGGCACCGTTCGGACCGTCGATGGTGGTCGACGTCGAGGCGGATCTCGACCAAGCGGGCGCAATCGTCGGCTGGCGCCACGAGGTGTGGAGCAACGGCCACGTCCTGCGTCCGGGGCGCACCGCGTCGCCGGCGCTCCTGGGCGCATGGCACCTCTCGCAACCGTTCGCACGTCCTCCCGCGACCAATCCGCCCGTTCCCGCGGGAGGCGGCGCCGAGCGCAACGCGATCCCGCTCTACGCATTTCCCGCTTGGCAGATCGTCAGTCATCGCGTGCTGGCGATGCCGCTGCGCACCTCGGCGCTGCGCTCGCTGGGCGCGTATGCGAACGTGTTCGCGATCGAATCGTTCATCGACGAGATTGCGGCCAGCCAGGACGCCGATCCCGTCGCGCTCAGGCTGCGCTATCTCGACGATCCGCGGGCGCGGGCGGTCGTCGAGCGCGCCGCGGCGAAAGCGCGCTGGGGAGAATGGCGCAAGCGCGATGGACACGGTCACGGCATCGGCTTCGCGCGCTACAAGAACACTGGCGCGTACTGTGCCATCGTCGCGGAGATCGAGGCCGAAGCGGAAATTCGCGTGCGCCGGCTCGTGATCGCGGTCGACGTCGGCCTGGTCATCAATCCCGACGGCGTGGCCAACCAGATCGAGGGCGGCGCGATCCAATCGACGAGCTGGACGCTCAGGGAAGCGGTGCGCTTCGATCGCGCTCGCGTTACCAGCGACAACTGGGAGGACTACCCGATTCTGCGCTGCTCCGAGGCTCCCGCGGTCGAGGTGGAAATCGTGTCGCGCCCCGAGCAACCAGCGGCGGGAGCGGGCGAAGCGGCGCAAGGGCCGACTGCGGCGGCGATTGGCAACGCGGTCTTCGATGCTCTCGGCGTGCGCATCCGGGATTTGCCGCTCACCGGCGAACGCATAATCGCGGCAGCCACGTAGTGGAAGGCGATTGCGACTTGCCGGAGTTTGAGTTTCCCAAACCGTAGCGGCTGCTCGGGCGGCGATCCCGTACTCGAACCACGATGGCGAGCATGCGCACTTCCACGTTGCCCATCGAGCACTACGCGCTCATCGGCGACTGTCAGACCGCGGCTCTGGTCAGCAGGGACGGCTCCGTCGATTGGCTGTGCTGGCCGCGCTTCGACTCGGCAGCGTGCTTCGCGGCGTTGCTCGGAACGCCCGAGAACGGGCGCTGGCGCATCGCGCCCAAGTCCGCGCGGCGGGTAGTCGCGCGGCGCTACCGCGGGGATACGCTGATCCTCGAGACCGACTTCGAAACCTCCGAAGGTGCGGTGCGGCTGATCGACTTCATGCCTGTGCGCGAATCGGTGTCCGACCTCGTGCGCATCGTCCTCGGGCGTGCCGGCCGCGTGACGATGCGGATGGAGCTGGTCCTGCGCTTCGGCTATGGGGCCTCTGTGCCGTGGGTGAGCCGCCTCGAGGATGGGAGCCTGCGTGCGATCGCCGGCCCCGACATGACCGTGCTGCGCACGCCGGTTCCTTTGAGGGGCGAAGGCCTGAAGACGGTGTCGGACTTCACGGTCAGGGCGGGAGAAAGCATTCCCTTCGTCCTGACCTACGGCCCGGCTCACCGGCCGATTGCGCCTCCGATCGATGCCCAGGCGATGCTCGCCACCACTGAAGCGTTCTGGCGGCAATGGGCGAGCCGGTGCTCTTATGAAGGCGACTGTTCCGACGCAGTCTTGCGCTCGCTGATCACGCTCAAGGCGCTCACCTACGCGCCTACGGGCGGACTCGTCGCGGCACCGACCACCTCGCTGCCCGAGCGGATCGGTGGGGTGCGAAACTGGGACTATCGCTATTGCTGGCTGCGCGATGCGACATTCGCGCTGCTCGCGTTGATGAATGCGCATTACTTCGAGGAGGCGGAGGCGTGGCGGGGCTGGCTCGAGCGCGCGGTTGCCGGCACGCCGGATCAGGTGCAGATCATGTACGGCCTCGCAGGCGAGCGGCGGCTCGACGAATGGAGAATCGACTGGCTTCCGGGCTATGCCGGATCGCGTCCCGTTCGCATCGGCAACGCGGCCGCTACCCAGTTCCAGCTCGACGTCTACGGCGAGGTCTTCGAGGCGCTGCTCTTCGCACGCAATGGCGGTTTGCAGGCTGACTCCGCGACGTGGCCGGTTCAGCGCGTGATGCTCGATCACGTCGCGAAAGTCTGGGAGGAGGCCGATCACGGTCTGTGGGAAGTGCGCGGGTCGCGTCGTCATTTCACCTATTCCAAGGTGATGGCGTGGGTCGCGGTGGACCGTGCCATCCAGACCGTGGAGCAGTTCGGTGTCCAGGGGCCGTTGCCGCGCTGGCGGGCGCTGCGGCGCCGCATTCACGACGACGTATGCCGGCGCGGCTTCAACTCGCGCTTGAAGACCTTCGTGCAAAGCTATGGCTCAGCGGAGCTGGACGCGAGCCTGCTGTTGATACCGCTGACCGGCTTCCTGCCGCCAGACGATCCGCGCGTGCAGGGAACGCTGCAGGCGATCGAGCGCAACCTGACGGTGGACGGGCTGGTGCTTCGTTACCGGAGCCGGCGTGCTGTCGACGGGCTGCCTCGCGGCGAGGGCTGCTTCCTCGCCTGCAGCTTCTGGCTCGCCGACAATCTCGTGCTGCAGGGCCGGCGCGAGGAGGCGCAGGCGCTATTCCGACGCCTGCTCGCGCTGCGCAACGACGTGGGCCTGCTCTCCGAGGAGTACGACCCGCGGGCTCGGTGCATGCTCGGCAACTTTCCGCAAGCGTTCTCGCACATGGCGCTCATCAACACAGCGTTCAGCATCACTCGTAGCGAGAATCCGCTCCGCCAGCACAGCCAACGTGACGCAGCGGGACCGCCTTCCACCGCCGTGCCCCGCGCTCCGCACGCACTTTACACACCGCCTCGAAGCACGACTTCGGCTCGGCCGCCGCGGAGGAGATCCTGAAGATTGTCCAGCCAAAGACCATGGCCCGGCCCATGCAATCGTTGGGCGGCGTTCTTGGCTTCCTCCTCGTCCACCGCCGGTCTGGGACGGAGGGGGAGTTGGCGGCGTACGGCTCGCCGGCACGGAAGCCAGGGAACCCGCGGCGACTTCGGCCCTCTCACCGGTGGGAGGAATCGACTTGTTGGATACTGTGCAGATCGAAGATGTTCCGACGCCTGCCGCCGCACAACGGGCAGCCGGAGCGGGCTCGATGAACGCCGGCGCGAAATCCGACGCGCTGGTGCTTTTCGGCGGGACCGGCGATCTCGCGCGCAAGAAGCTCTATCCCGCGCTAGTCGCGATGGCGAAGCGCGGCCATCTCGACGTCCCGGTGATCGTCGTGGCGCTCCGCGACCTCCGCGGCGAAGGTCTGTCGAACTATGTTAGAGAATCCCTCGCCGAGCAAGGCAAGCTCGACGCCGCGGCGTTTCCGAAGCTCGCTGCGCTGCTGCGCTACGTTCGCGGCGACTATCGCGATCCGGCCACCTTCGCCGTCTTGCGCCGCGCGCTCGGCGGCTGCGAGCGGCCGCTCTATTACCTGGCGATTCCGCCCGACGCCTTTCCGGGGGTGATCGCGCAGCTTGCGGCCGGCGGTCCGGTCGAGCGCGCGCGCGTGGTGGTGGAAAAGCCCTTCGGCCGCGATCTCGCCTCGGCCCGCGAGCTCAATCGGACGCTGCACCAGGCATTCTCCGAGGAGCGCATCTTCCGCATGGACCACTACCTCGGCAAGGAGGCGATCCAGAACCTGTTCTATTTTCGTTTCGCGAACTCGTTCCTGGAACCGATTTGGAACCGCAACTACGTGGCCAACGTGCAGCTGACGATGGCCGAGCGCTTCGGCATCGAAGGGCGCGGCGAGTTCTACGATTCGGTAGGCGCCCTGCGAGACGTCGTGCAAAACCACATGCTGCAGGTGACGGCGCTCCTCGCCATGGAACCACCGAGCACGCTGGACGGCGACGCCATGAAGAACGAGAAGGTGAAGATCCTGCGCGCGATCCGCCCGCTCGAGGCGAACGATGTGGTAAGAGGACAGTATCGCGGCTACCGCAGCGAGAGGGGCGTCGCGCCCGATTCGCAGGTCGAGACTTTCGTCGCGGTGCATCTGCACGTGGACTCGTGGCGTTGGTCGGGCGTGCCCTTCCTCATCCGCGCGGGCAAATCGCTCCCGCTCACGGCGACCGAAGTGGTTGTGGAACTGCGCCGTCCGCCGCAGCAGATCTTCGAGGAGCTGCGGCCCCAGCCCAATTACGTGCGCTTCCGGCTCGGACCGGATCGCGTGGCCACCGCGATCGGCGTGCGTGCGAAGGCGCCTGGCAGCCTCGTCGGCAAGGACGTGGAGCTTTACTGCAGCAACGAGCAGGCCGACACGATGGATGCGTACGAGCGGCTCATCGGCGACGCGATGCGCGGCGACGACGGCTTGTTCGCGGAAGAGGCCGCAGTAGAGGCGGCCTGGCGTGTCGTCGAACCGGCGCTGCAGCCGACGACGCCGGTCCACGACTATGCGCCTGGCAGCTGGGGTCCCTCGGAGGCGGACGCGATCGCCGAGCCAGGCGGCGGCTGGCGAGCCCCCGCGGCGGTTTGACCTTGCCGGTGCGAAGGCGCAAAGCCCGAGTAGCGCGAGCGCCTCGCGGCGCACGCGCGCGAGGCCCCCGTACGCTGGCGATCGACATCGGAGGTACTCACCTCAAGGCATCGGTGCTCGACGCTTTTGGCAGGGAGATCGCGAAGCGGGTCGAGGTAGCGACGCCTCAACCGGCGCCCCCGGAGGCCGTCCTCCGCC
>Ga0335079_10005737_pt1 | contig 14209 bp, 15 predicted proteins | sample Lox_Sample_33_FD_206719 | JGI IMG/M metagenome (GOLD analysis project Ga0335079, IMG submission 206719) | Soil microbial communities from Loxahatchee National Wildlife Refuge, Florida, United States - Lox_Sample_3.3 | ecosystem: Environmental > Terrestrial > Soil > Wetlands | place: USA...
AAGGGCTCTCCGCAGGAAGCCATTGCCAAGCAGTGGCTGAAAGAGCGATATCACGCGCCGTCGGACGACGTGCACCAGCCGGTGGATCTGAAAGCCGCCGCGGATTTCAACCGGGTGATCCGGATGCTCGCCGAAAAAGTTGCGAACGAGACGGCGCGGCCCCAGTGGAACCAAGAGAGCTTCTTCCGGCGCTTTGCGGCAAAGGGCGAATAGTCCGGCGCTATCGCAGCTCCTGTTTCTCGATCCGCTCTGCACCCATGTACGGTCTGAGCGCCTCGGGAATGATGACGCTGCCGTCTTTCTGCTGGTAATTCTCCACAATCGCCACCCAGGTTCGGCCTACGGCGAGCCCGCTTCCGTTCAATGTATGGGCGAACTCTGACTTCCCTTTTGCACCTTTGAAGCGAATGCCGGCGCGGCGCGCCTGAAAGGCCTCGAAGTTTGAGCAGGAAGAAATCTCCTTGTAGCCGTTTTGCCCGGGCAGCCACACTTCGATGTCGTATGTTTTCGCCGAGGAGAAGCCCATGTCGCCGGTGCACAGGACCACCGTACGAAACGGCAGCCCCAAGCGGCGGAGGATGTCTTCCGCATCCGCCGTCAATTTCTCGAGTTCATCGTAACTTTGCTCGGGGCGCGTAAATTTCACCAGCTCGACCTTTTGAAACTGGTGCTGGCGGATGATGCCGCGCACATCCCGGCCATAAGATCCGGCTTCGCTGCGAAAGCACGGCGTGTAGGCGCACAGCCTCACGGGCAGACGCTCAGCGTCCAGCGTTTCGTCCCGATACAGGTTCGTGACCGGCACCTCGGCGGTAGGGATCAGCCAGAAATCGTGCTTCTCGCACTTGAAGAGGTCGTCTGCGAATTTGGGCAGGTTCCCGGTGCCAAACAGGCTCGCCGAGTTGACCATGAACGGCGGCAGCACCTCGTTGTACCCGTGCTCGCGCGTGTGTACGTCGAGCATGAAATTGATGAGGGCGCGCTCGAGCTTGGCGCCCGCACCCCAGTAAACCGCGAACCGGGCCCCCGTGATCTTGGCCGCACGTTCCAGATCCAGAATGCCCAGTTCCGGGCCGAGATCCCAGTGCGCCTTGGGTTCGAAATCAAATTTTCGCGGCTCGCCCGAGCGCCGCACTTCCAGGTTGTTCTCGGGACCACGGCCCACCGGTACCGACTCGTGCGGGAGATTGGGAATTCCCGCCAGCAGTTCCCGGAATTGTTCGTCAAGCCCCTTGACTTGCTCATCCAGCGCGGCAATGCGATTGCCGATCTCGCGCACTTGCTGTTGGCGCTCGGTGGTGTCCGTTCCCGCCTTACGCAGCCTGGCGATTTCAGCGCTTTCCGCATTCCGGCGTGCCTTCAATTCTTCGGCTTCGGTGATCACGGCACGGCGGCGCTGGTCGAGTTCGCGGAACTGTTCGAGACCCGAGGTGGCGCCGCGGGTGCCCAGGCGTTCAGCAACCTGGTCGAAGTTGGCGCGGAAGAATCCGAGATCGTGCATGAAACCTATGCTAGCGCACAGGCACACCGCTCAAGCGCGACTCGATGCAAGCGGACAACGCGAGATCCGTTAATCGTCTTCTTCTATTTCGACGGTGACGGGTTCCAGGTCCTCGGCTTCGAAGATTTGACGGCAATCCAGGCACTCCACGTAATCCACGCCGTCGCGCCTCGCGATAACCTCGGTACGGTTGTGCTGGCAAGCGGGCTGCATAAAGGCAATATGGGTTTATTCTAATGATGGCAATGCTCTTGTCAAGGGGGTTTCGTTCAAAAGTCGTACTAAGGTCCAAAGAGAGCTTCAATTCTCGGAATACTGTAAACTGAAGATATCCAAGGCAGGCCCGTTTGAGTCGAACCGTATCCCCCGCCATACTGGTACTCATAGCCGCCCTCCCGTGCGGTGCAGCCGAACGGGGCCAGCTGGATTTTAGCCCTTCTCTATTCACCGTAATGGCGGCCCTGAATGCCGCCGGTTACGATGCCGAACTGGCTTCTCCCAATAACGATCCGCTGCGCGAGCAGATTCGTAAGGCGGTGGAAAGCTCGCACGCCCCGGTTGTCGCCGAGCTGAAGAAGTTCTTTGCGGACCATCACCAGAAAGATGAGACCGCCGAGCTGAGCCAGTACCTTTCCTACGCTCTCTCGGTCAAGGGTCCCCCCGATTTCGCGTTCAAGTTTCGGGACGTGGAATTGCCGCCGGACGTCCGTGCCCTGGAGGGCTTGGGCCCGCTTCTCGTGCGGTTTTCGCGCGAAGTACATCTCGACGATCTGTGGAAGAACGCACAACCGGCATTCGAGCGAGCCCTCGAGCGGTACCATGCACCCGTTTCCCGTGCGATTCTGGAAGCGAACGCATATTTGCGGAATCCCACGGCGGGCTATCTTGGCCGCACCTTTCAGATATATTTAGACCTGCTGGGCGCGCCGAATCAAGTGCAGACCCGGAGCTACGCCAATGAGTATTTCGTGGTGGTCACACCTTCGGCCGAGCCGCGCATCGCCGATATCCGCCACGCTTATCTTCACTATCTGCTCGATCCGCAGGCCACCAAGTACGGCATGGAAATCCTGAAAAAAAAATCACTGGAGGACTACGCGCAGGGCGCCCCGGCGCTAGACCCGGTGTACAAATCGGACTTCCTCCTGCTGGCCACGGAATCGCTGATCAAGGCTGTGGAGGGCAGGCTGCCCGGAAAATCCGACAGCGTCGACGAAGCTCTGCGCCAAGGTTATATACTGACTCCGTACTTCGCCGAACAGCTCACGGTTTATGAGAAGCAGCCGGAGGCCATGCGCTTGTTTTTCCCCGAGATGATCAAGCACATCGATTTGGTGAAGGAGGATCAGCGGCTGTCGACCGTGAAATTTGCCGACTCGCCCCGCGTCCGCGCCGCGAAAGTGGAGCCCCGGGTTGCGCCGCCACCGAGTCCGATGGACCAAGCTCTAGAGGATGCCGATCGCCTGTACAGCAACAAAGACTACGATCGCGCCAAACAGGCCTATCTCCGCGTGATCGAGCAGAGCAGCGAAAAGTCCGTGCATGCCCGGGCATATTACGGGCTCGCCCGCATAGCGGTTCTGCAGAATGATCCGGAGATGGGGGAGCGGCTATTCCAGAAGGTGCTGGATTCCGGCGCCGACCCGTGGGTGACAGCATGGACGCACGTCTATTTGGGACGGCTTTCCGATATTGCGGGCAACCGCGACGAGGCCGCGAAGCACTACCAAACTGCTCTGACGGTGGAAGGCGCCTCGGCTGCTGCGCGTCGCGCCGCGGAGCAGGGTATCCAGGAGTCTTTTAAGAAGCAACAAAACTGAATGGAGTCTTTCATGAAAAAACTCTTAACCATTTCGACTCTGACTCTCTGCATGGCGACGATGGCGCTTTGCGCGGATCAGAAACCGCCGGCGCCGAAATCCAAGGGCGAAACCGAGGCTCTGCAAGCCATGTTCGGAGCCACCGATCCGGACGCCCGGATCAAGGCAGCGGACAATCTGATCACGAAATACGCCGACACGGATTTCAAGGCGCTGGCTCTGTATTTCGAGGCGGTGTCGTATCAACAGAAAAACGATTTTGAGAAAATGGTGGTCTTCGGCGAACAAGCCATCCAGGCTGATTCCAAGCAGTATGCCGCCATGCTGATGCTGGCCAAGGGAATCGCCCAGAGAACCCGCGAGTTCGATCTCGACAAGGAAGAAAAGCTGACCAAGGCGGAAAAATATGCGAAAGACGGAATGGCCGTTCTAAAGGACGCCCCCAAGCCCAATCCGCAGCTTACCGATGAGCAGTGGAATCAAGGCAAGAAAGAATACGAGGCCCAAGGTCACGAAGCGCTCGGTTTTGCCGCCGCGGTGCGCAAGAACTACGCCGTGGCGATCCCCGAATTGAAACAGGCTCTGGAGGAATTTCCAGACCCCGTGACCATGGTGCGCCTCGCTGCCGTCTACGACCAGGCCAAAAAACCCGATGAGGCTCTGCCCATTCTGGAAAAAGTGATGGCCACGCCGGATCTCCACCCCAGCATCCGGCAGTTTGCGCAGGCCGAGAGAGTGCGTGCCCTGCAGTTGAAAGGGGGCGGCGCCGGTCCGGCTCCCGCAACCGCCCCACCGCAAGTGGAAATAAAGAAGCAGTAATCGGAGGATCGCCTCGATCGCCCCATGCCCGCCGATCTGAAATCTCTGGAGACCGCGATCGGGCATCAGTTTCAGAACCGCGAATTACTCGAGCGCGCACTCACGCACAGCTCCCACGTCCACGAGAGAGGCGGCGCTCCGGGCGTGCTTCCCGCCGATAACGAGCAGCTCGAATTCCTGGGTGATTCCATCCTCGGGTTCCTCATCAGCGAAACACTGGTCCATCGCTTGCCCGGATATGCCGAGGGGCGGCTTTCCAAACTCAAGGCTGGTATCGTGAGCGCCACGCATCTGTACGGTGTGGCCGAAAGGCTGCAATTGGGCCAGTATCTCCGTTTAGGGCGTGGCGAGGAAATGAGCGGGGGCCGTTCCAAACGCACGCTGTTGGTGAATGCCCTGGAGGCGCTCATTGCGGCGCTCTATCAGGATGCCGGTATCGCCAAGGCGCGTGAATTCGTGACCCTGCACGTAATGGGTGACCCGGGGGCCGAGGTTGAAATCTCTGCGAGCAGCCCGGCTGGCGCTTTCACCGACTACAAGAGCGCTTTGCAGGAACTGGCTCTGGCGCGCAAGCTTTCCCTGCCCCGTTACGTGATTCTAAAAGAAGACGGCCCCGAACATTCCAAGACCTTCACCATTGAAGTTCGCGTGGGCAAGGACCTTTCAGCCAAAGCCGACGGCTACTCTAAAAAGAACGCCGCGCAAAACGCAGCCCGCATTGTTCTCGAGCGCCTGGCCGCAGACAACAAATCCGAAGCCTCACTCTGACAGCAGGCCGAGATACCGCCCCATCCAGTATGGCAGGAGGAAGAACGACCCATCGTCTTCGGTTCGACCGCCATTTCCCCCGTCCACCTGAAATGGATTTCCGTTCCACTTCATCACCGGCCTCTCATCAGGCGCAAGCAGAACTGTGGACTGCGCCTCGCGGAAGCGGCCGCGCTGCCGGTCCATCGGGATATCGCGCCGGCCTGAATTTCGCACCGTCCACTCGATCAGGTCCATGGGCGTCCGATAAAGAGTCCAGATCGCCCCGGCCAGGTCCACGGCTTGCGTGGCCTTTGACCGTAGATAAATCATGGCCCAGAGCGGATTCTTTTCGCGCTGGATATTCTGCCACCACTCATCCATCGCCCGCTGGTAAACATCCAGTAACTTTGGATCCCGTTCATAGATCCACACCGGATAGAAACTCAGCATGGCCAGTTCTTCGTCGGAATAGTTGATCTCGTGAGTGAGTTCCTGCAAGCGCGTCGTCTGCTGCAGATATTTCAGATCGATGGCAGCCTTGTGATACTCCGCGTCGTATTTGGCATCCCCTGTGATGTGAGCCGCCACTTTCAGGAGGCTGAGCAATTCCAGTGAATTGAGCGCACTATCCGGCGCGCCCGCCTTGCTATCGAAATACTCGCGCGACCAGCGGCCCCAGGTGGTCGGCCGGCCGGTGATGTCGGTCAGATTGTAACCGTGTTCCAGAATGTGATCGGCAATGCGCGTCACCGTCGCGCGTATGCGCTGCCGCAGTTGCGCATCCTCCAGCAAGTCCCACGCCACGCTGTACAGAAAGAAATGTCCGACGATTTCATCCGAGCTGGTATCCGCCTTCCATTCGCACAGGCCGTCCGCAGCCCAGTGCCACACTCCGTCCGAACCGCGATAGTCGCCCCGGCGGATATACGAACGCGCGGGAAAACCCGAACGGCCGGTGATGGACTCCAAATATAAAACGGCATCGATGGATGCCCTCGCATGAGCCCGCGCCTCGGGGGAGCGTGTCGCGGCGTACCGGAAACACTGAGACGCCGCATAAATCGCGGTCCAGAGGCCGTCGTTGTCGCTGGGGTCGAGCTGGTTGGTGGACAGATCGCCTGGCACCCGAAGCCTGGAAGAAGCGATCAGGCCGTAGCGGTCATGGCGTTGGTGAATGCGCTCGTCGAAGTAAGCCGCCTTCTGCTCGAGCGTCATCGGGCGCATTTCGATGTGCGAAACTCCGGTCCGCGTCCGTATCCACATGCCCCGGGAACCGTCGGGCGCGAGGTTACGGACATCGTCGTCGGGCAGGTAACGCCATCCTGCGAAGTATTGGCGGCGATCGGAAGCTCCGGCGGCGGGGTCTTCACGGATCAAACCCGTTCGCGTTCCAAACCACCGTGCGCCGTCGCTGGCGACGGCGGAGCAGGTGAAGTCGCCGGCGGGCGCTGCTTCGGGGGCGCGCCTCACTCGTTCGGGCACACTCGGATCATTGGTGTCATAGAACGCGCGGAACTTCTGCGGATACGCCTTAAGACGAATAGGCTCCGCGGCCATGGCAGGAACGCAGGCGGCCGACAGGATCGCTGCAACTACGACGCCGCGCACGCTCTGTCTTTCAGGAGAGCGCACCAGCGTCCGAACACCAGCCGGGCCAATTCCCTGCTGCGCGTGGCATGCGCGTAGGGATCGATAGGCTGAGCAGCTTCTCGCTCTTTTCCACAGGCTTCGTCTTCGCGGCACCAATCCGCAATCATAGATGGCGTCACCTCGAGGTGAAACTGCAGGCCGTATATGCGATTTCCAACGCGGAACGCCTGGTTGCGGCAGGCATCGGATGACGCGAGCAGCTCGGCTCCGGGAGGCAGCGTGAACGTCTCCCCATGCCAGTGAAAAATCATTTCCGTGTGGGGCAACCCGGCAAAGAGCGGATCATTCGCTGCTGCGGGCGTGAAAGTAACAGGCGCCCAGCCGATTTCCTTCACAGCGTTGGCGTGCACGCGGGCGGACAGGGCCTTCGCGATCAATTGCGCGCCCAGGCAAACGCCCAGAACCATCTGGCCACGTTTCGGGGCGTCCCGGATGTACGCGACCTCCTGCTGAAGGTAGGGCTGATCATCGTTGGCGGACATGGGCCCGCCCATGAAGATCAGAGCGTCCGCTTCATCCACGAGCGGTTCAGTGCACGGGTGAGCGTAGAGATCGGCATACTCGTAGAGAATACCCTGATCCTCCAGCGCGGGCGCAATCAATCCCAGATCATCAGCAGCGGTATGCCGGAAGACCAGAACCCGTGGCGGCAAGTTAATCGACGGAGGTTCGCTGCGCAACCTGGAAATGGCTCAGAGACTGCGCATAACGCGAGACACCCTGATACAGCGCCTCAGCCAGACGCTGGCGGTGCTCGGGCCGCTTCAGAAGCTGCTCTTCCCGGGGATTGCTGAGGAAGCCGACTTCGGCGAGGATCGAGGGCATGGAGGCGCCAATTAGCACCACGAACGGCGCTTTCTTGATGCCCCGATTCTTGGCCGCGGTGTTGTATCGAGTTTCAAAAGTCTGGAGCGATCCTTGAACTTTCGAAGCAAATTCCCGGGATTCCTCAATCTTTTCGTGCAAGGTAATGCTTTGGATGAGGTCTTTCAGTTCAAAAACGGATTTTTCGGAGCTTGCATTCTCGCGTGCCGCGACGTCAAGCGCGTCCGAAGAGCGAGTGAAGTTCAGGTAGTAGACTTCGATTCCGCCTATCTTCGGGTGCGGAGAGGAGTTGGCATGAATAGAAAGGAACAGGTCCGCCTTCTTCTCATTCGCCATTTCCGTACGGGCATGCAGCGGGATAAACGTGTCATCCGATCGCGTATAAATCACCTCACTGCCCATGCGGTCCTCAATCAGCTTGCCCACCCTTTTGGCGACATCCAGGACCAATTCCTTTTCCATCAAGCCGCGCCGTCCGACGGTGCCCTCATCCGCGCCGCCATGACCGGGGTCGATGACCACGCGATTGATTTTCAGACCGAGCGCCCGAATCAGCGATGTTTCTCCGTCGGCAGAACCGCGCGCCGCTTTCGGTACCACGCGGGCCGGTGTTCGAGGTGCAGATTTCGCCGGCGCCGCGTCGTCCGGCTCACTCTTCGAAGGCGCCGCGGCCGGCGATGCCGATGGAGGAGGCGCAGGCAGAATGACAACGGATGTCGTCACGGTCTTGGCCGCCATGCGCGCTACTTGCGGCCGGACGACATCGGCTTTCAGCGAGGGCGGATCGGAAATAGCCGGCGGCGGCGCGGTGGCGCGCCGGGGAGGTTCGCGCATCGGGTCCGCCTCACGCCGTGCCGGCACTACATCGCGGTCCGGCGTCCTGACACCGGTATCAGGTGCGGCGCCTGCTGGACGCAGCTCGATGATCATTCGGCTGGGATTGTCCAGTCTGGATACCGTGAACTCCGCTGGAGATTCCAGATCCAGCACGATTCGCGTAATCCCGGGCATGGTTTCCGCCACACGAATTCTTTTCAGCCGCTTGTCACCTACTTCGGCTGAGAACATGCGATGCCCATCGATGGACGGCCGCGTGCCCGTCAGATCGAAGAAGATGCGCTCCGGGTTTTGCGCGCGGTCGGAACGATAGTGAAGGTCGCCCGTGATTTCAATGGCGACGCGCGTCGTATCGGCAAGTGTCCAGTAGCGGACCGCGGTCACCTCGGGTGAGGAAGCCGCAGGCGCGCCCGCCACAACCGTGGTGGAAGCCAGAAGTCCTATCGCAGCCGTGAGCCGCCGTCCCATAGATTATTGTGTTTTGTAATACATTCTTCCCATCGCATCCACAAAGGCGCGGACGGGGTTGAACTCGGGTGCCGCCTGAGCCGTGGCATCCGCACTGCGCTGTTTGCTTGCCTCTCGGGCTTCATCCAGCGCTTTCCCCACGCGAAACACATAATCGCGCGTCTCGCGGAATGGCGGCACATCGCGGTAACGCTTTACGGTGCCCTCGCCGGCATTGTATGCCGCCAGCGCCAGCCGGTTGTCGCCTTCGTAGAGATCCAGCAGATATTTCATATAGCGGACTCCGCCCTCTACATTCTCGGCTGGATTGAAAACGTCGGCCACACCGAACCGACGCGCCGTGGAGGGAACCAGTTGCATCAATCCGAGGGCGCCTTTGTTGGAAACCGCGAAAGGATTGTAATTGCTTTCCACTCGGATCATCGAATGCACCAGATCGCGGTCCACATCGTGCCGCCGGGCAATCTGGTCTACCAATGAGGCAAGCGTCGGAGGAGGAGCTTCCGCCGAAACCGGCAATTCAATCTGCGGAGCCGCTTTACTCGGAACAGCGGGCGCAGGCCGGGCCACACTTCGCACCAGCCGCCCCGTGCGCATGTCTGAACGCACGACCAGGACAACCGCGCTGTGCGTGCCGAGAGGCGCAGCAGATAAGAATGCGGCGTTCGCTGTGATCACCGAAGTTAGTATAAAACATTTTCTCATTTTTTTGTTTTATTTCTCGGCCACGCAACTTACGCCTTGTGCTTTCCTATAATGTTATCATTTCCAGCATGAAATGCGCGGGATTCGTGCTGGCGGGCGGTAAGAGTTCCCGTATGGGTTCCGACAAAGCCTTGCTCAAAATCAATGGAATCACGTTGGTGCAACACGTTGCTGAGCAGGTATATCAAGCCGTAGGCAACGTAACTTTGGTCGGCGACCCGGAGCAATATAGTAACCTCAGTTATCCGGTTATCCGGGATATATTTCCGGCCCGCGGCCCTCTCTCCGGTATTCACGCCGCTCTTGCCGCCTCGCACACACAATGGAATCTGGTTGTCGCCTGCGATATGCCCGAAGTTACCACCGCGTTTCTCACGCAACTGATCGAGCGCGCTCAGTGTGGAAGATCCCACGCGGTCATTCCCGCCGGCCCCTCGGGACGGCCCGAACCTTTGTGCGCGGCCTATAACCGCGGCGCCCTCGATGCCATCGCTCACGCTCTCGAGTGTGGCATTCGCAAGGTGATGGATGGCCTGATGGGACTGGACATCGACCTGTGGCCTGTTCCGGATGCTCGCCAGTTCCATAATCTCAATACCCCGGCAGAATGGGCGGGTTATCCCCATGGTTGACGAGTTCCCGCATTACATAGAATTCCGCCATGTGTATAAGACGTTCGACAAGCCGGTTTTAGTCGACAGCAATTTTTGGGTGGATGCCGGCCAGACCGTGGCCATCATCGGCCGCAGCGGCGTGGGTAAGTCCGTTACCCTGGCGCATATCATGGGTTTTCTCAAGCCCGATGGCGGCCGCGTCATCGTGGCGCACGAAGATACCACGGATTTCGCCGAGCCCGACCTGCGCCGCATTCGAAAGAAAGTAACCATGGTGTTTCAGTCCGGAGCCTTGTTTGACTCCATGACCGTCGCCGAAAATGTGCTTTTTTCTCTCGAGTTACGCGAGGACTATGACGAGGCGAACAAAGAGGAAGTGGTCAGCGGGCTGCTCAAAATGGTGGACATCTACGAGGCGCGCGATGCTTATCCGGCCGACCTGTCCACTGGCTTCAAGCGGGCGGTCGCCATCGCGCGCGCGCTGGCCGCACAGCCGGAATGCATTCTCTACGATGAGCCTACCACCATGGTCGATCCCATCATGTCGGATCATCTGGCCGATCTGATGTTACGGCTGAAGCGGCAGTTGCGGCTCACCTCCGTGGTGGTGACCCACGACTTGGATTTGATGAACCGCGTGGCCGATCGTGTGGTATTTCTGCACCAGGGGCAAGTCATCTTTTTCGGCCCGGTGTCGGAGTTGGAGAAGGCGGACCATCCCCATATTCAGGAGTTTCTGGCTCTGGACCGCGTGGAACCGGTGTGAGATTAGTGCGCTTCCGCACCCAGTCCGATGAAGCACACGCCCACGAGAATCAGCAGGAGCCCTAGCGTCTTAGCGTGCGTAATTGGCTCCTTGAAGAAGAGGCGCGACCAGAACAGCGTCCACACGTTGGCGAGTGAAACCATCGGATAGAGAACCGACACCTCGCCGCGCTTCAAACCCAGCAAATAAAAAACCGAAGAGCCCAGGAACAGGGCCACTCCCAGAGCCAATCGCGCGTTCAGGATCAGGTAACGCAGCCCGTGACGCAGCTTCTGAGCGCCGGATTTCAGGAATACGGCTCCAAAGGATCCAAGAAACGAGGCCGCCAGCACCAACAGCATGGAAGACAAAGGCGTGTTCACGAAGAACGGCCCTTCCCCATCACCGCCACCCCGATGACCACCACCGCGACGCCCGCCAGCTTCAAGAAATTCATGGTCTCGTGAAAGAACACCACGGACAGAATCGTGACCCAGACATAAGTCAGGGCAATGATCGGGTACAAAATCGAAAGCTCGCCGTCCCGCAAAGCAAAAACGAGGAGGACGGTGTTCAATCCGTAAAGACAGTAGCCCGCCAGTAACGGCATGCTGGTAAGGTAACCCACCCAGCCGTTCTGCACCGGGTGGCTGAGGCCAATCTTCATTAATACTTGAGCCGTCGCGCCGAGTATCGTGCAGCAAAAAACCAATGCCCTCGACTGTGTGTGGGTGAACGGGCGGTGATGGATGGGCAGTGTACTCGCTGGTGTCACGCCTCCTCAGAATACCAGACGTTTCTCCGGTTTTGCCCCAAATTTGGGGCTCACTTCGCATCAACGCGCGTCACGCTTTTCGTTACAATAGTTGTATCGTGAGTCAAGAGAAGACCATCGTCGCCGACGAAAATACGGAAAAAACCAAGAAGGCGCGCAAGAGCGATATCCCGCGCGGCGTGATCGCTGAATGGACCGTGACGATCGTCCTGCTTCTCTTCGGCACCACCACCTTGGTGCAGGCGTTCGTGATTCCCACCGGATCCATGGAAGACACGCTCTTGATCGGTGACCATCTCCTCGTCGACAAGCTGGCCTACGCTCCGCCGGGACCGGCCACGCGGCATTTGTTGCCCTATGAAGACGTGCACCGGGGCGACATTATTGTGTTCCGATATCCGATGGATATCCGGCAGACGTTCGTCAAGCGCGTCATTGGAGTTCCCGGCGACCATCTTCACCTGGTCAATAAACGCGTGTTCCTGAACGGCCACGCGCTCGACGAGCCGTATAAATACAACAAGACCGAATACATCGATTCCTATCGCGACAATTTCCCGGGTGAGCCCAACGTGAACCTTTACGAGCCGGCGCGGGAGATGCTTCAGAATAACGTCGAGAACCATGAGGTGGTCGTACCGGCGGGTCACTATTTCGCCATGGGCGACAACCGCGACTCCTCGCTCGACAGCCGTTACTGGGGTTTCGTGCCGCGCGAAAACATCATCGGCAAGCCTCTGATCATTTATTGGTCCTACAATGCTTCGACCGAAGCGTTGTCCAACCCGGCCATCGGCATCGATCACCTGGTCGACCTGGTGGAGCATTTCTTCACCAAGACGCGCTGGCGTCGAACGTTCAATCTCATTCACGGTTACCCCATCCAGTAGCCATGCCGAACTATTACGGCCTGATTCTGGCTGGCGGTCGCGGCACGCGCTTCTGGCCGCGCAGCCGCCGCCGGCACGCGAAACAGGTGCTCACGATTTTTGGCGAGCGCTCGCTTATCCAGTCCACCGTGGAGCGGCTCGCTCCTCTGATTCCTCCTGAACGGTTGTGGGTCCTCACCAGCCCGCTGCTGCGCGATGAGATCGTGCGGCAATTGCCGGAAATTCCGCGGCGCCAGATTCTTGCCGAGCCGGCGCAGCGCAATACCGCGCCCGCCATCGGCCTGACGGCCCACATCCTGCATTCCCTCGATCCGGACGCCGTCATGGGAGTATTTCCGTCAGATCACGTGATCGCGAAACCGCGGCGCTATCTGCAATTCGCGCGAGCCGCATTCCGCGCAGCCGCCGGCGGCAAAATCGTCGTTTTGGGAATCGCGCCGCGGTGGGCGGAAACCGGTTACGGATATATTGAATTCCCGCAGGGTGCACGCACCGGCTTGCTCCAACCCGTGCCAGTTTTGCGTTTCCGCGAAAAGCCCGATGCACCCACGGCCGCGCAGTACGTGGCGGCCAAACGCTTTTTCTGGAACGCCGGCATGTTTTTCTGGCGCGCCGACGTGCTGCTGGACGAGCTGCGCCGTCATCTGCCTAAGACCGCCACCCTTCTGGCTTCCCTGCCCCGATTTTCTGACCGTCGCTTTGCCGCCAGGATGAACGAGGCCTTCCCGCTATGCGAGGACATCTCCATCGATTACGCCGTTCTAGAGCGCGCCGGAAATGTCGCCGGGCTCGCGTGCGACGAAATCGGTTGGAACGACGTGGGAAGCTGGAACGCCGTCTACGAACTGTTGCCCAAGGATCGCAACGGTAATGCAGAGCGCTCCCCCTTCGTTTCGGCTGGGAGCAGCGGGAATTACATCGATGCGGGGAAAAAACTGGTGGCCCTGCTGGGAGCCAACAACCTCATCGTCGTCGACACGCCCGATGCCCTGCTCATCGCCGATCGCGATCGGGCCCAGCAAGTGGGCGACATCGTCAAGCTGCTGGAACAGAACCGCCGCGACGATTTACTTTGAAGGCTGCGCCGCAAAGATGCCGTCCAGTATCGTGATGGCGGCGTCCACTTCTTTTTCCGTCGTGATGTATGGCGGGAGAAAACGCAGTACCGTCTCATGGGTGCAATTGATCAACAAACCGTGGGACTGCGCATCCAATACCATCTGCTTGCCCGGCACGGTCATATCCACGCCGATCATCAGGCCGTGGCCCCGCACTTCCCGGATGAAGGAATACCGGCGCGCCAGTTCCCTGAGGCGCGACCGGAAGTAGTCACCCACCCTCTGGATCGAAGGCATCAGCTCGTCGAGAATTTCGAAAAACTCGATCGCCACGCGGCAGGCTAGCGCGCTTCCCCCGAAAGTGGATCCATGCATGCCGGGGCCGATCGCCGCCGCCGCTCTTTCGTTCGCCACGATAACACCTAGCGGCAAGCCGCAGGCCACAGGCTTAGCCGCCACCATGACGTCGGGCAGCACGACCGGATTGGCAAGCTGGTAACCAAACCACGTGCCCGGCCGCCCGACGCCGCACTGGATCTCATCGAAAATCAGCAGCGCGTTGTAACGATCCGCCAGTTCGCGCGCTTTTCGCCCATACTCGTCGGAAATCGGGAAAATACCACCTTCACCCTGGATCCACTCGATCACGATGCCCGCCGTGCGTTCGCTGAACGCGCTCTCGAGCGCCGCGATATCGTTTTGTGGCAGAAATTTTACGCCCGGCAGCAACGGCTCAAAATCGTGTCGATATT
>Ga0335079_10005738_pt1 | contig 14209 bp, 12 predicted proteins | sample Lox_Sample_33_FD_206719 | JGI IMG/M metagenome (GOLD analysis project Ga0335079, IMG submission 206719) | Soil microbial communities from Loxahatchee National Wildlife Refuge, Florida, United States - Lox_Sample_3.3 | ecosystem: Environmental > Terrestrial > Soil > Wetlands | place: USA...
AACGTCGAGTCGCTGTTCGAATACGGCAGCCGCGTCGGCTTCCGGGAGATCCTGCGGGTGCTCAGTAATGCGGGCGCGCCGGCCACCGTCTACGCCGTGGGACTCGCCCTCGAGCGCAACCCGGAGGCCGCGGCCGCGATCGCCGCGAGCGGCCTCGAGGTCGCCTGTCACGGGCAGCGCTGGATCGACTACCAGTTCGTTCCGGAAGATATCGAGCGCGCCCATATGGCGCGCAACATCGAGTCGATCACCCGCCTCATCGGCCGCGCGCCGGTCGGCTGGTACACCGGCCGCCCGAGCCCCAACACCCGGCGGCTGGTCGTCGAGAGCGGCGCCTTCCTCTATGACAGCGACGCCTACAACGACGATCTCCCCTACTGGACCCAGGTCGCGGGCAAGCGCCATCTCGTGATCCCTTACAGCTTCGACAACAACGACAGCCGCCTGCAGCGCGGCGGCGATTTCAGCACCGCGGAACAGTTCTTCAGTTACTGCCGCGATGCCTTCGACTGGCTGTACCGCAAGGGGACGCAGGGTGAGCCGCGGATGATGAGCGTCGGCCTGCACGGGCGGATCATCGGCCGGCCAGGCCGCATCGGCGCGCTCGCCCGGCTCATCGAGCACATGCAGCGTCACCCGGGCGTGTGGTTGTGCGATCGCGCCTCGATCGCGCAGCACTGGCGGGCGCACCATGCGTAAGGTGGCGCTGGTCGCCAACTGTCTCCTCAACCAGAACGCCAAGGTCTGCGAGGGGGCCAACTATCGCGGCGTGGTGAGCCCGGTGGTCGAGTCGCTGCGCAGCCGCGGCTACGAGCTGCTGCAGCTCCCGTGCCCCGAGCTCGCCTTCGCGGGCGTGCGGCGCTGGTGGGCCGTGTACGAGCAGTACGACACGCCCGCCTACCGGGCGCACTGCAAGCGTCTCGCCCAGGCGATTGCGCCGCTCATCGAGCAGCACCTGCGCCGGGGCGATGAGCTGATCCTGATCGGACTGGACGGCAGCCCGTCCACCGGCGTGCGCTTCACCTCCAGCAAGCCCGAATGGGGCGGGCGACCCAACCGTCCGCAGGACGACTGGGAGATCGTGCCGCGCCGGGGCATCTGGATCGAGGAGCTGGAGGCTGAGCTCGCACGGCGCGGCCTGCCGGCCATCCCCGCCACGGGCTGGGCACTCGATATGGGCCGCTTCGATGAGGCCGGCTCGCGATCCGACCTCGAGCAGTTCCTCGACAGCCGCGCGAGTGCTGCGCCCGCACGCGGCAAGCGCCGGGCCGCGAAGTGACTGCCGACCGGCGCGGCTGGCGGATGGCGCTGGTGCCGGACGCCCTGATCAATCCGCCACCGCGGGCGCGCGCCGCGCCGGACGTGCTCAAGGCGCTCGAGTCGAGTGGTCACGGTGTGCTGCAGCTGCCGCCACCCGGCGAGCACGGGTTGCTGCTCGCGGTGATCGCCGATCAGGTGGCTGAATATGCGCACCACGGCTACGCCGTGGTCGCGGTGGGACTTGCGGGAAGACCGGACGACGGGCTGCACTGGCGCCGTCTCGCGCCGCTCCTGCGGCGCAGGCGCGTGGCCCTGCCGCCGCGGCATATCATCCGCGCCGGCGCCGACCCGGAAGATGAGGAGCTGCGGCTCGCCGCATTCCTCGCCGCCCACGATCTGCCGCTCGAGGAACAGCGACGCTGGCGCGTGTAGTGGTCGCCGGGCAGGGAACGCTCCCGCCCCCGAAGCGTCACCTCGACGCAATCCCTCTGCAACGAAGCGCGCCTAGGCTGCCACGCGTCCGCACCACGTGCGTCATCGCTGGGAGTCGCGACCATGAGACATCTCGTCCCGAGATTGCGTTTCGGTGTTCCCGTCGGGCTCGGCGCCCTCGCCGGCCTGCAATTCGCGCTGACGGGCCTGTACGCCCCACTGGCGCAGGCCGATCAGCCCCACGGCACGACCCGCAGCCCGATCACTCACGTCATCGTGCTGATCGGCGAGAACCGCACTTTCGATCACCTGTTCGCAACCTACACGCCGCGGGGTCCCGACTCCGTAGAGAATCTCCTGTCGGAAGGCATCATCAACGCCGACGGCACGCCCGGCCCCCACTTCTACAAGTCGGCGCAGTTCCAGGCCGCGCCTCCCTTCCGCACGAGCTACTACATCAGCCTCCGCGAGGGCGAGAAGGTTCCCTACCAGATACTTCCCGAGCCGACGCTCAACTTCTCACCGAGCCCCGCCACCGGTGAGCCGCCACCGTTCCCCGCGGCCACGCCGCTCGCGCTGCTCGCCGCCATCGAGCCCTCACTCGAGACGGCGGATCTGCCACTGCTCACCACCGGCGCCTCGGATGCGGCGCAGTCGGCGGAGCTGCCGGACTTCGACTCGCGCATCGCCAACTACCAGCAGCTGCCGAACGGGCCGTTCCCGCTGGCGGGCGCCGCGCTGCCCTACGACTCCTACACCGGCGACTCGACCCATCGCCTGTTCGAGATGTGGCAACAGTCCGATTGCAACATCCGTAACGCCACGCGCCGCAATCCTTCCGGGTGCCTGAGCGATCTCTATCCCTTCGTCATCACCAGCTACACCAGCGAGCCGGATCCCAACAGCTTCCCGGTGGCCGGCCAGGTGGACGACAATGGCGGCGGCAACTCGATGTCCTTCTACAACATGGCCAGGGGCGACGTGCCGGTGCTCAGGCAGCTCGCCGACGAATACTCGATGAGCGACAACTATCACCAGGCGGTGATGGGCGGCACCGGCGCCAACCACGTGATGATGGGCACCGGCGATGCCATCTTCTGGAGCGACGGCAACGGCAAGCCGACGACCCCGCCTTCGCACATCGCCAACCCCGAACCGTTGCCGGGCTCGGACAATCAGTACACCGTGGACCTCAACTTCGACGGCAACTTCACCGAGTGCGGCAATGCCTCGCAGCCCGGCATCGCGCCGATCCGCCGTTACCTCGAATCACTCCCCTACCGGCCGAGCGCGAACTGCGAGCCGGGCCGTTACTACATGGTGAACAACGACAATCCGGGCTTCCTGCCGAACGGCAGCGTGGATACGGCCGGCATCGCCAGGGGCGGCTCGGTGCCGCCGAGCAACGTGCGCACCATCGGCGAGGCGCTCAACGACAGGGGCATCTCCTGGGCGTACTACGGTGGTGCCTACAAGGCCGCGGTGGCACTCACGCAGCTCGAGGAACAGGGCGGCTCGACCAGCGACCCGGCGATCCTGATCGGCGAGGCGTACTGCAACATCTGCAACTTCGAGTCGTACTCGACCGCGATCATGGGAAATGCGGCGCAGCGTACGGCTCACATCCGGGACGCCACCGACTTCTTCGCCGCGGTCGATGACGGCACCCTGCCCGCGGTCTCCTTCGTCAAGCCCGACGGGCTCCTCGACGGTCACCCGGCCTCCTCCAAGGAGGATCTCTTCGAGGGCATGGTCAGGAAGATCATGGATCACCTGACTGCGAATCCGCAGTTGTTCGCCTCGACGGCGCTCTTCATCACCATGGACGAAGGCGGCGGCCTCTACGACTCGGGCTACATTCAGCCGCTCGACTTTTTCGGCGACGGACCGCGCATCCCCCTGCTTGCCGTCTCGCCCTACAGCCACGGCGGACATATCAGCCATACCTACGCCGATCACGTCTCGATCCTCAAATTCATCGAGCGCAACTGGGGACTGCAGCCCCTCACGCGGCGCAGCCGTGACAACCTGCCGAATCCGCGCGCCGAGCGCGACAACCCCTACGTGCCGGTGAACAGCCCGGCGATCGGGGATCTGTTCGACCTGTTCGATTTCGGGCGCGATCACGACGGACGCTGAGCCCCAAAAAGAAAAGGACCCCACCGGAGTCTCTCCGGTGGGGTCGAGGGGTGCCGCCGCGTGACAACGTTCGGGGAAGCCGGCGCGGCGGCAGGATCAATCCGTACAACGACTCCAGTTGCCCTGCGGGTCGAACCTGAAGGCGCCGGAGTCGAGAATGCGCGCGTCTTCGCCGTACAGATGCACCATCAGCACCGGTGCACCGCGCTCGCGCGACAGCGCGAGCGACATGTGGCAGGTGAACAGCCAGATCCGCGCGGCATCCGCCCAGCAGGACCACACCTGTCCTTCCTCGATCGCCCGCAGGAGAAGAGCCTGCAGTCCGCGCGGTAACTCGCCGCGGTTGCGGATCTGGTAGGCGTCGACCGGTACGATGCCGGCACGCGAGATGTAAGCCTCCAGCAGCCGCTCGACCCTCGAGGGCTCCTGTATCCGTCGCAACCTGAGCGTTTCCATGGAAGCGTCCTGCTCCTCGGCTCGACGACGATTTCAGCCGCTCGCTGGATATGGCTCCGTGACCCGGGTCACACTTGCCCGCGGCTTGGCAATTCTTAAGAAAGTGTCGAGCCGGGCGCGGCCCGTTCGTCGTGTGCTCGAAGCCAGTGCTCAGCCGCAGCAGGAGTTGCAACATGCGTGTAATGGTTATGGTGAAGGCGACGAAGAACTCCGAAGCCGGGGTGATGCCGAGCGCCCAGCTGCTCGCCGATATGGGCAAGTTCAACGAGCAGCTGGTCAAGGCCGGCGTGATGCTCGCCGGAGACGGCCTGCGCCCGAGCAGCAGGGGCAAGCGCGTGCGCTTCTCCCCGGGCAAGCGCACCGTGATCGACGGTCCGTTCACCGAGACCAAGGAGCTGGTCGCGGGCTTCTGGATCTGGCAGGTGAGGACGATCGAGGAGGCGCTCGAGTGGGTGCGGCGCTGTCCTGACCCGATGCCGGGAGAGGAATCGGTGATCGAGATCCGACCGCTGTTCGAAGCGGAGGACTTCGCGTGAGCTCGCCGGCTCAACGATTCGCTGCATGCGCCGGCTGCAGGAACACCCCTACTCCGATCAGGCCCAGCCCGGCGAGCGCTGCGCCGCAGACGAATGTCGCGTAAGCCCCGACGACCTGCCAGAGGAACCCGGCCAGCACGCTGGCGAGGAGCAGCGCCACGCCGCTCATGAAGTTGAAGACGCCGAACGCCGAGGCCCGCAGCGCGGGCGGAGCGGTGTCCGACACGAGCGCGGCGAGCAGGCCCTGGGTCATCCCCATGTGCAGGCCCCAGAGGGCGACCCCGAGCATCACCGTGGTTACACCCGGCGCCAGGGCGAGAACGGCGTCCGCCAGGATCAACACCAGCACCCCGGCGCCGAGCAGGTGCTTGCGGTCGATGCGGTCGGAGAGCGCGCCGATGGGATATGCCGAGCCCGCATAGATGACGTTCATGATCACCAGTACCAGCGGCGCCAGCCCCGCGCTCAGCCCGGCGCTCTGCGCGCGCAGTATGAGGAACGCCTCGCTGAAGCGCGCGAGCGTCAGCACGGCGCTGACGCCGACCAGTATCCAGTAGCGCCGGCCGCCGAGCCGGCACGTCTCTGCCCAGCGCACGGGTCCAGGCGCTGCGCGTGCCGTGCCCGCCGCCGGCTCACGGACCGCGAGCACCAGCACCGCCACCGAGACGAGCGCCGGGATGAGCGCGCACCAGAAGACGCGGCGGAAGCTGCCGTGAAACAGGCTCATGAGTGCGATGGCAAGCAGCGGGCCCGCGACTGCGCCGGCGGTATCGAGCGACTGGCGCAGACCGAAAGCCGCCCCTGACAGTCCCGGCGGCGTCAGCTCACTCAGCATGGCGTCGCGCGGTGCGCCGCGGATCCCCTTGCCGATCCGATCGGAGAAGCGCGCGCCGAGCACCCAGGCCGGGCTCTGCGCGATGGCGAACAGGGGCTTGGAGAGTGCCGCGATCCCGTAGCCGACGACCGTCAGGGCCTTGCGCCTGCCGAGACGGTCGCTGATCCAGCCCGAAAAGAGCTTCGAGATCGATGCCGTTGCCTCGCCGACACCCTCGATGATGCCGACGGTCGTGGTGCTCGCGCCGAGTACCGTCACGAGGAAGACCGGCAACAGCCCGTGGATCATCTCCGAGGAGACGTCCATGAAGAGGCTTACGACACCCAGCGCCCAGATGCTGCCGGGGAGCCTGAGCGACGATCGTTCCATCGACCTATTATTCATCGCGCAAGCTGACTATTCATCAAACGATATGACGCGCAGCGCGCCGGTACGTGCTGCTGGCATTCAGCATAAACTAGCCGCCCGACCCCAATGCGGGAGCTGCCGTGCGACTAGCGCTCATCGGACAACAGGCTTTCGGCAAGAGTGTATTGGAAGCGTTCCTCGCACGCGGCGACACCGTTGCCGCCGTCTTCTGCGCGCCGGAGAAGCCGGGCGCCAAGCCTGACCCGCTGCGCCTCGCGGCCGCGGAGCGCGGCGTCAAAGTGCTGCAGCTGCGCTCGCTCAAGGACGACGAGGCGACACGCGTCATGCGCGAACTCGACGTCGAGATCGCCGTGATGGCCTACGTGCTGCAGCTCGTGTCACAGGCCGTGGTGAAGGCGCCCCGACACGGCACGATCCAGTATCACCCCTCGCTCCTGCCGCGCTACCGCGGCCCGAGCTCGATCAACTGGCCGATCATCAGAGGCGACACCGAGACGGGCCTCACCATCTTCCGCCCCTCGGACGGGCTCGATGAGGGGCCGGTCATCCTGCAGAAGAAGGTGCCCATCGGCCCCAACGATACGCTGGGGAGCGTCTACTTCGAGCGGCTCTACCCGCAGGGTATCGAGGCGCTGCTCGAGGCCGCCGATCTCGTCGTTGCCGGGCGGCACCGGGAGATCGTCCAGAACGAGGAGCTCGCAACTTACGAAGGCTGGTGCCGCGATCCCGAGTCGCGCATCAACTGGCAGGCGCACGTCGATCAGATCTACGACCTGATCCGCGGCTGCAATCCCTCCCCGGGCGCCTGGACCACGGTGCGCGGACAGAAGCTGCGCATCTACGACACGCTCAGGCACACGACCCGTACCTTCGCTACCGTGCCCGGCAAGCCCGGCGAGGTCTGCGCGATCCGCGAGGGTGCGATCGAGGTGGCGGCGCAGGGCGGACGACTCGAGCTGCGCGCGGTACGGCCCGAGGCCGGCGCCAAGGCGGCACCGGGACCCGCGCTCGCCGCGACGCTCGGCATTACGGTCGGAGCAGCGCTCGAGTCATAGCGATCGGGAGGCGCCCGTGGCCACGAAGCTCCGCGATTCGATGCTCGGCACCCGCGACGAGCGGCCGGTGATACTGATCCGCCTGCTGATCGGGCTGGTGGTATTTCTTCCCGAGGGTCTGCAGAAGCTCCTGTTTGCAGATCTCCTGGGTGCGGGTCGCTTTGCGGCCATCGGCATTCCCTGGCCGCAGCTGCTCGGACCCTTCGTGGGTGTCGTCGAGGTCGTCTGCGGCGCGCTCCTCGTCCTCGGGCTCCTGACACGCCTCGCCGCAATCCCGCTCATCGTCATCATGATCGTGGCGATCGTATCCACCAAGATTCCGGTGCTGCTCGGGCACGGCTTCCTGTCGTTCAGCCTGCCGCACCTCGGCCGCTACGGGTTCTGGAGCATGCTGCACGAGGCGCGTGCCGACCTCTGCATGCTCCTCGGCTGCATCTATCTGCTCATCGTGGGCGGCGGCGGCTGGTCTCTCGACCTGCGGCTCAGCACGCGCGGGCGATCGTGATGATCTCCGGGCTCGCCGCCGTCAGCGCACGGCAGTCGAAGTCGCCGAACTGAGCCTCGATCGCAAACCCCGACTCCGCGAGCAGCGCCGAGAGCTCGCGGGCTGCGAGGAACCTCAGAGTACTGCGGCTCACCCGCGGTCGATCCCAGCTGTCGGAGGTGAAGGTCTCGCTGATTCCGATAGTGCGCCCGTCGAAGGGCGCTTCGACTTTGAGCTCGAGCCTCACCCGCTCCCCGTCTTCGCCCGTGACCTCGACCGTATTGCTGGCGCGCCATTTCTCCCACACGCGCGCCGCGGGATTACGCGTGTCGAAGGCAAAGCGGCCCCCGGGGCGCAGTGCCGCGCGAATTGCCGCGGGTGCCGCGCGCAGCTCCCCGTCCGTAGCCAGAGCCTGGAACGCGTGCCCGGTCATGACCGCGAGATCGAACTCGCCCCGCCAGGGGGCGACTGCGAGATCGCCACGGACCCATTCGATGTCGGCGTGCCTTGCGGCCTGGATCAGCATGCCCTCCGCCGGGTCGAGACCGGTAAGGCGCCCTGCATGGCCCGTGCGGCGCGCCTCGTGCAGCAGCGCGCCAGTCCCGCAGCCGACATCGAGCACCGTCCCGGCGGCGAGGATCATCGGCAGATAGAAATCGAAGCTTGGCGGACGCGGGTACAGTCGGTCGTAGAGTGCCGCGAGGCGCGGATCCGCATAAGCCAGGTCGGCCATGCGTCGATATTGCCCCATCGACCGGCGAGTGCGGAACCCGCGGCGGCGATCTCAGAACTCCTTGCGCAGGCGTCAGCGGCTATCCCGCGGCGCCGCCGCAGATTCCTGTACCGTCCCCTCGCCCGTCGTCAGCTGCAGCTCGAGGCTGCCGGCCCGGGCCGCTCCGGCGCGAGTTGCATCCACGATGCGGATGTCGCCGCGCCGCACCCAGACTCGCACGCGCTCGAACGCCGCCGCGGGCACGCGCAGCCTCGCGAAGCCGTCGACATCCGTGAGCCAGCCCTGCGCCTCGAGGTGATAGCGCAGCACCGGAGCCGGCGGCGGCGTGGTCTCGAGACGCGAGCCGAGCTGCGCGGTGAGCAGCCCGAAGCCGTGCAGCTCGCCCTCGATGACGAGCTGCGATGCGGGTGCGTCGACGAGCACGATGGTGATGTTGGCACGATCGGCATCGACCTCGAGAATCCGTGGCGACCCGGAAGTCAGGGAAACGCTCCTGCCAAGGTCGGTGCCGTGCGGGAGCGCGGTAAGTGCGAGCAGCACCGCGACACCCGCCGCCGCCGCCGCGATGCCGAGCACGGTGTGGCGTTTCCCGCCGGTCGCGGCCGCCCCCGCCGTCACACCCTGGTCGTCCTCAGGACGCAGCACGTGCCAGCAGACAAGGTGCGCGACGCCATATGCGAGCAGCGCCGACCAGATGATGTCGGAGAGAAAGTGGGCGCCCGCCGCCATGCGCCCGAGGCCGAGGAGCATCCCGACCGCGAGTCCGGTCGCGAGTGAGGCCTGTGCCCACCGCGGCCGGCGGCCCCTCCAGATCCACCAGCCGAGCCCATAGAGAAAGCCCACGGTGCAGTGGCCGCACGGGAATGAAGCGCCGCCTTCGCGCCCGATGAGGGGTGCGGGCACGTAGCGCAGTGTTCCGCCGAGCTCCTGGACATCGCGCGGCCGCGGGTGCTGCCAGTGATCCTTGAGCACGAGGTTGCCGAGGAGCCCGGGGCCGATGACGACCGTGAGCAGCACGAGCATCGCCGGCGCGCGCCAGTGCCGGCGCGAGCGCGCGAGGCTCAGCGCCAGAGCGCCGAGCCCCGCAGTGATGAGCGAGGCAGTGATCCAGCTGGCAGCATGGTAGAGCCCCCGCCAGGGAAGCTGGTGCGCGAGCGGCCAGTGATCGGCATCGCCGGCGTGGAAGAACAGGCGCGCGGCGGCGATATCGAGCGTGCCGCTCGCAAACACCAGGGTGGTGAGGAGCGCGACGGACACCAGGCAGATCGCCTCGGGCTGCCATCGGTGCATTGACCGCTCGGGGTGGGTCATCTCACCGCATTATGCGGGCTTCCCGGGCGATGAGCGGTGTAGACTGGCCGCCCCGATGGATACGGACCCGTTTGCCACACATCACCGGCGGATCCTCGAGGAGATCGCGAGCCTCGGGGCGGTGCGCGAAGCCTTCGCGCTGTGTCTGGTCGTGCACTGCACCGGCTCCACCTACCGCAAGCCGGGTGCGCTCGCCGTCGTGAGACCCGATGGCACGCGACTTGGCGTCATCTCCGGGGGCTGCCTGGAAGCCGACCTCGTGGCGGCGGCGCGCTCGGCGCTGCGTGAGAGCCGGCCGCTGCTCGCGCTGTTCGACACACGCACCGATGACGATCTCGTCTTCGGCTCGGGCTCCGGCTGCCGCGGCAGGATGCAGGTGTTGGTGCTGCCGATCGCCGCCGGCCCGGGTCATCCGCTCTGCGAAGCGCTGCAGGCGGCCGACCGCGCCCAACGTCCTCTCAAGGCTGCGCTCATCACCAGCGGACCGCACGCGGGCGGCGGGTTTCTGTGGTGGGGGGAGAGCGAGACCGCGCTGCCGCCGGCCGCTGAGCCCGCCCGTGCGCTCGAGCATCGCGAGCCGGGCGTGTACCCGTTGCCCGACGGCTCCTGCTGTGCGGTGCTGCTGCTGCCGCCCGTGCCGCGGCTGCTGCTGATCGGTGCGGGTCCCGAGGCCCCCGCCCTCGTTGCATTCGCCGGCCGGCTCGGCTGGCGGGTCACCCTCGCCGATCACCGGGAAGCGCTGCTGCGCGTGCACGGCGCGCAAGCGGCGCGCACCCTGTGCGCTCGCCCGGCTGCGGCGCTCGCGCAGCTCGGCGATGAGCGTCCCGACGCCTGCATCGTCATGACTCACACCGCGAGCAACGACCGCGAAGCGCTGGCGGCGCTCGCCGTGCGGGATATGCCCTTCATCGGTCTCCTCGGTCCGCCGGCACGGCGCGATGAGCTGCTCGCCGAGCTCGAGCCCGCGGCCCGCGCATCCCTCGAGGGTCGGCTGCGCGCGCCCGTCGGCCTCGAGCTCGGGGGACACGGCCCGGAGGTTCTGGCACTGTCGATCTGCGCGGGACTGCAGCGCTTTCTCGCCGCACGCGCCCCCGGTGCGGCGCGTGGCAGCGCTGCCATCACGGTCGCGCCCGCGGCGCGGGTCGAGTAACACCGATGCCGATCGTCAGGGGCCTGCTCGATCGGGTGCTGCTGGTGTCGGCCGCCGTCGCCGGCGGCCTCGTCCCCGGATTCATCGCCCAGTACCGCCAGCGGCTCGGCGGCAGGCTCGATCAGGCGCGGCTCGATCTCGAGCCCTGGCAGAAGCTCGCCGATCAGTTCTACCAGGGCGATCTCCACAAGCTCATCGACTATCACGCGAGCAGTACGGACCCGACCTTTCACGCCGAGGGTGCCGTCATCCGCGCGCTCCTCGACACGGTGCACCAGCTGCAAAGCGCGGTCGATGCACTCCATGGCAGTCTCCTCAGCCAGGCGAGCTACCTCGCCCTGCATGCCGACCCTGCGCTGGCGCGCGCCACGCTCGCCGACTGGGTGCCGACCTTCGCGCTCTCGGGCGAAGGGCTGGTATTCGCGCTGCTGTTTGCGATCCTCGTCTGGTTGTTGTTTCACGCCCTGTGGTGGCTCGTGGCACGCGGTGCTCAGAGCCTCCTCGGCCGCGACCACTACGCCCGCGACTGACCAATAAAAGGAAAGCACGACGATGAATACGCGACTCTGGCCCGCCGGCGCGCTCGGCATGCTCCTGCTGTGCATCAGCCTTCCGGGATTCGGTGCGGAAGACACGGGAACCCTGCTGCTGCGCCAGCCGACCCTGTCCCGCGAGCATCTCGCCTTCGTCTACGGCGGCGATATCTGGGTGGCCGACCGCGCGGGTCAGCATCCCGAGCGGCTCACCGTGCACGCGAGCGCCTACGCGCCGCACTTCTCGCCCGATGGCGAGTGGATCGCCTACTCCGCGAGCTACGCGGGCAACACCGACGTCTACGTGATCCCGGCTGGCGGCGGCCAGCCGAAGCGCCTCACCTTCCATCCGGCGCGCGATGAGGTGGACGGCTGGAGCCCCGACGGCAGGCGGATACTCTTCGCCTCGCCACGCGAAGTCGCCAACAGCCGCTCGAACCAGCTGTACGAGATTGCACTCACCGGCGGCTTCGAGCACAAGGTCATGGAGGCGGTGGCGCTGGAGGGCTCCTGGTCGGGCGACGGCACGCGCCTCGCGTACCGTCCTTATCGCACCGCTTACGAAGGCTCCTCCGGCTGGCGCCGTTATCGGGGCGGCGAGACGACCCCGATCTGGATCCTGAATCCCGCGACCGGCGCCTGGGATCAGGTGCCGCATGAGAATGCCACGGACCGCGCCCCGGTGTGGGCGGGCGATGAGGTGGTTTTCATCTCCGACCGCAGCGCGGGAGCTGCGAACCTGTTCGCCTACGACACGCGCAGCAAGCAGCTCCGCCAGCTCTCGAAGGAGACCGTGTGGGACGTGCGCAGCGTGACGGTCAACGGCCGCACCGCGGTGTACGAGGCGGGCGGACGGCTGAAACAGCTCTACCTCGACTCGGGCAGCGTGACTCCCCTCTCCATCACCCTGACCACCGAGGCCTCGCAGCTGCGAGCGCAGTGGAAGGATGCGAGCAAGACGATCACCTCGGCGTATCTCTCGCCCACGGGCAAGCGGGTGCTCATCGCGGCGCGCGGCGATGTGTTCACCGTGCCGGTGAAAGACGGCTCGACCCGCAATCTGACGCGCACGCCGGGCGTGCGTGAGAAGGATGCGCTGTGGAGCGCCGACGGCACCCGCGTCGCCTATATCACGGACCTCGGCATGCAGCATGCGATCGTGGTGCGCGATCAGGCGGGGCTCGAGAAGCCGCACGTCTACCCGCTGGCGAAGCCGAGCTACTACCACCTGCTCGCCTGGTCGCCGGACGGTGCCACGCTCATCTACGAGGACAACCACCTGCACCTCTACTCGTTCGCGCTGGAGAAGGCGGCGAGCACGCTGATCGACCAGAGTCCCGACCGTGCCGGCTTCGAGGTGAACTTCTCCCCCGACAGCCGCTGGCTGGCCTACACCGTGCAGGGCGCGAACCATTTCACCCGCATCCGCCTGCATGACTTCGGCTCCGGACAGAACGCCGACGTGACCGACGGCCTCGCCGATGCCGACAGCCCCGTGTTCGCGCCGGGCGGCTATCTCTACTTCACCGCCTCGATCAACTCCGGCCCCAGCCAGGTCGGGCTCGATCTCTCCACGCAGGAGCGCTCGCTGCGGCGCGGCCTGTACGTCGCGGTGCTCGCCGCCGACGGGCGCTCCCCACTCCTGCCGAAGGCGGGGGATGAGGACTCGAAAGCCGAAGCCGACGACAAGGCTGGCTGCAAGGCCCCCGCCGCCAAGGGGGATAAGGCGGCCGACAAGGGCGACGCAGGAGTCGCGCACAAAGACGCCAAGGCCGACGCCAAGGCCGACGCGAAGGCCGACAAGGCTCCGAAGCCCATGAAGGTCGATCTCGAGGGACTCGGCCATCGCATCGCCGGGTTCCCGGTGGCCGAGCGCCGCTACGAGTCCCTCGCCGTCGCCTGCGACGGTGCGCTCTTCTACCTCGAGCGGCGCCAGCCCGGCGTCACGGCGGAGCCGCCGGACGCCGAGCCCGGCAACGATGGCGAGCTCTATCGCTTCGACTTCACCGAGCGCAAGGCCAAGTCGCTCAAGCAGGGCATCCAGGACTTCTCGGTGAGCACCGACGGCAAGAAGCTGCTGCTGCAGTACGCCAAGGGCAAGCTCGAGATCGCGGATGCAAACGACAAGCTGGACGCGAAGCCCATCGACCTGAGCCAGCTGGGCATGTACGTCGATCCGGCCGCCGAGTGGGCGCAGATCTTCGATGAGGCCTGGTGGATGGAGAAGGAGTTCTTCTACGACCCCAACATGCACGGCCTCGACTGGAACGCGGTCTATGCGCGCTACCGGCCGCTGCTGAAATTCGTGCAGCGGCGCGAGGATCTCACCGAGCTTCTCGTCGAGATGATCGGCGAGCTGCAGGTGGGTCATAACCGCACCGGCGGCGGCGACGTCCCGGCCGAGGCGCCCACCAAGACCGGGCTCCTCGGCGCCGACATCGTGGTCGAGAACGGCCACTATCGCATCAGGAGGATCCTGCGCGGCGACCGCTGGAACCCGTTCCTGCGCGCTCCGCTTGCGGTGCCGGGCGTGAAGGTGAATGAGGGCGACTATCTCTTCGCCGTCAACGGCCGGCCGGTCGATGCCAGCGAGAACCTGTACGCCTTCCTCGAGCAGACGGTCGACAGGCAGGTCACCCTCAGCGTCGGTCCGGACGCCTCGGGAGCCGGCGCCCACAACATCGTGGTCGAGCCGATCGCGGACGAGGTGGCGCTGCGCCAGTGGCGCTGGATCGAGCACAACCGCGAGTACGTCGAGAAGAAGACCGCGGGCAAAGTCGCCTACGTCTATCTCCCGGACACCGCGGCGGGGGGCTTCCAGTACTTCAACCGCATGTTCTTCGCGCAGATCGACAAGCCCGCGCTCATCGTGGATGAGCGCAAGAACAACGGCGGCCAGGCGGCCAACTACGTCAT
>Ga0335079_10005741_pt1 | contig 14206 bp, 13 predicted proteins | sample Lox_Sample_33_FD_206719 | JGI IMG/M metagenome (GOLD analysis project Ga0335079, IMG submission 206719) | Soil microbial communities from Loxahatchee National Wildlife Refuge, Florida, United States - Lox_Sample_3.3 | ecosystem: Environmental > Terrestrial > Soil > Wetlands | place: USA...
GGATGCCACACGTTATTCGGCGACGTACAAACTTGCGACGCTGCTCGCATTGATCGACGTAGCGGCTGAGCGAGTCGCTCCTGACGGTTCCGCTCCCGAAATGCTCTCAGGTAAAGAGATCGGCCGCCGGGTCATCGAGCTTTACTGGCCCCAGACTTGCCATACGGAGCTGTCATCGGCGGCCAGCCGAAGGTTCTCGCCCAAGCGCCGCAGAAGGACTTCTCGTCGAAGCTGGCCGCATGGCGGACTGACCACCACCTGAGCTGGGGCGCGAGCCTGGAGGACGCCCGTGCCGTCGATCCGCTCAGCTGGGCGAAGCCGGAAGCGGATCTGCTGGCCATGGTGATCGGGATGCCCCTAGAGCCAAGCTCCAGCGGTTCGGGGACGGGCACCGCTCGGTCGAGGAACGATTCGTCTACCACTTCTCGCGGCGCGAGGAAGTGGGCCACTCGACGGTGGCCCGGCCTGATTTCGATGACTCCCTGCGTCTGAGGCCTGGGGTTGGCTCATGGCTCGTCCGGCTCGCACCTCTCATCCGGCCGCTGGTCCAATCAAAGTGGGCCGCCAGGGTCGCGGACCGCAACTCTGACCTGGTCGACACCGAACGGCTCGACGAGTTCCTCTTCGGCGCCCAGCGGATCAGCTTGCACCGGGTCCGCGGCCCGCTCACCGAATCCCAAGGCGGGGACTGCTTCTACTGCGCCGGGCGCATGGGCAACCGCGGCGCCGTCGATCATTTCCTTCCGTGGTCCCGGCACCCAGATAACAGCATCGACAACCTGGTCGCCGCCCACGCTGCCTGCAACAACGCCAAATCCGCGAGCCTGCCAGGGCTTGATCACCTAGGGCGGTGGATGGAAAGGTTCAGGCCTGCCCAGCCAACGACCTTCTCGACATCGTGGCTGCATCTACCTGCTGGCCACGCCGATCAGACCGGATCCTGCCGAGTGCCCGCGCCACATACTTGTGGCTACCGGAGGGCACCCGGCTGTGGCGACACGCATCGATATACGAGCCACTGCAGCCAACCAAGATACACGCGTTGTTCGCCTCCGTGACCTGACTGAGTACACTGGACGCTACCTGCCCCCTACGCCGGGACTCGGCAACGCGGGCAACGCCTTGGCATCGGCCACGCACCGAGCCCGCGCGCGCGTTAGTTCCGGGTGGAACCGGTTACGGCTGTTCCCCTCGCAGGTTGAGGGGCAGGTCGAGCGTGGCGATCAAGTTGTCCTCGAGCTCCCACGGCCGATCGCGCACCGCCCAGCTGACGAAAGCGTTCTGCGCCATCCAAGCCGATAGCCTCTGTTCGCCCGTGACGAAAGTCATTCGGTTACCGGAGCCGACCCGCCGCAACTGGATGCCCAGCTCGTCCGCCAAAAGGCAGCCGAGCGTCTTCCGGAGGGTTGAGCCCTCGGCGTTGCCGCTGTAATGCGTCTGCAGGCGCAGCCGTAGGTGCTGCCGGCTAGCAGAACGCCCGTCCGGCACGCGGCGCATCCCGGGGTGGCGCTCCCATGGCAGTTGCTCCAGCAGGGCTGGCAGGCCGGCGAAGGAGTCGAGGATATGGTCGGGCGTGCCGGTGGCGCTGCGGTGCGCGCCGGGCAGGTACTTGCCGGTCTTGAGTGCCCCGGTAAGCCCTTGGCGCTGGGCAGCGAGCACGTCGTTCTCGATGTCACCGCCCACCATCAGGGTGTGAGCGGCATCGGCGCCCAGGTGCGCCAGCGCGGCGGCGAAGAAGGCCGCGGCGGGTTTGCCGACCACTTCCGCCGCCGTCCCCGCGGCCTGCTCCAAGCCTGCGACAAAAGCCCCGCTGTCGAGTTGCAGGCCTTCGTCGGTGCGCCAGTACATGCCGCGGTGCATCGCGACCAGCGCGGCTCCGCGCTGCAGGTGACCGAAGGCCCGGTTGAGTGCCTGATAGCTGAACTCCGAACCGGCACCGCCAACGATGATCACGTCCACGGGGGCAGGGTCGTCCGCACCGACAAGGGTCACTCCCGCCAGATCCGCGCGGATGTCCCCGCTGCCCCGCAGCAGGCACCGGGCACCCGGGTAGTGGTCCGCCAGGTAGGCACCGGCGATGACCGGCGCCGTGAGAATGTCCTCGACAGTGACCGGGAAGCCCGCCGCAGCCAATGTTGTCGCGATCGATGCCCGCGTGCGAGAGGTGGTATTAGTGACCAGCGCCAACGGCAGCGCCGCCGCGCGTAGCCGTTTCAGCGCCCCGACCGCTCCATCGAGCGGCTTCCACGACACGGTCAGCAACCCATCGATGTCGATCAGCACCGCGCCAATGCCCTGCATGGCGTGACAATAGCCGCGGTCGCCGCGCGAGCCCAAGGCCCTGACCTCGCTGCCGGCTACGGGCCGAGTGACTCCGCGAATACGCTCACCAAACTCTCTCCATGGCAGACCTTCCGCATAGCGACCCACCAGCGCGCGCCATGCGGCATGACCGGACGTTCATCCTGATGGCAGCCCTGCATAGACACGCAGTCGGGCCAATCGTGCGCTGAGCTATGACCGGCCGTCGGCGGCGCGAGGCTTGCTGAATAACCTCGCGCCGAGCCGCCCGATACGCTATACCGGCGGTGTGCCGAACGCGTTTGTGCAGAGCATGGCCCATAACTTCGAACAGGCGCTGCGGCTCATGGAGACGGCGCTGACCGACTGCCCCGACGACCTGTGGCAGACAGACTTGTGGCCGGACGAGGCGCCCACGGCTCCAGCGCCGCACGGGGGATTGCACGGCTCGGCTCCCTGGTTCCTCGGCTACCACGCGCTGACTACGCTCGACTATGACCTGGCCGGCGAGTTCGAGCCGTGGGCACCGCCACAGCCGTTTGACGACAACACCTACAGCTTCCCCAACCGCAGGTTCACCAAGCCCGAGCTTCTCGGGTACGTCGACTGGTGCCGCGGCCGCGTCCGCCAGACCCTGGACGGCCTGACCGAGGAGATGGCCGCCCGGCCACTTCCCAGCGCCCATCGATACCACGGGATGCTGTTCGCGGTGATTGTCGGCAGCATGCCCCTCCACGTCGTTGAGCACGCCTCCCAGATCCGTCAGTTCCTCACCGCGGCGGGCGTCACCGTGCAACCCATGCCCGGTGACCGTGGGTACACGGCATGACTGTGATGGTGATCCGGCGGATGCTCCTGACTGGCGACCCCGGCGGCCAAACTCAGCTGGCCGAAGCCGTCGGCCCGAGCTGTCATTGGCGCCCGTCGCTATATGTGCAGATCGCGGCAAGAGAGTACGGGCGACTCCCGCTGCTAACCATCGCCGAGCGGCCAGAGGTGCACGACCAGTTCAGCGTGGCTGCCCAGTTCCGCGCGAATTGCCGCCTCGAGTTCACGGGCCTGCCTGGCCCAGTCGTCCCGCAGTTGCGGTGAACGCCACCCCGTGTCGTAGTGATGACCGGTTTCGAAGGCTTCCTGCCATTCTGCCAGCCGGTCCAGGAGCTGGGGAGAGAACCCTGTCTGCCGCCAGCCGAGCATGCCCTCTTCTTCGCTGGTCAGTGGGAGCTCAGCACCATAGTCCGGCTCGAGGATGACAACAGCCGGCAACGGCCCGCCCTGCTCATCGTCTTGACCAGGACGCCACCACGGTCTTTCGCGCACGGCCGGACCATCGCATAGATCCCGGCGGAAGACCAGCCCCAGGCCGGATCGGCGAGCCTACGGCCGAATATCCGGTCGGCGGCTATGAGAGTACGTCCACAGACCAGCGCCGACGCATCCTAAAAGCGCTGGGGCCATACCCTTGACAAACGTCCCTCATAGAAAGGGACCGGGCAGGAGGCATTAGCCACTCATCCGATTGGTCGATCCTGTAGGCGCTATCTTTCGAGCCATTGACTCTGGCCACGGATATCTAATCGGTGGATTGTACAGGAGGAGTTCCCCAGTCGGCGTTCCCTCACCTGGGAAAATCAGGTGAGGGGCCGATCTCGTCGGAATCCGGCTCGGATCGGCTCGGCGAGCGGTGCCGCGCGCCCACCGGGCTTTTGCGCCGTGTGCGCGAGCAGCGCCGTGACCACCTCCGCGTGTGCCCGGCGGGGAGTTCCGCGCCGACCCCGTCCAGGACCAGCAGGGTTGCGCCGGGGATCTCCCCGGCCAGCGCCTTCGCATTGCCCACCGGGAAGAACGGGTCGGCTGCGCCGTGCACCAGCAGTGTCGGTGCGGTGATCTCCGGGAGCCGTTCGCGCCAGCGTGGCGTGCAGTCCAGCTTCGAGAACGCCGCGCTCAGCAGGCCGTTGCGCGCCGACGCCGGGTGCGGACCGGAGCGGTCGAGAACACCGGCCGCGTGGGCGCGGCCTCGGCGGCGTCGAACTGTGGCGAGCCGGAGAACACGCGGGCCGCGGCCACCGCACCGTCCAGGATCGACGTGCGGTCGGTCCAGTCGACCGGTGGAGCGCTGCTGAAGTAGGCCATGATCGCCGGGGAGTGCCCGGGCAGGTCGTGGTCGACGGGGCCCGGCGGGACCGGGCGGGTGCCGGCCAGCACGAGCGAGGCGACCCGCGGCGGGTGGTCCAGCGCCAGGAGCTGTGCGATGAACCGCCGGTCGCGATGCCCACGACGTGTGCGCGGGCGATGCCGAGCCCGTCGAGTACACCGACGGCGTCGGTGACCAGGTCGCGCAGCTTGTAGCCGGGCGAGTCGGGGTCGACGGTGGTCGATCGGCCGGTGTCCGGCAGGTCGTAGCGGATGCGAACCGGCCGGTGAGCCGCTCGACGAGCTCGTCGTCCCAGGTGGCGACGGTGGTGCCGATCAGCAGCAGTGGAATGTCGGTCGGCGAGCCGGCGGTGTCGACGCACAGCTCGACGTCGCCGACCGGAAGAAGAGTCTCCATACCTACCAGACCGCGCGAGATGGCAGAACGGCCTGATCCACCAGACACGCCCTAGGCGCGGCATATGAGTGCACTCATATTGCGTTGAGGCGGGATCGGACTTGGGCGTGGGCGTCGGGTCGGCGTTCCGCTTCACCGTGCGACGGACGGGCCCTCAGCCCGTCAGCCGGCTGTGTGGAAAAGCTCGAGTTGGATGTTGTCGGGATCTCGGAAGACGAGCACCGAGTACGGCATTGGCTTGTCGATGTCGATGACGCCGGAGTGCTCGATGCCGAGTTCGTCGAGCCAGCTTGCCCATGTGTCCAAACTGGCGCGATCAGCGACGCCGAAGGAGATGTGGTCCAGGCCGGTCCGGCTCTCGTGGAAGGGCTGGCCTGGGTTGGCTGCGTGGTGGTGCAAGCCGATCACGATGCCGGAGCGGGGGTCAATGAGGAGCACGGCGTAACCGCCCTCCTCGGCGCCGTAGTGGGGGAACGTGACCGGTACCCGGTTCATCCCGAAGACCCGCTCGTACCACTGAGCGCTGGCCTCCACATCGGACACGGTCGGCGAGAAGTGATGGAAGCCGGTGACGGCCGGTGCCGCGGTGGTCTCAGTCAAGGCAGGCTCCTTCCTCAGCTGCATACCCGGGCGGTACTTGAGGACGATACTCTCGCGCCCGGCCAGCATCGAGATCCAGATCCGGGACCTCTGCGGATGGCATGGCTGCCGTCTTCACCGTGATGAACAGTCTGTCTGCGGCAAGAGCGGGCATTCTCGATGCTGGGCTATTCTGCATATTCATGCATGCTGGCTGGGCCGATTGTCTTGTCAAAGCTGAGGACCGCCAAACGCGACGCCATGGTGGACGACTAGCTGGACGGGCACTGAGCCGATATGAGCGGCCGCCAGATCAAGATCGGCTACCGCACCGGCTGGCCGATGAGTAGACGTGTCTTACGCGGGCATCGATGTGCATGCCCGGCTGTACCTATCGAAAATCTTCGCCGGTGCCGCTCGCCGTGGAACTGCGCTGCAGAAGGAGCGCAGGGTGGAGCCTGCGGCGCGCGTGATTCGCAGCGGGCTACTGGCTGATCGCGCTAGCCCGCGGAAGGCATTCATTGTGGGGGCTATCAGGCGGGTGGGGTTACCCTCCTTGGTGCGGGGCTGATCGGATTGCCGGCCACCAGTTCCGCCCGGCGATGGGGAGGCGAGTTGACCTTTTCCGACGGCAGGCCGCCGGCGGCTGCTGTGGCAGCTGGCGGGGGGGTGTTTGTTGGCCGGGCGGGTGAGCTGGCCGTGCTGGCGGCGGCTGCCAGGGCGGCGCGATGCGGGGAGCCGAGGGTGGTGCTGGTTGAGGGGGAGGGGGGTGCTGGCAAGTCGGCCCTGCTGGTCCGGTTCGCGTCGGGGCTATCCGGCGCGACGGTGGTGCGCGCTGGCGGTGACGAGGCGGAGCTGTTGCTGCCCTATGGGGTGGTGGGTCAGCTGGTGGCCAGCGCCCGGGGGGCGGGGGGCAGCCCGCCGGGGTTGCTGGCCGCGGGGCTGAGCGACGGGGTTGACCCGGTGGCGGTGGGCGCCGATCTGGTGGTGTGGCTGGGCCAGTTCCCGGGGGTGGTGCTGGCGCTGATCGATGACCTGCAGTGGGCGGATGGGCCGTCGGCGCGGGCGTTGCTGTTAGCGGTGCGCCGTCTGCAGGCGGACCGGGTGCTGGTGGTGGTGTCGGCCCGGCCGGGCGAGCTGGCCCGGCTGGGTGAGGGGTGGCTGCGTTTTTTTGCGGGGGACCACCGGGCGGGCCGGTTCCGCCTCGCTGGCCTGGGGCCGGAGGACGTGGTGGCGCTGAGCCGGGCGCTGGGGGTGGGCGAGCTGCCGCGGCGCGCCGCCGGCCGTCTGCTGGAGGAGACGGGCGGTAACCCGTTGTATTGCCGGGCGGTGCTGGAGGAGTTCGGGATCGAGGGCCTTGGCCGGCTCGGTGGGGCACTGCGTGTACCAGGTTCGCTCGCTGGGGTGGTGCTGTTGCGCGTGGGCGCGTTGAGCCCGGCTGCCCGGGAGCTGGTGGCGGCGGCGGCGGTGCTGGGCGACGACTGCGAGCTGGCGGCGGCGGCCGCCTTGGCCGGCCTGGGTGATCCGCTGCCGGGGCTGGGGGAAGCGGTGGCGGCGGGGATCTTGGCTGAGCAGCCGGGCGGGGGCCCGGCCGCGATCGGGTTCACCCATTTGCTGGTGCGGCGGGCTGTGTATGGCGATCTGGGCCCGGCCCGGCGGCGCCGGCTGCATCAGCGGGCGGCGGGCTTCGTGGACTGGCAGCGGGCGCTGGGGCACCGGGTGGCGGCGGCGGCTGGCCCGGACGACGCCCTGGCCGGCGAGCTGGAGGCGGCCGGCCGGGAGACCCGCCACCTGGGCAGGACGGCACAGGCGGCGGCCTGGCTGGCGCAGGCGGCGGCAGTGAGCAGCGACCGCGAGGTGGCCGATCGCCGCCTGCTGGACGCGCTGGAGATGCTAATCGATCACGGTGAGGTGGCGGAGGCACAGGTCCTTGCCGTCCGGGTGACGGCGGCCGGGCGGAGCGCGCGGCGCAGCGGGTTGCTGGGCGGGCTGGATTTCCTGGCGGGCCGGGCCGCTGCGGGCGAGGCCCGCCTGCTGGAGGCGTGGCAGGCCCACGACCCAGCTAGGGAAGCGGCCGTGGGCGCCGCGGCCGCTTTCCGTTTGGCGGTGTTGTGCCTGGTCGCGGGCCGGATCCGGGAGGCGATCGACTGGGGTGAGCGGGCGGCGGGCGGTGCCGCCCCGGCCGCCGTGCGCCACCAGGCCCTGGGCGTGCTGGCAATCGCCTTATTGGCCGATGGGTGGGGATCCGAGGGGCTGGCCCGGCTGGCGTTCCTGCCCACCGCCCCAGCCGAGGTGCCGCCCGAGGACACCGACGCGCTTGTCATGCGGGGCCAGGTCAGGGTCTTGGCCGAGGACCTGACCGGGGCGATCGCCGATCTTTCCATCGGGGCGGCGAGGCTGCGCGCCGGTGTCCCGCTGGGCACCGCGAGCGAGTGCCTGTACTACCTGGCGGAAGCCGAGTACCTGCTCGGATCCTGGGACGACGCCGTGCTGCACGCGCAGCTGGCCGTCTCGCTCGCCCACGACGCGGACCGGGTGTGGGAGCTCGGCTTCCTGCACAGTGTCGCCGCTGTTGTTCCCGCGCTGCGCGGCGACTGGGAGCTGGCCAGCGAGCACGTCCGGATGGCCACCGAGGCCGGCCAGGCGGTCGGCACCGCGGGCGCGATCGGCGCGGCCGCGATCGCCCGGACGTTCCTGGCCATGGCCCGCGGCGATCTGGAAGGCGTCGTCGGCGCCGCCGCGGCTGTGCGCGCCACGGGCAGGACGAAGTTCCCGAGCCTGATGCCCTACAACTGGCGGTCCCTTGAGATCGACGCTCTGATTCGCTTGGGCCGTCTCGGCCAGGCGGAAACGGCCCTGGCCGAGCTGGACGCGGTTGTGTCGCCGGGCGGCCCGGCGTCGGCCCTGGTGGCCGCCGCCGAGCTGCGCGGTGACCTGGCCACCGCGGCCGGGCACCCGGCCGCCGCGGCCGCGGCGTTCGAGACCGCCTGGCGCCGCGCCCAGGGGCTGCGGGTGCCGGTGGCGCTGGCCCAGCTGGAGATCTCCGACGCCCGCCGGCTGCGCGCTGCCGGCCAACGGGAGCGAGCTGTCGCCCGGCTGCGGTCCGCCCGGCAGCGCCTGATCACCCTCGGCGCCCGGCCGTACCTGGAGGACTGCGACCGGGAGCTCGCCGCCGCCGATGTGTCTGAAGGATCGCAAGCGCCGCCCACCATGCCTGGTCTTACTCCGGCCGAGCAGGCGGTGGCCCGCCTGGTCGCTACCGGCCGCTCCAACCGCCAGGCGGCGGGCGAGCTGTACGTGAGCGTCAAGACCGTCGAATTCCACCTCGGGAACATCTTCGGCAAGCTCGGGATCCGGTCCCGCAAAGACCTCATTGCCCGCGTCGGCGTGCCGCCGTCCCACCCAGCAGAAAACTAGGGTCCAGCCTAGGGTCCGGCCCCAGGGACACGGCTTCACCGGGCCGGTGATGATGACCGAGTGACCGACCGCGACCTTGCCGGTAACTGCCCTGCGGCGTCGTCGCGGCACGCCGCTCGTTCCACTGGCGAGCCGCACGTTCGTATAGGAGATGCGCGTGGCTGATCAGGATTCCTTCGATTATGTGGTCGTCGGCGCGGGGAGTGCCGGGTGTGTGCTGGCGGCGCGGCTGACCGAGGACCCGGCGGTGTCGGTGCTGCTGCTGGAGGCGGGGCCGCCGGCTGACGCGGACGAGGTCCGGATCCCGGCCGCGTTCTCCCCTTGTTCAAGACGCGCTGGGACTGGAACTACACGACGGTCGGGCAAAAGCAGCTCGGCGGCCGGCGTGCGTACTGGCCGCGGATGAAGGCCGTCGGCGGCTGTTCGGCGATGAACGCGATGATCTACATGCGGGGGAACCGGGCCGACTACGGCGGCTGGCGCGACGAGCATGGCGCCGCCGGCTGGGGTTACGCGGACGTGCTGCCCTACTTCATCCGCGCCGAGGGCAACACCCGGCTCGGCGGGCCGTATCACGGGCGGACCGGCCCGCTGCACGTCGAGCACCGCCGCTACACCCATGAGCTGTCCCGGGCGTGGGTGGAGGCGGCGGTCGCGTGGGGGCTCAAGCCGACCGGCGATTTTAACTTTAACGGCGCTGCGCAGGAGGGCGCCGGGCTGTATCAGGTCAGCTGCAAGCGCGGGCGTCGCTGGTCGGCCGCGGACGGCTACCTGACCCCGGCGCTGGGCCGGCCCAATCTGGTGGTCCGCGCTGGGGCGCAGGCCACCCGGATCGTGCTGGCGGGCGCGCGCGCAACCGGTGTCGAGTACCGCCAGCGGGGCACTGACGACATCGCGCATGCCGGTGCCGAGGTGGTGCTGGCCGGGGGCGCGGTCAACTCGCCGCAGCTGCTGATGCTGTCCGGTGTCGGCCCGGCGGCGCATCTGCGTGAGCTCGGCATCGGTGTCGTCGCCGACCTGCCGGTGGGCGAGAACCTGCAGGACCATCCCGCGGTGCCGCTGCTGTGGCACACCCGCGGCACCACCGACCTGGCCGACTTCGCCACGCCGGGCCGGCTCGCGCAGTGGCGGCTGTTTGGCCGCGGCCCGCTGGCCTCCAACGTCGCTGAGGCCGGGGCGTTCTTCGCCAGCCGCGACGGCCTGCCCGCCCCCGATATCCAGCCGCACGTGGCGCCGACCGGCTTCTTGGACAACGGCCTGCGGGAACCGGCCGGCCGGATGGTTACCACCGGTCCCGTCCTGGTTCATGTGGCCAGCCGCGGGCGGCTGCGGCTGGCTTCGGCAGACCCGCTGTGGCGGCCGCAGATCGACCCGGGCTACTTCAGCGACCCCGCCGATCTGGACGCCATGCTGGCCGGCTGCCGGGCCCTGCTCGAGATTGCCGACCAGGCCCCGATGCGCGGGCTGGCCGGCCGCCCGTTCCTGCCCGCGGGCGGGCGCAACAGCACCGACGAACAGCTGCTCGGCCACATCCGGGACTGGACTCAGACGTTCTTCCACCCGGTCGGCACCTGCGCGATGGGCACCGGTGAAACCGCCGTCGTAGACCCGCAGCTGCGGGTCTACGGGATCGAGGGTCTGCGGGTGGCCGATGCCTCGGTGATGCCGGCCATCCCGCGGGGCAACACCAACGCGCCCACCATCATGATCGCAGAAAAGGCGGCCGACCTCATCCGCGGCGTGTCTTCCCTTACCGCAAAGGAGCCGGCACCGTGACCCATACACACCCCGGCTCAGGAGCCGGCACCGTGACCAGCACACCCCCCGACTCAGGAGCCGGCACCGTGATGAGCACACCCGCCGATCATTGATCACCGAGCGTCCTGGCCCAGCCACGTTCGACTCGCTCGACCCGGCGACCGGCGAAGTCGTCGGCAGCTACCCCGTGCATGACACCGCGGCGGTGTATGCCGCTGTGGCGCGGGCCCGGCCCGCGGCCGCCTTCTGGTCACCGCTGACCTTCGCCGAACGCGCCCGGCGGCTCACCACCTGGGCGGGCGTGCTCACCCGCCGCATCGGGCAGCTGGCCGAGCTGGTCCACGCCGAGACCGGCAAGCCGCATTCGGACGCGCAATTGGAGATCGTGCTCTCGGTCGAGCACATCACCTGGGCGGCCAAGCACGCCGGCAAGGTACTCGGCCCGCGCAAGACGTCCCCGGGCCTGCTGATGCGCAACCACACCGCCACCGTCGAGTACCAGCCGCTCGGTGTCATCGGCGTGATCGGGCCATGGAACTACCCGGTGTTCACCCCGATCGGTTCCATCGCCTACGCCCTGGCCGCCGGTAACGCGGTGGTCTACAAGCCCAGTGACCACACCCCCGGCACCGGTGCCTGGCTGGCCGATGCGTTCGCGCAGGTGGTACCCGAAGCGCCGGTGCTGCAGCTGGTCACCGGGTTCGGCGCGACCGGCGATGCACTATGCCGGGCCGGCGTAGACAAGATCGCCTTCACCGGCTCGGCCGCCACCGCCACCAAGGTGATGCACGCCTGCTCGTCGATGCCGACGCCGACATCGGCGCGGCCGCCGACGCCGCGGTCTGGGGCGGCATGTCCAACGCCGGGCAGACCTGCGCCGGGGTCGAGCGGGTCTACGTGCACGAACGGGTCTACGACGTGTTCGTCGCCGAGGTCACCGCCCGCGCCCGCGACCTGCACGCCGGCCCCGGGCAGAAAATCGGCCCGATGACGATACCGACCCAGGCCGACGTGATCGCGGGCACATCGAAGACGCACTGGCCCGCGGCGGCAGGGCGCTTGTCGGCGGCCTGGACGCGGTGGGCGAGCGTTACGTGCAGCCGACCGTGCTGGCCGGCGTGCCCGAGAACTCCTCAGCGGTGACCGAGGAGACCTTCGGCCCCACGCTGACCATCGCCAAGGTGCCCGACATGGACGAGGCCGTGCGCCGCGCCAACACCTCCTCCTACGGGCTGGGCGCCACCGTGTTCTCCCGCGCCCACGGCACCGGGCTGGCCCGCCGGCTCCGCGCCGGAATGGTCGCGATCAACTCGATCCTCTCCTTCGCCGCCATCCCATCGCTGCCCTGGGGAGGGGTCGGGCAATCCGGTTTCGGGCGCATCCACGGCCCCGACGGGCTGCGCGAAATCACCGCCGCCAAGGCGATCGCCCGGCAGCGCTTTACCGCCCCGCCGCACCTGACGACCTTCACCCGGACCGCCCGCGCGGAGAAAGCAATCGCCACCCTGACCACCCTGCGGCACGGCCGCGCCACCACCCTGCCCCCGCGCCGCCGACACTGAGGACAAGACCGATGCACCGCCCGATCGGGAGCAAATCGTGCTGGTAACCGGCGCAGCCAGGGCATCGGCCAGGTCACCGCCAGGGCGCTGCACACCTGCGGCGCCCACCGTGGTGCTCGCCGATCTGTGCCAGGACGCCATCGACGCCGTCCACGGCGAGCCCGGCCGCGACCGCGTTCTGGCTCTCTCAGTCGACGTCACCGCCCAGCACCGCCCCCGACGCGTGGTCGCCACAGCCGTCGACCGGCCTGGGGAAGTTGCCGGCAACGCGGACGGCCAGGAGGGTCTCGGCACCGATATCGATGACGTGGACGGAAGCAGCACAGAAACAGGCCAGCGGAACTGCCGGCGCTCCGGGCCCACTTCGGCCTGGTCACCCACTGCACTGTCCCGCAGCCCGGACGGGATTCGCGGAAGCACCAGGATATGCGCCCGCGTGACCGCCTGCGGCGATCGCGAGGGCGCGATGAATCGACTAGCCCAGCCCGCCGGTCCGGTTCCCGGCTCACCGCGCAGGCTTCCGCCGTCCTTGCCGCCGAACGCGACGAGCGCGGCCGCACCCCCGTCCTGGTCATCGACGAAGCCCATCTGCTGCGTTATGAGCAGCTTGAGACGATCCGGATGCTTTCCAACCACAACCTCGATGCCGATTCACCGCTGGCCTGCCTGCGCGTCGGCCAGTCCACCCTGCGCCGCACCATGAAGCTCCCACCCTGGCACGGGTATGAGTCCGCTCCTGCAGCGCCCCGACCGCCACCACCTGCACATAGCCGTAATGAACCTTCGCTGTAGTCGTCATGCCTGGCGCTGTCCCTTTGCTCTGCGATTCATAGGAGACGTCTCGCCGACCTTCCCGGTTCACAGCCCGTCTTCGCTGTGGCTTTCCGGCGACAGCACCGCAAAGGCCATCGGGATCAGGTGGAGTGTGTGGGGCCCGACCTGGGCCAAGGGCCGTGGCGCGCTCTACGTGGACTTCTGCACCCCCGGGCCGTGCTCTGCCTGGCGCGGGGTCAGCTCGCCGTCGTGGAGCAGGCCGGGGTAGGGCCAAGTGCGCCGCCCGCCCGGCCGCACCCGACTACGGCTCCTACGCCGCGGCCAGGGACCGGCGCAACGCCGGGCTGGCCACCTTGTCGGTGGCCCGCAAGCTCGCCCCATGTCCCGTTAGGTCCTTGATTCCCGCGCAGCTGGGGCGGGCGGTGGCGGTCGGGGCGCTCGCGGTAGTCGTCAGGCACAGGGCCCTGCCGGCGCCCTGCCGGCAGTCCCGGCCGCTGCTCCTGAACGGGCGCCGGAAAGTTACGGGACGGGCGATATCGGAGGCTATCCCCGGCGGCGCCACTCCGTTCGACTTCGCTGTACCGGAGGCTCGACAGCGGCGTCCGTGATCCCCTGCTCCACGCGATCGCCGAGCGCATCCGCACGCAGATGGGCGACCGAGCATCACGCCGCTACCTGAGCGTCCTCCGTGTCGGACGGCGCGCCGATTGCCCACAGCGCCGGGAGGCCAAATCGTAGTCATGCCCCGCCTGGCCACGGCGCTCCGGCGCAGGTGACGTCCAAGGCGTCCCAAATCAGTTCGTCCACTGGGCGTGGATGCCCGAGTTCTAACGGCGGGCGGGCCCCGGCGTTGGTCCGGTTGGCCGCCAGTTTCGCCTCGTTCGCCAGGTAGTCCTCCCAGGTGATGTCCTGGAAAGCGCGCGAGTGGATTCTGCGCCACTGAAGATCGTCTGGCGCAAGGGCAATTCAGGGGGGCGTGTGGCCACACCTTTAGTCGCAATGCAGGGGAGTTAAGGGCTGGGCGTTTTGGTCAAGTACCGATCCGGCGTGTCGTGACGGTATACGACAACGGAGGTCCGGTAAGACGGGAAATCTGCCAAGACCACCCGTTGCCGAGGACCTCCGTTGCGCCCCCAGTCTGCCATCGATGCTGCCGTCATGACGATTACCAGGACGATCAAGGTGGCGGCGGGGCCGTTCGCTCCTGGCCACCTGGGCGAGCTGACCCGGATCGTGCCGTTCGAGATGGCCGATGCGGTGCTGG
>Ga0335079_10005742_pt1 | contig 14205 bp, 16 predicted proteins | sample Lox_Sample_33_FD_206719 | JGI IMG/M metagenome (GOLD analysis project Ga0335079, IMG submission 206719) | Soil microbial communities from Loxahatchee National Wildlife Refuge, Florida, United States - Lox_Sample_3.3 | ecosystem: Environmental > Terrestrial > Soil > Wetlands | place: USA...
TATTTTAAACAGTACATCGTTTAAAAGAATTTTAACGTATGCATACAAATTGTTGTAAAAAATATTATCCGTTATTCAATTATTTTTTTTAATATGATTATTTATATACGATAATTATTTTTAGAGGTTTATTTCTTCGTTCTCAGTTTTGCAAAATAGTTTGTAACGTGTGTAAATATGATATTTGATAATATTAATTCTCTCGTTAAATATATCAATTTTAATTAAAATAAAAGAGTCTATTAAAATAAATACGCCTGAATAGTTTAATTTGGTAAAAACGACTTACTTGTAATAAGTAAAAATTGGTTCAATTCCGGTTTTAGGCTAAATTGAGTTGTAGTTTAATTTGGGAAAACGTCATTTTTTGGTGATGAATTATATCAGTTCGAATCTGATCAACTCAGAGTAAATGGAAACAGAACTTGAGAGGTGTAAGTGTTTCTCTTTTAAAGAAAAAATCTTGGTTCGATCCCAGGTGTTTCCTATTCCTAAACGGGCAGGTGATCTGATTGGTAATAGTGGTTCTCTGTAAAAGAATTGGTTTAATAACCATAAAAGGTTCGATTCCTTTACTGCCCATACAATTAAGACTGTAGCATAATTGGTTAATGCAAATCGCTCATAATGGTTACAATATGGGTTCAATTCCCATCGGTCTTATTTATAGGGTATTTGGTCGAGTCTGGTTTATGGCACTCATTTTGAAAATGAGAACTTATCAAAAGTCGTGAGTTCGAATCTCACAGTATCCGTTTTTTTAATATTTAAAACGTTATTTATTAATACCTTAATTATTATATTCTTAGAATTTTGCTAAATAGCGGTATTTTTTAAATTCTTATATTTATAAAATAGTTTAAACACTATTATTTAATATATATAAGAATGAAAATAATTAATATTAAAAATCCCGATATAAAAAATATACAGGGAAACCAATAATAAATCTAATGATTATATTAATTATTTATTAGATAAATTTTATAAACCTATATGTAATTTATAATGAAGTAAAACTAGTAATTAATAAAAATAATATTATCGATCTAAAAATTTACCAGAATTAACAATTTTACGTAACAAATGATCAACAGAATTAAATAAATTTGTAAAAACAGTTCCTAGTGATATTTATAATTTGCTTACACCATCTTTATGAATTCAAGATGATGGTGGTTAATTTTATGTACTGATTGTTATACTTTTGAAGAAATTAATTTATTATTTAAAACATTAGAAACAAAATTTTATTTAAAAGCAGGAGAAAAATAAAAATAAATAAAGAAGGCCGCAAAGCGGCTATGTTATATAAATTAGGATTAAATTTAATAATTAATAATATAAATATATTAACTAATAATTTATTAAATTAACAAAATATTATTAATAATAAAAGAACGAGTATAGTTAAATTGGTATAACTTCTATCTTCCAAATAGAAATCATCAGTTCGAATCTGATTACTCGTATACATCTTATTGGAGTCGAACCAATAAACTTTTGCTTCGAAGGCAATTGCTGTACCAATTCAGCTAAAGATGTTGATAATTAGCGAAATCAGGAATTGAACCTAATCTGAGAGATCATGAGACTCTAGTGCTAACCATTACACTATTTCGCTATAAAAGAAACACTATCATTGAAACATGAATACGAACAAAGAGACTCGAACTCTTAAGGGCTTTACCCACTCCTTCTTAAGAGGAGATTGTTTACCAAATTTCAACATGTTCGCTTTTATTTATTCTTATACTATAAAATCTATAAGAATAGGTCTTATGGCTGAGTGGTTTAAGCGTGGTACTGTTAATACTATTTACAGAAGTTCAAGTCTTCTTAAGACCTTTTATTAAATTGTGTCTAAATACTTTTTATACAGCCCATTTTTACTATATTAAAGAAAAAGGTTAAAATAAAAGAAACATAGGCCCCTATGATTAAAATTTTATTTCACTAAGGACAACCAGGTGAAGTAAATATAGTTTAATTAAGTAAGGGCTTCGCCCTTACATAAAATTAAAATTAAGTTAAAAAATAATATGATAACATTACTGTTAATTTTACCAATAATAGGTTCTTTAATATTAATACCAATAAAAGAAAATAAAAAACTAATAAAAAATATAGCATTAATAACTTCATTAATTAATTTAATTATCTCTATAATTATATGAGTTGAATTTGATTCAAGTATTAATCAGTATCAATACGTTTACACAGCTTCGCTAGATTTCACTTTTTGTCAATTTAATATAGGTCTTGATGCTATATCTTTACCATTTGTATTAATTACAACATTTATAACGCCTATAGCGTTATTATCAAGTCATACAAGTATTACTAATAACTTAAAACATTTTTTAATCTCTATTTTATTATTAGAAACATTACAAATAGCTTTATTTGTAGTTCTAGATTTATTTTTATTTTTTATATTTTTTGAAAGTATCCTTCCTGCCAAACGTATTGGGAATATGTTATGATGGGTAAAACTGCCAAATTCCGGGAACGCCCTAAAGTTTATGATACCAAACTATAGTTGAAATACTATATGTGGCTGAAGTAATTACTCAGGTACGGTAATAAGTCATAAGATATTTGAAAATAAAATGGGTAATCGCGGATCTAAATCAGATTTATTAGTGAAATCTGTAAAAGAGCAACGAGTAAACGGTAGTTATTGGATTAAACCAATCCAATTAAGATGTACTCTAATGGGTTTCGAAAGAAACTATCAAGTCAAAATCCCTTCTAAACAATTAAAGTTAGTAAAATTTTCTACTTTGAATACGATTTGTTACAGGCCCTTTAATATTTCAATTGGGCTAAATTTAAAATTAATTTACATATCTTTATTATTACAATTGGTTCATTAATTAAAAATAAGACTCGAAACGAAGTAATATATTCAATAAGTAGACTTAAAGATTTAATAACATACCACATTTTTATAAATATCCACTAAAAAAGCTGCAGGAGCAATAGAAATTGTGAAAAAAATAGCGGTTTATATAAAATAATTAATATTAAATCTTCAATGGATGATTTAAAATGTCACTTTAATCCCGCTTTGCGGCCCCTACTGGAGATAGTCAAAATCACATAAAATTGGGTTCAATTAAATTTTATAATTTATCAACGGAACGGCGAAGGAAAAAAAATACTATTAATCCTACTCCAATTTCATAAATAATAAAAATAGGCTTGATTTTTTTAAAGTTGCTAAATTAATGGGCGGTAAACATTTTACGGTATGAATACAAAAAGAAAAATTTACTAATATTTAATTGCATGATAAATTTGATAGCCGTGATATTTTATATCTTAATAATTGTATATGGTTCAGGTGAAAATAAAATTAGAAGTGCTAATTTACTTTTCTTATATACTTTTGCAGGTAGTTTACCAATGTTATTAGCAATATTAACAATATATAGTTATGTAGGATCCACTGATTTTTCTTTTATTTCTTTATCAGAAATTAGTTTAGACTACCAAAAAAAACTATTTTTTTGTTTCTTTATAGCTTTTGCTGTTAAAACACCTTTATGGCCTTTTCATCTTTGATTACCTAGAGCTCACAGTGATAGCCCTTTAGCTGGAAGTATCCTGTTAGCAGGTATATTTAAAATTGTGCTTGCTTTAAATTTAGCTATATGCTGGAAACACCTTATTATAAGGTCAATCAGCAGGGCTTTATCTTATTATTTAAAAATGTTAAATATAAAGTGATCTTCAGAGACCATACGCTAAAAGTAAAAAACTGCGAAAATAAATGGGGTTTTTATATTTCTTCTAATATTAAAAATGCGATCGGTATTACTAAAATAGGGTCCCAACCATTATGTAAATAATGGGTTAATAATTAGACTAAGGACAATTTTAAAATTTGCAACCTATGGTTATCTTAGAGTATTAATTAATTTTTTACCTGATGCTACAAATTATTTTTGTCCTTTAATTCAAACTATTGCAATAATTACCTTAATTTATGCTAGTTTAGCTACAATTATTCAACAAGATACTAAATCTTTAATTGCTTATTCATCTATTGCTCATATGGCTATAGTTACTTTAGGTATATTTTCTAATACGATACAAGGTATTGAAGGAGCTATTTTATTAGCAATAGCTCACGGTTTTGTAAGTCCAGCCTTATTTATTTGTGTTGGAGGTATTATTTACGAGCGTATTCATACTAGATTAATTCATTATATTAGAGGTTTAGTAACTTATATGCCTATAGCAACTATACTATTTTTTATTTTTACATTAGCTAATACTGGAATTCCTTTAACTCTTAATTTTCTTGGTGAATTTATGTCTCTAACAGGTATGTATCAAAAAAATCCTATGATAGCTGCTTTAGGTGCTACAACTATAGTTCTTTCAGCAATTTATTCTATCTTCTTGTATAATCGAATTTCATATGGTGCATATTCTGAACACTTACCTATTATAAAAGATATTAATAGAAGAGAATTTTATCTATTAATATCTTTATTAATTCCTACTTTTTTATTAGGTATTTATCCTAATATTATATTAGATACACTTCACATATCTGTAACCCAATTATTATATAATATACCTTCAGTATAAAAAATAATTGTTGCGATAATTAAAAAAGGTCAGTATATTTAATTTATTAGGCTTATAAGAATATATAAATTTAACATTATATATGTTAGACGCTATCTTTTATTAATATCTATTAATAATAATGTTATTACAAGCTGCAAAATATATTGGAGCAGGTTTAGCTACAATAGGATTAGCTGGTGCGGGAGTAGGTATAGGAGTAGTTTTCTCTGGACTAATTATAGCTACATCTAGAAACCCTGCATTAAGACCTCAACTTTTTAATTATGCTATTCTTGGATTTGCTTTGGCTGAAGCTACTGGACTTTTCTGTTTAATGGTAGCCTTCCTTTTACTATATTCATAATTTTAAAATAATGATAATATTACCCCCAATATATTTTAATTAATAGTTAGAATACTTCCCGCTAACAATATTGACAAAAACTAATTAACGGTAATAAAGATTATGTTATACAGAAAATAAAACGTGTGTTTAAATAGTTTTATTAAACTTAAAAGAAATATTAATTACTGTAATAGAGTTCGGACTTTTTACGAAATTTCCGCTTGCTCATTAAATACCCGGTTAAAATGTAAAAACAAAACAAAATAAAATAATGAAATACAGGTTTTTTACCGCTTTTGAACAAATCAGTGACTTTATACAATTCAGTAGAAGCGATTTTAAGCAAAATTAAGTTACTTAACAAATTAAATAATGTTAATTTAGAAGAAATAGTTTACATGAAGGATGTTTACCGCGAATTTACAAATATAAAGGATGGTAAAAAAATATATAAAGTATATACTTTACTATACAATTTGTGATTTGTATTTTATAGTAAAAAATCATTTAGTTACAATAACAGAAACTGATAGTGATATTTACGCGATTTACAAAGAGTGCATTTATTTAACAAGTTAGATACATCGATACGCTTAGAAACAGAGGTATATCCGTAATAGAAAATTTTTACACAGGCTTTGATACAGAGTTTAAGAACAAAGATATTAAGACTAACACCTTATTATCAGTACAATTAACAGTTAACTCAATGACGATGATTACATGAACCATCAATAAACAGTCAAACAAACGAAATACATTTATTAATAAAAGATAAATCCTTCGATTTCAAATTATATGAAGATATTGTCAATTTAAGACTGAAGTCGAATCATACAACTGAATAGAAGAATTAGTAAACGATTTAAAGACGATCGTTATTACAAAACAGAAGATTATTATGTGTTCGCATTACCGCGAAGTATTACCAAGGAATATATCGAGTTCACAAACAGTTTTTCTTTAAAAGATTTATTAGACAGTTGATTTATTTTAACACTCATATATCTTTAAAACACGGAGATTTGAATTTAAGTAAAAAAGATACTCATTACAAAACTGTAAGGTTAACAAAAATTAGAAATAATTACACACATTACTCAAACGCTGATTTAACAATGCTAAATGATTTTAAAAAAATTTAAGGAAATATAGTTAATAAATCGTTTGTGGGAAGTTTAAGTGAGGTTCCTATTCTGTAATAATTAGGGATACATTACTATTATCACCGGTATTGAAAAAATAAAATTAACACAAGAACAAATAGAAAACATGGACTGGTAGAAGACCAAGTATTATTTACAAAATATGCAATGAACTATTCAAAAATAACGTTAGTTCACGCGGAGGATCAATACTTCAAATTTGAACAAATAGGTGTACCAGTAACACTTTCAAGTTTTGGATCGTTGATTATTATTGAAAACAGGAAAGCTATAAAGGATATCAGTTAAATAATAAATCGATGATTGGTGACACGCCAAATAATATAAATACATCCAACTATCTTGTTAAATTTACCTATGTTTATAGCCGCTTACAAAGGAGGTAGAAATGAAAGTTATTTATACGGAAACAATACAATTACAACGTGATATGATTATGATTTAACTAGTGCCGTTATGGGATTATAACAAAGCAGGAAATATAACTTTAAACGATTTTAAAAAATTAACAGAAGAAGATATAATATACAATTATATCGTGATGGAAGTAGCTTTTCAATTTCCCGATAGTACGCAATATCCTTCAATACCAGTTTCATTAACAGAAAGTACTGTAATTTATCCGGTAGTGGTTTTATAACTGGTATCGAATATATTTTAGCAAAAAATCAAAATTGTAAACTATATATTAAGAGTATTTACATGATTCCCAGAAAATTATATTCAGGACCATTCGAAAATATAATAAGAACTATTCAATCAAATCGGCGGCAGTACCCCTATAGAAAATTTACTGTGAAAATTAATTGGTAATTGTATTTACGGTTTAGTTTCTAAGGGTATAAATGATAATAAACGATTTAGTATTGAGATGAATAAAACAATAAGAATGGACGCCGGTAAATTCACAAATCCGCTTCTTGAATCACAGCGATCAATTATTGGAGAATTACTACAGTTTATTAAATGGGTTTCAGCGATAGATTTATTACTGATATTGAAAACTTAGAAACTACAATTTTAAATAGCAAATTAAACTTTACATTACTGTCACATTACAAAAGAATAAGGCCTCAATAAGCCTTGGAACTAAAATATACAGAAAAAGGGATAATAAGCATTTTATTAAAATAATTAATGTATTAGGGGATTTTATTTACAAAATAGAATATAAATTTTTATATTATATAAGAAGTACTAATAATTTGTAGATATGGGTGGGGGGTTTATTTAAAAATATTAAATTTATTTTGTAAACATTTTAATGTGTTAATTAATTTATCTGTGAATTTATTTAAATCACTATTTTTAACATTATGAATATGTTGAGGTATGTAATTATTATTAACACAAAACTTTTCAGGTCTATTTTTAATATTAATTTTTCTATCTTTAATTTTAATTGATAATTTTGTGAAGGAAACATGGAACACGTCTTCTCGTGATGATTTTACCTTTAGAAATATCTATACATTCATTTCAAGTTAAAGTATTTCTTTTAATACCCACTTTCAGTTTCTATTATATTATCTTTAATGTATTGGTAAACATAAAATTTTTTAGATAAGAATAAAGCTCTAATAATTTTTTTACCTCATCTTTCATTTCACCCCACATAAGTAGTTTGGTAAAGGTTTATCAGTGAAGATACTATCCGTATCAGAGTAATATATGTTTATTGCGTTCTGTTGACAAAACATTTTAAATTTTATCATTTCAATTTGAGCGTAAGCAGTTATAGCAGCAGCAATAGCTACATTACTTTTAACACTTTTATGAATGTTTTCTATTTTATCTATATGTGATTTAAGTTTCTTAATTGTTCTATGATTCAAGTTGCTTGTTAATACTGCTACAAAAAGATCTTCATTGATATTTATAACTGTTGATACACATCTAGTTTTGAGTAATTCTATTAGTTGATCATAATTTATAATTTTTGTTTCCAATAGGTTAGTATCTCTACCCATATATTTGATTAAGAGCCATTTTAGCTAAATATTTTTCTGTCTCATTTATAGCATCCTTTTTAATTTTATAAAAGTGATCAATATAAGAATCAAATAAATTAGCTTTAGTAAAAGGTTTACCTTTGATCAATTTAACAGTGTAACCATATTTTACAACTTCTTTTAATATTTCACTAAAGTATCATCCACATCATTCACCTGTTGGGAATATTATTTCACCATTATCTTTTCTAAAAGGGGTATATTAATATTTTTAGGACATTTAATTCAACAATAAGCGAAACCAAAGAAATCTTCTAGTTTAGTGTTCCATAGATTGGTTGCGAAAGGGTAACATGTTAAGCATAGCTTTAGAATATAAAGAGTTAACATCATAATAATATAAGTTTTCACCATATTGTTTATAAATGTCAGTTGCTCCACCATAATAGCTTTTTCTAATATAGAAATCTAATGTTTTATTTAATCCTAAAATAGTGTTATTTTGAAAGCGTGTTCTATAAATTTTAAGAGATAGAGTTGATGCACTAAGAATTGAAGCAATATCAATATTATAGTTTTTAAAATATATTTTCTGAGCATTTAGCATAACGTTTAACAAAGCTATCGGGTCACTTTTAGCGTAAGCTAGAAATTCTTTAAGTAATGTAGGATTATTAAATAATTCTATACTATTAAATTTTTTTCTATATTTTCCTAGTTTAGTATTTTCAGTTTCAAAAACTGTACAAAGATTTTCTAGGCTAGTAGGGAAAATTCTCATACTATCTTTCCAAATTATATTTATATTATTAAATTTAGCTTTTATTTGTATAAATTTATGTTGTTTATCAATTAGACAATTTATATTTTTATAATGTATCAAATTGTATTTTAATATGGCGTTGAATATTAGGTAACCATCAAATTTACCTAAATTATGCATAAATACTACAGTATTGTGAATCAAATATGTTTGTATATTTTTAAAAAAGTCTTTTCATAAATTTTCAACAGCTTTATTTGAATTTAAATTAAGTTGCAAAGGATCAATTAAAGAGTTAAAAACTTTAACTTTTCTTCTATTCTTGTTGTCAATGTAAGCACAACTTAAGAATACAGGTATCTGATTTCCAGCATAGTCAATTGTTTCTATGTCCATAGCAGCTATATTTAATAAATCTTTTTTGTTAATTTTGTTTTGTAATGGTGTAAAATTTAAGCTTGAATTATTAAGGGCGGATGTGTGAAAACTATGTTTCTTTATAAACATTGGATAATTTTCAGGTCTTTTAACTTCACTTTTTACTTTTCAAACGTTAACTATAATATAATCTATTATAACATCGATTCCTGGTGAACCTTCACCTCACTTTGTATTAGTTAATCTTTCTCTATTTAGAGTAGTTTCATTTATAAATTCATTAACAGGTGTATTAATTTCTATATAAAAGTTGTCATGTAACTGAAATTGAATTAAACCGTCAACAGCTGTTGATATCATAATACCACCTTCGTCACGTATCCAATCGGTAAACTCTTTATTATTCATTAAAGTATGAAATAATGGTTCATAAATTTGGCTAACATAAATTGATAGAGTATTATAAATTATAAATTCTAATTTTCTACCTTTTTTTTCATATTTAATTTCTTCTATTTGTAATCCATCATTAAATAGTAATATATTTTTAAAAAAAGATTTATTTTTATAAATAACATTTATTACTATAAAAATTAAAATAACAACTGTGAAATTAGGGGCTAACAAAGTTGAAATGGATCAGTAAAATTAAATTTATATTCATATTTATATTTAAACATATTTTTGAAAAGAGTAAAACATTGAAATAAACTGTAAAACTCTAATTTCAGTTTATTTATTGGGGGGGTATTATTAATTATCATTTAAACCAACAACTGTATCATAAAATATAGAATCGTGTAACAATCTATTATTTATTTATTTTTATGAATAATTTCTTGCATTTTTACTATATGATCGTATATAAATTTAACATCTTCTTCATTTCAAGTGGTAGCAGGAGTGTGTAAAGGAAAGAATATGCACGATAGAGTTAAAACAATTAATATTAAAAGTACTTTATTACTACTATTATTGGGGGGTAAATCTGATGTAATAGACACTTCGTGTCCTTTAATAAATTCTTGATCAATAAAATAGAATAACAATAAAATAAACATTATATCAATAATAAAGTTAATTAGCTTTCGTATCATTAATATTTAAATATACTTTTTAACCGGGTACTTAATATTATCTGGTAAAGGAGGTAACTCCTTATTTCTAATTTTATTTAATTTATCGTCTAAATAATTACAATATTCATCATATTCGATTATGTTCATATCAATAATATTTATTGGTAAAGAAATTAATAATAATAATTTAGTAATAGACGCTTTGCGTCTTTTTAATATAATAAACATTAAAATAATAATAATAATAGCAAAAAGTATTAAGTATCAATCATAAGTTATTAATATTTCTTCATAAGGACAATTTATTAAAGTAAGTGTATCTGCTTCATTTCAAGTTTCTATTGGAGTTCCTTTTGATACAAATAATTTCTTTTTTCATAAATAAGTTAACATATCTCTTACATTTTAGGTATAGGTGGAAGAGGTTTATTTTTAATTTCTATCATTGGATCGATTAATGATTCATTTGTATCTAGTTCATTAATAGTATCACAATCAGAGCCGGTACTTCTGAACCGTAAATAGAACCACTATTTATAAAACTCTCATTAACTTGTTTATAAAAGTATTTTCTATTGATTTCTCCTTTGAAAAGTATCTCAATAATTTAAGTCATCTTCGGTTTGACAGCTATCTAGTGTTGAAGTATTTTCATTATATATTTCTAAACTATCAGATAATCTCCCTCAAGTTTTAATAATTCAATCTCTAACTGCATCATTGCTATCAGGATTAACCATTTCTTGAGTTTCAGCTATTCACTCTTTAAGTTGTATTTTATAATAAGGATCTTGTCTTAAGACACTTTGTAACAAATGTCTCTTTATTTTATTATCTGCGCTAAATTATCATATTTTAGACTTGTAGGCCCGAAGGGCGGTAATTCTTCTTCGATTTTTATTAATGAGGAAGATAGAACAAATCCAATAGAAAATATTTTAAATAGATTATTTTTTATAAAACTAAATATTTTAAGAATACTATTTTTTATAACTTTAATAGAATTAAATGATATAAATAACATTGATGATTGTAATAACTCAGTTTCATCTAAACTATTTATAACTTCTAGTAATCTTCTTATTTTACCTTCATCTGATGGTATCTCAGGATTATTACCTTTCTCCAATTCACCTAAAAATCATGTTATTAAACCTTTTCTATTGGCGGCATATCTAGTAAATCAGGTGTATATTCTATCTCTTGTGTTACATTATCACTATCTTCGGGGGTAAAGGTTTATTTTTACTTCTTTCAAGTGAAGCTTGTTTTCATCATTTAGTTATCACTCCTTCAATAACACTTCCATAAGATGATTCTGTATCAATTGAATTGTCACTATTATTTTCTTGTTTAAATATAATTGGTGATTTACAAGAAGTAATATCTGTTCCATTAATAGTTGAGGTATATAAATTATCAACTCAACTCGTAATCGGTTCTAATTTATTTCTATTAGATATATCAGTTTTAATAGGAGGTAAATCATCGAAATTCTTATTAACAGATTTTATACAAGGTATATAACAAGGAAATCCTAAACACATTGATAAAGTAACACTTCATATTATTCTGGAACATAGAATATTTTTAATTCATTTAGGTACTATTAAAAAAGGCAATAAAGATAAATTAGGATCATATTGACTTATTAAATCTAATGTATCATCATCATTACCAAATATACTTTCATAAGATGGAGGTGAGAAAGTACCATCGATTAATGAATCCATTACAGCACTTGCATAAGAGGGAACTATTTCTGTTTCATCCATTAAAATATCAAATAATCAATCATTATAAGATGGTAAACCGTCACTAAATCAACTTATTCATCTATCAGATATACTCAATGGAGATGATAAAGGTGTATCCACATCACTACTATGTATCGGACTAGGAATGTAGAAACTATTATCATCATAACTTAATAAATCTAGTGATTCTGTAGAAGTATTAATAGTTAAAACAGGCAATAAACAATATTTTTTATAATTTATTTTTATAAATAATAATAAAAAGATCAATCAGAGTAAAATAATTATAGCAATAATTAATAAATACGGATAACTATGTTCATATACTGATGAAATAGGAAAACCTGTTGAAATATCTATAAATTCACCTGGAATATCACTCATCAACTCCTTTTTAGGAATATTGATTAGAAGTACTTAATGTAGAACCAACAGCATGTGAAAAACTAGCATATCAATTATAAGTCAATTCTTTTCATCAATTAGTAATAATAGGCAAGAAGCATAAACGGTCGCCAAGATATATTGAATTAACAGTATTTAATAATAATTTTATAATGAACATTAATATAATAAAATAAATAATAATTTTAATTGTATCATTATATTTATTTTGAAATAACTTTTGCAAAGAAGGATGATATCTTTTTAAAAAGCAATATTGCCCTTCGGGCCAATTGTAATATAAATTTGCTAAATATGAAATATTCATAAATTTAACTGCATTAACTACTAAAAACAGAGTAAAAAATTTGAATAGTTTATTTATTTTTAAATTGTAAATAAAATGTTTGTACAAATATTTTATTTTAGAAATTATTTTCATTATTTTTTTATAAAAATTTATTGGTGCATAATAAACATCTCTCAATTATTATCTAAAAAAGTTAATCATGGGTACACACACAGTATCTTGTGATGAACGACATAAAAACTTGCAAACCGTAACAGTCTACTAATCTAAATATCGTTTCACCAAATTGGAAGTTTACACATCATATCTTTTTACAACTTCTAAGTATAAAACTATTAAAAATTCATCAAAACTTAGTGATTCTTTACAAGTAAGAAGTAATGTATCTTCTGATAATACTGTTATTTGTTTATTTACTTTAAAAAATTCTACAATATTATCGACTTTAACTAATAAGGATACATCATGTTTATCTAAATATAATGAACCAATTAATTTATAATTAAAATTAGAATCCTGCAATAAAAGCAAAAGAAGAGAACGTAGTGAACCATAAACTCTTTTATAAATTATTAGATAAGAACACTTATTTTTAAGCCTCTATTAAATAAAAAGACTCTGCATTTACACTGGCTTGTCACAGTCTAACGGCTGCATTAAATAAGTATTATCTCCGGTTAGTCTCTCTCCATCAATTTTTACTGATGTAATATATCCAAAATAAAATATTTTTAATAGCTTGCAGTACCATTTTTTATAAAGTTAACTCTTTTAAAAGGATATAAATAATAAAGATGATTGCAATAAAACAGTTTCATCCCTCTAATAATCAAGTAATTAAACCTTTTCTATTTGCGGAACATTCTAATGAATCTGGTATATATTCTATCTCCGGTTTATTCTTACTTCTTTCAATATTTAGATATAACTTCCCCTTTCACTTTTATTTTCTTGTTTAAACGGTTGACAAGAGGGGCTTCGCCCATTCTAATTCTAAATTATCAACTCAACTTTCAATCGGTTCTATTTGATATATCCATCGAAATTTTTACTGTACAAGGTATATAAAAAGGAAATCCGGAACATAATATATTTTTAATTCATTTAGGTAAAATTAAATTAGGAAGCCTTTCACAATTTTTCGATTTAACTTCACTTACAGATTTAATTATTAAACCAATATTTCATGATTCTCGTATAATAAATTTACCGGAAAGACTATTACTGCCCCTTTTATTACATATCTTATTATAATATTATTATTTAATATAAATAATTTTTATAATATTTGTATCCCGGGCCCATTTTTATATATTAAGACTTTTTTGTATAATGGTTATTACAACTACCTGTCGCGTAGTAAATATCAGTTCGATTCTGGTAAAAGTCGTATACTCTTTAGTATAATGATTATTACGGTTACCCTTCAAGTAGAAAATGTCAGTTCGAATCTAATAAGAGTTATTATCCCTCACGGGGTATG
>Ga0335079_10005743_pt1 | contig 14204 bp, 14 predicted proteins | sample Lox_Sample_33_FD_206719 | JGI IMG/M metagenome (GOLD analysis project Ga0335079, IMG submission 206719) | Soil microbial communities from Loxahatchee National Wildlife Refuge, Florida, United States - Lox_Sample_3.3 | ecosystem: Environmental > Terrestrial > Soil > Wetlands | place: USA...
CTGCGGAGGCGCCGGGAAGCCACCTGCACATCGGACACCTGCGCGGTCATGCCGACGACAAAGGCATAATAGGCGAAGTCCGTGTAATCGGGGGGATGATCCCCCGGGAACTCGAGTCCCCCGTGGTGAGTCCCGTGAATCTGCCCGGCGCCGTAGTACACGTGGGCGTAGCGGAGCGTGAACACCGTGTGGACCAGGCACCAGGATACCGCGACAGAGAGAGGGGCGAGAACCATCGAGAAGACGTACGCGCCGCCCGAAAGAGTGCGTGCCGTGCCGAGGAGGGCCCAGACGCCCCAGAGGCTCGCGCACGAGGCGAGGATGACCAGTGTCAGGAGAAGCGTCCGGCTGGCGTCCTGAAGCACGGCAGATCGCCTGGCGGTCGCGGGGTCCCCTGAGAGGATGACGGTCCAGGCAAGAAGGAGGTCCGTCCCGGCAAACACCGTCCAGGCGAGTACAACGGCCACCGCGACGGCCAGTCCGCGTCCGAAGATTACGAACACGGCGGCCGCGACGCCGAGCGCGATGAGGAACCTGTGGTGGGCATCGAGCCGCGCCGGCGCGCCCAGCCAGCGGATTCTTTCTCCGGAATCTGTCAAACCTGCACTCCCTGATTTCGGCGATTCGCCAATATACCCTTCGGGGGCGCTCAAGGCAAGCGGGAACCTGACGCTGCACGACCCTGTTACTAGGACCGGACACCACACCTCTCATCCCACACAGGAGAATCACGCATGAAGGGTTTGCTTGCAGTCATCGCCGTCCTGGCCGTGACGCTCCCGGCAGCCGCCGGGGTCAAGACAGAGCTGGTCGAGTACAAACAGGGGGACGTCGTCCTCCAGGGGTACATTTCGTTCGACGAGTCGGCAACCGGGAAGCGCCCGGGGATAGTCGTCATCCACGACTGGATGGGAGTGTCGGACGACACGAAGATGAGAACGGAAATGCTCGCGAAGCTCGGCTACGTCGCGCTCGCCGCCGACATTTACGGGAAGGGCGTGCGTCCGTCGAACGCGCAGGAAGCGATGGCCGAAGCAGGGAAGTTCTACAAGGACCGCGCCCTCCTGCGTGCGCGGGCGAAAGCCGGCCTGGATTTCCTGATGGGTCGACCGGAAGTTGATCCTTCCAGGGTGGCCGTCATGGGGTACTGTTTCGGCGGCGGGGCCGCGCTCGAGCTGGCGATGACGGGGGCGCCGCTCAAGGGGGTCGTGACGTTCCACGGCTCGCTGAGCACACCCACGCCGGAGGACGCAAAGAACATCAAGGGAAAGGTCCTCGTGCTCCACGGGGCGGACGACCCGTTCGTGAAGCAGTCCGACGTGACGGCGTTCATGGACGAGATGAGGAAGGCGGGAGTCGACTGGGAACTTGTCCAGTACAGCGGCGCGGTGCACGCATTCACGATCAGGTCGGCGGGAAGCAACAACAGCAAGGGGACCGCGTACAACGCGGAGGCCGACAGGAGATCCTGGCAGGCGATGAAGGATTTCTTTCAGGAGATATTCGGGGGGAGGGAGATGTAGCCGGAGATTGCCACGCCAAAGAGCGGCGTGGTCCAAGAAACGGACTTCGCAGAAAGCGCTCGCAATGACGAGATTGCATCGGCCGTGCCGGAGGCGCGGCCGATGCATGACGCCTACTTGCGGGTATACGTCAGGACCATCACCGGCTTTTTGTCGCCGTACGCCGACAGGTCGTATTGCTCGAAGACGTGCGTGTTGTCGTCGACCCAGCGGATGACGTACTTGACCTTCCTGTCTTTCTCCCCGGTCGCGGGCACGTCCATCTTCCCGGTCATCGTCAGCGTTTTCGCCTTGTGGTCGGCCGTCCCGTCCATCGTGGACATCGCGGTGGAGAAGTTGTCGATCCAGGAGCCCTCGAACTTCTTCCGGAAGTTGTCATACCCGGTATAGCCGACACCGTTGAACGGCTGCCCCATCATCTCGCCGGTGAAGTCCTGCTCCAGGTAGCGCCCCCCGAGGACCATCTTGTACTCCGCTGTGCCTTTGGACACCGCGGGTTCGCCGGTCGGACCGTTCATCCACATCTTCGCGTCCACGTCCCAGGATCCCACGAACATCTCGAGCATCTTGTGCTCGGGGCCAGGCGTCATCGACTCCTGCCAGGCCTTCATCATCTCCTCCTGGGAGGGCATCTTCTTCTTCCCGGCTTTCTTCGCCTGGGCCGGGGCGAGCGGGACGGCGACCAGGAACGCAAGCGCAACGGCACACACACACATCAACATCCTCTTCATGGGATCCTCCCTGCGGTTGGTGGATGGATTGCCCCGCCTGCGGCGGGACGCAAAGAACGCGCTTCGCTCGCAATGACGGGGGGCTTGGGCGCCCCTGCTAGTGTACGGAGTCCGCGTGGGACGTGGTATCGGCGGCCAGGGCTTTGTTCACGGCTTCCAGGCGCTGCACCAGCTCGGGCGTGTTGGGATACTGCTGGTTCAGCGTGGCCAGGAGGTCGCGCTCCTTCCGGAAACTCTTCCGCGTGTCGTACAGGTCAAGCAGGACGCGGTACGGGTTGTAGTAGGAGTTGACGTTCGCCTTCCCCTCCGCGATGAGCGCCTCGCACGCGGCCTCGACATCGTCGGCAAGCTGGTTGAACTTGTCCATGCGCCCGACCCGATGATAGAAGAGCGCCAGGTCCGATTCCAGCTCCCACCCCATCGGGTACTTGGACCGCGGGATGATCTGCTCCATCCGGTCCAGCACAGCCGCGCTCGACGCCTGGTCGTTCTTCACGTTCGCGTCGAACATCGCCAGGCGGACGAAGGCGGAGCGGTAGTTGCTCATCAACCGGCTGGCGTTCTCGTCGAAGAAGATCGAGGTGTCCCCGACGCCGCGGAACTTGTAACCGTACTGCGGCGCGCGGGAGAACCCGTCCGGCTCCTGCATCAGGTTGGCCTGGAGCACGTCGTAGTCGACGCCGAGGTCCTCCCTGTTCACCCTCTTCGGCTCGAGCTGCCAGGCAAGACCGTCGAACCAGAGATACTCGTCCAGACCGAGCTTCGCGTCCGGCGAGCACGTCACCGCGATGTAGATCGGCCGCTTCCACTGGTTCGTCAGGATGATGTCCCGCATCAGGATGTCCTGGACCCTGATGGCCTTGACCTGCCCGTACTGGACGGTGTTGGGCATCCGCCAGAGGATGCGGTGCGTGCGGAGAATGGAGGTGTCGGTGACGCCGAACCGATCGATCGCATCAGGACTCACGGGGAGATCCGTCGTGCGCGGCTCCCACTGGATCGGCTGGATCGCCGCGATGCGGTCGTCCGACATGCTGATCGGGACCGCCTGCGCCTCCGGGTAGTAGGGTTTGTCCTTCATCTGCTGGATGTACCAGGAGGTGTTCGCCAGGCTCAGGCAGATCACCCGGACGTCGCGCCGGACCCCTTCGACGTCCTGCAGGTACCAGAGGGGGAAGGTATCGTTGTCCCCGTTGGTAAAGAGCACCGCGTCCTTCCTGCAGGTCTGGAGCATGTTGTAGGAGAGGTCCCACGGTACCCAGTTCTTCGAGCGGTCGTGCGTGTGGTAGTTCGCCTGTAGCATCCTGAGGGGTACGAACACGAGGGCCAGGAACAGCGTCAGGATCACCGCGGGGCGGAGCGTCTTCACCTCCGCGAATTTCTTCGCGAGCTGGTCGATGATCCCGCGGATGCCGAGCGCGATCCAGACCGCAAAGATGGAGAAGGCCCCGGGGTAAAAGTAATCCCTCTCGCGGGGCTGCGGCTCCTGCTGGTTCTGGTAGAAGGTGATCAGGTATCCCATGATCACGAAGAGTACGAGGAAGACGGACGCCATCTTCCAGTCGTTCCGGAAATGGAAATAGAGCCCGAGGAGCCCGAGCGCGAAGGGAATCCCGAACAGCATCTTGAACTCGACGCCGGAGTCCTGCGCTTCCCCCTCCCTGCCGATGTAGTTCCAGAAGAGATAGCGGTTGAACATGTGGTTCATCTGGTAGCGCCAGAAGAAATCCAGGTCGCTCGAATACGCGGTGAAGATCGCCTGCTGGTGCGCCTCCTGCGACCACCGCCTCTTGAAGATGGGGAAATCGCCGTACTGCTCCCGGTCCAGGTACGTGATGAGTCCGGAGAACGTCTTCGGCGCGTTTTCGTTCATCGGCGGGTTCTTCCCCGACCGGATGAGGATCATCGTGTACGTGGTGAACCCCGCGGTGGCGAGCATGATGCCCACGACCGCCGTGTGGAGCAGCGCCATCTTCTCCTTTGCCAGCCAGTGCGCGAGGAACCCGAGGGCGACCAGGACGGCGATGAGCACGATGAGCCCTTCGCCGATGTTGTCGTCCGCCACGGAGCGCAGGAGGCCGGGGAGCATCTTGATCACGACGGGATAGATGATGGCAAAGGCGACCCCGCCGGCGAGCACCGGCATGTAGAAGGAGCTCCTGTTGAACACCTTTTTCCAGAAGATCCCCATGACGAGTATGCTGGGCACGACCATCCACGCCTTGAACTTCACGTCGAAGGCGTGGGATTCCTCGATCGACGGCATCGCGCTCCCGGTCTGTCCCGCCCAGAGGGAGAATGCGATGACGAGCAGCAGGAGCACGTGCCCGACGAACACCATCGCCGATTGCCGGCAGAATTCGTCGTCGACCACGTATTTGCGGAACATAATCACCATGACGACGGCCAGGATCGCCGGCACGCTCATGAGGTGGACGCCCGCCGAGATCCCGGCGAGGAACGTCATCAGGAGGATGTACCTGCCGTTGCCGGGACTGCCGGCCTGCTCGTTCCAGGCGAGCATGAGCCAGACGATCAGCGTGTAGAGGAGCGTGCTCGCGGCGAAGTAGTTCGCCTCGACGGCGCTGAACCAGAAGGAATCGCTGAACGAGTACGCGAGGGCGCCAATGGCCGCCGCCCCGAACGTGCCGATCGCGTCAAGCGGCGTCTGCGGGTCCTGTCCCTTGTAGCTCCTGATCAGCTTCACGATGATGAGGTACAGGAGGAGGATCGAGAGCGCGCTGGCGACGACCGAGATCAGGTTCATCCTGAGCCCGATATCGCCCGGAATCGGGAGCATGAAGAATATGCGGCCGATCAGCGAAAAGAGAGGCCCCCCGGGGGGATGGGGCACCTCCAGCATGTAGGCCGCCGCGGAGAGTTCGCCCGGGTCCCAGAAGGGCACTGAGGGCTGGACGGTGAGCAGAAACTGCACAAGCGAAACGGCAAAAACGCAGGCCGCAGTGATTCTGTGGGCGAGTCGGGTGTTCATGTCATGACGGGCAGTTTATGGGTGCCGGACCGCGGCAGGGCTGAAACTTCAATATACAAAGGGGCGGGCACATTTAAAAGCCCGCACTCCCCGAACGGGCGGATCAGACCTGGTCTTCCGGCTGATGTGCGGGACGATCCCGGAGTCGTATACTTGTGAAAAAGGAGAACCGCTATGGAATCACCGCTTGCCGCGATACTGGCCAAGTTCGGCGCAACGAGCAGGACTGAGGCGGTGATGCTCGCCGTGAGACGGGGACTGCTAATGGTGTGAGAGGAGGTATTCCTCGAAGCGGGCCAGGGCCTCGGGCCCGTTCCTGCGGCCGAGCCCTATCCTGAAGTGGTTCCCTGCGTCGCCGAAGAGCGTGCCGGGGAGGAGTAGGACGCCCGCGTTCGTCACGAGATCGTGGCAGAACGTCTCGACGTTCCCCGCCAGGAGCCGCGGGAACGCCACGGGTCCGGCCCGCGGGGGGACCCAGGAGAACTTCTCCCGGTGGCGGGCGAAAAGTCCCTTTGCCAGCGCGAGGTTCGCCGCGAGGATCCCGCCGTTGCGACGCGTGATCGCCTCCCGGTGGCGAAGCGCGATCTCAGCGAGATATTCCCCTGGCGCGCCGGCACATATCGACGTGTAGTCTTTCAACCGCTCCATCCGCTCCAGGATCTCCCGGTCGTGCGTGGCCACCCAGCCGATTCTCAACCCGGGGAGGCCGTACGCCTTCGACGTCAGGCAGAGCGACACCGCCCGGGGCGCAATGTCGCAGGCGGCCGGGAGCCTGTCCGCCGGCGCGTACTCCGATTCCCTGTAGACCTCGTCCGAGAAAAGTATGATCTCCCGCGCCCGGGCGATCCGCGCGAGCTCCTCAAACTCGTCCCTCCCCATCTGGAATCCCGTGGGATTGTGCGGGCTGTTCACCACGATTGCCCGGGTGTCCCGGCGGATGAGCCGCTCCAGAGCGTCGAGCCCCGGCGACCAGCCGCGGGATTCATCCCCGCGCCAGTCCGACACCGCGCAGCCGATCGAAATGGCAATCTCCCGGAGCGACTGGTAGCAGGGGGTGTGGACGATGACGTGATCTCCTCTCTTCAGGCACGCGTGGACGAAAAGGAAAATCCCCTCCTCTCCCCCCGTGTGGACGAGGACATCCTCCGGCGCGATGGAGGAGTAGAGGCGGCTGATCTCCCTTCGGAGCGAGAGGGCTCCCTTCGTTTCGGTGTATCCGAGCCGGAGCGCGCCGAGGCCCAGGTCCGCCCCGGGCTCGAGCGCAAGGAGTTCCGCGACAGAAAGCGTCTCACAGTCCGACGCGCACAGGACATACCTGCTGGTAAACTCGTACCGGGCGAAATACCGCTCCAGCGCGAACGGGGGGATCTCCTCCGCGACGGGCACCGCCGTCTCAGACGCCACGGAATATCGTCCCCTCGCGCTCGAACCACCGCGCGCACCCCACGAGCCCCAGGACGGCCAGGAGCACCAGCGAGGCGTACACTTCCAGGAGGAGCCCGGTGCGGATCGTCCCCGCGATGATCTCCTTCGTCGCGAGCGAGACGTTGAGCACGGGGATGAGCGCAGTCACCGGATCGAGCACGATGCCGGGAAAGAGGCCCATGAGCACCGGCAGAATCACGACAATCGTGAGCGGGCTGATCATGCTCTGCGCCTCTTTATAGGATTTCGCGAATATGGATATCGACAGGAGGAACGACGCAAAGAAGACGGTGAGCGGGAGGAGGAGCGACAGGACCATCAGCACCGTCTGCACGTCAAGGATCGCCATAAAGGCGCTCATCAGCTCCGGGGGCATTTTCGAAGCCCCGCGCAGGGCGACCAGGATTCCCAGGATTGACACTCCCGCGCTCAGGATGCCGGTCAGGACGACCACGGCGAACTTCCCGAGGAGTATCTGGAACCTGCTGACGGGTGCGGTGAGGAGCGTCTCCATCGTTCCCCGCTCCTTCTCCCCCGCCGCCAGGTCGATCGCCGGGTACATCGCCCCCATGAAACAGAAGATGACGAACAGGTACGGGACCATTCCCCCCACCGTCTTCCCGATCCTTTCCTTCATCGACGTGATGTCGTGCTCCTCGACGTTGACGGGGTTCACGATCCGTTCGTCGAGGTGGAGCGCCGCGAACCGGGAGGCGACGATCCCTTTCTCGTACGTCCCGATGATCTCGGTCAGCCGGCGCTTGACCATGTCATAGTCGTCGGACGACCTGTAATAGAGGCGCACGGTGCCGACCGCCATGCGCGCCACCGCGGCGTCAAAGTCGCGGTCGATCACGACCGCGGCGTCGATCGAGTCGCGGCCAAGGGACGCCGCCACGCTGTCGGCAGGGATATCGGTCACCAGGTGCAGGTCAGCCCGCGCCCCGAGCGCCTCTACGAGTCCCTGCGCATTCCCGTTGCCGATGAGCGCCACGCGGAGCACTTTCTCCTCGGCTTTCTTCATCGAGGACATCTGCATGTTCATCACGATCGTCATCAGCAGGGGGATGAGCACCAGGGGGAAGACGACCATCACAAAGAGCGTGCGGCGGTCGCGGATCGTGTCGGTGAACTCCTTCCGGAATATCGTCATGAATCGGTTCATGTCAGGCGGCCTCCACCAGGCGCACGAACTCGTCCTCGACGGAACGGGTCTGCATCTGGTTTTCAAAGTCCCTGTACGTGCCGTTGAAAATCAGCCCCCCCTTGTGGATGATGGCCAGGTCGTCGCTCAGCAGGCTCACCTCCCCCATCCGGTGCGTGGAGAAGATCACGGTCTTCTTCTCGTCGCGGCACTGCCGGATGAGCTGGATGATGGCACGCGATGTCACCACGTCGAGCGCGGCGGTCGGCTCGTCGAAGACCACCACCTCGGGGTTATGAATGATCGTCCGCGCCAGCGAGACCTTCTGCTTCATCCCGCTGGAGAGCTTCCCGATCCGGCGCCCCGCGAACTCGCCGATGCCGAGAAGCGCGTAGATCTCCTCCTTCCGCTGCGCGAACTCACGGCTCTCCAGCCCGTAGAGGTCGGCGTAGTACTTGATCAGCTCGTCCGGCGTCAGCCTGTCGTAGAGCCCCGTGCTACCGGTGAGAAACCCGATGCGTCTCCGCACCTCGACCGCCTGGCGGACGACGTCGAACCCCCCGACCGTGATCGACCCGCCCGTGGGCCTGAGCATCGTTGCGATCATGCGGAGCATCGTGGTCTTTCCCGCTCCGTTCGGCCCGAGGAGCGTGAATATGCGTCCCGGTGCGCATGTGAAGCTGATGCCGCGGACGGCATCGATGCGCGAGCCGGTGAACGAGGGACCCATTTCCCTTCGCTGCTGCCGTGAGACAGGGAACGTCTTGGCAACATGGTCTACGACGATCATTCTATGCCCTTTCAGTCTGTCTGTGACGGTGACCCGTAAGGATACAAATGCATGCTGAAAAACTCAACATTTCGCGAAAGGAACGCCCTTGGTCTATTGACAAATGATAAGTTTTTCGCTAGGTTGGTCTGAGAGTTCTTCCGATTTCTCACCTCAACAGGAGCCACAAGCCATCCCGAGTTGCTACGACGTGAAAGGCAGGTAGTTTCATCCGGGACGTGGTTTGTGTGCCTCCAGATCAGCCGATGATTTCCTGAACGCGGAATCTGTCTGTTTCTCCTACGAGGCCGATTCAGACCCCGACCCGGGATTGTTCACGTCACGGGGGGTGAGTCATGGACCGGAAGGAGTTCCTCTCCATCCTCGGCCTCGGCGCGGCCGCAGTCGCGTGCGACATGTGCCTGGGAGGATGCAATAACCCGAACGCGGGGATGAACATCACCGCGCCGACGAACGTCGACTTCACGCTCGACCTGACCAACCCAGCCTGGTCAGGCCTGGCGTCGGTCGGGGGATATGCCTATAACGGGGGCGTGATCGTCGCTCACGCATCCAGCGGGTACGTCGCGGTAAGCCAGGCCTGCACGCACCAGGGATCGACAATCCTCTTCGACGCAAGCTCCAACACGTTCTTCTGTCCCGCGCACGGCTCCCGCTTCTCACTCTCGGGGGGGGTCGTCAACGGGCCAGCCGGAAGCCCGCTGGGGGCCTACAAGACATCGCTTTCGGGGCACTCCCTCAGGGTGTACTCATAGACGCGTCTTCACCATCGGTCACACTCCCACATCGCACGGACACATGAGACTCTTCCTCCTCCTCCTGACATTGGCCGCGCTTGCGGTGTCTGCTACAGAGGCGCAGACAGACAGCACGCGCGCGTCAAGCCCCGAGATGACGTCCGGCACGCTCGATTCCCCGGATCTCCCCCGGTTCCCGGCATCCTGGGCGACGTCGGACTTCCTGGATCCTTCGCTCGCGCTTCCCGATACCACTCCCCCGGCAATGCCCGTCCGCTCCACGGCGCACCTGCTCCCCGAGAACATGAGTTTTATGGAACGGGGGCTCTGGGGTGAAAGCGGGTTCTTCCGCTCGATCGGGATCGCCGGCGAACTGACCCCCGAGGCACGCAAGAGCGAGCTCTCCGCGCGGCGCGTCATGCTGACGATGCACCAGATCGGCGGCTTCGTTACGCTGGGGCTGCTGGGGGCGACCGTCTACTACGGCCAGCGTTACCTGAACTACTCGGACAGGACCGACCGGTCGAAGCACCAGGAGTTCGTCACATTTGCGATCGTCTCATACGGGCTGACCGGGCTCCTGGCCGTCATCAGTCCCCCTCCCCTCATCCGCCGGAACGAGACCAGCACGACGACGATCCACAAGACGCTGGCCTGGATCCACTTCGCGGGAATGGTGCTGACGCCCATCGTCGGCGGGATGATCAGGAAACGGTCCGGCAAGTTCTCATACGACGACCTCGCCACCGCCCATTTCCACCAGGTCTCGGCCTATATCACCACCGGCGTGTTTGCCGCCTCGCTTGTCGTCATCACGTTCTAAGGGGGGAACCATGATCACAAGAGTCCTGGCCGTCGCCTGCGCCGCGCTCGTGTGCGCCGAAGCGCCCGCGCAGGTCAAACACCTGGCGTGCATGAAAGACCAGTCGTCCATGACATACCGGCTCGTCCACCCGCTCCACAAGATCGAGGCGACGAGCAAAGACGTGGCGTACGACCTTGAGGCAGACCCCGTCGCGCACACGTTCAAGCACGTCTCGGGCACGGTCGACGTCACCACGTTCGACAGCGGCAACTCGAACAGGGATTCGCACGCAATGGAGGTGATCGACGCGATCGATTACCCCGATGCGTCGTTCGAGGGGAGCGGGTTCGTCCAGCGGGGGGACAGCCTCTACGCCAACGGCAAGATCACGTTCCACGGCGTCACAAAGGACGTCACGATCGCCTCTGTTCCCCACTGGTCCGAAGGGAAGCTCGAAGTCGACGGAAGCTTCACGCTCAGCCTGACGGAATTCAAGATCGACAGACCGTCGCTGCTGATGATCCCCGTGGAAGATGCGCTGAGCTTCACGTTCACTGCGGTGTTCGGTCTCCAGTAATTCGGAAGGGTGCGTCGCCCGCGGGCCCCGAGGTGGGAGGGGCCCCGGGCGGCCCTTCCGGATCACCGCGCGAGCCGCAGCCGCTCAAGCTCCTCCCTGAGCGGCTTCCAGTAGGCCCTGTCCGCCTCCCTCTCTCTTTTCTCCTCCGCCTCCAGCGCCCCCTCCAGGGCGGCATCGTCCATCGCCTCAAGCGCGCTCAGAAACGGCCGCGCCGGCAACACGCGCTTGAGTGCTGCGGTGTGCGCAGAGGCCACTTCCCGGAGCATCGCGGGCGTGCGCGATTCAAGGAGCCAGAACTCGACCTGCGCCGGCGTCGGACGCTGGCGGTTCGCGACGTAATGTGCCTCGATCAGCCGGCGGATCATCGGCCAGTCCTTGTCCCTCTGCGTCTTCTTCGAGCGCACAAGATCCTGAAGGGAGATCACTTCGTAGGACTCCCCCGGAGCGACGTCCACGGTCGTCCTCCGATCCCAGAGCGCGTCGAACGAGTCGACCCCCCGCATCACCGCAATCACGTCGATGCGCATCCCGGCGGCGTCCGGGTGGGCGCAGCGGAAATGGACTGCGTGTCCGCGGAGGAGATATTCGACTGCAAAGGGGGGGACGGCGATTGATTCTGCGCGGAGTTCGACGAGCGCCCTTTCCAGGCGCCGGAGGTTTTCTGCCGAGGTGAGAACCGCGATATCGGCGTCGCGGCTAAATTCCGCTCCGCCGTAGAATATGCACGCCTGGCCGCCGATCAGCAGGGACCGGACGTTGTGCGAGGAGAGCGTAGAAAGGACTTTCTGAATCGGGCTGGTCATCAAGCGATCCTCCTGCAGCCACGAAGAAGACCCAGAGGCGCTGGCTCTCCCGCCAGCGCTCCGCGGGCGTCAGCCGATACCACTCGTCCCATTCGTCCTCAACCGCCGCAGTGCCCTGCCTGTGCGTAGGTCCCATGCCTTAATATACCAACCGACCCCCGAGTTTGCAACCGGTATACATCCCGCGGACGCCCCGTTTTCAGGACATTTCGCAGGTGGCATTAGTGGCGCATTCTGAGTATTCTGGCGAACGAACTCAGTCGAATTCGACCCTGCGCCCGGACTGATCCGCGCCGGCGCGGCCCGGAGCGATTTCCGCGCGGAAGTAGTTTTCGCCTTTCACAGGCGATCCGGCGACGCGGCGCATGATCGCGATCTGTCCGACATGCGTCAGCGCGTCGGCGACGGGCCCCTGGAAGAGCCGCCCCGGGGGAGCGCCGGGGGGGACGCCGGAGGCGAGAAACAGGTCCAGCGCCTGGAGGGCGGCAAAGAAGCGATCAACGTCCGCGTCCCATTCCTGCGGGGCTGAGTCGCGCCACACGTGTTTTCCCTTCGCGAGCCAGAGCGCCCAGTCCATCAGGTCACCCATGTGCGCGAGGATCTCGGCGGGAGACCTGGTCCCGGGGGCAATGCGCAGCGACGGGAATATGCCCGGAGCGCCGCGGAGCGCTTTTTCGGCCCTGTAGGCGAGCGTCGCGAGCGCATGGCGGAGGAACTCGACTTCTGGATCCGTGCGTTTATCCATATTCATCTCCTGAGGAAGCATCATCATGATTGGATCCGGGAATTCAGGGCGCGGCAGTGCGCGCGACCGGGCGCGAGTCGCCGCGGCCGCACTCTCTCTCTCCGTGTGCATGGGACTGGCAACGGGATCGGCCGCGCCCCGCCCGGGCGCACAGAAGGACCACGCGCGGGGGGACATCACGCTCACAGTCTTCGCCGCCGCATCGCTCAACGAAACGTTTCACAGGGCAGCGGACGAATTCAGCGCCGCACATGCCGGGACGTCGTTCATATTCAACTTCGCCGGATCGCAGCAGCTCGCCCAGCAGCTTGTTCTCGGCGCGCGGGCGGACATCTTTGCCTCGGCCGATGCACGACAGATGAAAGCTGCCGGCCCGGCCATCGACAGCATCACGATCCGGGTCTTCGTGCGTAACCTGCTCGTCGTCGTCGTCCCCTCCGGCGCCGGGCGGGCCGTGCACCGGCTGGCCGATCTCGGTTCGCCGGGGGTCAAAATCGTGCTCGCGGCAAACGCCGTTCCCGCTGGCGAGTACGCGCTCCAATTCATCGGGAGATGTTCACCGTCCGAAGGGTTTCCCGTCGACTTCATGAGCGCCGTGCTCAGGAACGTGGTCTCCTACGAAGAGAACGTGCGGGCCGTGCTCGCCAAAGTGGTCCTGGCCGAGGCCGACGCCGGCGTCGTGTACGTAACGGACGCCGCCTCCGCCTCCCGGCGGGCGGTCGACACGGTCGATATCCCGGAACGGCTGAACGTGATCGCCGAGTATCCGATCGCTCGCGTGCGGGAGTCGGCGCACCCGGCTGAGGCGGAACTCTTCATCCGGTTCCTCCTCTCCGCACGCGGCCAGGAACTGCTCGAAGCGGCAGGGTTCACGCGGGCCCCCGCCGCAGCGAAGAGCACGGACGCGAAGCCCGCCGACACGGAGTCACATCCACATGAATAACGCCCGGCTCAGGCTCCCCCTCGCGCTCGCGGCGCTCCCGCTCATCGCGTTCCTGGTTCTCCCCGTCGCGGGACTTCTCCTCCGCGCTTCGGGCGAAGACATCCTCGACACCCTCCTCGGCGGACAGGCCACGCAGGCCGTGGCGCTGAGCGTGAGAACGACGCTCGCCACACTCATCATCACGGTCGTCTTCGGGACGCCGGCAGCCTACCTGATCGCCCGGAAAAAATTCCCGGGCAAGAGCCTCCTGGACGCGCTCGTGGATCTCCCGGTCGTCCTCCCCCCTTCGGTGGCGGGGATCGCGTTGCTCGTCACGCTCGGACGCAGGGGGGTGATCGGTGGGATGCTCGCGTCGCTCGGGATCGAACTCCCGTTCACTGGGGCGGCCGTCGTCCTTGCCCAGCTTTTCGTGGCTTCGCCCCTGTACGTCAGGACGATCGCGGTGGCGTTCGCCTCCGTCGATCGCGACCTGGAGCTTGCCGCGGCCATCGACGGCGCGTCGCGCTGGCAGGCGTTCCGCAGCGTCACGATGCCGCTCTCGCTGCGCGGGGCCGTGGGAGGCGCGATCATGACGTGGGCGCGCGCGCTGGGGGAATTCGGCGCGACGATTATCTTCGCCGGGAACTTCCCCGGGCGCACGCAGACGATGCCGCTGGCCATCTATATCGGATTCGAGCTTGACCTCCGCGTCGCGCTCACGCTTGCGGCGATCCTCCTCGCGACCTCCTTCGTCGTGCTCGCCGCGGTGAAGAGCCTCTCCGGGAGGTGGGTCGAGACCGCATGAGGCCCTGCATCAGGCGGGGGGCACCGAGGGGATCGCCGGAATCTCCTGCTCGACGATCTTCGCTCCCCGCCGCTCGAGTTCCTTCCACGGAATGCCCCGCGAATCTTCGAACGCGCTCTTCGCCTCCTCGGGCGTCGAGTGCCTCGCGGCATCGAGCGAGACAATCCGCTTGCCGTTCTCCACGTATTCAACCGCCCACGCTGTC
>Ga0335079_10005747_pt1 | contig 14197 bp, 10 predicted proteins | sample Lox_Sample_33_FD_206719 | JGI IMG/M metagenome (GOLD analysis project Ga0335079, IMG submission 206719) | Soil microbial communities from Loxahatchee National Wildlife Refuge, Florida, United States - Lox_Sample_3.3 | ecosystem: Environmental > Terrestrial > Soil > Wetlands | place: USA...
GGCCCGGCAAAGCATACCTGCGCGGTGGAGGCACGACGTGGATGCCGGGCACCTATGACCCGGCACTGAACTTGATCTATTGGGGCACCAGCAATCCTGCACCGGATTTCAATGACGACGTCCGCCCTGGAGACGATCTCTATACCGACTGCGTGCTCGCGCTCGACCCGGACACGGGAAAACTGAAGTGGTATTTCCAGTTCACTCCGCATGATTTGTTCGATTACGACGCGGTGGAGACGCCGATGTTAGTCGACGCTGTGTACAAGGGTGAGCCGCGGAAACTGCTGGTGGAGGCGAATCGGAATGGCTATGTATATGTATTGGATCGCACGGACGGAAAGTTCTTGTCCGCAAGTCCTTTCGTCGAGAAGCTGAACTGGGCAAAGGGCATCGACGAACACGGCCGTCCCATTCGCACTGACGTCAGACCAACGCCAGCCGGAAGCAGAGTCTGTCCCGGCTATTCCGGAGCCACAAACTGGTACGCGCCCTCTTATAACGAATCGACCCACATGGCGTACTTCCTGACTCTGGAGGAGTGTGAGACTTATTTTTCTGAGCCCACGCAACCCTTCAAAGATGGGAAAGAGTACTACTCCACGGGAGTAAGACGGATTCCCGGCGAGATCTCCAGGAAGGTGCTGGTCGCATACAGCCTGGATACGGACTCATTGGCGTGGAAGTATCCGCAAACAGGGCGAGGCCACTCCACCGGCGGCACCATGACGACCGCGGCGGGTTTGGTTTTCTTCGGAGATGATGCCGGTTCGTTTGAAGCGGTCGACGCGCAAAGTGGCAAGCCCTTGTGGCACTTCAATACTGGACAGGACATGAGCGCGTCTCCGATGACCTACGCCGCTGGAGGCAGGCAGTTTGTTGCGATCGCCGCAGGAAGCAACGTTTTCAGCTTTGCATTGCAATGATTGTGATCTGGGGAAGTCCGCATTGGAAAGGAGTGGCTCTATGAATCTCAGCTTTACTCGCAGATTGTTTGCGCTGCAGTTCGCTTCCATGCTTTCCGCACTGGGGGTAACCGCAGCAGTGTCGCCAACGCGTGGAGCGGAGCAGAATTCCGCCGCACAGGATGCTGGGGGGATCCGCAAGCTGAACAGCGAGGGCAAGCCCGGCAGCGAAAAGGATGTCATCATGCCGGTGATCGTCCACAACGGGTTGATTTACGTCGCGGGACAAGGCGCGCACGACACGCGAGATCAAAAGGAATGGACCATCGAATCGCACACCACCATGGTGATGGACAAAATAAAGAAGCACGTCGAGATCGGCGGCGGGTCGATGGACACCGTCCTTCAAGCAAACGTGTTCCTGGTGAAGATTGAGCACTGGGATGGCATGCACAAGGTGTTCGCAACCTACTTTCCGCACGGCGGACCCTCGCGCACCACTGTCGCAGTCGCCGCGCTACCGGGAGATTCGCTGGTAGAAATCAATTGCATCGCAGCTGTAGCTCACAAATAGACAACAGAGGAGACTCCATGGCGCTCAACTTGAAGTGGAACCGTCGCGGGTTTCTCGGCACAGCAGCCGCCATCGCGGCATCGATGATCGCGCCTCGCAAGCTCTTCGCATCTGGTGCCAGCGCGCCCGTCAGCGCCGCGGTCAGCGGATTTGGGCAGACCGGCAACCCCTACGAAGAGCTTGGGGTCACTACGGTGATCAACTGCGAAGGCACGATGACAATGCTCGGCGGCTCTGTTCTTCGTCCCGAACTCGAGCAAGTCATGGCCATGGCCGGGCGCCATTTTGCAAGCATTCCAGAACTGGAAGTCGCCGCCGGCAAACGCATCGCGAAAATGCTCAACCTGCCGGAAGGTTACACGGCGCTCGTGACCTCCGGCGCCGCGGCGGCCATTCAATCCGGATTAGCTGGTATTCTCACTGGCGACGATGAAGCCCGGATCAAGCAACTCCCCGATTTGACCGGGATGAAGTCGGAAGTCATCATCCAAAAATCGCACCGCAACCCGTTTGACCACCAGTTGCGTAATACCGGAATCAAGCTCATCGAGATCGAGACTCGCGATCAGTTGCGGCAAGCCGTCAACGACAAAACCGCGATGATGCACTTCTCAAATTTCGCCAACGGCGCGGGTCAGATTAAGGTGGACGAGTGGCCCAAGCTGGCCAAGCAGTACAACCTCCCTTGCATGAACGACGCCGCAGCCGACACACCTCCGGTTTCTCATCTCTGGGACTACACCAACATGGGATACGATCTGGTGACTTTCAGCGGCGGCAAAGCGATCCGCGGGCCCCAGTGCGCTGGTTTGCTGATTGGGCGCACGGAAATGGTCGCGCACGCCCTGCTGAATAACAGCCCGCACGAAGACACTTTGGGGCGGAGCCAGAAGGTGGGAAAAGAGGAAATCATCGGGATGGTGAAAGCGCTTGAGCTCTATCTCAACGAAGACCACGAAGCGCTGGCCAGCGAGTGGCAGGCGCGACTGGCTGGGATTTCACGCGAACTGGTAAAGGTTCCGGGCGTAACTACATCGTTCTTTACACCAGACATCGCCAACCACGTGCCACACATGCAGATCCTGTGGGACTCGCGAATTTCCTTGACGCCCCAACAAGTTTCAAAAGCTCTGCGGAATTCGAAACCGGCGATCGTCATGGGCGCTGGCGAAGGCCGGCCCGGATTGGCAATGAATTCGTTCATGCTGCAGCCCGGTGAAGACAAGATCGTCGCCGAACAACTGTCGCGCATACTGCGGGAGCACTCAGCCTAAGACCGGGGGGAGCGTTTGGACGTTGCCAAGACATCCCGCGTGCGCTGGTTTCTCGTGCTCTGGCTGTTCGTGCTTAGCGCTGTTTCTTATCTTGACCGCGTCAACATTTCAATCGCAGGCGGATCCATCGCCGATGCCTATCACCTGACGGACCAACAACTCGGCTACGTTTTCAGTGCGCTGGTGGCGGGCTATGCGCTGTTTCAAACTCTGGGAGGCCGCCTGGCAGACCGCTTCGGTCCGCGGCGCGTGCTTACGGCGGGAGTCGGTTGGTGGGGAATTTTCACCGCTATGACGGCCTTGGTCCCTGCCCACATCGCGGGTGCACTGTTCCTATTCATCGCGGTCCGCTTCCTGCTCGGCGCCGGCGAAGCGGTCATCTATCCGGCGGCCAACCAGTTCGTCGCGCGCTGGATTCCAGTAGGTGAACGCGGAATTGCCAACGGCTGGATCTTTGCCGGAGTCGGCGCCGGCGCCGGTCTTACTCCTCCGCTCGTCACCTACCTGATGGTTCACTACGGCTGGCGCTCATCGTTCTGGGTGTGTTCGGGTATCGGTTTGCTGGCCGGAGCTATCTGGTTTCTCGCGGCTCGTGATACTCCAGAGGAACACCCGCGAGTGTCTCCGCTGGAACTGAACATCATTCAATCCAGCCTAACGCTGTCACTCGCGAAGAACGAGCCCACAATGGAGGAGCGTGGGGGAAAGATCCTCGTACCCTGGAAGCGAGTCGTTACCAACCGGGAAGTCTGGGCAGTCACACTAAGCTATTTTTGTTACGGCTACGTTGCGTGGATTTTCTTCAGCTGGTTTTATCGCTATCTCGCAAAAGTGCGGGGGCTCGATTTGAAGGCAAGCGCTTTCTACTCCATGCTGCCTTTTCTGGCGATGTTGATCTGTTGTCTTGTCGGCGGAACGATCAACGACCGTCTTACGAAGTGGCGCGGCCCGCGGCTTGGGCGCTGCGGCCTGGCAGCCTTTGCCATGGCGGTGGCAGCAGTCTTCATCGCCTTCGGCTCGCAAGTGCAAGGCGCGCGCCTTGCCAGCGTGGTACTGGCCGGGGGCGCGGGCGCACTGTACCTCTCTCAAAGTTCGTTCTGGTCGGTGACCGCGGATATCGCAGGCGCTTCTTCGGGGTCGGTATCGGGATTCATGAACATGGGTGGCCAGATCGGAGGAACTGTAACTGGTTCGCTCACGCCGTGGATCGCGGCGCGCTTTGGCTGGACTGCTTCGTTCCTCGTAGCGGCGGCGCTGTGCCTGCTCGGTGCAGTGAGTTGGCTCGCGGTGAATCCCATGCGTACATTGACTGGGGCTCAAGGAGTCGCGGGCGGGAATACGGAATCCATTCCGCACCAGTCTGTTTACAGGTCGCCGGTGGCACCTGCGAATTCGTGACGGCATGAAAAAGCTGAACATCAAATCGAAGCAGGACTGCACCTGGGACTTGGTCAGTCTGGGTGAAGTGATGTTGCGCCTCGATCCAGGCGACGAGCGCATCGCAACGACACGCCATTTCCGCGTCTGGGAGGGCGGTGGCGAATATAACGTTGCCCGCGGCCTCAAGCGCTGCTTCGGGATGGATACTGCGATCGTCAGTGCGCTTGCGGATAATGCGATTGGGCGCCTGGTCGAAGATCTCATGTTGCAAGGAGGCGTCAGCCAGAAATATGTCCGCTGGGCGCCTTTTGACGGAGTTGGCCGTGCGGCACGCAACGGGCTGAATTTCACCGAGCGTGGATTTGGAATCCGCGCCCCGCTCGGTTGTTCTGATCGCGGACACACCGCCATCTCGCAACTGAAGCCAGGCGAGATCGACTGGCAGCAGATTTTCACAAAAGATGGGGCGCGCTGGTTTCACACGGGCGGGATTTTCTGCGCGCTCTCCGAAACCACTCCGCTGGTTGCCCAGGAAGCGATGGAAGCTGCGAAGCGCGCCGGCACCGTGATTTCCTACGACCTGAATTACCGCCCTTCGTTGTGGAAGTCGATCGGCGGAAAGGCAAAAGCGCAGGAGGTAAATCGCCGCCTTGCACCGCTCGTCGATGTGATGCTGGGCAACGAAGAGGATTTCACGGCGGCGCTGGGCTTTCCAGTTTGCGGGCTGGACGAAGACCACTCCAAGCTCGAAGCCGCCGGATTCAAGAAAATGATCGAAGCGGTCGTGAAGGAATATCCCGGGCTCGCTGCGATTGCTACGACATTGCGGCACGCGAAATCTGCCAGCATGAACGATTGGGGCGCCCTGTGCTATTGCGATGAAGGCTTTTACCAGGCGGCGGTGCGCGAGAATCTGGAAATATATGATCGCGTCGGCGGAGGAGATTCTTTTGCGTCGGGACTGATTTATGGGTTCCTATCCGGCAAAGACCCGCAGTGGTCGGTCGAATGCGGAGCCGCGCATGGTGCGCTGGCGATGACTACGCCCGGCGATACGACCATGGCGACGCTGGCAGAGGTTCTCCAGGCAATGACATCTCGAACCGCACGGATCGAACGATAGCCTACTTATAGGCCAGTATGCCGAGTCAAGACATGACCATTGACGAAGTGATTCGCAGAATCGGAGAGGTTGGAATTGTCCCGGTAGTCCGAGCGGCGACGGTCAATGAAGCGACCCGCGCAGTCGAAGCGATCTGCGCCGGCGGCATTCCCGTGGTCGAAATCACCATGACTGTTCCCAATGCCGTTTCCGTCATCCGGGAAGTTGCGCAGCAGTATCGCGGAAACGCTCTCATCGGAGCCGGCACGGTCACCACTGCCGAACAGGCTGAACTCTGCATTCGCGCTGGGGCCGAATTCCTCGTGAGCCCGGGCTTGGCCGCTCCAGTCCTTTCTGTCGCGCAAGCCTGCGGAAAATTGTCCATCCCCGGAGCGCTAACTCCGACGGAGTTGATGAATGCTCAGGCCCTGGGTGCGCGGCTGATCAAGATATTTCCTTGTGGGAATGTGGGCGGCCCCAAGTACGTGCGGTCACTGAAGGCCCCATTTCCAAGTGCTTCATTGATTCCGACCGGAGGAGTGAATGCCGCGAACGCCGCCGACTTCATTGCGGCCGGAGCGTTCGCCCTGGGCGTCGGTGCGGACCTGGTCGACGCAAAGGCTTTACGCGAAGGGAACCTCACGAAGATCACTTCGGCAGCTCAGGAGTTGGTCCATGCCGTCAATTCTGCACGCGCGACCCTCCCTGATAAGAAGGCGGGCTAGCATCCGGGAGAAACGATTACTGATTTACTCCGCTCGCCAGAACTCCGCCATCGACCGGCAGAACGACGCCAGTGACAAAGCTGGCCGCGTCTGAGGCGAGGAAAACGGCGGCGCCCACGAGTTCCTCGAGTTCTCCAAAACGCTTCATCGGAGTGCGCATCAACACTTCGTTCCCACGACCCGTCCCGACCAACAGCTTTTCGCTGAGCGGCGTGCGGAAGTATCCCGGGGCAATCGCGTTTACGCAAATTCCATGGCGTGCCCACTCGATCGCCAGAGACTTGGTTAGCGACGCGAGGCCGGATTTGCTGGCGGAGTACGCCGCGACCTCGAACAAGGCTAGGAAAGTCCCCATGGAGGCTATATTGATGATCCTCCCGTACTGGCGCTCAATCATGTGCCGACCAAAGACCTGGCACGCCCGCAGCGTGCCGGTCAGGTTGGTGTCCATGATCCGGTTCCAGTCGTCTTCGGGATAGTCCAGCGTGGGAGCGCGTTTCGTAATGCCGGCGGCGTTCACCATGATGTCGACTTTGCCGAATGCGTCGACACAGGCTTTCAGCAGCATCTGCAAGGACTCGCGGTCGGCCACGTCGCAAGTCACGCGCAGAGATCGTCGACCAAGAGATTCAATCTCGTCCGCCAGAGTTCGCACCAGTTCGATGCGTCGCGCACTCGCAACCACATCAGCACCCGCCTCCGCGAGACCGCGCGCGATCGTCTTGCCGATTCCAGAGCTGCCTCCAACCACCACTGCCACCTTGCCGTCGAGATCCAGCGGTTTGTACCCCATATTTCTTCAACCACTCCTTAGGGTGAACGCATCCTTTTCGCGTTACCAATTGAACATCGTCCCATCGAGTTTCCGGTTGACCGGCAAATAGGCCCGCTCGTACGGAAACTTCTCCGCGAGTTTCTCGTCATAGTCGACGCCGAGTCCCGGCGCATCGCCCGGATGCAGGTATCCGCTCCTGAACGAGTAGGAATGCGGAAAAACCTCGTCGGTCTCCCGCGTATGCCGCATGTATTCCTGGATTCCGAAATTGTTTACCGAAATATCGAAGTGCAAGGCAGCCGCCATCGCGACGGGAGACAGATCGGTTGCCCCGTGGCAACCGGTCCGCACATGATAGATCTCAGCCAATGCCGCGATCTTCTTCAGATGCGTCAAGCCCCCGCCGTGAACCACTGTCATGCGGAGGTAGTCGATCAACTGCTCCTGAATGAGAATGTGCGTGTCCCAGATCGCATTGAAGACCTCGCCGACAGCCAACGGCGTGGTCGTGTGCTGGCGAATGATTCGGAAGCCTTCCTGCAACTCTGCCGTTACCGCATCTTCCAGCCAGAATAGATGATACGGCTCCAAACTTTTTCCCAGCCGCGCCGCTTCAACCGGAGTCAGCCGGTGGTGAACGTCGTGGAGCAAGTGAAGGTCGTCCCCGAACTTCAGGCGCAGCGCTTCAAACAGCTTGGGGACATGCAAAAGATATTTTTCAGTCGACCAAGCGTTTTCGGGAGGCAAGCCTTTCTCTGCCGGCTCGTAATACAACTTGTCGCGGGCCACCCCGTAGGTAGACGGGAGGCCAGGTATTCCCGATTGGGCGCGGACGGCAAGATAGCCCATCTCTTTGTATTTCGCGACTTCGTCCGCAGTCTCCTCGATATCGCGACCGTTTGCGTGCCCGTACACCATCACCCCGGTTCGGCTTTGTCCACCGAGCAGGTTATAGACTGGCGTCTTCAGCGCCTTTCCCTTGATGTCCCACAGCGCCATGTCGACGGCAGCGATCGCTGTCATGGTCACCGGGCCGCGACGCCAGTACGCACCGCGGTATAGATATTGCCACACGTCCTCGGTCTGGAACGGATCGCGTCCGATGAGGCAGGGAATGAGATGGTCGGTCAGATAAGATGCGACAGCCAACTCCCGCCCATTCAACGTCGCGTCTCCCAGCCCGTAGATACCTTCATCGGTCAAAATCTTCAGGGTGATGAAGTTCCGTCCCGGGCACGTGACCAAAACCTTGGCATCCGTGATCTTCACGAAGAACTCTCCTCAGACTGACACCACGAGTGTACCCAAAGCCTCAAATGCGGCGCACCAATCCTTGATCGGTCGCGGAAGTGTTGCGGACCAGCCATAACACCAAAATCATGCCCACGAAAGGAACCAGTCCCGCCACAATCACGATCGGATCGAACGAATGCGTGCCGGTAGCCTGACGAGCGTCAGAAACGTAGCCCACTAGTTTGAAAGCAACGATCGTCCCAATGCCCGTGCCCGTGCCGCCCAGCCCGCTGACCGAAGCCACCGACTCGCTGCCGAAAAGGTCCGAGGGTAACACGTTCGCCATGGTTGTAAATCCCGCGTAGGTGAAGGTCACAAGCGCAAAGATAGAAGCAATCACGTACAGGTTGGTCGTGAAGATCGTCGGGATGATCAGGGTCATACCGATCCCACCATAGATGATCGGCGCTTTGCGAGCGGCGCCAAGCGACCATCCACACTTGACCAGATATCCGGAGAGCCATCCGGCGAAAAAGCTGCCTACGTCGGCGGCGATGAAGGGGATCCAAATGGCAATCAGGCTGCTCCTGAGTTCAATTCCCTTGGCAACCAAATAGATCGGGAACCATTCGGCAACAAAGAAGAAGACGGGGTCGGTGAACGCCTTGGCGACGACTGCTCCCCAGGTCTGCGGAAGCCTCAAGAGATCACTCCACCGAGGACGCACCTTGCCTTCCTGGGGCGCATCCGATTCGCGCTTGTCAGCGACGATCATTTCGAGTTCACTCTCGCTGACCCGGCTGTGCGACTCCGGCGGATAGTAGAGCCATCGCCACGCAATCAGCCAGAGAAACCCCAATGTGCCCGGGATCATGAAGGCCGGACGCCAGCCCCAGCGGGAGTAAATCCACAGGACGATAAAAGGCGCAACCGCTCCGCCGATCGAAGAGCCGCTGTCGAAGAACGCTGTCGCCAATGCTCGCTCGCGTTTCGGAAACCACTCCGAGACTGCTTTTGTCGCGGCGGGCCAGTTGGCCGATTCTCCTGTGCCCAGCAGGAAGCGAAAGGTTGCAAAGCTGTAGAAACCGGTGGCCAGAGACGTGAGCATCGAGATGATCGAGTACCAGATCACTGAGAAGGTCAGGCCACGCCGCGTGCCGATCCGGTCCATGAGCTTGCCAAATCCGGTTTGGCCGATGGAATACGCGACTCGGAATGCGATCGCGATGTTCGCGTAGTCAGAATTCGTCCAGTGATATTGGAGCTTGAGATAGGGAGCGAGCACCGAAAGAGTCTGACGGTCAATGTAGTTGATGACTGTGGACGCGAAGAGCAGGCCACCGATCCACCAACGCAACGATGAAATCGGCTTGCGCGCGTTCGACATTGGCGGATTCTGTCGTCAGGAACTCAGCGTCGCCTGCGAATTTTCGCGCAGCGCGGACTGCAAGGTTGGGCTCAATAAGGAGGCTGAATTGTAGTCCAGATAGACGGTCGCATTGGGATGCATGCGCAGAATCGACGCCGGCGCCATCGGGGAAATCTCTCCCTCGAGGCATGCCTTTATGGCTTTTGCCTTGCGCTGGTCGGGAACCACCACGAGCAACTCCCGGGCCTTCAGAATTTGTCGTGCCGACATCGAAATCGCCTGCTTGGGCACTTGGGAGATATCGGCGAACCAGGCTTCACCCACTTGCTGCCGCCGGCAGGCCTCATCAAGATTCACGATGAGGTATGGTTCCTCCGTGACGAAATCGGCCGGCGGATCGTTGAAAGCAATGTGCCCGTTCTCGCCGATGCCGAGGAATGCGATGTCAATCTCAGCGGAAGCGACTTTGCGGCCGACCTCTTCAGCAGCGGCGGCTACGTCGGCGGCATTTCCATCGAGGTAGTGGAACTTCACGATCCCAGTTTTGCTCGCCAAATTGTCAATAAGGAACTTCCGGAAGCTTCCGGGATGATTCGCTGGCAAACCGATGTACTCATCGAGATGAAAAGCTTCCACCTTCGGCCAATCAATTTTGGGCATGGTCGTCAACGCCGCAAGAAACTCGAACTGCGCTGCTCCTGTCGCGGTAATAATGCGCGCTTCACCACGCGCGGCCAAAGCGCGCCGAATCGTGGTCGCCGCTTGTTCGGCAGCAGCTCGGCCAAGGGAAACTTTGTCGTTGAATATTCTGAGAAGCATAGGCACTCTCCGAACCGAGGCGCGGCAAACGAGCCCCCTCAGAGTCGGCAAATTATACAAAAGGCCCGGACCAAAGCCGTCGCCTGCAGGAGCTTGCTTTTCACCCCTTGAAAACGTCTGATTCCTGGTAGCTAGGCCACTAGCACTTGTTGTATGACTCTAGTGCGGATCGCCATGAAGAGATCAAACAGACCTATTCTCAAGTTCGAACTAAGTATTGTCTTGCTCGCGTGTTTCTTTCGTGCGGACGCTCAGACCGTCACCGTCGACGCGACTCCCGGCCACGCTGTGAACAAATTCAGTCCTCTGCGTGCCCTGGGATCGACCGTCGACCGAGTGCCCAGCAATGCCACCGATGTATTCTTCCGTCCCGACCAGATTAAAAAGGTTCTCTCGGCGGGCTGGGGCACGATCAGTTATCGCCAGAACACCGATCTGTTCGTGCAGGCGTGGCACTGGAACTCGAAGGGCAAGTGGAGCGATCCCGCGGGCAAGGGATACTTCACCGGCGATGCAACTCCCACCAGGGAAATGATCCTGCATTCCTATGGATATTCGCTTCGTCACCGCGGCTTCACCCGGAATGGCGGTACGGAGTTCGACGGATTCTCGCGCCTCGATGATGACGACGCGCAATCGTACTGGAAAAGCAACCCATATCTGACCAAAGAGTTCACTGGAGAAGACGACTCCCTGCATCCGCAATGGGTCGTCATCGCGCTGGACAAGAAAGAGGACGTCAACGCAATCCGCATCCACTGGGCCGATCCGTTCGCACGCGATTTCGAAGTGCAGTATTGGGTTGGCGACGGCGACGCGATGGACGAGCAGGACAAAGGCCTGTGGAAGCCCTTCCTACATGGCACGGTCAAGGATGCGAAGGGAGGAATGACGACTCTGGGACTGGAGCCTTCACCAGTAACGACAAAATACGTCCGCGTCTGGATGACTCGCTCGTCCAACACCTGCGACACTCACGGCTCAATGGACCGCCGCAACTGTGTCGGCTACGCGATCCGAGAACTCTACCTGGGAACGGTTGATGAGCGAGGCGGATTCAAGGATCTGATTCATCACTCTCCCGACCAGAAACAAACCCTCACGCTGTGCTCTTCGGTCGACCCGTGGCATGAGCCGTCCGATCTATACGTCGCGCCCGACCGCATGGAGTCGGGAGACCAGCCAGGCTTCGATCTCTTCTTCACCAGCGGAATCACTCGTGGCCTTCCCGCCATTGTGCCGATCGCCATGTTGTACAGCACACCAGAAGATGCGGCGGCGCAGATGTCCTACATCAGGAAGCGCGGCTATCCCGTCTCGTACGTTGAAATGGGAGAGGAACCCGACGGGCAATACATGCAGCCCGAGGATTACGGCGCCCTTTATTTGGAGTTCGCCTCCGCATTGCATCGCGTTGACCCGGGCTTCAAGCTTGGCGGACCCGTCTTCGAGGGAGTCACCGAAGACATCAAGGTTTGGCCTGACGCGCAAGGCCGAACTTCATGGCTGGGCCGCTTCCTGGACTACCTGAAAGCCCACAAGCGCCTGCAGGATCTGGCGTTCATGTCCTTCGAGCATTATCCATATGACGGATGCGAGACACCATGGGAGAACCTGTATCAGGAACCAGAGTTGATTACCCACATCATGAAGGTCTGGCGGGATGACGGACTGCCGCCGGGGATTCCTCTGCTCGATACCGAAACCAATGCCCATGGCGGTGAAGCCTCCGTCGATATCTTTGGCGCACTCTGGCTGGCGGATTCCTTCGCCGGATTCTTAAGCGCTGGTGGACAATCCACTCACTACTATCACGACCTCTCCTACTCTCCGCCCCATCCGGCTTGTGCCAACAGTTGGGGAACCTATCACTTGTTCATGGTGAACGATCATTACGAAATCCAGCAGCCGACCTCGCAATTCTTTGCCGCTCAACTCATCACGCAGGAATGGGTGGAACCAAAGGACGCCGAACACAGCCTCTATCTGGCATCCAGCGACGTAAAGGATTCTCAAAGACACACACTGGTGACCGCATACGCCCTGCACCGGCCGGACGGCCAGTGGTCTCTGATGCTCATTAATAAAGACCATGACCAGCCGCATCAGGTCCGGGTCGTCTTTCACGATGCGGAGAACAACCGCGACGCATTCCTTGCCGGCCCGGTCACCATCCTTACTTTTGGAAGAGCGCAGTACCAGTGGCACCCGGACCGCAAAAAGGGCCATGCGGATCCAGATGGCCCACCCGCCGCCTCGACTCTCAATGGTGGACAGGACACGCAATACATCTTGCCGGCTGCCTCGCTAACCATACTTCGGGGACAATTGAGCTCTGAGTCGCGTTAAGACACCCTCGTAAACACCTGCAGAGCAGTAGTTTAGGAGAAGACACCCAAGTGCTGCCCTTCTGGGCGGTCGGCGCTATGTACCTCCGGTATCTACCTCAAACCCACCCCGACCGCGAAACTGATTGGGATGAGCCGTCCCCCGGTCCAAGCACTTACTGGAAAAGCAGTTGGAGCGCTATTGCTCCTGTTCGGCCTCGCGTTTCTGGTTGGTTGCCAGGGAGTGAGCGCTGGTGGCCACTCCGAGCAGCAGACCGGCCTTCTCTCCTTCGGAAGCGATACCGTCACTTTCGGTAGCGTTCCGGCTGGCACGAGCAAGACCCTCACCGTCACCGCGACAAATTCAGAGGCTCAGGCCGTCACGATCAGCAGCGCCGCAGTTACAACCAAGTACTTTACGTTGACGTCCCCGAGCCTCCCGGTCAGCATCCCTGCCGGTCAGAGCGTCACCCTCAGTGTCAAGTTCACACCGAACGCCGTGGGAGCTTTTACTGCTACGGTTAGTGTCACGAGCGACGCATCGAATGCGATCACGAACATTTCGCTGGTGGGAACGGGAACGGCCGACGGCCAACTGACAACCAATCCAGCCAGCGAGGCCTTTGGCAACGTGAACGTCGGCGCCAAGCAGTCGCAGACGGTCACGCTGACCAACAACGGCACGGCACTGGTCAACATCTCGCAGGCATCCATCAGCGGTACGGGCTTTCAACTCAGCGGAATCTCGACTCCGCTCACACTCCAGGCTTCTCAGAGCACGAGCTTTACCGTTTCTTTCGCCCCGCAAACTGCTGGAAGCGTAAGTGGCGCGGTCACGATCACTTCGGATGGTTCGAATCCCACCTTGACGATGGGGCTGACCGGCACCGGGGTGTCGGCAGGTGCATTGGGGTCGAATCCGACCAGCCTTAGTTTCGGTAGCGTGATTGTCGGCAACAAGCAGACCCTGTCGGAGACAGTAACGAACACAGGCGGATCGAGCGTGACCATTTCCGCGGTTGGAGTCAGCGGCTCCGGATTCAGCATGACTGGAATTACCGCTCCCGTGACGCTAACCTCCGGGCAGAGCGCCAGTTTCAGCGTTTCATTCGCGCCGACCTCCGCGGGCGCTGCCAGCGGCGATGTCACCATCACTTCCAACGCTTCGAATCCGACGTTGACTATCCCGCTGTCCGGAACCGGAACTGCAGCCGGCGCGCTCGCGTCGAATCCCAGCAGCCTCAGCTTCGGCAGCGTCGTAGTCGGAAACAAGCAGACCCTGTCGGAAACGGTCACCAACACAGGCGGATCGAGCGTCACAATCTCCGCGGTTGGCGTCAGCGGCTCCGGATTCAGCATGACTGGAATCACCGCTCCTGTAACGCTGACCTCTGGTCAAAGCGCAAACTTCAGCGTCTCATTCGCACCCACCTCCGCGGGAGCGGCCAGCGGCGACGTGACAATTACCTCGAATGCTTCCAATCCGACATTGACCATCCCGTTGTCAGGAACTGGCACAGCGCCGGGCGCACTCTCGTCGAATCCAACCAGCCTCAGCTTCGGCAGCGTCGTCGTCGGAAACAAGCAGACCCTGTCGGAGACGGTCACCAACACAGGCGGATCGAGTGTCACAATCTCCGCGGTTGGTGTCAGCGGCTCCGGATTCAGTATGACCGGAATCACCGCTCCCGTAACGCTGACCTCTGGTCAAAGT
>Ga0335079_10005748_pt1 | contig 14195 bp, 14 predicted proteins | sample Lox_Sample_33_FD_206719 | JGI IMG/M metagenome (GOLD analysis project Ga0335079, IMG submission 206719) | Soil microbial communities from Loxahatchee National Wildlife Refuge, Florida, United States - Lox_Sample_3.3 | ecosystem: Environmental > Terrestrial > Soil > Wetlands | place: USA...
ATTATTCTGAAAAGGGCAACTAGCTCATCCTTCTTCGGAGTGCTCTCGAGGTCAACGAAATCGTGATACCACTCCTTCTCTCCGTGCGACGTCGAGCCCACACGCAGTTTACTCTTCATGAACTCATGCCGAGCCTGAGCACGAATTTACATTTTGTGCCGTCGAGGCCAGGTGAAGCGCTTCGGAGAAAGGGATTTCAGGCTCGGATTGGCGCTAGAGAGCATGAGCAGCAGCCCGATAGACTCGGCCTACAGCCAGATCAAGAGCATGAGGGTGAGGGGCGCAGGCAGAATCGCGAGGGCGGCTGTCTCGGCTCTCAGGACGTACAGCGAAGAGGGGAGGTTCTCAACCGCCAAGGACTTCTACTTGGGTCTCTCTGAAGCCGGTGAGAGGCTGAAGTCGGCGCGCCCCACGGCGGTGTCGCTCCCCAACGCTGTCAACTACGTACTCGCTGCAGCCCGGAGAAACGACTCCAAGGGGATTTCAACGAGAGAGGCGGTGAAGCGGATCTTGACCGTGTGCGACGGTTTCGTCGCTTCTAGTCTGAAGGCGGTCGAGACCATCGGCGACTATGGAGCAAGAAGGATCAGGGACGGCGACGTCATTATGACGCACTGCAACAGTGAAGCTGCAACCGCGGTCTTCGTCACCGCCCAGAAGATGGGGAGGAAGTTTGAGGTCATCGCCACGGAGACACGGCCTAGGTTCCAGGGGCGAATCACAGCTTCGGCTCTTGCGAGGAGGGGCATCGACGTCTCGCTGATTCCTGACTCGGCGGCCCGGGTGTACATGAGGAAGGTGGATTTCGTACTGGTTGGTGCTGATGCAATAACTGCGAATGGAGCCGTGGTCAACAAAATAGGGACTTCCCAGGTGGCTCTCACCGCGCACGAGACAAGGGCTCGGTTCTATGTGGCCGCGGAGACCTACAAGCTCAGTGGCACCACGATGACTGGTGAACTCGTAGAAATCGAACACAGGAGCCCCTACGAGCTGGTTCCCAGAGCCTGGCTGGACGCCAACAAGGGAGTAAGGGTGGAGAATCCAGCCTTCGACATCACGCCTCCCGAATACGTCGACCTAATAATCACCGAGAAGGGAATCTTCCCCCCTCAGGGGATTGTCTTCCTCATGAAGGAACTCTATGACGAACCCAAGGCAGAATAGGATACCCGAACTCCTGACCGACGCTCGCACCCCGTCTGCGAGTAGATTACGGTGATGATTCGACCCGCGGTATCTTCCTGTTTCTGCCAGGGAAGAAATCAGCTGATCTGACTGACCCGCCGGACTTGGAAGCCAGCCTCCTCAAGAACCGAGACAACAGAGTCGACCAAGCCTGTAATGTTGATGCCGTTCGTCCACTCGGTGAGGTTCGCAACGGGTGGGCACCCGGCAGGTGGAATGCAGACGGCATTGAGCTTGTTCAAGTCTGAGTTGACCAGGAGGGTGCCGTGAATGAGGACGGTGCGGACCGTGAACCGCGCGGCCATACCCGAAACCTTGCGGCCGGAGACATCAATCCTGTTTGGAGGGGAGAACCGCGCGTCGATTCCCTTGCCTGCCAGCGCCTTCACGATGTATTTCGACCCCATGTCGAAGGCCGCTGTCGGGGACATGAAGGGGCCGGAACTCCGGAAGAAGAAACTCCAGTTGAGGTTGCCTTCGTCGTGGAAGACCACCCCGCCCCCAGTCGATCGCGTCAGGACGGGAATCTTCATTCTCCCTGCGACGTCTTCACGATACCAGCCGTAGTTCGCACTTCTTGCCTCACCCCGGACGAGGCACTCGGAGTTTACCCAGAAGCGTACAATTTCAGGACACGCGCCGCCGTCGACCTTCGAAAAGAGCTCTGTTTCACGAAGGAAGTTGATGGTCGGGTCACGGGTTTGGTCGAAGTACACGAGGACCTCCCTGTTTGCCAAGCTTCCAATCGAAAGCGCGAACGAGGTGCCACTTATACGGTCACCTCGGCCCCGCCAATAGTACCCAAGAGCGAAGCCGCAGTGTGAAGCTTTTGTCCAGCTTTATCGGCCCCCGAGGGCATCGAATGTCTATCAGGCCCACGCGTGGGATGACGAGTTTCTTCGAGCCGAGGAGCATCGCGGTAGCGGGCGTGTCGGCTGACCCGAACAAACTCGGCTCAATCATCTTCGCCAACTTGATTGAGAATCGGAAGAAGGGTCTCCTGAAAGCGCCCGTGTACGCCCTGAACCCGGCGCGCGATCGTGTCGGGGACCAACCCTGTTACCCCTCGCTAGAGGCGTTGCCAGAAGTCCCCGAGCTGCTGGTCGTCGCGGTACCCGAGGCACAGACACTCTCTCTCATCGCCGCTTCGGCCCGGGCAGGCGTGAAGGCCGCCGTGATGATTCCGGGAGGCTACGCTGAGACAGGGAAGGCAAATGCAGAGAGGGAAATCGGACGGGTTGCTGCAAAACATGGCATGAGGATCCTGGGTCCGAACACCATCGGGCTCGTCGACACGTGGTCGGGGGTCGACTCACTCTTCCTCCGCCCCACCAAGGAGCTGCCGGACGGGAACCAGGTAGCGTCAATGCTGAAGCCCCTCAAAGGGGAGGTGGCGGTAATCACCCAGAGCGGGCACCTTGGGGAGGTGGTCGCAGAGGAGCTGGCGGCCAGCGGAATCGGCGTCAGGGCAATCGTCGGGACGGGCAACCAGCTGGATGTGTCCGTGGAAGATGTCGTCGAGTATTTCGCCGGCGACCGCCATACGAAGGTGATTTCGGTATACCTTGAGGGGGTCCGCGATGGTAGGAGGTTCATGGAGGTGGCGGCGCGAGCCATCCGGGAGAAGCCCCTCATCGTCTTCAAGGTTGGGAAGACCGATGCGGGGGCGAGCGCGGCGCTGACTCACACGGCCTCCCTCGTGGGAGACTACGAGATATACCAGGCAGCCCTGCGGCAGTCTGGAGCGATCGAGGCCCACAGCCTGCAGGAGCTTGTCGACTTCTCCGTCTCCATGCTGATGCTCCCACCCACGAAAGGGAGGAGGCTGGCGATAGTCACCAATGCCGGCGGGGTTGGCGCAATCGCGGCAGACGAAGCGGCGAACCTAGGTCTGAGGGTGGAGCCCCTGGGGAGCAGAGCCAGGAGAAGAATCCTCTTGATGTTTGCGGGCGAAGCCTTCCTCTCTAACGCTTCTCTGGCCAACCCGATCGATCTGACGGCTTCGGTCAGCTCCGACCAGTTCGTTAGAATCGTCAAGACGGTTGCTGCACGGCCTGAGTACGACCTGTTTCTTGTGCTACCGACACATCACGCTCCTGGAATGAAACATGACGTAGCAGAAAAGCTCAGTGACGTCATCAGAGAATCAGGCAGAGCCGTGGCCTGCTGCGTCATCGGTAACTCCGAGCTTGCGAGGAGCATCCACATGAAATTCATGTCTAACGGGATTCCCAGTTTCCCCACTCCGGAAAGGGCTGTACATGCGCTGGCGGCCGCACCTGAATACGCCACCGCGAGGAAGGCTGCCTGGAAGACCGTTGTATTGCGTGGGCGTCCAAGACTTCTTGCCAAGAAGACAGGCCCAATGCGCCAGGAGGAGGTCAGCAGCCTGCTGCGATCCTACGGCATCGAGGAGCCGAAGTCTGTCATTGTCGAACACGCGAATGACTTCCAGAAGCTGGAGAGGATTAGCTTCCCGGTGGCATGCAAACTGCTCTCGCCAGGGGCGCTGCACAAGACCGAGGTCGGCGGAGTCGTACTGGATGTCGGAGACCCTGCGCAGGCAGAGCGAGCATTCGTCAGGTTCCAAAGAATTGCGGCAAGAAAGCGCGCCAGGTTCGATGGCATGCTTGTCCAGGAGATGGTGAAGGATGGCGTTGAGCTCCTGCTCGGGGGGACGCGCGACCCGATATTCGGCCCGGTAGTGGTTCTCGGCCTCGGGGGAATCTATACGGAACTCCTTCGTGAATACAGCTTGGCTGTCTCCCCAGTCGCAGCGCAGGAAGCGAGGAGAATGCTGATTGGGGAGCCACTGGCCACGGCCCTAGGAGGCTACAGGGGGGGACCGAGAGTCAACATCGGCAGACTCTGCGAAGTCGCCTCCGCGTTCTCGAGGATTATGGTCGACAACCCGTCAATCGAACAGATGGAGCTGAATCCCCTGGTCGCGAAAAGGAACAGGATTCTCGCTGTTGACGCGAGGGTCATGCTCAGGCGGGGCTGAGGTCAGTAGGAGCGAGCGCGCCTAGAGATAGCGCACCCTCCTCTCCCAACGCCTGCACCTGGGCGGTCCTGCAGTCCCGGACGAACGCCATGTACTTGGAGTGGCGATCCCTCTGAAGCTCGAGGATAGCCCTGCCAGAATCAGTGCCGACCCCTTTCAGGTAAGCGATGGCGACGTCGATGTCGTGGATAGCGCCGAGGGAATCCTGCCACTTCGCAAGCGACGATAGCCGCTGGGGGGGTTTGTCCGCAAGCTCGCTCAGATAGCGTACCTTCTTGACCTCCTTGCGGAGTGAGTGGAGCTCCACCACCTTCGACTCGTCGCTCAGCACCCTGTTGAGCAGGAACGAGGCCTTCTTAGAGTGCCTCCGGAATCCCTTCCTGAGCCTCTTCGATAGTCGCTTCCCTCTGAGTTCGGAGGCGTCCAGCTTCGGAGCCGGGACCTCGGCCAGCGCCACAATAGCCACCTTAGCACGGACGGCGATGTCGCTCCTCTGGTTCCCCAGGTTGACCAGCAGTCCGTCGGGAAGGCTGCCTGTGTGGGAGTTCAGCGTGTCTATGAGGGTGTCCGTGTCACGAAGCTGCGAGGTGGCCTTCATGACCGTCCTGAGCGCGAGGTCGAGCCTCTTTGGGCCCTGAGAGCTCCTGACTCTCCGAGGCATGAGCCGTCTCGTCACCTGAATGCGCCGTGCGGACACCCTAAGGTCGTGAACTGCGTCCGGAGCAGGACGGTCGGAAAGGTTTGCGGCCATGCTGAGCAGAGCTCGTGTCATGTCGTCGTAATTTCTCGCGAGAGCCTTGCGTCCAACCTTCAGTGCTGCCACAGCGGGTGCACTCTACGCCCACACAAAAGCAAATTGCTCCTTTCTTCTCCGTCCGTCGACCACAATACTCGAGCCGCTTTGCAATATAGGGTAATGAGAACGCAATATCATTCAGGGTGCCTCCTGAAATAGTGTCGGTGGCTGGGAAACCTTCATGTGCCTCCATTGCTGGTTCGGAGAGAAAGTGACCTCCTAAGTGGAGCTCTATCTGATGAGGCATGGAGAGGCCGGCAAGAGAGTCCCGGTCGCCGCCAGGGACACTGCGCGAGCCCTGACCGCAGCGGGGAGGAAGGATATCGAAGAGGTGGGGGGAGCCATGGCGAAGCTGGGCTACAGGTTCGACGTTGTTGCAACCAGCCCCCTAAAGCGGGCAAAGGAGACAGCAAGCATCGTCAACGAGGCCCTGAAGCGGAAGAATCGGGTGGAAGAATGGTCCGAGCTGAGCCCTGAAGGAAATCGGAGCGATTTGTACCGGAGACTCACCAGCATCAGGCCTGGGTCCAAGGTCCTCTGCGTCGGTCATGAGCCCTATCTCACGCTGGCAATGGGCGAAATCGCGGGGAGGGAGGGAGACGCTTCTGAGGGTTTCAGAATTTCTCTGAAAAAAGGAGGGCTGGCGAAGCTCCTGGTGACAGGGTTCAGCCCCAAGATATCGGGAGAGCTGCGCTGGCTCCTCACGCCGAAACAGATCAGGAGGATGGCCTAGCTGGAGGCCATCGGTGAAGCTCTTAAGCCGACGAACCTGGCGCCTGAGTGAAGATGAAGGTAGCTGTCATCGACGTCGGATTCAATTCGATAAAGATGGTCAGGTACAAGGTTGAACCTGACGGCTTCGCGAAGGCCTATGGGCAGCTCGGCGTGCTCGCCAAGCTGGGGGAGGGCCTTGGGAGGACAGGGTACCTCGGCAGCGAACCGATTTCGCGGACCATAGACGCGCTGAAACTCTGCCGCGAGACAGCCTCCTTGGAATCGATCAAGCATGTTCTGCTGGTGGGGACAAGCCCGGTACGTGAGGCCGCAAACAAAGAGGAGTTCCTGAAACGGGTAGAGGAAGAGACCGGGCTGAAAATGAGGGTGCTCACCGGGAACGACGAGGCTCTGTATGGAGTCCTGGGAGCCCTCAGGTCAATCGACGCCGAGAGCGCGCTCTTCTTTGACCTGGGAGGCGGGAGCCTCGAACTCACCTACGTGAACAAGATGCGGATCCGGAGAATCCTCTCCCTCCCCTTCGGGGCCCTCAAACTGACCTCGGTATTCGCGGGGAAGGATGGAACCTTCTCGAAGAAGAGCCGCGGCAGGATGGCGAAAGAGATTTCCCAGGCGATTCCCTCCAGGGATGAGCTCGGGCTGGACCGGGAGACAGTGCTCGTGGGCACCGGAGGGACCCTCAGGGCCATGACGAGATACGACCAAGACCTCGTGGACTATCCGTTCGACAAGGTACACAACTACTCAATTGAATTCGATTCCGTCCAGCAGATGAGCAGAAGTTTCTTCAAGCTAAAGCTCGCTGAACTGAACAGGCTGGAGCCCATCGGCGAAGGGAGGTCGGAGACCATCGCGGCGGGAGCCATGGTCGTGCGGACGCTGATGAAGAAGCTCGACTTCGACCGGGTGAAGGTGAGTACCCACGGCCTTAGGGATGGGATCCTGACGGAGTTCCTTCGGGGGGGAGCACGCAGCACAAGCGCGGTGGCGCGGAAGGACGACATCGAGCGTCTTCTGTCCTGGCAGATGCAGCCTCAGGACTCGACAGACTGTTCGGACCTAGTCGAATGCCTCGCGAGGAATGGCCTGGTGGACGGGAGAGAGAAGAAGATCCTCCTCGTGGCCACGTGGAGGGGGAGGTCCCCCGACTGCGCAGACGCTGACCCCAGCACGGTGTTCGGTGCCCTGATGAGCGAGGACCTACCCATGAGCCACGAGGACCAACTGCTGACCGCCCTATCGGTGGTCAGGGCGAGGAGGCCGAGGACAGCCAACTGGCTGCTGAAGAAGTACGGCGCCGTTCTCGCCCATGACGAAAGGCGCGTGAAGAAGCTCGGAGCCTGCCTGAGGCTTCTGGAGGCGCTTGACCGCTCGAGGGCTCGGCTCAGGGTGACCTACTCCGGCGGCGTGCGGGTCAGCGTCGCGCACAGCGACGACCCCTTCCCTCTTGAGCTCACCAGGATGGCCGCGCTGACACTTTCTTCCGTCATCAAGAAGCCCGTCAGCGTAATCGTCAGCCCGAAGGAGCGGGAGCGTTACGCCGGCCCGATCAAGGTGGAGAGCTGAGATGGGAAGGGCCGAGTCTGCGCGACGAACGAACAAGGGAAGACTAATCGTTGTAGAAGGCATCGACGGGTCGGGGAAATCAACTCAGCTACACCTTCTCGACAAGTGGCTCAGGAGCCTGGGGCTGAACGTCTTCTTCACCGAGTGGAACTCCTCGGACGTGGTGAAGGAGATTACGTCCAAGGGGAAGAAGAAGGCGCTGCTCACCCCGACCACCTTCAGCCTACTGCATGCAACAGATTTCGCTGACCGCTACGAGAGGAACATCTCCCCCCTTCTTGAGGCGGGATACTTCGTCCTGGCAGACAGGTACATCTACACCGCCCTGGCAAGAGACGTAGTAAGGGGGTGCACCTCCATGTGGGTGCGCAAGGTCTACTCCTTCGCTGCCGTGCCAGACATCGCCTTCTACTTCCGCGTGCCTCCCGACGTCGCCATGGACAGGATCCTGGAAGGGCGCCCCAAGCTGAAGTACTACGAAGCGGGCATGGACCTGAACCTCAGCAACGACGAGTACGAAAGCTACAGAATATTTCAGGCAAGGATAGTGGAACAGTACGAGTCCATGGTCACCAAAGACAGGTTCGCCGTCATTGACGGCACCCTCGACATAGAAGAGCAGCAGACTCTGATGAGGCGCCACGTCTCGAAGCTCCTCGCGCTGCCGAAGGTCAGAGCCACAATCGAGGTGAGCCGCAGACAAGAGGGGGGGCATCCGTGACCCAGCAGGTCGAAGCACACCCGTTGAGATTCTATGGAGATGGGATCTCCTACCTCAAGCGCCTCGAGTCGAAGGGGAGCCTCATAGTCATTGAAGGGCCCGACGGCTCGGGGAGGAGCAGCCAGATTGACCTAATCACCAGCCACCTGGAGGCGGCCGGACATGCGGTCCTAACGACGGGGCTAAAGAGGTCGGAGCTTATCGGCGCGGGTATTCTCGAAGCAAAGCACAAGCTCCCCCTCGGAAAGAAGACCCTGGCGCTTTTCTATGCGGCTGACTTCGCAGACCAGCTGGAGCACAAGATCATACCGGCACTGCACGCAGGGTACGTCGTGCTCGCCGACCGGTACATCTACACACTGATGGCGAGGAGCAGCGTCAGGGGGATACCGAGATCCTGGTCGCACGACCTCTTCGGCTTCGCCGTGAAGCCCGACCTGGTGTTTTATCTCGACGTTCCTCCCGAGGAGCTCTTCCACAGGGTCTTCCAGAAGTACGGCTCCCTGGACTACTACGAGTCGGGGGCGGACATGGGGCTCTCTGACGACCTCCACGAGTCCTTCATCCTCTACCAGAGGGGGATAGCCAAGGAGTTCAAGTTGATGGAGTCGAAGTACGGCATAACGAGGATAGACGGCGGAAGAGGAATCCCGGAAGTCAACCAAGAACTGCAGAAGAGGATTGACGGGTACCTCAGAAGCTCTCGCTGAGAGCCTACTGGAGGTCGGAGATCCTGGCGGAGGCGAGAGGGATGGTCATCTCGTCCTTCAACAACCCTCCGTGATGCCCTTTCAGGGCGAGCGCGTCGCCTTTCCTGTAGCGGTACCAGACGGTCTTCTTGGCGTGAGGGAGAATCATCAGGTTGCCGACCCTCCTCCTGAACTTCCTGCTCGGCTTGTTGACCCCGAACAGCCCCTCGTCTATTGCGTCCTCCGTCCTCATGACAGAAGCGACTCCTTCGAGCTTTCCCTCGAGGTATCGCGTCGCCTCGTCAATCCTGTCCTCCCTGACCCGGAGGTAGGCGTCCCTTGCGCTCCCCCATGGTGGGATGACCTTGCCGCTGGGGCTTCGCTCGAGAAACGAGACAAGCTTCCTGAACCCGTTCATGTACAGCGTCTTCTCCGGCAGGACGTTGATCTGCCCGTGGTCTGCGGTCAGAATAACCATGGTCTTCTTTGCCGTCTCCCTGTCAAGCTTGGAGAGGAGCCCCTCCTTGAACGCGTGGGAGATCAGTGACGCTTCGACTTCCGACTCATCCGTGTTGGGGCCGTAGATGTGCTCAATAGTGTCGATATACGCCCAGTAGACGTAGAATAGGTTGGGTCCCCTTGCCCTCTCCAGCCGCCTCCTGAGCGATACAACGAGGTCTGAAGCGGAAGCGTATGGGAGGGCTTCGCTACCTTCGTGCGCTATTTTCGAGTAGGCGGTGCGTGCGAGGGACCTGTTCGTCAGGGACAGAGTTGGCACCCCTTCCTCCTTCAGCCTCTCGAAGATGGTGGGCCCATCGAAAAGGAACCTGGGTTCAATCTGCCCGACCAGAGTGTCTCTCCTCGAGTCCCCCACCTTCGTAAAAGGTAGCGTGGCGACAACCTCGTTCAGCTCATCCATGTAGACGAACCATTCAGGCAGGCCGTGCTCCTGTGGGGTCAGGCCGGTGCTGACCGTCGTGAGAGCTGCGGCCGTCGTCGAGGGGAAAACGGTGGTGATGGGCCTGACGCTCCCCTTCCGAGCGAGGGACCCGAAGAACCCCCCTCCCGTCTGCCTCAACAACTCCCTGTAGCCCAGGCCGTCGAAGAGCATCAAGACGACGTTTTCGACGCGGTCGGTCTCAGTCCCCCCGAAAGCGTCCTTCGGAAGGGTCGTGCGGCGAGGGTTGACTCCAAATAGCGAGAGAAGTGTCGCGGGGATGTTGGACAGGCAGTAGCCGTCGTAGTCGGGCTTCTGCGAACCAGGAGGAACCACGTTGGCTGCATGAGACCACCTTTGATATGTCTTCCGAGCGCGAGCCGCGGAAGGTACTCGCCTTCGAGACCGTGGCCGCATGATTAATACAGAGGCCACCCAAATGCCTGCACATGACCAACGTTGGCGACAAGGCGCCCGATTTTGCACTCTACGACTACGACAAGAAGGTGCGGAAGCTGTCCGAGTTCCTGACACAAGGGAAGAAGACAATCCTCGCGTTCTTTCCGGGAGCGTTCACCGGCACCTGCACCCAGGAGATGTGCACTTTCAGGGACATGTATGCAGATCTGGAGAAGCTCAACGGAAACGTCGTCGGCGTTTCAGTGGACGCGCCCTTCGCCCAGAAGGCCTTCGCGGAGAAGTACAACCTGAAGTTCCCGCTCCTCTGTGACTTCAAGCGGGAGGTTGTCAAGAAGTACGGCGTGGGGTGGAAGAACCTGAGCGGCGTAGAAGGGTACGACACGGCCAACAGGGCAATATTCGTGCTGGACGACTCGGGGAAGGTGCAGTACAAGTGGGTGGCGGAGAACCCCGGCGTGCTCCCCGACTTCGAGGCGATCAAGAAAGCGCTCTAGGTGCAGACCTGTACCCGGGGACCTTGTCGCACTTCTAGAGGAAGGCAGCTCCTGATGGCGCGCGTTGTCGCTTTTCTTAGAGGAATAAACGTGGGCGGCCGCGCAGTCAAAAAGGAGGAGCTGCAGGAGGCGTTCGCTTCGCTGGGCTTTTCGAACGTGGCGACGCTCAAGCAGAGCGGAAATGTAATCTTTGAAACGGACGCAACTGACTTGGAGGCGACTAGAGCCAGGATTGAGAAACAACTCAGGAGGCTACTCGGATATGAAGTTGCGGTATTCGTGCGGACATTGCCTCAGCTTCGGGAGGTGGCGAGAAGGAATTCCCACTTTCACCTGAGTGAAGGAACGAGTCTTGCGGTTACGTTGCTTCCGAGCTCAACCCCCGAGCCCATCCCAAGCCTCCCGTTGACCATCCCCAAGTCGACGGCCCGGATTGTTTCGGCCTTCGGTTCAGAAGTCTTCAGCCTGACGCACGGGGGCGGGGAAGGAGGGTTGCCTAACCAGTTTCTCGAGTCCAAACTGAAAGCAAAAACGACCACCCGGAACATGAATGTAATTCTTGAAATCGTCCGGAAGTATGGATAAGACATAAAGGCGGTCAGACGAGCGGCGGCACCCTGTGGCCCTGGTGGTGCAGTTTGGTTAGCATAGGAGGCTGTGGACCTCTCGATCGTGGGTTCAAATCCCACCCAGGGCCCGCCCATGGCTTAGGCCCAAAGGCCGCAGGCCTCCCAAGGACTCGAACCCACATCCGTGGGGCAGAATCTCGCGCAAAGCTCTCGTCCGATTAAATGCGAAAGGTGACCTATGCTCGTGGCCTCTGAGACTTAAGAAAGTTCGGTAGAGACACGTGTGTCCTTCCCCCTGTCATATGACATGAGCCCAGCCACGAGAAGTATGAGGAGAGAGACCTCGAGTGCGACATGGAATCCTTGGATATATGATGAAGTGAGACCCCCGAGCATCTCCGTAGTACCGATGAACACCTGATAGGCAACCGACCTGGGTAGGCCCAATGACAGGACAGATATCGCGAGGACATAGCTCCCAAGGGTCCCGATATTCTGGAGAGTCCTGTACAGCCCAGAGACAACCCCGTAGGAGCCCCTGGCCGCGTTCGCCATCACCGCGCTGTTGTTTGCCGGGTAGAACAAGGCACCACCGATGCCCGAAACCGCCATGGAGAGTGCCACGACATAGTAGGGGGAAGTCAGTCCCACGGTCAGCAGAAGCGCGGTAGAGACCCCAACACAGGCTATGCCTGCCGTGGCAATAATCCTGGACCCAAATCTATCCGTCATCCTTCCTGTAAATGGAGCCAGGATGATATTCATAATCGAACTGGGCAAGAGAAGAAGTGAGGCGTCGAGCGGACTGAGGCCCCTGATGCCCTGCAGGTAAGTCGTGAGGAGCAGGGCGATGGCTAGAACTGCTATGTTCTGCAGAAACGCTGCCATTAGAGAGAACCTCAGCACCCTGTTCGCAAATGCCTTGAGGTTGATCATGGGGTTCTCGTCCCTTCTCTCGTACTCCAGGGTGATCGCTATGAGGGCGAACCCCCCAACAAGCAGCAGGCCGTTGAAGTAGGTGAGCCCAGAGGCCGCCAGGTCGACGGACGAATAGGAGATTAACGATAGTGCAATCCCGAGGAGAACCATCCCCGTCAAATCCGACTCCACCTGAACCCTGTTAACGTCCCTGAGGTATCTCCGACCTAGGTAGACTCCAACGAGCCCTATTGGGACGTTGATGAGGAAGATGTAACGCCAGCCGAGCAGAGTCGTGAGGGTACCGCCGAGTATGATTCCGAGCAAGGCACCCGTGTTCCATGCCATCGTGATGTACCCGAAGGTTCTCCCCAGCCTGTTCCTCGGGAAAGTGTCTGTTAGTATGGCGGCACTGTTCGCCACGAGCAGCGCAGCCCCGACGCCTTCTGCTGCCCTTGCGGCAATCAGGAAGGATATGGTGGGCGCAAGGCCACAGAGCAGAGAACTAATGGTGAAGACTGCAAAGCCCAAGTTGAACAGACGTGCCCTGCCGTGTATGTCGCCCGCTCTTCCGAATTGCGTGGTGAATACTGCCAGCACTACCAGGTACGACATGATTATTCCCACGGTCCCCACGAAGTTTGAGCCGAGAAACTCGACTATGCTCGGGAATGCAAGGGTCACGATTGTCGAGTCCACGGCGGCCATGACGGAGCCCAACGTCACAACCACGAGTACTCTGTTCGCAGTTTCCACGGTATCCTGCCTTCAAAGATGTGCACGAGCTGCGCACTTAGCGATTGACCCTAACGTGCCATGGTGCTAACATGACTTCGGACTTGCGCCAGCGTCCGTCAATTCTTCGGTTGATACGTCCTTACAAGGTGGTCAAGAAGGCCGATGCAACTCAACGTAATTCAAATGAAGGAGCGTGTCCATTAGGTCAACGCCACTTGGGGATTTGGACCATGGCGTCCCACCGAGGCTTACTTCAATGACGGCTAGCGGCGCCGTCTCATTATCATCTCTTCCTTCAAAGTCCACGACTCGCCGTCGTCAGACGATTCCTCTGAATGCCACCTGAATGAATCCGGTCTTATCTCTGAGAAGATCCATCTTTCAGGCTTGGCTGCTTCAGTTATCCCTTCCAATATGACGTCCTCCCTGAACTGACGAGCGATGAAGGTCTGAACGGTGTGTCGAATTACCGAAATCCAGGTGCTCTTCCAGGCTCCAGACCCGGGATCGTAGACTCGAATTGTCGTTCCAACTGGAACCGCCTTCTTCAACTCGTCGTCGAAGGTCATCCAAACGTCCTGTATTGCCCTCCCGTCTAGAATCCAAGCGAAATGGACCTCACCCCCGGCCTCGAAAGCTACTCCGCTGGGATTGGGGTTCTTGACGCTAACGATGTCCCAATCACCAACGAACTGACCGAAGAGCATTAGCCGGTTCTTGAATCTGGGATAGGGACCAGGCGAACCTAGGCCGTCGAGATGCCAAGGCTCAGCGTTGTTGTTATCCATGAACCCACCGATAGCCAGACCGTAGGCATAAAGACATTCTCCACCTGCACGATTCCACTCGTCTTACGGCCCGGACACAACCCTCATGTGTTCGGAATCGAGCAGCGTAGTGGGTTAGTCCGTCCATCGCGGGATTGATGTGTTGCAGTGATTTGAGCCACGTACTTTATCCCAAACAATACAACATTCGCGAGGCGAAGGGAGTCTCGCGAATCCACGGTATAACTAGCCAGAGATGCCTGGTCCCGATTGGCAGCCTCTTCGCAGTCAGCAGCAATTGATTGTGCTCGACGGTGACTCTCACTCCCACCTGTGGAACGCAGGATGGTTCTCTTTTACCGCCAGATACGTGCCGGTCATTCTAACTGTAATGGCACCGTCTACTTCGATCTCTCCTTCCACTTCTACCCTGTCTCCCTCGACCTTGATGGGTCTCGCCCTCACGTGTAAGGTTTTCTCGATGGGAGTCGGCCTGAGAAAATTAATCGAAATCTTTGCAGTAACAGTGCTCGGAGCGATGTTAATGTTCCTCTGTTTCATCAGTGTATACAGCGCCGTCCAGTTGCCATGGCAGTCCAAGAGCGTAGACAAGATTCCACCGCTGACAAAACTGCCGAATGAGGCGTGGTGGC
>Ga0335079_10005749_pt1 | contig 14194 bp, 10 predicted proteins | sample Lox_Sample_33_FD_206719 | JGI IMG/M metagenome (GOLD analysis project Ga0335079, IMG submission 206719) | Soil microbial communities from Loxahatchee National Wildlife Refuge, Florida, United States - Lox_Sample_3.3 | ecosystem: Environmental > Terrestrial > Soil > Wetlands | place: USA...
CGATGAACGGCATAGCGTAAGACCCGGTATCACGGGGTGGGCACAGGTGCAATATCAATACGGCAGTAATCTCCAGGACGCGGCGCGGAAACTGGAATACGATCTTTTCTACTTGAAAAACATGTCAATTTTCTTTGATTGCGCGATTATTTTGGACACGGTCCGGATTGTGGCAACCGGCCGCGGGAGTCGATAGTCGGTGTTTCCGAAGAGAGGGTTTGCTGTATGACACGAATGCGAGTCCAAGCCTGTGCGGTAATTCTTCCGGTTCTATTGTTGGCTGGTTGCAGCCGTTCGCCGGAAGCCAGGAGCTCCCGGTATATAGAGTCCGGCAAGAAGCTGATGGAGAAGAAGGATGCCAATCGCGCCACTCTGGAGTTTCTGAATGCTGTCCAGGCTGCGCCGAAAAACGCCGAGGCTCGCTATCAACTGGCGCGCGCCTATCTGGCCGGCGGAGATCTCAGGAAAGGCATCGTGGCTCTTCGGCAGACGATCGAGCTGGATCCCAAGCATACGGCGGCGCGGCTGCTCCTGGCGCAATTGGAGACCGGGGCCGACGATGCGGAAGTGCTGAAAGATGCGCAGCGGCGTCTCCAGGGCTTATTGCAGGAAACGCCCGAAAGCACCGATGCGCTACATGCGCTGGCTCTTACGGAATTGAAGCTGGGGGATCCGGAAGAAGCTACGCACCATCTGGAGCGAGCCTTGATGACGGCGCCGACGGACCTGATGGTGACCGTAACCCTGGCCGAAGCCAAGCTGCAGCAGCAGGACTTTAAGGCGGCGGAACAGGTTCTCAAAAACGCTTGCGAAGCCAACCCGAAATCGGCAGACGCCCGGGTCCTTTTGGGCCGGTTTTACGTTGCGCGGAACCGGAACGCCGACGCAGAGCAGGAATTTCAAAAAGCGCTGGCCATTACGCCCGATCACAAGCCGGCCTTGCTGAACCTGGCGACGTTGCAGGATCAGCTCGGACGAAAGCAGGAAGCCGAGCAATATTACAAACGCCTGGCCGGATTCCCCGACAAGACACTCAATCCCGACTACGGAATTTTTTTGTTTCAGCAGGGGAGAATAGAAGAGGCAATTCGAGAGTTTGACCGGCTTGCCCGGCAGGATCCCGAGGACCGCGCGGCGCGGACGCGCCTGGTGGCGGCTTACCGGGCGTCAAACCGCATACCGGAGGCCGAAAAGGTCCTGGATGAGGCGCTGAAGAAGAACAGTAAAGACCTGGATGCCCTGCTGCAGCGCGGCGAGCTCCTGATCGCGGCCAAGAAATACTCGGATGCGGAGGCAAACCTGAACCAGGTGCTGCACGTGGAGCCCAATTCTCCGGCGGTTCACTACATCCTTTCTAAGCTGTACCAGGTTACCGGTAGAGCTCAGATGCAGCGGCAGCAACTGAATGAAGTATTGCGGCTCAATCCGTTTCTGCTGCCGGTGCGGCTCGAATTCGCAAAGATCCTGATCGAGGGCAAAGAACCCGGTGCCGCACTGAGCCTCCTGAATGGAGCGCCGGAAAGCCAAAGGGATTCGATTCCCGTTCTGGAACAACGCTGCTGGGCGTTACTTCTCAGCGGCGGCCAGCAACAGGCTGAAGCGCGCAAGGAGATCGAGCGCGGCCTGGGCCGAGTCCGGACGCCAGACCTGCTTCTTCAAGACGGTATCTTGAAGACCGAGGACAAACGTTACGCGGAAGCGCGGCAGGCCGCGCATGAGGTTCTGGCCAAGAGCCCGGATGATATGAGGGCGCTGCGGCTCCTGGTTCGCACGTATGCCGTGCAGAATCAGATGCCGGCAGCAGTAAAGGATGTGCGGGAGTACGCGGCCCAACATCCGAAGTCCGCACAAGTCCAGTTTTTCCTGGGCCAGCTCTTGAGGGAAACCGGCGACCTGACGGGCGCGCGGCAGGTACTTTCCAATGCCAAGGCCCTGAACTCGGAGGCCGCTCCCATGGACCTTTCTCTTGCGCAAATCAACCTGTTGCAGGCGAATTGGACCGATGCCAAGCAGGAGCTCAATTCCATCCTCGCCGCCCAGGGCGAAAACCCGCAGGCGCGCCAGTGGCTGGGAATGCTGGAAGTTTCCCAGGGGAACCAGGCTGCCGCGATCGGGGATTTTCGCAAAGTTGTGGATCGCGAGCCCGAGAACGCGACCGCATTAAATAATCTCGCCTTCCTGCTTGCGGAGAGCGGCAAGGCGGAAGAGGCGCTGCCCTACGCCGCCAAGGCAGTGGAGTTGGCGCCGAACAAGCCCGAATTCGAAGACACCCTGGGCTGGGTAATGTACAGGAAGGGGCTGTACGACAATGCGGTCATGCATCTTCGTTCAGCCGTAGCCAAAAGCAGCGATCCGCGCCTGCAATACCATCTGGCCGCGGCGTACTTCCGGACCGGGGATGCGGCCAGGGGACAGGCGGCGCTGACGGCGGCGGAACGCAAAAATCCGAACCTTCCGGAAGCCCAACTCGCCCGTCAAGCCGCGCAGGAAGCCACTTCCCAAAAGAAGCCTTGAGGGAACCGGTTAGCCCAAAATCCCAAAGCGTCGCCGGTAGTCTTAAAAGCTGGTTCTGGTTAGGGTTGACCGATGTTCTTACAGTTAGGTTAAACCGTGTATTATCAAAAAGTTATATAACACAAATACTTTGGAGTCCGAATTGCTCAACAGGGCGTGGGTTAGAGCAATGAAAACCTACAAGAGGAGGAGAACATAGATGAAAAGAGCACTTCTGCTGGCAGGGTTTCTGGCACTGATTGTGATGGTGGGACCTGCTTCGGCAGTCATCACGATTGACTTCGGAGGCACGCCTGGCGATCACGGCACAATTACCGTTACCGGCGGCAACGCAACCGGGACCGGCATCCTGGTTAACTCCATGACTGTGTCCGGCGCCGGCGCAGCCGATGGAGTCTATGATGTTTACGGAGCCGGGGCGAGCGGCATCGGGTTTAGCAACGGTTCGGCAATTGTCACCTTCGACACTTCCACTGGTCTTTTCACGATCGCCGGCGGCGTTTGCATGTCGGGCAATACGACCTGCAACGGCGGAGCGGGAACGCTGGTGACCAGTACGAATTTGGTGACGGGACTCGGTGGAGTTTCAAACCTCCAGTTTACGACTCTCACTGCCACGAACCTGACCATGTCTTTCCATGAGCCGGATCAGAAAGCGGCCAGCTTGCTCAGCGCGCTGGGCATTCCGCTCAGCACGACTTTCGCGCTCATGTCGGCAACGTTCCAGGGCCACAGCACCACGGGTAGCCCCTACACGGTCAACAGCACCGACATCAACAATACCCAGACAGTTCCGGAACCGACTTCCATCCTGCTGCTTGGGTCACTCCTGGTTGGCGTTACCCGCGTCGTGCGGCGCCGCGCCAAAGCCTGAAAGGATTGTACCCCTCTTCTTGTAACGAGGATTCGGTCGGATAAGGATCGAAAGGCCCTTTGGTGGCTATGATGCTACGGTCGCCAAAGGGCTTTTTTGTGCAAATCCGGCCCCGGACCCCGGTCCATTGGTTTGCAATCGCCGCAGCCCTGCTGCTCACCGCTGCCGCCTATCTACAAAGCGCCGTCTTCGAGTTCGCCTACGACGATTACGGGCAAATCGTCTACAATCCTCGCGTCCAATCTTGGAAGTTGGTCTGGAGTAATTTCACCTCACATGTCTGGGCCCACACCGGCGATCTGGCGCTGTATTACCGGCCGGTGTTCATGCTGTGGCTGGCGGCGAATTATGCGCTTTTCGGCCTGCATCCACTCTTCTGGCACCTGACGACGGTCGGGTTGCACCTGGCCGCGTGCGGTCTGTTCTATGTGTTTGCCCGGCGTCTGACGGAGAACCAGTGGACTGCGGTGATCGCCACGCTGCTGTTCGGGTTGCATCCCGCGCACGTCGAGGCTGTGGCGTGGATTTCAGGTGCAACGGAATCGCTGCTGGCGGTTCTTCTCTTCGGGTCGCTGCTCTGCTACCTGAGGCACCGCGACTCCGGTAAGCGGGGCATGACGGGCAGCTTGGCCGGATCGCTGGTCCTGGCCTTTCTTGCGGCTCTGACAAAGGAATCGGCGCTGGTCCTGCCGGGCCTCATCTTCAGCTATGAATGGGCGTTTTACCGGGCCAGCCCTTCGTGGAAGGACAGGCTTCGGTCTGCGGTCCGCGCCATGCTCCCCTATGTACCCGTCTCGGCAGCGTACCTGGTTGTACGCGCGCTGGTTTTGAAGAGCGCGGTTCCCGAGCAGAACATGGCGGGCTATCGTGCCGTTCTGCTCGCCTGGCCGGAAGCGATCGCATTCTATATCGGGCACGTGCTGTTTCCAGTGCACTTGAGTGTCTTCTATAAGCCTCTGCTTGTGTTTCACCCGGGATGGCAAAACTTCGTTCTGCCGCTGATGGCCGTAGCTGCCGGGGCGGGAGCCCTGTATTACGGGAGCCGGCGCTCGCGCGTATTTGCGTTCCTGTCCTTGTGGTGTATCACTCTGCTGGTTCCCATGCTGAATGTCACTCTCTGGAACAATCTGGAGAACGTGCATGATCGCTATTTATATTTGCCGTCCGCGGCCTACTGCCTCATTCTGGCGATGCTGCTTTCACGACTGAAGGACCTGCACCACACCAGGACTGTCGCGGCCGTGTTGGTTTTGATCGCTGGCGGGTACATCTACGTGACGGAGCGGGAAATGCGATACTTCCGCAACGATTACGAGCTTGCCCATCACGGTGTGGCGCTTTCTCCGGATCATCCGATCGCGCTGCAACTGCTGGGGAATTCCTTCATCCGGCAAGGGCGAGTCGCGGAGGCCGTGCCCTGGCTTGTCGACGGCATCGGAGTAGATCCAAAGAACGTCCAGACGCTGCTGAGCCTGGGTTTCTGCTATTCAGAAATGGACAATCTTCTGCTGGCGGAAGAATCCATCACCAGGGCGATTGCCTTGAAAGGATCGGAACCGCGGGCTCATCTGTTGCTTGGCATGGTTCGTTTGAAGCAGAACCGGCTGACCGAAGCCGAAGCGGAGATCCGTCTGGGGCTCCGGCTGCAACGTCAACTGCTGTCGGAAGGAGAGACGCTTTATCACTACTATCTCGGCAACGTCCTGTATGCCAAAGGGGACGTTCAGGGGGCGGTGGGAGAGTACCTCCTGGAGACTCGCAACAACCCCGCCAATGATCCGGCTGTCGCCACGGCTCAGGCGCGACTGGAGGAGATCTATAAGCGGGATTCGATGCCTGTACCGCAGCATTAAGGCATCTACCCTATTTTCAGCGTATAAGGAGCTGGTGTTCCAAAACCTGAAGAAGCAGGGAAAAGATTTGGGACCGGAGTGTTCAGCGGGCTCCCGTCTCACGCTAAGCCATACAGAATTAAGGCAATTCTCAAATGGTCAATGGGTTGCACGAGGTTCTCAAATTGAATGGTGAATTCCGGATCAACTGCGGGGAGCAGTCGCCCCAGAACGGCGGCAGCACTGAAACCTGGCGGGGTTTCTCTCTCTCCCGAGCACTATCTGCGTATTATCCTGCACCGTAAATGGTGGGTTCTCGGTATTTTCGCCGTCATTTCAGCCGGCACCGCAGTCTATTCTTATCGGCTGCCGGATATTTTCACATCCGACACGCTGATCCTGGTGGATCCCCAGAAGGTTCCCGAGAGTTACGTGAGATCCACCGTCACGGGCGATATTCGCAATCGCCTGGGCACGTTGTCGCAGCAGATCCTGAGCGCCACGCGGCTGCAGAAAATCATCGATACCTTGAACCTCTATCCGCAGGAAAAAAAGACACTTGCTCGTGAAGATCTGATCGGCACGATGCGCCGGCATATTTCTGTTGCGGTGGTGAGCGATTTTGGCGGCAGTCAGGACTTGCAGGCGTTCCGCGTGGGCTTCAGCGGCACGAATCCCCGCCTGGTGGCACAGGTCGCCAATGAACTAGCCTCGTTGTTTATCGAGGAGAACCTGAAAGCCCGGGAGCAGCAGGCCACCGGGACTACGGAATTTCTACAGAACCAGTTGCAGGAGACTCGCAAAACGCTGGAAGAACAGGAAAGCAGGTTGCGGGATTTCAAGTTGAAACACATCGGAGAAATGCCGGAGCAACAGACGGCAGACCTCCAGATCCTGGGGCAACTCCAGTCCCAATTGCAATTGGAGAGCGACGCCATCACGCGCGCAGAACAGCAGAAAAGCCTGACGGACTCTCTGATTGCTCACACTGCCCCGGTTGTGGAAATGGATGGCAGTGAGCCGCCGAAACCGATGTTGAATGCGGATAAGGATGGAAAACCGACCACACCGGCCGGCAAGCCTGTCAATCAGGCGAAGGCTCAGCTCGCCGCATTGCTCGCCCGCGGCTACACCGACAAGCATCCGGCAGTCCGGAAGCTCATGGCGCAAATTGCCGACGAAGAAGCGGCGGCGAAAGGAACCGCTTCCGCGCCCGCTGTGGTTGAAACCATGCCTGCCGCTCCGGCCGAGCTTGCCGATTCCAATTCCGCTCCGTCCACTCTAAAGTCCGCGCCTCCGGTGGTGCCTACGAATAATCCGATATTGCAGTCTCAATTAAGGCAGTTGGACGCGGAAATTGCCAGGCGCCGGGTAGAGCAGCAACGTATCAGCAAGCAAATTGCGAACTATCAGGCCAAATTGGAGGCGATCCCGGTGCGGGAGCAACAGATCGTCGATCTGGTACGGGACTATGAAATCTCCAAAGGTCACTACAGCCAGCTCTTGTCAAGTCTGCAGAACGCCGAGACGGCGACTCAATTGGAAATCCGCCAGAAGGGCGAAAAATTCACAATCCTGGATCCGGCCCAACCGGCAGAAAGGCCGTCCTCGCCAAATAGGTCGATGATCAATGCCGGCGGCAGTGCGGTAGGGCTGGGGCTCGGCCTTCTGCTTGCACTAATAACGGAATTCATGGGAATGTCGATCACGACGTCCGAACAGATCACGGAGTCCACGGGTATTCCGGTCCTGGAAGTGATTCCGGTTATTCAAACTTATAGGGATCAAACGATTCAAAGGCGACGCCTCATTTTAGCCAGCATGTCCGGGGCATTGGTCGCCATCGTGGTTTCTTGCGCGGCGTTCATTCATTACTACCGTAATTGAGGCCCTTTGGAGAACCACTTTGTATCAGCAATTTTATAATCTCAAGGAGTATCCTTTCCGCCTGTCGCCGGACCCGTCCTTCATGTGCATGACGACGCAACACCGGGAGGCACTCTCGGGACTCATCTACAGCGTCTGTACCCAACAGGGGTTGACCGTACTGGTAGGTGAAGCCGGAACCGGCAAGACCACTCTGCTCTATTCTCTCCTGGGACTATTGGAAAGACGGCGGTATGTCACCGCGCTGTGTACGAATCCCACGCTGACGCGGCAGGAGTTCTACGACCTGTTGACGGTCAAGTTCGGACTCGAGTGCCAGTCGGCGTTGAAGAGCCGGCAACTGGTCGCGCTACAGGAGAAGCTCCTACAGAACCGGGAGGCCGGGCGCCCTTCGCTGCTGATCATAGACGAAGCCCAGCGGCTGCCGACGGAATTGCTGGAAGAAATCCGCCTGCTGCTGAACATGGAAACTCCGCGCGACAAGCTGCTGGACATCATCATGTCCGGGCAACCGGAGCTTTCGGAGATTCTGGGGCGTCCCGAGTTGCGCCAACTGAAGCAGCGCATCAGTTGCATCTGCAAGCTGAAAGCGTTAAGCCTGGAGGAACTTCAGGAATACCTGCATCACCGCTTAAGCCTTGCCGGCCTGCCCGATCAGACTTTGTTCTCCGGAGACGCCATTGAATTGATCTACGGGTACACGCAGGGGATACCACGCCTGGTCAACAGCCTCTGTAACGGCGCTTTGCAGACCGGTTTTGCGATGCAATCCAAGGACATCACCCTTCCCATCATTGAGGAGGCGGCGCGCGATTTAGAGCTGAGGAGCAGTCCCGAAATCGTGCCGATTCCGAATGGTGTCGTTCCGGCCGCTGTGAAAGCGGATGAGAGCGCGGCAGGGGCTCCGCCGCGGCTGGCTCCGGTCCACCCGATCAATAAAGCTGTCAATGGGAATTCCGAGTATCGAATGCCGTTGGAAGGTTATGCAACCCGTCAGAAGAGTATGGGATTTTTCGCCAGTTTGATGGACCGCTGGAAATGAGTCTCCAGTCCAAAACGCGAGGAATCTGCCCCAAAGAATGGCACTTCGGGTTACCGGACCGTGGCTGGTGGCGAGTTGGATGCCGCCTGGCCGGTCTGGGGGCGGATTTTGTACCGTCCGGAATTGGCCCCCTACATGCCGAGTCGGCAAGTAAAGCGCACACTTCGATATGAGTCGATTTTATAACGCCTTAAAAGAGGCGAGCCGCCTCCAGCCGCAGGGAGACAAGACCTGGGACGGGTTGACACCTCCCGCCACACCGCCGGTTCCAGCCCCCGAAGCGCTGAAGGCAGGATCCTCTATCGTCCCGCAAGTCGAAGCGGCCGCGCTTTCCCTCCAGAGTGAAGTCACTCAACCGAATCTCCAGGCTACGCCGGCTGCCCAAAACGGCTTTTTCGGCAGCCACGCAGAAATGACTCTGGATCAGACGGCCCGCCTCCTTCCCCATGCAGTGGATGCCTCGGTGGTAGAGCACTATCGAAAGCTGCGCACCAAAATCATGCAGCAGCATGCCAGCAAGCCATTTCGAAGTTTGCTGGTGACCAGCCCAAATCCAGGGGAAGGGAAGTCAGTAACCGCGCTGAACCTGGGATTGAGTTTCGCCATGCTGCCGAATTTCCGGGTGGTGGTGGTGGACGGCGATCTGCGTAAAGGGAGCCTGGGCAAATGGTTGGGTGTAGAGGACCGGCCGGGATTGAGCAACCTGATTGACGGATCGGCCAAATTGGAGGACGTGGTACTGAAGAGCGATGACAGCCCGATGTATTTTGTGGTGCAGGGGACGTCCGAGGTGCCGCCGGCGGAACTTCTGAATTCACCTGACTTGGGGGGCCATTTACGACGGATGGGCGAGCATTTCGACATGATCGTAGTGGATTCTCCCCCAGTCAACCTGATCACGGACACGCAACTGTTGGCCGCGGGGTGTGACGCAGTTCTGCTGGTGGCACGGGCATTTTCCACGACTTGTAAAGCGTTTGAAAAGACGGTTCAGGACCTGGCGCCCTTTCGCGTGATCGGGACCATCCTGAATGGCGGGATCAAGGCCCGCCGCCGCTATGGCGGCTACTACGGCTACGATTACGGCTACAAATAAACTCAACGGATCGCTATGACCAACGCGCGGCCGGCAGATACCACGCCTGTCCCCAACAGTCTGATTGTGCCCCCTGCGGATTCTCCGGACCCGCGCGATCTGGAGGTGCGTGAGTTGCGGCCCGGAGAAGAGGAGTGCTGGGACCGTTTTGTGGCGGATTCCCCATCCGGGACGTTTTTCCATCTGACGGGCTGGAAAGGCGTGATCGAGAAGGTGCTGGGCCGGCAATGTTTTTATCTGGCGGCATATAGAGGCCGCCAGATCACCGGGGTGTTCCCGATCGGCCGCGCGCGCAGCCGGCTGTTCGGCGATTGCCTGGTGTCGTTGCCGCTGGCCGTTTACGGTGGAATCTGTGCGGACGATCGGGCTTCCTACTTCAGCCTGCTCGAAGCGGGGAGCGATTGGGGCAAGCGGTTTGGGGTGAAGTACCTGGAGATGCGCAACCGGGCGGAGTTGTTCCCCACCTCATTGCCCGGACGGGACTTATACGTTACCTTTTCGCAAGACCTCTCCCCTGGCCCCGAGAAGCTGTTGCAGAATCTGCCCAAAAAGACCCGCTATGAGGTGCGGATCGGGCAAAAGGCCGGCCTGGAGTGGAGCGAAGAAACCGGGTTGGATGAATTCTACGAGATCTATGCGCACAACGTACATCGCCTGGGGACGCCGGTGTTTCCCCGCAACTTATTCATTCAATTGCGTAAGGAATTTCCGAAGGCCTGGCGCCTGTTTCTGGTGCGCAAGGGCCGGCGCGCCATTGCAGGGGCTTTCTGCTGGTACTTCAAAGGCACCGTCATGCCGTTTTATGTAGGCTCTTTGAAGGAATTCTACCGGGATTCTCCCAACAACTTCATGTACTGGAAACTGATGGAGCAGAGCTGCCACGAGGGGCTGAAGTGTTTCGATTTCGGCCGGAGCAAGCGGGGCACCGGGTCCTTTCAGTTCAAGACGACTTGGGGGATGCAGATGACGGAGTTGCCTTACCGGTATCAGTTGGTGCGCGCCAAGGAAATCCCGCACATGAGTCCGGTCGATCCGAAGTTTCAACGGCCGGTCGCCGCATGGAAGCGGCTGCCGTTCGCACTGACCAAAATTCTCGGACCCAGGCTGATCCGCTCGATACCGTCCGTCTGATTTCCGTTTCCGGCCCAATCGAGAAGAGCTGTGAGGGTTCTTTACATCTGCCATCGCATCCCGTACCCCCCGAACAAGGGCGAGAAGATTCGGGCTTTCCATCAGCTTCGGGCAATCGCTTCGCGGCACGAGGTGGACCTGTTTACGCTGGCAGACCAGCCGGAGGACTTATCTCACCGGGAGGTTCTGCTGCGGTACTGCCGTGATGTCACGGTAGCGTCATTGAACCCGAGACTAGCCCGGCTTCGGTCGCTTCCCTATCTCTTCACGCGGATGGCCCTTACCATTCCCTACTTTCATTCCGCGGAATTGCATCGGGCGGTTTCGGAAGCGCTGGCGCGTCGCTCGTACGACCGGATTTTCGTTTACTGCTCCGCCATGGCGCCCTATGTAGAGCGCGCCGGCCGCATACCGGTTCTGACGGATTTCGTGGACATCGACTCCGATAAGTGGACGCAATATGCGGGCTTTGCGCGATTTCCCTTCTCGCTGGTCTACCGCAGGGAAGGCCGCTGTCTCCGGGAATACGAGCGCCGCGTGTGCCGGAACTCCACGTGCGTTCTGGTGACGACGGAGCGCGAAGCGGAATTGGCCCGAGAGATTGCGGCGGGGACCCCTATACATGTGCTTCCCAATGGGGTGGACAGCGACTATTTCTCGCGTGCGGCGGCCGGTGACGATGCCGGGGGTGGCTCCGGGGCTCCGGTGATGGTCTTTACCGGCGACATGAGCTATTTCCCCAATGAAGATGCCGCCATCCACTTTGCGCATAGAGTGTTGCCGCTGATCCGGCGATCCCAGCCGGATGCCCGGTTTCTGGTGGTAGGGCGCAATCCAAGCCGCAAGGTACAGGAACTGGCGAGTATTACAGGAGTAGAGGTCACCGGCTTTGTGCCGGATGTCCGCGACTATCTTGCCCGGGCCACGGTGTCGGTGGCGCCATTCTCGATTGCGGCGGGAATTCCCAACAAGATTCTGGAGGCTATGGCGTTTGGCCTGCCGGTAGTGGCGACGCCCCGGGCGGTGCAAGGACTCTCGCGGGGCGTGGCAGGGGCGATCGAGACTGCGGAAACAGCGGAAGAGATGGCGGCCGTCACATTACGGCTGCTACGGGACCCGGTGAGCGCGCGCCGGAAGGGGATGGAGTGCCGGCGCCGGGTCATCGAGGAGCATAATTGGGGACGGGTTCTGAACCGCCTGCTGGAATTGGTGGAGAACCCTTGCGGTACGCCTAGAACCGCGATGGATCCGCCTGCTCCGTATCCCACCCACATGGAAGCTAAATTGCTCCCAATCAAAGATCTGGAAGACTAATGAGTAGCCAATCCTGGTCCCAAGCTGGAGGGCAGCGCACCATCCTGATGCTGCTGACGAACGCGTACGATCCGGATCCGCGCGTGCGTCAGGAAGCGTTGGCGCTGATCGGGATGGGGTATCGCGTGCGGCTGCTGGCGTGGGACCGGGAACTGAAGAGCCCGGCGTTCGAGTGCATGGAAGGCGTGGAGGTGGAGCGGGTGTTTCTGCCGTCGACTCATGGCAGGGGCACCACCCAGCTTTTCTTTTATGCCTGGCTTTATTTCAAAATGCTGTGGCGGGGATGGCGCACATCCTTCGATGCAGTTCATTGCCACGATCTGGATACCCTGCCGCTGGGATTTCTGCTCGGCAAATTGAAGCGCAAACCGATTGTCTACGATGCGCACGAAAGCTTTCCGGACATGCTCGAAGGGAATATTCACACGGCGGTGCAGCGGGGGCTTGTCCGCCTGGAGGACCGCCTGATCCGCCGCATCGATCTTCTGATTACGGTCGGGGAGAAACTCCGGGCGAATTTCGCGGACAGGGGCACCAGGCACTCGGTTGTGATAGGGAACTGGAAACGGCTGCAGGACTACTCGCTCAGCGAAGAGCAGAATCGGGCGCTTCGGCAGCGTCTCGGAATTCCGGATAGTGCGATCGCGGTGGTCTGCATTATTCAGTTGTTCAAAGACCGGAAGATCGAGGAACTATTACAGGCCGTGGACGAGTGCCCCGATGTGTACCTGGTCATCGGTGGCAAGGGAGCGTTGGAAGAGACGGTCATCCATGCCGCGAAGAAGAACCCGCGAATTATCTATGTCGGGTTTGTACCAGGAAAAGAGATTCCCGCGTACACGTGCGCCGGGGATGTGGTGTATTACGGATTCGATCCCGCAAACCCGAATGCGCGGTTCAGTGCGCCAAATAAATTGTTTGAAGCGCTGGCCGCCGGCCGGCCGCTGCTCACGGGCGATTTCGGAGAAATCGCGGATGTGGTGCGGGAAGCCTCCTGCGGTATTGTTTTGCCTGAGTACAGCGCGCAGGAAATTCGCAAGGCACTGGCGGTTCTCTGGCGCCCGGTAGAGCGCAGCGCGATGGCTTCCAATGCAAAGCGGTTTGGCCAGGCGTTCATGAATTGGGAGCTGGGCGAAGCGATTCTGAAGCGCGAGTATGGCGCTTTACTGCCGGCAGGTGCATGCTCCGCGAAGGCAGACCGTGCGCGCGCGGTTTCTTCCGAAGCGGGGGCCAGGTAGGCGGTTGATGGCGCTCCGAATCATGCACGTCGTCGACAACGTCGGCCGCGGCGGAATGCAGAACGGCCTGGTGAACCTGATCGACCGGCTGGACCCGCGGGAGTTCGAGCACGTGATATGCGCGATGCGCCACGTGGAGCCCTCGGAAGGCTACGACTTCAACCGCGAATGGACCAAGGTAATGTGCCTGGACAAGAGCCAAGACGGCTCGCGGACCCAGATCAGGGAGTTGGTGCGCGCGATTCGCGAGGTTCAACCCGACGTCGTGCACTCCCGCAACTGGTCGGGCATCGAAGGTGTGCTGGCGGGCTACTGGGCGGGTTCATGCCGGCTGGTATACAGCGAGCATGGGCTGGACACCAGCCCCGACGCGCAGGAGCCCTGGCGGCGCGTGGCGTTTCGCCGGCTTTCGTATCAACTGGCCGATCGGGTCTTTTGTGTATCGCACCAATTGAAAGACCTCTTCGCCCGGCGCACCGGCTTTGCGGAGCGCAAAATTGGAGTGATCCACAACGGCGTCGATACGCGGCGCTTCTTCCCGGACCGTGCCGCCGGCGGCCGGGTTCGGCAGGAGCTGGGCGTTTCGGAGAGCGACTTCCTGATCGGCTGCGTAGGCAATTTGACGCCGGTGAAGGACCACATGACCGTGCTCCAGGCCTTTCGCGCGCAGGCCGGCGAGCGGCAAAATTGGCGCCTGATCATTCTGGGCAAAGGCCCGGAGCTCCCCAAGTTGGAGAGCTTTCTGGCTGAGTATCGGGACTGGAAGGAGCGCGTCATCTTTCCCGGACGGAGCAACCGCGTGGCGGAGATGCTCCGGGCCATGGATGTCTACGTTCTGCCTTCACTGGCGGAAGGCATTTGCAATTCTCTGCTAGAAGCCATGGCCACCGGCCTGCCTGTTGTTGTGACGGCCACAGGCGGCAATCCGGAAGTGGTGGTGGACGGCGAGTCCGGGCTGCTGTTCGGGGTGGGCGATTCACGCAAGCTCGCGGAGTTTCTACTCCTGCTGCATCACAAGGTGGAAGTGCGTGAGGAACTGGGACGGCAGGCTTTGAAGCGTATCTGTCAGAGCTTTTCCATCGATTCCATGGTGCGCCAGTACGAACAACTTTACGGGAGTCTGAGAGGGGCGGCAGCGGCACCGGTGAGGGCCGCGGCTGGAGCATAAAACGCTATGTGTGGCATCTGCGGTGTCTTCGAACCCGGGCGCAATACGATCATCGGGACAGAGGTCCTGAAGCCGATGGCGGATTCCATTCGCCACCG
>Ga0335079_10005753_pt1 | contig 14188 bp, 16 predicted proteins | sample Lox_Sample_33_FD_206719 | JGI IMG/M metagenome (GOLD analysis project Ga0335079, IMG submission 206719) | Soil microbial communities from Loxahatchee National Wildlife Refuge, Florida, United States - Lox_Sample_3.3 | ecosystem: Environmental > Terrestrial > Soil > Wetlands | place: USA...
CGTACAGACGGCGTTGCGCAGATGTGGCCTAATGACATCGAACATAACGATCAAGATCACTGGAGACCTGTATGACTATGACAACCGAGTACCGCGAGCAGGTAGCAGCCGAAGTCAAGCGTTTCGCTGCAGACATCAAGCTAACTGAGGAGCAGAAGGAAAAACTTCAGGCCGCTCTTGCCGAAGGGCGAGAAAAGGTCGGTGAATACATGAAGACGTATCCCAACACAACCAAGGCCGAGATCATTGCCAAAGTGAAGGAGCATCGTGCCGAGATTCATCAGCGCGTTGCTACTTTTCTGAATCCCGAGCAACTCGGCAAGTGGGACGATGAAGTGGCCAAAGCGAGGGAATTTCTAGGCCAGAAGCTCGATTCATAAAATATCGGTTTCTGCAAAGGGCCTGTGGACGGGTAGCCGCCAGCAGATAAGCTGGCGGCCACTCCCAAGGGAGCGGGCTGGGTGGTCTATGATATTTTTTGGAAGCTAGGGAACATTTGGTGAGCGCCGTAGACGTATATGCATTTGTGATATGGAATCGTCAAATAGGTGGGAATGTCCGCTCTCCTAGATTCGCCACGCTTGACGCTATCAAGAGAGTGGAAGGCGTTGCGGTAGATGGTACCGGTAGAAGTGTCGATGAATCCGAACTCGACAGGAATCATTTCTACGCGCGAAAGTCGAACATGGAACTCGAGAGCCAAGACTTGCTGAAACTGCGTGCCTTTCAGAGTGCCTACGAGCACAACGTCGGAAAGCCCCTGCGCCGCGAAGAGATCGAACGATTGATTGAGGCTAGAGGATTGGCCGTGCGACTCACATCGAAAGGCGAGGCGGTGCTAAAAGGATGAGCAAGGCCACGGATGCTGATTCGACCCTGCGGGGTTCTTCTTCTGCGGCCACTGCGCACAGGGGCGGATCAACCCTGTGGCCGCTCGTTTCCCCTGTGTACTTCGAGAACCCGTCAAGGTCGCCCTGCTGAGGTCGTGCTGCAGCGGGGTGACGCAATTGGCAATGTCAGAATCGTCGAGCAGAGGTGATAAACCCCTGAACACGGCGGCGCCCTTGTCGCGCAGAAACGGATTTACATTGAGAAGGCTTAACCGTCGCGCGATTGGTCAGGTGCAAGGCCGATACAGAACCAGATTCCTCGGCTAATGGGGTTTAATGGAAGAACACCCGATTAGGAGCTTCAGCCATGACGCAAGCGCAGTTTTGCAACTTGAGCGCGATGGCCGCTGTGGGCCTCGCGCCAGTCATGCTCACGACAGCCGGCCATGTTTCCCCCGCTCGTCTCCAAGAGCTCGCGGAGGCTGCCGTGGTTCTCGCGCTGCAACTTGCAAAGGAGGCACGGACTGCGTACCAAAAGGCAAGCGAGCCGGTTTGACTCGTTCGCCAACCGCGGCGGCCGCGCCGTGTACCCGTGCAGCGCGCGGGCACTGCCGGCCTGGCCGCTACGCTGCGGCTCATTCCCGTGCAATGTCCCCTACCGGACAGACGGCGTGGCGATGAAGGCGCACGCGAATCGTGCACCGCCTACGAGACAGCACGTCGCGATGCGCGTTCTGTAACTGCGAGCACGGCGGCTGCGAAACGCAAGCAGCGCACCGTACGTTCTGTTACCGTTCGTACCGGCTCGTGATACTTCGTCTTGGCGATTCTGGGGTTGCGCGGTCCCATCGCGCTCTTCTACCGGGATCGCTACCCCGGGAGCATCGCAGAACCGGAGCGCAAGCCGGCTGCCGCTCGATCTCGAGGTTTGTCCGGCGGCCCCTTGCAGCGACCTATCAGACGCCTGCAGCAGCCGGGCGCCTGCAGACAGCGCCAGGAGACGGAGACGCGCATATGTTCACCACGCGCAAGTGTGAAGTCGGTGCTGATGCTGGCAAATGGTACGCGGTCGTGATCGCGTCGCAGGGTACCAGACGTGTCGGCTACTGCGCCCTCGGCTGCCCTGGCCACGATTCCTCGGCGGAAGCGCTTGCTCATCACCTGCAGTATCAACTCGATCGTGAAGCGGACCTGTGGCTCGAGCGCCGCGGCGCGCCGCGCGACTGTGAAATCTGCGGTGAGCCGACCACCTTGCGCGCAAGGCTCGGCCGCGACACGCAACTCTTTACTCTATGCCGCCAGCACCAGTCGACCGCCAGCTTGCAGCGACTGTTTCAACAACGCCTCGCCCGCGAGACGGCGTCGCCTCCACCCTAGCGGCTGCGAAGACCTGCATGGGGTACCGCAAGACCGGAGTCTTCCAGCCCGCCGAGCAGATCGTGGTACTGACTTGCGACGTCTGCGAATGTGACATCGGGTATGAGGATGGGCGTCGCCCACGGCCACACCTGCGCGTGACGCAGCATCCAAACGCCGGCTCGATCAATGATCAGCGTCTACCGGCCATTCTGTGTTCATCGGAATGCCTACGTGCATACGCCGGCAACCTCACCGGGCCGGATCGACAGTCACGCCCGCCTCACGAGCCACGGTAACCACCTCGAGGGTAATGCATGTTGATTGGATTGCTCGGATTTCTCGCCCTCGTTTCCTTCTACCTCGCCAAGCGACTGGGCGATGAGAAAATCGAGAACGCAGCGCTTCGCGATCGGATCGCCTCCCTCAAACGGCAGCTCGCGAGGCGCCGTGCCCCAGCGGGCACCTGAGAGCACACCGCGGTCCGGCGACGCTGAGCCAGTGTTTCGACGCGTAATAGTCCCGCACTTCGTACCGCCAACTGTCCAGTAGCGTGCGGGTGAGGCGCTCACGGACCAGGGAACCTTCGTGGCCAAACCGAACTACCATCACGTGAGAAAACAGAAAGAACTGGCCCGCAAAGCGCGTCAGCAGGAAAAGCAGCAACGGCGGTCAGCTCGACCAAGCGCCGGCCGCGAGACGCTTGAGACGACCCAGTCGAACGCGTCGGCGACTCAGCGCGATCCGACTTCCGGGGGCAGTTCCGGGAGCGGTGCATGAGCCTGACGCCTTCGAACGCCGTCGCACGTCAGCAGCGCAGAGACCGGCTGCGTCGTGATCGGGCAGCCGCGGTGGCGCTGCGCGTCGCGTTTCCAGCCGTACAGCATCTGCGCCTAGAGCTGAGGTTCGAGAGTTCCAGCGCGCAAACGCCCACGCACCAGTCGCACATACTGCATCCGCCGGCACAGGCTTTTTTCGAGTTCGCATGTCCCTATGCCGACTGCGACGGACACTTCGATCTCACAGCCGCCGTCAACGCGGCTCTGGCAGATCCCGCACATCACGCAGCAGGGGTGCTCGAGTGCTCGGGCCTGCGCCCGTCGGATTGCGCCTCGAAGCGGCCTTGCCAATTGCGGCTGATCTATAAGGTCACGGCAACGTATCGCCGAGATACCTAACCGCGTTTAGACAGCGGTCGCACCTTGCGCTCACGCCCGCTGTCAGGACACGTATTGCCGTGCCTTCACGCACGACGCTCGGACTCCAGAATGCGAAACATGAGCAGGATGTCAGGGAATCCTGTAACCTGTTCCCGGCTCGTAACCTTTCGGCTTGTCTGCCTTGGTCTGCATCCGCCATCCGTAGCGTCTCCGGCCAATCACTCACCCTCGCAAAGCTTGACGAACCAGGAAGCAGGACTTTACCTGTCAGTTTTTTCTTTATTTCGTGAGTATTCTGCAGTGACCAAATTATATGTCGGAAATCTTCCCTTCACCGCCACCGATGAGGCCGTTCGCACGCTGTTTACCACGCATGGAACCGTCGAGAAGGTCTCCCTGATCACCGATCGCGACACCGGTCGCCCACGCGGCTTCGGCTTCGTAGAGATGTCGAATGCCGACGCATCCCGTGCCATGCAGGCGTTGAACGGCACCGACTTCGAGGGTCGATCGCTTCGCGTCAGCGAAGCGCAGGATCGGCAGCGGCCGGGCGGTAGCGACCATGGCGGGCCGCGTCGGCGCTGAAGCTACCGACGGATCGACGACGCGGACGGGTGGGATCGGCGCGGAGCAGTTAAGCCAGCCGCGCCGATCGCAGCCGAGTCAGCCCCACCTCGAGATCCAAAGCTGCTCAGGCTCGCCTTTCGTCCGGTGCGCACCGAATCAGCGGTGCCGGTGCGTGGTACGGGCGCGGGACAACTGATTCAACGGACAGCCCATGAGCGAATACGAGTTCACCATTTCGCTTCGCATCCGCCATCCCAGCATCGAGCCGCTCACGATTACCAAGATGCTCGGCATCGAACCTCAACACACTTGGAAAGCTGGCGATGCGCGCCGCAGCCCCGTCGGGGACGCACTCGAGGGCGCCTACCGGGAGAGTTATTGGATGGCGCGACTGATGCCGGAACCGGAACTGTCCTCTGATCGGTCTTCTGTCGAAAGTGTCCTGCTGCAGACTCTCGCCCAGTTGCGCAGATCTCACGCATTCCTTGAGCAGCTTGGCACGGATGGAGGCGTAGCAGAGCTTCACGTCAGTCTGTTTGCCCGCGCGAATTTCCGACTGGATCTGTCAGTCGAAACGCTCGCTACGCTCGGCCGACTCGGATTGGCTGTGGCTCTCGAGATCCATCCGCACTCGCCGCACGGCGTCGGCCCTGCACTGGCGAGCTAACGTCGGGGGCTTAGGCCCTCGACCGAGGCACCGTAGCTCCGGAAAGATACACGCGCAGCGCGATTCGATCACTACCCGCGGCGCTGCGGCTCAGGGAACTTGTAGGCGCCGTCCGGGCACCCCCGGACCGCGGGCGCGATTGGCCCGGTTCTCGGCTTGCGTGTCCTGCACGCAGAATCGGACCCAGGATCACCGCAACCGCTTGCCTGGCTAGCGCGGAGGGTTAACCACGACGTACGTCGTGCTGGACCCGCTGATCTGAGGCTGATACCAGGTGCTGCCACATTGCTGGTAGGCGAGGCCGTTCACGATCACGCTCGTACAACTGGGCGGCACCGAGTTCACGATGGAGCCGACGACCGCAGCGGTCACTGCTACGGCGGCGGTCGTCGCCACAGCGGTCGCCACCGGGTGATAGCAGCAACCGCCGCCGTAGTAGCCACCACCACCGTAGTAGTTATTGTGTACATTGACGTTGACGTCCCGATTCACGTTGACGTTCCGGTTGACGTTGGTGTTGCGGTTGACGTTCGTGTTGACGGAGGATCGCGACTGGGCCCGCACACCCCCGCCTCCACCCCCGGGGCGGCCCGCTAAAGCTGGCCGAAACGTCTCACCGGCAACGACAGCCCCAAGCACGACCACGAGCCAAATCCTGTAGTGCGACATGGTGCAGCTCCTATTACTCAGGGGTCGCGGGCTTGTTCGCCGGCGCGCTCGCAACGAAGGCAGACTTGGCAAGCGGCACGCGGTGCACCCCGGGTGGCGGGTCGAACGTGAAAGTCGCCTCGTTGAATGACGGCGCAAGGTCCCAGGTATACACGGCAGTGTGCTGCGGCCGCTCCTCATCGGTCCTGGTGCTGATCACTATCTTGCGCGGCAGCGGGTAGGCGCCGAGCTGTACCCAGATCTGCCAGTCGATGTCCTTCTGCCGTACCGCGTACTGCTCGCAGGTCGTGCCGTTCACCTGGCTCGGGCCGACGTCGATCAGGTTCTCGATGCTGCCGGAGTTCCATCCGGCGCTGCCCCAGACAAAGAGATCCCGGAGCGGTACCGAAAAGTCGTATTCATTGACGAGCAACTTGTCGAGCTGGGTGATGGTGGGCGGGGCCGCAATGCTCGCGTAGTAGCCAACCCGTGGCGCGAACATGCTCAGCGTCTTGCCGTCGTAGTAGAGAATTCTCTCTTTACGATCGCCAATGACCTCGGCTCGCAGGTGACTCGGCGTGCTCGCGAGAATGTCCACCGACTCCGAGTATTGGATCTTCTGCCCGTCCTCGAGTACATCTTCATCGGTGGTCACGCCCTGCACACGAAAGGCGCTCAGGCTCCTCAGATAGGCCCCCATTTTCTGCAGGGCCGCCATCGCCTTCGCGTCGACATTCGGGTTCTCAGCGGCTTGCGCCATGCTGGAGCTGACAGCGATCGCCGCCGCGGCGACGATCACAAGTAGGTTGCTTCTAACCATGATTGGCTATCCTCGCGACTGAGGGGTCGACTCTGAGCTGAGAAGCCAGCGCCCGAGCGAACGACTTCAGGCGATCTGTAGTTGAGTCTGTCTCCCGAAAGACTGCGGTGCGCACGCTGTAAGGCCGAGCTTGCGCTCCCGTCCTGCCGGAGGACCGACATGTCGTTCCCACCGTTATTGTCCCGACGCTCGCCCCGCCAAACCATCAGACCTTCGTCCAATTGCCAAAGACACCGTTCAGACTCGAAGTCCGGGTGCGCACGTACTTGAGCGCTCTCGGGACGCCTCGCCCTCGCTGACGAGATCGAGCGCCGTGAGCCCGAGAGTATATTCTCTCTTGGTCTAAGGTTTACGGACCAGATCGATGTTGTGATGTTGTAGTTGGGGCTTGGAAAGGAGGGCTTAAACGTGGCAGCCAAGACCTCTGACCAGCCAGATACTCTTATCATCTTCGCGGGCGATCTCGGTCTGTTGGAATCTTTCGATGCTACATCGTTGGTGCCCATGAGGTTGGCATCGGGGTCCGGAATAGCTGAGGTACACTCATGAGCGTCGCTGCCGCGGGGGAGGGCTTACTGTTTGCCGGCGATCCGCTGAGGAGACTTGAGACCTCAGTGGGTATCATCCGGCGTGGTGAGCCAGAGTTCATGCGGCGCGCGCTGCTCGTGGTGGCGGTCGGGTGGTTGCCACTGGCGCTACTCACCGCCCTGCACGGCGATTTCATATCCTCCGACACGGGGAATGCTTTTCTCTTCGACTTTGGTGTTCACGCACGCTTCCTGTCCTTCGCAGCCTCCCCGGGAGGGTGGTGGGCGTCGTTCGTCAGTCTTCCCCTCTTACTCGTGCTGCTCCTCGGCTGGTTGTGGAGAATCTGCGTTCGGACGCGCTTCCTGTGGCTGATGAACCGCCTACCCCTGCAGCTCGATCCCGCGCCTCCGGACCACGCTGGGGGTCTGGGATTTCTCGGTTCTTGTCTCGAGGGTTTCATACCTATTGGCTTCACCGTGGGAGTTATCGCGCTGTGACGCAGTACAGAGGAAACACAAAGGAGATAACCACCACTTGATCAATGTTGGCGACGGGTCCACAGGACGCCGAGCTCGGGCGATTCCGCGTTGAGCGATGCTGACAAGGTGGCGACTTTAGCTTAATGAGATCTCCTCGAAGTCTGCCAACGGCCACGACCGATCGAAGTAGGCCTCGGTCGGCTGGTAGAACCGGAAATAGGCAAACCAGTTCCTGCCGGCAACGGTCGGGATCCAGTTCTTCTCGTATCCGGCCGGCACCTTCGCTCCGCAATAGATGTCCACCGAGCCATCCGCGTTCTTGCGCAAATCCATGCGCGACGAACGATCGGCGATCTTCTGCTCGTTGAGGATGAGTGCACGTGTGTCGACGTCATACAGCGTTACTGACCAGAACAACTTGATGGGGGGATCCGGCGGTACGCGCAGCCGATACGATGTGCCGCCGTCCAGCCACTTGCCGGCTTTATCCTTGTACGCGCTGAGGTACGCGGATGATGGGCCGGGGCGCTTGGGCGCCATAGCCGCCCCAGCGCCAACGGCCTCGTAGAACCAGGACGTGCGTTCGTCGAGCAGGTTCCAGAAGGCGTTCGGATCGTCGGCGTCCAGCCGAAGCGCGAAGTCCCAGTGCGCGTCGGATCGATATCTCCCACCCGCGAAACGGCGGGCCGCGGAGTTGGCTTTCGCCATGGCCTCACCGACCAACGCTGCCTCGGTCAGGATTTTCCGCTGCCGCGGGTCTGGCTCGAACGGTTTACCCTTCTCGAGGCCCAGGGGACGCAACATTGCATGAAAGAAAATGTCGCGCGCCTCGACTGGCTCACGTTGGAACACGTCGTCGACCCGTTGCCAGTACTCCATGCCGCGCGGGGGCAGGCCGCTCCATGCCTTGGTGCCCGCGTCCAGAATCTCCATCTGGGGCGGCCTGTCGCGTTGTGCGTAGGGATACATCTTCAGCTGCGCCAGTGCCGTCTTGGTGCTCTGTGGATCGGCGTCGGTCAATCGCACACCGAGAAAGATGTTGACGGTCGGCGAGCGACGCACGGCGTAGCCGGTGACGTTGTCTGGCGCCTTTTGCGCCGGCGCCAGCACGAGATACTTCCCCGGGGCATCGGTTTGCGGAATGGCGTTCTGCCAGGAATCATTGATCGCGCCTTGCACGCCGCGCGCCGGCATCTCCAGCACCAACGGCCCGGCGGATAGATCGGCGAATCCCAGGTAGTACGGCGTCGTGGCATTGGCGGTCAGGATGCCGCGGCGCGCCTCGTATGAAAGGATCGCGACGATCTGTCCGTTCCTGGCACCGAGCCCCTTCGTGACGCCGCGCTGCCACGCTGTGAACGCGACGGCTGGAAGCGCCCAGAGATAGGCCTGGCAGGCACGTTGAAAATCACGCTCGTCATAAAGCCTCTGGACAGTTGCGTCGGTCGGATAACCGTTGGCGAAGTCGTGTGTGAACTCGAGCGTGCCGATGCGCGTCTCGATGGTTTGCGGTCCGCCGTTGACTGTCGTCATGATCATGCACTCCTCCAAGTGGAGTTTCAGACTTTCTCGATGTCCGGCAACCGCCATGTTTTCTCGAACAGCGGTTTCTCCGGGCCATAGAAGCGGAAGAGCACCTCGAACCCCCCGCCAGCGCTCGTGGGAATCCAGTTTGATTCTTTTCCGGAGGGCGCTTGGGGTCCGAAGCAGAGGTCCACCGATCCATCGGCATTCGTTTGCAGTCCCGGCGTCTGGGATGAGCGGCTCGGCCATCGGGCATTGCGTATGGGCGCATGGGTAGCGCGATCGTAGACCGTCGCTGACCAGTACTGCTTCACCGGCGCGTTCGCCGGGACCGAAAGGCGATACGCGGTGCTCCCTTCGAGGAGCTGGCCGTCCTCATCCGCGATCGTCAGCAGATAGGATGAACCGGCGCCCGCATGCTTGGGCGTGAAATACGCGTAGGAGAACGTGACGCCCCGAACGTCGACGGGGTAGACCTCCGGCTTGGTAAAGAACGTCGCCTGTCCCTCGAACAGGTCGCGCGATCCCGGCCGCGCCCAGTGACCACCTTCATAGAAGAATTGCGTCGAGAGTGACACCTCGTATCGGGCTACGAGCCATGCATGCGCTTCGCGGGCTGCGTCATTGAGTACGTCCTTCGTCCTCGCGTCGGGATCAAACGGCTTGCCCTTCTCGATGCCGATCGAGGCGAGCTGATCGATCATCGCCTTGTCTCGTTCCAGCCAGGGTTCCGCCTGCACGATGCGGTTGAGCGATTCGAAGAACCGCATGTCGTAGGGGATGGTGCTGTCGTACACAACGTCGACCGCATCAACGAAGGTCGTCGGTGGCGGTTGGGTGGCTTGTGAGAGCGGATAGAGCCTGCTCCGCTTCCCGTAGGCGACGGCCCTCGCAACGTCGGGATCGCTGCCGCTCTTCGGGATGGAGCGCAGCAGCGCATAACCCTCGTACGTGTCTGACGGTAAGGCGATGTAACCTTCAGGCAGCTTGTCCGCGTGACCCGGCGGCACGATGAGGTACTTGCCGCCCGCGCCCTTATCCACGCCCGCCGGCCCCACGTCCTCCAGCGCGCACTGCCAGGCATCCATGACGGTACCGGTGATTGAACCCTCGTCGGCGGGTGGAATCTCGAGCACCATCGGGCCCGCGTCCTTCGTGTTGATGAAGGGCGTGAAGTAGATCGCATCGGGATTCGGGGTCAACGTCTGAATCTTCCAGTCGGGAAGCCGCGACCAGTAGGCGATCTGGTTAAAGGCCCCGTTAGCGTCGCGGACCAGTGCCTGATACATGAGGTGGTAGTTGACCGCTGGCATGCCCCAGATCACGGCCTCGACCGCGCGCCGGTGCAGGGTACGTTCCGCGAGCTCCGAAGGACTCAATTCAACCTCGCCAGTGGCAGTCCATATTGTCCGCGGGAGGACTGCCGTTCTCCATTGGACATTCGTCCTACTTCGGCAACAACGAGGCGGTCGGGTCGGACCTAAGTCCTATTTACGCAACGACATGGGCCAGCAGACGATATGCTGACCTTTCCAGCGACGCCACTGCGTCATCCACGTGTTCAACAATGCGTTCCTACGCCGCTAGTTAGCCGGACGCACCGTGTACGTCAGCACGGCCATGTGGGATGAGCCAAACGCGAACTTTGGCGGGCGCATAGCGGCCACGCTTTTGCTCTCGCTCCCCGCCTGTGTATGGGGTGCGGAAGGGGCAAGCACCGAATATGTCGGAGGCTTCACCGGGTTCGCGGCCGGCTATGTGCCGACCGATCCCGGGACGTATCTCGCCAACTACCTCTATTACTACAACGGCAGCACCGCGGCGGTCGCGGTCAATGGGAAGGTGGCGCTCAACGTCAGCACCACTGTCTACTTTGAAATACCGGAGGTCACTTACATCACCAAGCTAACGCTTTTCGGCGGGAACTACGGCTTCGGACTTGCTGTACCGGTCGGCTACGTCAGTGTGGACGTCGGAATCAATCCGGTCGGCGTAGACCGCTCTGCGTCCACGTTCGGACTGGGCGATTCGATCCTGGTCCCTGCCGTAATCGGTTGGCACTCCGGGAATTGGCACACGAACCTCGCTCTCAGCGTGTTCGCCCCGACGGGACAGTACGATCCGAATCAGGCGATCAATCTCTCCAAGAACTTCTGGGCGGTTGACGGCTCGTACAGCGCAAGCTTCCTCAACGAGACCGGCTTTGATCTATCCGGCTGTCTTGGTTACACGGTCAATTTTGAAAATCCCACCACGAACTACAAAAGCGGGGATGTCGTACATCTCGACCTGGCCGTGGGACAGAATCTGACCAAGCAATGGAAGGTGGGCGTGGGAGGCTACGCGGTCGTGCAGGTTACTGGCGACAGCGGCTCAGGCGCCACGCTCGGGTCCTTCGAGTCCGACATCTACGCGCTGGGCGCCATCCTCGGATACTCCGCAAAGCTCGGTCAGACGGACGTTGACCTGCAACTGCGTTGGTACCGCGAGTTTGACGCGAAGAACCATCTCGAGGGAAACGCGATCTATCTGACCACGGCGCTAAAGCTCTAGCGCGGCGTTGCGGGCAGCTATAAGACCAAGGACCGATAACCGAGTGAGCGCCAGAAGAGTAGGCTTCTGCCTGCATCGATGACCTTTGGTCGAGCAAGCGTGAGGAGTTCCGAGATGGCCAAGAAATTCACGGGCGAAATCGAACTCGATATCCGCCGCTCCAAGCCCGACTGGGAGTTCTTTCTCGACAAGAAACCGCCCAAGGACGCACCGAACGTACTGGTAATCCTCTACGACGACACCGGTTGCGCGGCCTGGTCAACATACGGTGGGCGCATCCAGATGCCGACGCTCGATCGGCTGGCCAAGAACGGACTTACCTATTCGCAATGGCACACCACTTCCGTGTGTTCGCCGACGCGCTCGACCTTCCTGACCGGTCGCAATCATCACCAGAATGGATTCGGCACGATTGCCGAATCGGCCGCGGGCTTTCCAGGCTACAGCGGCCATATCCCGCCCGAGAACGCTACGATTGCCACAGTACTGCGCGACGCCGGATGGAGCACTTTCTGGGTCGGGAAGAATCACAACGTTCCGGTCGATGCGTTCGACATCGGGGCCAATCGCAAGCACTGGCCGCTGGGCCTCGGGTACGACCGGTTCTACGGCTTCATTGGTGGCGAAACCAACCAGTGGTACCCCGAGCTCATCGAAGACAACCACTTCGTCGATCAACCCGCGAAGCCCGAGGACGGTTACCACTTCTCGAAAGACATCGCCGACAAGGCAATCGCCTTTATCCGTGACACTAAGCAATCGCGGCCCGCAAAGCCGTGGTACCTGTGGTACTGCCCCGGTGCAAATCACGCGCCTCACCATGCACCCAAGGAGTACATCGACAAGTACAAGGGCAAGTTTGACGACGGTTACGAGGCCTACCGAGAGTGGGTGCTCAAGCAAATGATCGAAAAGGGAATCCTACCCAAAGGCACCGAACTCACACCCCTCAATCCGATGCGCGAGGGCACGTACATCGAAGGCGACAGCGTGCGCCCGTGGAACTCACTATCCGCAGATGAGAAGAAGCTCTTCAGTCGCATGGCGGAAGTGTATGCCGGCTACTCCGAGTACACTGACGTGCAGATTGGACGGCTCATTGACTATCTCGAGGAATCAGGTCAGCTCGACAACACGCTGATCTTCTACTGCGCCGACAACGGTGCCTCAGGCGAGGGCAGCCCGAACGGTTCGGTCAATGAGGACCGCTTCTTCAACGGCTACCCTGACGATATCAAGTCGAACCTGGCGATGCTCGACAAGCTCGGCTCGCCAGATACCTATAACCACTACCCCACCGGCTGGGCGGCAGCCTTCAGCACGCCTTATCGGATGTTCAAGCGCTATTCCCAATACGCCGGCGGCACCGCGGACCCCTTGGTCATTCATTGGCCGAAAGGTTTTAAGGCCAAAGGCGAGATTCGCCATCAGTACCATCACTGCACAGATATCGTACCCACGATACTCGAATGCTGTGGCGTCGCGATGCCCGAGGTTGTCGATGGCGTGAAGCAGACGCCGCTCGCGGGGGTGTCGATGCGCTACAGCTTCGATGCCGCAGACGCGCCGACTCGCAAAGAGACCCAGTACTACGAGATGCTCAGCACCCGAGGCATCTGGCATAAGGGTTGGAAGGCCTCCACCGAGCACGGCCCCATGATTGACAAAGGCGAGTTCGATAAGGACCGCTGGCAGTTATTCCACACCGACGTTGATCGCTCGGAGGCCCATGACCTGGCTGAGAAGCATCCGGAAAAGGTTAAAGAGCTTGCGGCGCTCTGGCTCGCCGAGGCGAAGAAGAACCAGGTGCTGCCGCTTAACGATTACGGCGTCGCCGGAATACACTCACTGGAATACAAGGTCGCGCCACCGAAGGACGGCCGCTATACCTACTATCCAGGAACGACCGAAGTCCCCGAGGCCTCGGCGGCGCGCACTCTTGGGGTGTCGTTCAAGATCCTCGCTGAAGTCGAGTTCACCAAGGCCTCGCAAGGCGTAGTGGTTTCTCAGGGTTCTCGCTTCGGCGGGTACACGCTGTTCGTGAAGAACGGCCAACTCAGCTTCGTCTACAACTTCCTCGGGATCCCCCCTGAACAGAAGCTCAGCTGCATCGCGCCCGTATCGGGGAAGCATGTCGTCGGCGTCGAGTTCAAGAAGCAGTCGATCAGCAAGCTCAACGAGACGCTGGGAAAGATGACCCTCTATATCGATGAGAAAGCCGTTGGCAGCGCGGACTTCCGCACGCAGAGCGGACACTACGCGCTCGCGGGCGAGGGTTTGGCCCTCGGCCGTGATACCGGTGACCCCGTGTCGAAAGAGTACACGGGGCAGTTCCCTTTTACCGGGGGCCAGATATTCAAGGTGATCTACGACATTGCGGACGACATGTACATAGACCAAGAGCGTCGGCTCGCCGCAGTCTTGGCCCGCGATTAGCGGGCGAGCAATCCATGACAGATCCGTGTGCCGGGTCTCTGTGTCTCTGCGGAGGGTCTTGCAGCAGCTACTGCTTTCTGTCCGCTCCCGGAACGGCAACATGGGGGCATCGGGGCATCGACAGTCCGCTCATGGCCCGCCTGCTGACGGAGTGCCTGTACTAGCGGCTGCCGACCAAAGCAGCCGTAGGGGCGCCGCCAATCGCGTGCCGCGGACGGTGGCGCTAGCCGTCACTGTGTCGCCATAGCGTACCGCGCGAGTTGCTCGTGATGGGCCGCCAGGTCCTCGAACGTGGCCTCGCTCGTATCCACCAGCACGCGATGGATAGTGCCCGTGAAGGCAAATGGCGTCTCGTACTGATCCGAAACCGGCGAGCACGTGTCGCAGCCGATATCAAAACTCTCGTTCGCTGTGAAAAACCCGCCAATCTGCTTCTCGAACCGACCCTCGCCAACGGTCGTCTTGTCGAGGCGCAGGGTCACGCTGCCGCTGGTCTCGAACTTTCCTTCCTTGTCGACCTTCACCTCTGCTGAGAGGACACGGCGCCCCGCGGGGATCGGAGCCGTGGAGGACACACGATAGCGTGTCTCGTTGTAGAAGTTGTGCTCCCAGTGGAGCCT
>Ga0335079_10005755_pt1 | contig 14186 bp, 12 predicted proteins | sample Lox_Sample_33_FD_206719 | JGI IMG/M metagenome (GOLD analysis project Ga0335079, IMG submission 206719) | Soil microbial communities from Loxahatchee National Wildlife Refuge, Florida, United States - Lox_Sample_3.3 | ecosystem: Environmental > Terrestrial > Soil > Wetlands | place: USA...
GCCAGAAGCGGTGCGGTCACCATAAAGATAATGAGGAGCACCAGCATCACGTCGATGTAGGGCACGACGTTGATCTCGCCCATGAGCCGCCGGCCGCGCGTCAGTTGAGCCATGGTCAGCCTCCCCCACTGCCGCCGCGCGCGGCGTGCCGCTGCAGAATGGAGGAGAACTCCTCCATGAACGCGTCATACCGCATTTCGAGCCGGCCGACCTGGTCCGCATAGCGGTTGAAGGCCACCACGGCCGGTATGGCGGCAAAAAGACCTATCGCGGTCGCAATCAGCGCCTCGGAGATGCCCGGTGCGACCATCGCCAGGGTGGCCTGCTGCACGTTACCGAGCGAGCTGAAAGCACTCATGATGCCCCAGACGGTGCCGAAGAGGCCGACGTACGGGCTGGTCGAGCCCACGGTCGCAAGCGTCGAGAGACTCTGCTCCAGGCGGTCTATCTCTTTCAGCTGAGCAACGCGCATGGCGCGCCGGGCTCCTTCGAGGAGCTGGTCGGTCGGCACCCCGCCCTGCTGTTTCAGGCGCGCGAATTCGCGAAAGCCGAACTCGAAAATGCTCTCCATGCCGGTGGCGCCGCCACGAGCTTCGATATTGCGGTAGAGCTGGGCGAGGTCGCCGCCCGACCAGAAGCTGTGCTCGAACTCGTCGGCCTGGCGACGCGCGCCGCGAATCAGCGTGCGTTTGCGAAAGATGATCGCCCACGAGGTAATCGAGGCGAACGCGAGCAGACCGATTACGATCTGAACCGGAACGCTGGCCTGCAGAATCAGGCGAACGAGCGAGAGATCCGCTGGCATCTCGGGCTGACTCCTTATGCTTGCGACTTAAGCTTGCAGCGCGCCCACCAGGAACTCCGGCATGCGCTGCGGCCGAAAAGTCCGGGCATCGATGCACGCGATGCTGACCTCGGCCGTGGTGATGAGTTCATGGCGCTCGAGCTCGGATGCTGACAGCTCGCCTGCCGCAGGCGCCCCGGCGCGCGCTTCGGCGTCGTGGCGGAAAATGCGCTGTTGGAAAGCGAGCGAGGCGGCGCCCGCTCGGCGGGGCTCGCAGGTGACGAGCAGTATGTCGTCCAGCCGCGCCGGCAGCTTGTACTCGATCCGGGCGCTGCGCACGGCGAAGACGACGCCGCTGCGCCTCGCGAGCGCGCTCTGATCGTAGCCGCGGTGACGCAGCCATTCGGTTCGGGCACGCTCGAGATATTTGAGATAGTTGGCGTAGAACACGACGCCGCCGCCGTCGGTGTCCTCCCAGTAGATCCGCACCGGCAGGCAATACAGGCTCACTTCTCATCCTCGAATAACTCGAGGGTTCCACTGGCGCGTTCCGGCACGGCGAGCCCGAGGTGCAGGTAGGCCTTGCGGGTGGCGATCCGGCCGCGCGCGGTGCGCATGAGAAAGCCCTGCTGAATCAGGAAGGGCTCGATCACATCCTCTAGCGTGCCGCGCTCCTCGCCGATGGCGGCGGCTAGACTGTCGATGCCGACGGGACCACCGTCGAACTTGTCTATGATCGTCGCGAGGAGTTTGCGGTCCAGGGCATCGAAGCCCTGCGGATCGACCTCGAGCAGGTCCAGGGCGGCGTTCGCCACCGCCTCATCGATCGTGCCCCCCGCCTTCACCTGCGCGTAATCGCGAACCCTGCGCAGCAGCCGATTCGCGATCCGCGGCGTGCCGCGGGAGCGCTGCGCGATGCAGCGCGCACCGCCGCCGTCAATCTGGACACTCAGGATCCCGGCCGAGCGGCGCACGATCCGGTCCAGATCCTCAACGCCGTAGAACTCGAGCCGCTGCACGATCCCGAACCGGTCGCGCAGCGGCGAGGTGAGCAGGCCCGCGCGAGTCGTCGCGCCGACCAGCGTGAAGGGTGGTAGGGAGAGCTTGATCGAGCGGGCTGCCGGACCCTCTCCGATCATGATGTCGAGCTGGTAGTCCTCCATCGCCGGGTAGAGCACTTCCTCGACAACCGGGCTCAAGCGATGGATCTCGTCGATGAAGAAGACATCGCGCGGCTGCAGATTGGTGAGCTGCGCGGCGAGGTCCGCCGGCCGCTCGAGCACCGGTCCCGAGGTCTGGCGGAGATTCACGCCGAGCTCGGCGGCCAGGATATTGGCGAGCGTGGTCTTACCCAGACCGGGCGGCCCGAAGATCAGCACGTGATCGAGTGCTTCGTTGCGCTGGCGCGCAGCAGTAACGAAGATCTCGAGCTGCGCCTTCACCGCCGTCTGGCCGACATAGTCGGCGAGGCGACGCGGGCGGATCGCGCGCTCGATCGCCTCTTCTTCGGGGCGCACGTCGGCGCTCAATGTACGTTCGGCTTCCACGGTGCAGCTACCTCTAGTCGCGCGCGGCAGCCTGCAGCGCGCGTCGGATCAGCTCCTCCGTCGAATGTGTACCCGGACCCACGGCTTGCAGCAAGCGCGTCGCCTCGGCGGGTCGGCAGCCAAGGCCAACCAGCGCATCGAACGCCTCCATCTCGGGCGTACGCGCGGCGTTGGCAGCGACGGGGGTTGCGGCGCCCGGCAGCTTCTCCATGAGCTTCAGCCGGTCGCGCATCTCGATGATGAGCCGCTCGGCCGTCTTGCGGCCGATCCCAGGCACATGCGTGAGTGCGGCGATGTCCTCATTCTCGACACAGCGGGCGAACGCCTCGACGCTGATCCCCGACAGCAAGGCGAGCGCGATCTTCGGTCCGACGCCCGACACACGCAGCAGATTGCGGAACAGTCGCCGCTCCGGCTCGGTCGCAAAGCCGTACAGCACGTGCGCATCCTCGCGCACCACCAGATGCGTGAGCAGACGTACGTCGGCACCGAGAGCCGGCAGGTGGAAAAACGTCGACATCGGCACCTCGAGCTCGTAGCCGACGCCATTGACTTCGATGAGCAGCTGGGGCGGCGACTTGCCGGTGATCCGGCCCTGCAGGGATCCGATCATGCGCCGGCCGCGAGCACGTGGAGCCGCCGCGAATGCGCGTGGCACAGGGCAACGGCCAGCGCGTCGGCCGGATCGAGCGGCAGCGGCCCACTGATCTTCAGGAGTGTCTGCATCATATGCACGATCTGCTGCTTCTCGGCGCCCCCATAGCCCACCACGGTCATCTTGATGGCGCGCGGAGCGTACTCGAATACCGGCGTGCCCAGCGGTACGGCGCCGAGCGCGGCCCCGCGCGCCTGCCCGAGCTTCAGGGCACTGTCGGCATTGCGGTTGACGAACACGCGCTCGATCGCGACCTCATGCGGCCGGTGCTCCGCGACGAGCGCGGCGACGGCCTCGGAGATGAAACGCAGTCGCTCCGCCAGCGATTCGCCTTCGGATTGGATACAGCCGTGGATGATGTGCACCGAATCGGCGCCCTGGGACTCGATCAGCCCGAAACCAGTGCGGCGGGAGCCGGGGTCGAGTCCGAGTATCCGCACTCGATTGATGGGCGCCAGTGCCGGCGCGGCCGCGCCGGGATCAAATGCCCGCCATGACCTCGTCCGGTACTTCGGCATTCCTCGTATCATAGCCGCAAATCGCTCTGCCCGCTGTGGAAACCGCCCACCTCGTCCCGCCTGAAATCGACGCTGCCCTGACGGCCGCGCGCGCGCTGCTCGAGCAGTCGTTCAGCATCGAGCCGGCGACGCTCGACCATTCGATCGAAGCCGCCGGATTGATTGCGGTGCTGAGTTCGGATGCGGAACTCGCGAAGGCGGTGCTCGCGCGGCCGGTACTGCAAGGCGCGCGCGTCACGATCGAGGCACTCGCACGCGTCATCGGCGCCGAAGCGGCGCGCACCGCCGCGGCCTTGCAGCCGCTCGGTGTACTGGGCCTGCCGCCCGACTGGTCACCCGCCCAGGGACTCGATGCGCGCCAGGCCGAGACGGTGCGCAAGATGCTGCTGGCGGTGGTGAGCGATCCCCGTCTCGTGCTCGCCAGGCTCGCGGAGGAGATCGTGCAGTTGCGGCATGCGCGCTCGCTTGCCGAGAGCGAGCGTCAGCGCCTGGCCGCCGCCGCGCGCGGCATCTTCGCCCCGCTCGCCAATCGCCTCGGTGTGTGGCAATTCAAGTGGGAACTTGAGGATCTCGCGTTCCGCTACCTGCAACCCGAGGACTACCACCGGCTCGCCGCGGCGCTCAACCAGAAGCGTGCCGACCGGGAGCGCTACATCGAGGCGTTCTGCAGCGAGCTTCGCAGCGCGCTCCTGGCAGCAGGCGTCGAGGCGAAGGTCTACGGGCGCCCGAAGCACATCTACAGCATCTTCCGCAAGATGCAGCGCAAGCAGCTGCCCTTCGAGCAGATCTTCGATGTGCGCGCCGTGCGCATCGTCGCCGACTCCGTCGAGGACTGCTACACCGCGCTCGGTGTGGTGCATGAGCGCTGGGCGTTCATTCAGGGCGAATTCGACGATTACATTGCCACTCCCAAGGACAACCACTACCGCTCGATTCACACCGCCGTCATCGGCCCGGAGGGCCGGAGTGTGGAAGTGCAGATCCGCACGCCCGAGATGCACGAGCACGCCGAGCTCGGCGTGGCCGCTCACTGGCAGTACAAGGAAGGCGGCAGCCGCGATGCGCGCTACGAGCGCAAGATCGAAGCGGTGCGGCGCATGCTCACCTCAGGCGAGGGGGCCGAATCCGAGCGGGACAGCCTCGAGCGACTGCGAACCCAGTTGTTCTCGGATCGGGTATACGCGCTGACGCCGAAAGGCGAAGTGATCGATCTGCCCCAGGGCGCGACGCCGCTTGATTTCGCCTATCACGTGCACAGTGACCTCGGGCACCGCTGCCGTGGCGCCAAGGTGAACGGCCGCATCGTGCCGCTGACGCACGTGCTCTCCAACGGTGAGGTGGTCGAGATCATCGCGGGCAAACATCCGGCGCCGAGCCGGGACTGGCTCGCCCCGGAGCTCGGGTATCTGGCCGCCCAGCGCTCCCGAGCCAAGGTGCGCGCCTGGTTCCGCCAGCAGGATGCGACGGACAATCGCACGGCGGGCCGCTCGATCGCCGAGCGTGAGCTCGCCCGCGTGAGCGGGACTCCCGAGGCGCTGGCCGCGATCGCTGCCCAGCTGGGCGCACGCGATGCGGATCATCTGTATCAGCTCCTGGGTGAGGGCGAGATCACCGCGACTCAGCTGGCGCAGGCCGTCGCGCGGGTCGCGCCCACCCCGCCGCCCGCGCCGCGCCGGCGGGCGCGCCCGAGCCGTGCGTCGCGTCGCAGCCCGGTGGAGATCGAGGGCGTGGGTGATCTGCCGATCACGCTCGCCCGGTGCTGCGCGCCGCTGCGGCCGCAGCCGATCGCGGGCTATGTGACGCTGGGGCGCGGCGTCACGATCCATCGCGCCGACTGTCCGAGTCTTGCGCGCATGCGCACCGGCAAGCCCGAGCGCGTCCTGAAGGTGAGCTGGACCGCGGATGACACCGACCGGTTGTCGATCGAGCTGGTGATCTCGGCGCTCGACCGCCCGGGACTCGTGCGTGACGTGAGCGACATCGTTGCCCAGGAGCGCCTGAGTATCGAGGCCATGACCACGACGACCGACCGTGCGCGCGCCACGGCGAGCGTCACGTTGCACCTGGCCGTGCATGACCTGGAGCAGCTCGCGCGTCTGATCAAACGCTGCTCGGCGGTGCCGAATGTGCTCGACGTGAGGCGGGTGCGCTGAGCGCGCGGACGGCGCGCCGCGGCGCGGGCGACGGGGCTATTTCAGCCAGGGCAGCCGGTCGGTGTCGACGTTGCCGCCCGAGAGAATGACGCCGATTCGCCGGCCTGCGGCGGGCAACGCGCCCTCGAGCAAGGCCGCGACGGGCACCGCGGACGAGGGCTCAATCACGATCTTCATGACTTCCCACACGCGGCGCATGGCGCTCACGATGGCGGCTTCACTCACCGTCACGATGTCATCCACGTGCTCCCGGATCAGCGCGAAGCTCAGATCTCCGAGCGAGGCCCGCAGGCCATCGGCGATCGTCTGCGGATCATTCGCCATGACTCGTGTTCCGGACTGAAGCGAGCGGCGCGCATCATCCGCCGCCGCAGGCTCGGCGCCGATGACACGGATGCCGGGCTTCACGCCCTTCGCGGCGACGGCCACTCCGGCGATCTGCCCACCACCGCCCACGGGACAGACGATGACATCGAGATCGGGTACCTCTTCCAGCAGCTCGAGCACCGAGGTCCCCTGCCCCGCCATCACTCGCAAGTCGTTGTAGGGGTGCACGAAGTAGGCATGGGTGGCGGCGAGGAGCTGTTCAACGGTGCGCTCGCGCGCAGCGAGGCTCGGCTCGCAGAAGGTGACCTGAGCGCCATAGCGGGCCACCGCCTCCTTCTTCACCGCCGCGACATTGCTCGGCATGACGACGTAGGCCGGTATGCCCCGGCTTCGCGCCGCCAACGCAACGGCGGCGCCGTGATTGCCCGAGGAATGGGTCGCCACCCCGTGTGCCGCCTCTTGCGGTGTCAGCGCGAAGACCGCGTTGTGCGCACCGCGCGCCTTGAACGCGCCGATCTTCTGAAAGTTCTCGCACTTGAAGTACAGCTGCCCACCCGCGAGCTCATCGAGCGTGGCACTGGTCATGACCGGCGTGCGGTGGATGTACGGCCGGATGCGCGCGTGCGCCTCGCGGACGTCGGCGAGCGTGAGCGACACGCCGCCCGCGCTGCGCGCCGCGTCACTCATCGCTCGCTCATCGGTTGATGGAATCGATTGCGCGCTTGTCGACTGCGAGTGCCGCCTCGTGCACGGCCTCGGACAGCGTTGGGTGCGCGTGAATCGTGCGCTGCAGATCTTCGCTGCTCGCACAGTACTCCATGGCGAGTACGGCCTCGGCGATCAGCTCGCCCGCGTAGGGTCCGATGATATGCACGCCCAGAATCTCATCGTCGTCCTGTGCGGCGATCAGCTTGACGAACCCGGCAGTGGACTCGAGTGCGCGAGCGCGACCGCTTGCCAGAAACGGGAATACTCCGATCTTGTACTGGCGAGCGCTCGCCTTGACCTGCTCCTCGGTCGCACCCACCCAGGCGATCTCCGGGGCGGTGTAGATGACGGAGGGAATGGTCTTGTAGTTCATCTCACCGTACTTGCCGGCGATGAGGTCGGCGACCATGACGCCTTCCTCCTTGCCCTTGTGCGCGAGCATCGGGCCGCGCACGCAGTCTCCGACCGCCCAGACGCCACTCACCCCGGTGCGACAGTGCTCATCGACGTGGATGAAGCCACGCTCATCGAGCTTCACGCCGACCTCCGGCGCCAGAAGATCGCGCGTGTACGGCCGGCGGCCGATCGCGACCACGAGCTTGTCGACGGTGACCGACTGTGCGCCCTGCGCATCGCTGTAGGAGACGTTCACCGCTCCTGCCTTGACCGCCGCCGACGTTACTTTCGCGCCCAGTCGGATATCCAGACCCTGGCGCTTGAACTGGCGCAGTGCCTCGCGTGCCAGCTGCTGATCGGCGATGGGAAGGAAATCGTTGAGCGCTTCCAGGATCACGATTTCGCTGCCCAGCCGGCGCCACACGCTCCCCAGCTCGACGCCGATCACGCCGGCACCAATGATGCCGAGCCGCTTCGGGACACTATCGATCTCGAGCGCGCCCCACGAATCGACGATGTGCTTGCCATCGAATGGCGCGCTCTTGAGCTCCATGGGCGAGGATCCGGAGGCCAGCACGACGTTCTTCGCAGACAGCTCGCGCTTGCTGCCGTCGTGGCCGGTGAACTGCACTTTGTTGCCGGCGAGCAGGCGCCCATGACCCTGCAGCGGCGTGACGCCAGCGGCCTTGAACAGCCCGGCGATGCCATCGGTCATCTTGCTCACGATGCCGCTCTTGCGCCTCTGCATGGTCGCAAGATCCAGCTCGACGCCGCTCAGCTTGATGCCGTGCGTCGCGAATTCCTCACGCGCCCGGTGGTAGAGCTCGGTCGACTCGAGCAGCGCCTTTGAAGGAATGCAGCCCGCATTCAGGCAAGTGCCGCCGAGGGCAGGCTTGCCATCGAGATTCTTCCACTCATCGATGCACGCCACGGTGAGCTTGTTCTGTGCCGCCCGGATCGCCGCCGGATAGCCTGCCGGGCCGGCGCCGATGACAATCACATCGAAGTTGTCGGCCATGTCAGATGCCAAGCAGCATGCGGCCCGGATCTTCCAGGCAGTCCTTGATGGCCACGAGAAACTGTACCGCCTCGCGGCCGTCAATGATGCGGTGATCGTAGGTCACCGCGAGATACATCATGGGGCGGATGGCGATCTGGCCGTCGATCACCATCGGACGCTCCTGGATCTTGTGCATGCCGAGGATGGCGCTCTGCGGCGCGTTGACGATCGGCGTCGACATGAGCGAGCCGAACACCCCGCCATTAGTGATGGTGAAAGTGCCACCGGTCAGATCCTCGAGCGCGATCGTGCCTTCGCGCGCCTTCGCGGCATACGCGCCGATCTCCTTCTCGATCTCGCCATAGCTCTTGGCATCCGCGTTGCGCACGATCGGCACCATCAGGCCGCGATCGGTTGAGACCGCGACTCCGATGTCGTAGTACTCGTGGTAGATGATGTCGGTGCCGTCGACCGACGCGTTCAGTACCGGGAAGCGCCTGAGGGCCTCGATCGCCGCCTTCACGAAGAAGGACATGAAGCCCAGCTTCACGCCCTCGCGCTTCTCGAACTCTGTCTTGTAGCGTGCGCGCAGCGCGCTCACAGCCGTCAGATCCACTTCGTTGAACGAGGTGAGCAGCGCCTGTGTGGACTGCGCTTCGACGAGACGTTGGGCGATGCGCTGGCGGAGCCGAGACATCGGCACACGCTGTTCCGCGCGCGCTGCAGCCGGTGCGGGGGTGGATCTTGCCGCAGGCGCAGGAGCGGGCGCAGCCGCTGGCGCCTGGGCCGGCACCGGCTGCGTGCGTTTGTCGAGGTAACCGACGATATCTGATTTGGTGAGCCGGCCATCGCGCCCCGATGCGGGAATCGCGGCCGGATCGAGACGGTTCTCCTCGACCAGTCGGCGCACGGAGGGACTGAGCTTCGCGGCCTCTTTGGCCGCATCACTGGCAACGGCGGGCGCCGCGGCTGCTGGCGCGGCCGCACTGGCGGCAGGCGCCCGGGTGGCAGCCGGCGCCGCATTGGCCGCCGCGGCACCCTCCTCGAGCACCGCCAGGATCTGTCCGGCAGTCACGGTGGCGCCGCTTTGCACTTTCAGCTCACGCACGACGCCGTTCGCGGGCGCCGGAACCTCCAGGACGACCTTGTCGGTCTCGAGATCCGCGAGATTCTCATCGCGGTTGATCGCGTCCCCCGGCTTCTTGTGCCAAGCCACCAGTGTCGCATCCGTGATCGACTCCGGCAGCTGGGGAACACGGATCTCGATGCTCATCGGTGACTCTCCTTACGCGCAGGCGCAGCGGCCGCCTCCGCCTTCAAGGTCAGGCGTGCCGTATCGCGGCCGGCATCCTGCGTCGAGGTCGCACGCAGAGCCGCATCGACCAGCGCCTGCTGCTCGGTCTCATGCAGTTTGGAGATGCCGGTGGCCGGTGCGGCAGCGGCCGCGCGTCCGGCGTACAGGACGCTACGGCGGCTCAGGTTATCGAGCCGGTGGCGGATCTGATACCAGGCGCCCTGATTCTGCGGCTCCTCCTGACACCAGACCACCTCGCGCGCATTCGGATAGGCGCGCAGCGCAGTCTCGAACTCCTCATTCGGGAACGGGTAGAGCTGCTCGATCCGCAGCACCGCCACATCGCGAATGCCATCGCGCCGGCGCGTCTTCAGCAGATCGAAGTAAACCTTGCCGCTGCAGACGACGACGCGGCGCACCTGCTGCGCCGGCAGCTCATCGATCTCGCCGATGACGCGCGAGAACGCTCCGCCGGTGAGATCGGCGAGCGAGGAGACCGAAAGGTCATTGCGCAGCAGGCTCTTCGGCGTCATGACGATGAGCGGCTTGCGGAACGAGCGCAGCATCTGCCGCCGCAGCATGTGGAACATCTGCGCCGGCGTCGAGGGCACGCACACCTGCATGTTCTGCTCGGCACACAGCTGCAGGAAGCGCTCGAGCCGTGCCGAGGAGTGCTCGGGCCCGGCGCCTTCGTAGCCGTGAGGCAGAAACAGCGCAAGACCGCACAGCCGGCCCCATTTGGCTTCGCCGGAGCTGATGAACTGGTCGATGATCACCTGGGCGCCGTTGGCGAAGTCACCGTATTGCGCCTCCCACACCGCCAGTGCATTCGGCTCCGTCGTCGAGAATCCGTACTCGAAGCCCAGCACGGCCTCCTCCGAGAGCACCGAGTCGATGACCTCGAAGCGGGGTTGATGCTCGCGCACGTGCTGCAGCGGAATGTACGTGGCATCGGTCGACTGCTCGTGCAGCACCGCGTGACGATGGAAGAACGTGCCGCGGCCGCTGTCCTGGCCACACAGACGCACCGAGAAGCCATCATCAAGCAGAGCCGCGTAGGCCAGCGTCTCGGCGCAACCCCAGTCGAGCGGCATCTCACCGGCCAGCATGCGCGCACGGTTGGCCAGGATCTGCGCCACACGCGGATGCGACGTAAATCCTTCGGGTACGGCGAGAATCCGCCGGCCGAGGAATTGCAGCCGGTCGGGTGCGACGCTCGTCTGCACCCGCTCGTTCCAGTCGACGTGCTTGAACTTGCTCCAGTCGACCGTGTACTTGTTGCCGATCAGACCGAGCGAGGCGCGCGCCTGCGGGTGCCCCTCATCGAGGCCCTGCCGGTAGCGTTCGATCATCTGGGTCGACTCGGCTTCGGGCACCACGCCGGCCTGCGCGAGCTGGTCGGCGTAGAGCTTGCGTGCGGTCGCATGCTGACGAATCACGCGATACATGCCGGGCTGGGTTGCTGCCGGCTCGTCCGCCTCGTTGTGGCCGTGGCGGCGGTAGCACACCAGGTCGATGACCACATCCTTGTTGAACTTCATGCGGTATTCGAGCGCGAGGCGCTCAACGAACACGACCGCCTCGGGGTCGTCCGCGTTGACGTGGAAGATCGGCGCCTCGAGCATCTTGGCGACATCGCTGCAATACATGGTCGAGCGCGCATCGCTCGGCTCGGACATCGTGAAGCCGACCTGATTGTTGATGATGAGATGCAGCGTGCCGCCCGTGCAGAAGCCGCGCGCCTGGGAGAGCTGGAGCGTTTCCATAACGACGCCCTGACCCGCGAAGGCCGCATCACCGTGGATCAGCACCGGCACCACGCGCTCGCCGCGCGCATCGCCCCGGCGCTCCTGGCGTGCGCGCACCGAGCCTTCGACCACCGCGTTCACCACCTCGAGGTGCGAGGGATTGAACGCGAGCGCGACGTGCACATTGCCGGCAGACGTGCGCAGGTCGGAGGAGAAGCCCTTGTGGTACTTCACGTCCCCGGAGCCCTGCTGATGGGCGAGGTCGTATTTGCCCTCGAACTCCGAGAAGATGTCGCTCGGGGACTTGCCGAGCACGTTCACCAGCACGTTCAGCCGCCCGCGGTGGGCCATGCCGACGATGAGCTCCTCCACACCGGCCGCGCCGCAGCGCTGAATGAGATCATCCAGCAGCGGAATGAGCGCATCGCCGCCTTCGAGCGAGAAGCGGCGCTGGCCCACATATTTGGTGTGCAGGTAGCGCTCCAGCCCCTCGGCTGCGGTCAGCTGCCACAGGATATTGCGCTGTTCGTCCGCGGTGAATCGATGCTGATGGCGTCCCGCCTGAAACTGGTCCTGCAGCCACAGCCGTTCCTCGGAGTTGGAGACGTGCGCAAACTCCGCGCCGATGCTGCCGGCGTACATCTCCTCGAGCTGCGCCAGGATGTCGCGCAGCTTCATGCGCTTCGGGACAGCTTCGGTACGGCTTGCGGTGAAGAATTCCGAATCGAGGTCTGCGTCGCTCAATCCGAAGTAGTTGAGCGCCAGCACCCGCGGCCGCGGCCGCTGCATCATCCCCAGCGGGTCGACCTTCGCGATCAGGTGTCCGCGATTGATCCAGATCTGGATGAGCCGCGAGACCGCCGCCTGTTTGGCGCTCGCGCCCGAACCGCTGGCGGCCGTCCCGTCACCTGCGGCTGTCGGACTGGCCGAGGTCGCAGGCCGAGCCTGGTGCGCGCGTGCGGCGATGCCGGCCTGAACGGCCGCCTGGGAAGTCTCCTGCGGTCGCCGCGGGCCCAGGCGGTCGAAATACTCGCGCCAATGCGCCGCGACGCTCGTCGGATCGACCAGATACTGGTCGTAGAGAGCTTCCAGGTAGGCGGCATTGCCGCCGTACAGAGGTGTGGGTTCTAACATGCAGGTACTGCCCTGTACGGGCCGTAGCCCGAGCACGGAAGTGCAAGCGGCGTATGAGATTTTATCGGAAGCCGGAAGGCCAGGAAACGCGTCACTTCCTGACGCTAGAGCACCGGCAGCTGCTGCATCAGCCAGTACTCGTATCCCACGAGCGCAGCGTAGGCCGCCAGCACGCCGTAGAGTACCGCACTGACGGGTATACGTCCGAAAGCACGCATTCGGACGAGCACGATGAGCGCCACGACGCCGCCGGCCGTGAGTCCGATCTTGGTGGCGGCGAAGAGGTGCGCATCCCCGTGCACCAGGGGCGCCATGAAGGGATTGGCCTCCCACGCACCATTCCCGAGCAGGGTCAGCGTGAAGAACGCATCCGCCACCGAGAACAGCAGGATGGCGAGCCCCACGGCAAGCCACTGCGGATGGTGCCAGTCGGTGGAGGCGACGCTGCGGTCATGCAGGCGGCGAGGTCCGCGCCGGCGTGTGACGAAGCTGCCGGCCAGTAAGGCCCGAACGACGCGTCGGCGCCGGTCATGAACGACGCGGCGCTCGGTAGCGGGCTTAAGAGAAGGCGAAGTGCTCGAGGTCGGCGGCGTCGGAGTCATTGTTCTTCGGGATCCGATGTCGCCCCCATTCTAGCCGCAGGGAAAGCCCGAAGGTTGCAGAATCCTTTATAACTTATTGTTACTTATATAAAAGAAACCCCGGGAGCAGCTGGGCCACTCCCGGGGCAGGTAGTCCGTGGCAGACCCGGGGCGCTCAGCCGCCCGGATTCTCCAGGATGTTCGCCACGACGCGCCGGTTTTCAGCGCGACCGGCGGTAGTCTTGTTGGTCGCGATGGGCTGAGTTTCGCCGTAGCCGCGCGCAATGAGCTGGCTGGCCGCGACCCCCTTCGTCTCCAGGTAATCGACGCAGGCCTGAGCCCGGCGCTCGGACAGGCCCACGTTGTACGCATGGCTGGCCGTGCTGTCGGTATGGCCCTGCACCTCGATCTTGAGCTTCGGGTACTTGCGCATGGTGTCCGCCACACGGTCGAGCACCGCACGCGAATCGTCGGTGAGCGTCGCCGAGTTGGTGGCGAAATTCACGCCCTCGAGGATGATCGACCCTTTCAGTGGGCAGCCGACCTTGTCCACGGCCACGCCGAGCGGGGTGTTCGGGCACTGATCCACGTCATCGAAGACCCCGTCATGATCGCTGTCGATCGGCCCGACCGGCGGTGGCGGCGGGGGCGGTGGCGGGGGGGGCGGAGGAGGCGGCGGAGGTGGGGGCGGCGGCGCCGGCGCGCGATTCGGTTCGCCGAACGTGAACTGCAGGCCCACAGTCAGGAGGACGTCGACAGAATGGCCGACAAAGCTTCCACCCAGATCCCAGCGCACTTTGGCATCAGGCCGCAGAGACAGGCTCGAGGAGCCGTCGTCGCTGCGCCAAATCCTCAAAAACGCGCCAACACCGGTCTCGAGGCCGAAATCATCGGACCCCGGTGCAAAACCCGGTTTGGAGTGAACCACGCCCAGACCGCCTTGCAGGTACGGTGCGAAGACGGCGTCCCGATCAAATACCCGCAACACATCGAGCGTATAGCCGTCGACGGTGGACTTGTGCGTGTCGTACTTGTCACGCATCGTCGCCGAGTTCCAGTTGAGCTCGGCATTCCAGGCGGGGTTGATCACATAACCCAGGCCGGCGCCCAGGAACCAGTTGTCCTTTACCAGTCGATCGCTGTCGGGTGAGTACCAGCCGCCATTCGGATTGATGTACACATGGCCGATGTCGTAGTCAGTGTCATCCGCGAAGGCAGCGAACGGCGCGAGCAGCGCCACCGTACACAATAGAAATCGTTTCACGGCAGTCCCTCCCTGAGCTGGGTCGCAAGCGAGTTGCGCAGGATAGCTCAGTCAAATGGATGTTGCCACGCAGCAAG
>Ga0335079_10005756_pt1 | contig 14185 bp, 8 predicted proteins | sample Lox_Sample_33_FD_206719 | JGI IMG/M metagenome (GOLD analysis project Ga0335079, IMG submission 206719) | Soil microbial communities from Loxahatchee National Wildlife Refuge, Florida, United States - Lox_Sample_3.3 | ecosystem: Environmental > Terrestrial > Soil > Wetlands | place: USA: Florida...
GTCAGCGGCATGGCGATGGAAGTGACCGACCGGAGGCTTGCCGACAGGGAGATACGGCTTCTCGCCCAGACGGTCGCCTCCACGCGGGATGCCGTGGCGCTCATCGACAACAAGGGGAAGATCCTCTTCGTCAACGACTCCGTGCAGGTACTCCTCGACCGCGAGCCGCACGAGCTCATCGGCGGCGACGTGTCGCTCATCGGCGCCCCTCCCCCGGGGTCCCCCGTGCGCGAACAGATCGTGCGCGACGCGGTGGAAGAGAGCTGGCACGGGGAGTGGACGATCAGGAAAGAGGGAGCGGGCGAGTTCCCGATGGACGTGTGGCTCTCCCCCTTAAGGAACGACGAAGGGGAACCCACGGCCTTCGTCGCAGTGGCGCGCGATCTTACGGAACGGAAGCGCGCTGAGCGCGTGCAGACGGCGACGTACCGGATCGCCGCCGCCGTCAGCACCACCGACAACCTCCACGAGCTCTACAGGGCGATCCACGAGATCGTCGGCGAGCTGATGCCCGCGGAGAATTTCTATATCGCCGTGCTCGACGAGCAGACGGGGACGCTCTCCTTCCCCTATTTCGTGAACGAGCGGGAGCAGCCCCCGGCGCCCCGCCCCGCGGGCAAGGGATTAACCGAATACGTCATCAGGACCGGGGAGCCGCTCCTGGCTTCCCCGGAGGTATTCCGGGAGATGGTCGAGGAACAATTCGTGGAGGCGCAGGAGCCCCCGTCGCTCGACTGGCTCGGCGTCCCCCTGTCGACCTCCGGCGTCACGCGCGGGGCCCTGGTCGTCCAGAGCTACTCCGAAGGGGTCCGGTTCCGGCGGGAGCACTACGACATACTCGCCTTCGTCTCGACGCAGATCGCGATGGCGATCGAGCGCAAGCGGTCGATCGAAGCGGTGAGGGAGAGCGAGGCGCTGCTCCAGACGGTCTTTGAAAGCCTCCCGTTCGAACTCTGGGTCTGCGGCACCGACGGCCGTTACCTCATGCAGAACCCGATTTCGATCGCCCACTGGGGCTACCAGATCGGGAAGCGGCCTTCCGACACGGGCATCGACCCCTCCGTGGTCCGGTTCTGGGAGGAGAACAACCGCCGCGCATTCGCCGGCGAGATCGTGACGGGAGAGCGGCAGTACCGCGAGGGGGACAGGACGGTCCACATTTACAACGTCGTGACCCCGATCAGGCAGGACGGCGTCGTGCGCGGGATCATGGGCATGAACATGGACATCACCGACCGGAAGAACCTCGAGCAGCAGCTCCTGCAGTCGCAGAAGCTCGAATCGCTCGGGACGCTGGCCGGCGGCATCGCGCACGATTTCAACAACATCCTGGGCATCATCATGGGACACGCCTCCCTGCTGGGCGAGGTGGCGGCCGATCCGCCGAAGCTCGCCAGGAGCGCGGGGGCGATCGAGAAGGCGGCGAAGCGGGGAGCATCGCTCGTGCGGCAGATCCTCACGTTCGCCCGGAAGGCGAACGTCTCGTTCGAATCCGTCAATCTCAACGACATCGCCACCGAGCTGGGCCGCATGATCGAGGAGACGTTCCCGCGCTCCATCGCCATTGCGCTGGCGCTGGACGCCGACCTCCCGCCCGTGAAAGGGGACAGGACGCAGCTTCACCAGACGCTGCTCAACCTCTGCGTCAACGCGCGGGACGCGATGCCCTCGGGCGGCTCCCTCACCATCACCACCGGGCGCATCCGCCGGGAGGGAAGCGACCCTGGCTGGTACGCCCGGCTGACGGTGGCGGACACCGGGTCCGGCATGGACGAGGAGACAAAGCGGAGGATCTTCGAGCCGTTCTTCACGACGAAGGAGCCGGGACGGGGAACCGGGCTGGGGCTTTCGGTCGTCTACGGCATCGTGCAGAGCCATAGGGGACTCATCGCCGTCGAGACGGCCCCGGGCAAGGGAACGAAATTCGTGCTCGATATCCCCATACCCGATTCCGCCGCGGCGGATGAGATCGCCGCCCGGGAGGCGGACCTGGCGCGCCACGGGGGAACCGAGACGCTCATGGTGGTGGAGGACGAGGAAATGCTCTCCGAGCTGCTCAAGGCCTCGCTCGAAGCGCTCGGCTACACGGTGGTGGTTGCGGCGAACGGGGACCAGGCGCTGGGGATGTATGAATCGGTGGGGGAGGAAATCGACATTGTCATCAGCGACCTCGGCCTCCCGGGGATGAGCGGGGCGGAGCTCTTCCAGAAGATCCGCTCAATCCGCAATGACGCGCGGGTGATCATCGCCACGGGCTATCTCGATCCCGAGACCCGTTCCGAACTGCTGAACCTCGGGGCGTGCGGGTTCATCCAGAAACCGTACCTCCCCGATGACGTAGCGCGGGCGATCAGGGAAGCGCTGAAGCCGCACGCGTGAGCCGGGGGGGCAATCCCCCGTCAGTGCCGGCGAAGGGGGCGGGGGCGTTTTCCCGCCGGGCGGTGCGCGGGCGGCCTTCTCCGGGGAGGGGGGACACCCGCCAGGACGAACGATCCCTGGTATGCGTACGTCCCGGGCGCGGAGGCGAGGCGGGCAGTCACGGGCGCGCGAAAAATCTCCTCCGCGACCGTTCGCGTGACTTCGGTCTTCCTCAGGACGCGCTCCCTGTACCTGCGCGACCAGAGCCGTTTTCCCGTCCGCTCTTCATGGGCCGAAGCCGATGCCGCGCGAAATCCCGCAAGAAAGAGCTTCATATCCGACGATTCCTCCCGCCCCCGTACGAGCAGCACGAGCCGGTCCGGCATGAAGCAATAGGCGTACACCTCGAATCCGTGCGTGCGGCAGGCGCCACGGAGCGCGTCGAGCGTGGAGAGGACCGTCTCGCGCTCAGGGAGCGTCCCGGCACCCGGGTGAGGCAGGAGCGTGATCAGGTACCGGTGCATACCCCGGTAATTGAAGCGCTCTTTCGCCGGCGCATCCGCGCCGGGGATCCGCATCTCGGTCACCATGCCCATCAGAGGAGTCCCTTCACCAGCCCCCCGTCGACTGTGATCGTCGTCCCGCTGATATAGCTCGCGCGCTCGGAGCCGAGGAAAACGATCACGTCGGCCAGCTCTTCCGGACGTCCCATGCGGCCGGAGGGGACGGCCTTCGCCACTTCCGCGATATACGCTTCCGGGGTGATGCCCCTCGCCTTCGCGCGCGCGCCGCTGATCTCCTGCTGGCGGGCGGTCAGGATAAAACCGGGGACGACGGAATTGATGAGTATGCCGTCGCGCGAATGCTGGTTGGCCAGGATCTTCGACAGGCCGAATATGCCGGGCCGGACCGTCGAGGAGATGATCAGGTCGTCTACCGGCTGCCGGGCGACGAACGACGTGATGTTGATGATCCGCCCCCACTTCCGCTTCTGCATCGCGGGAAGGACCTCCCGGATCAGGCGGATCGTGCTCATGAGATTGAGCTCAAACCCCCTCTGCCATGTCCGGTCGTCCAGATCGGGGAACGCCGCCACCGGCGGCCCCCCCGCGTTGGTCACCAGGACGTCGATGCGGCCGAACTCCGCGAGCGTCTTCCGCACGAGCCTCCGGATGTCCGCCGGCTTCGTCACGTCGGCGGTCACGGGGAGCACGCGGGCCCCGGGAGCGCTCCCGCCGATCTCGCGCGCCGCGGCGCCGAGTTTCTTCGCGTCGCGCGAGCAGATGACCACGTGGGCACCTTCGCGCGCAAATCCGGCCGCGGCCGCCCGCCCGAGCCCCTGGCTCGCGGCGCAGACGACGGCAACCCTCTCCCGCAGTCCCAGTTCCATGGATTCTCCGGTGTGATGTGAAACGGCGCAGCCGCCGGGCGTCTCTCCTCAGACCGTCACGCCGCGCTCGCGCAGGGCGGCGCGGATCTTCCCCACCGCCTCCTCCTCGCTGATCGTCATGCGCGCGCCGGCGCTGCGCACCGCCAGCTCGAGCGAGTCCTTCCTGAGCGTGAGGAAGCGCCAGACGTTGTACCCGAGCCGGTCGCGGTCGTGCGGCTCCGCCACGGGAATGTCGCTGACGCTTGCGTACGCGGTCCGCTCAAGCGACGCGTCGTCCGCCGCACTGACGGTCGACGGGGCTTTGGTGGTCATGGTGTGTCACCTCCTCGTTCGTTCGGGGATGCAATATACGGAATCGGGGCGTGACTGAAAAGCGGCTCAGAACTGGTAGCCGATCTCGAAATACCAGAGGAGCGGGCCCTGCAGGACCGGGTCGTTTGGCAGATCCCGGTTGAAGAAGAAGCTTTTCCCCGCGCCGACGGCCGCCTGCCCGATCGGCGTGTCGAAGGCGAGCTGCGCGCCCAGGCCGTGCCTGAGCGTGCTGAACTTGATCTCCTCCGGCACCTCGTTGATCGTCCCCAGGTCGTACCGGACGCTCAGGTACGTGTCGAAGAGTATCCGGACCGGCAGGAAATACCTGTACTCCAGGTTCATCAGGAGCAGCTCGCGGCCGCGCCGGTCGTCTTCGTGCGTCCCGTAGAAACTGTCGAACCCTCCCAGCCGGAACTCCTGCGCGAACGGCATCGTCCTGTCGGCGAACCCCATCGTGAAGCGGGGGTGGAACGTGTGCCGTCCCCCCCAGGTGGTGTACGTCTCGTACATGACGTGGAGCGAGTTGTAGCTCACCGTGCTTCCCAGCGCGTCCAGGGCAAACTCGTATGAAATGTTCAATCCCACCCCCGTCAGGGGAAAGGGGGAGCGGTCCTTCGTGTCCACGATCGTCCCCATGCGGATCAGCGCCAGGCGCTCCTGGTCCTCCAGCGCGGCGGCGCGGTCCAGGCTCTTGACCCGCACGTTCTCCAGGAGGAAGTCGAGCGTCGCGTTCCCCAGCCGCTCGAGCTGCGTGCCGAACGTGAGGTCCACTCCGTCGCGGATCTCCCGGTATTCCCCCGCCACGTCGCGCGTCCAGTGGTACTGGTCGGTCTGGGGGCCGTCGGTGTAGAGGTAGCTGTCGAGCGTGCGGACGAATCCCCCCACGCCGAACGTCATGTACGAGTCGAACAGCCGCCGCGCCCTGTATTCCAGCACCGCGTCGAGGTTTCTCTGTCCCCCGGCGACCGTCATGCCGAGGTCCATCCCCGAGCCCTGGAAGTTCTCGTCGCGGATGTCGAGCAGGCCCTGGAGGTACCGCTCGTTATCGGCCCGCGTGCCGAGCCGGACAAGCTGCGAGGGACGTTCCTGGAGACGGATCGTGATCACCGGCTGCCCGGCGTCGTAGGAGACCTCGAGGTACACGAACTCGAACAGCGTGGTGCTGGCGATGTTCGTGATGCCCTTCCTGGCCCTGTCGATCTGGAACACGTCCCCCGCGCGGAGCGGGAATTCACTCAGGACGAACGCATCGCGCGTCCGCACGCCCCCCTGCACGTCCAGCGCGTGGATCACCCCCTCGTTGATGCGGATGTGGAGGCGGGCCAAAGAGGCGTCAAACCAGGAAGTGTCGACCCGCGCGAGCGAATACCCCGCCGCGCGGTAGCGGCGGAGGAGGTCCTCGATCGCTCCCCGCACCGAGTCGGCGTCCAGCGGCCGGCCGACCAGGCCCGTCAGGGCGGGAGCCAGCGCGGCCCGGGAGAGAAGGGAGTTTCCCTCAACGTCCACCCCCCGGACGTCGGGGTTCTGCGTCAGCCTGAATGTGATGCGCGCGCCGCCGCTGTCGGAGGCGACGTCGGCCTCCACGTCGCCGTAGGTGCCCGTCGCGTAGATGTCTTCCACGTCCGCCTGCAGCTCTCCCCTGGTGACGACGCCCGAGCCGGCTTCCGCGGCGATCCGCTCGCGGAGCCCCGGCGGGGGGAGCGCCCCGGCGAACGCCACGGTCGCCTCCCCGAACATCGCGCGGCTGGAGTCCCCTTCGGCCCGCATGGCGGCGAGCTTCCTGTCATAGAGTGCAAGGATCGCCGGGATGTTCCGTTCCGTCGCCGCCTCCCCCGCCCTGATCAGCGTGTCGAGGCCGTGGAAGTCGGACGAGAGATGCTTGCCGACGTCGGGCGTGATCACGATGTCGGCCCCGGGGAGCTGGCTCATGTTCGCCTGGTTCATCATGATGCTGATGATCTGGTCGGCGGTCTGCCATGGCGCCCCGAAGATCGCGTTCGGGGGACGGAGGCTGCTCGTCGAATTGACGACGATGACGATGTCGTAGCCCCGGCTGCGCGCCACGTCAACGGGGATATTGGAGAGGAGCCCGCCGTCCACGAGCTGCATCCCGTTTTTTTCGATGGGCTGGAAGAGGAGCGGGAACGTGGCGCTCGCCCGGAGGGCCTCCGCCAGGGAGCCGTCCCTGAGGATCACCCGTTTGCCGGACACCAGGTCGGTCGCGACCGCGCGGAAGGGGATCTTGAGGTGGTCGAAGTCGGGCACCGGGTGGTAGAGCGCCTGGAGCGTGCGCGCGCTCAGGAAATCGGTCAGGCGCTGCCCGCTGGAAACCGCCGAGGGGATGACCGGCTGGAGTCCCTGGAACCGGACGGCGAGGAAGCTCCTGTCGCCCGCGATCTTCTGGTCGACAAACAGCTCGGACCGCTTCGTCTCGCCGCCGAGCGAGAGGATCTCCTCCCAGGGGGAGTGAACGGCGAGCGACTCGATCTCCGACACCGTATACCCGGAGGCATAGAGCCCGCCGACAATCGCCCCCATGCTCGTCGCGGCGATAAAGTCGACGGGGATGTGATACTCTTCCAGCACGCGGAGGACGCCGATCTGGGCGGCGCCCCGGGCCCCGCCTCCGCTCAGGACGAGCGCGATGCGCGGGCGCCGCAGGTGGCGGCGCGCGATGAACGCGGGATTCTCTGTGGAGGCGTCGGCGAAATGCGGCCTGATGACGAGCGGATCATTCCCCTGCGCACGCAGCGCCCCCCCTCCGGCCAGCAGGAGGAGCAGGAGAAGGGGAAGGATGGTACGTCGGTGCCGCATGCAGGTCCGGTTGGACGGGATCGAACAGGTGAAGCAACATATGTGTTTCGGGGGGGAAAATCAATGCGGGATGTCCGCCGTGAGGCGGAAGCGGAGTATGTTCCCCGTCGAGGCGTCCAGCACGTAGAGGACCGTGGCAAAGTAGGCGACCGCCACAGGCTGCTTCATGGCACCGCCGGTGCGGTAGAACCCGAACGATTCCTGCTTGTACGCGCCGCGGCTGTTGAACTTGAAGACGCTGTCGAGACCGGCGTCCGCGATAAAGATGTCGCGCCGCACGTTGTCGATCGCCACCGACAGGGGGGTGAGGAACCTGTTCGGGCGTATGAAGTCGATGCTCCGCTGATCGGGATTGGCGGGATCGAATTCCGGAACCCACCCGATGAAATCCGAGGTCACCTGGTACGTGAGCCAGATCGCGCCGTAGGAGACCCCCTGCGACGTCTGCACCAGGATGAAATCCTTCACCCCCGGGAAGACCGCGAGGCCCGTCGGCACGTAGATGTAGGTGATCCCGCTCCCCGCCCCCGTCGTCAGCGCCGGGACGGGCGTGATGAAGTTGTCGCCGGCATCGAACAGGAGCACGCGCCCGTCGGGATCGATGAAGCTCGAGTTATCCGGCCCGTTGCGCGCGGCGATGTACGTGTTGTCGTAGAACGTGGCAATACCCGCGAAGCGGCGCGCCGGGTGCGCCGTCTCGCGCCAGACCGTGTCGATCGGAGACCTGTCCAGGTGGTGCGCCGTGTCGGGGTTGTTCGATACCAGGTGGAGCCGGAAGATCGCCCCCATCGTGTCCCCGTTCGCTCCCGCCACCTCCCCCCCCACGAGCAGGTCGAGGCGCTCGTCCTGCGCGACGACCTGGGGGTGGAGCATCGTGCGGGTGCTCAGGATCTGCCCCGCCGTGTTCATCATCACGAGCCGGTTCGCCCGCGTGTCCGCCACGTAGATCAACTGGTCGTTCCCCACCGCGACATCGGCGGCACCCGCGTACCCGGCAAACGGGGGAAAGAGCTCGACGTACGCGGTGTCCAGCGACGGCGCTCCCTGCTGCGGCAGCGTCGAGAGGTCAAACTCCTTCTCGCACGCGGCAAAGAGGGCCGCCGAGACGAGGAGAGCAACCGTGACGTATCCCGGGCGCATCGGTCAGAGCGTGAACGTGAGGTTGAACCGGTGGACGGAGCCCAGCCGGCTGAAGTTGGTCCATGCATAGTCCGCGCCCACCACGCTGAGGCCCATGGGGACGAGCACGCCGGCCCCCAGCGCGACGTTTTCCTCGGAGGTGAGGTCCTCTCCGAGGAACTGCTGGCCGATCGTCCGCTTGACCCCCGCGCGGAGGAAAAACGTCTTGCGGAACGAGTACTCCAGGCCGAACCGGACGTTCTCGGAATTGTCGTTCGGGTGGTTGAGCTGGATCGACGTGGTCAGCATGTTGTCCTCGGTCTGGACCGGATCCATCGCCACGCCCAGCCGGAACTCCGTCGGCACGGAAAACGACTGAAAGCCGGAGACCTGCGTCCCGTTGAAGTCGGTCACCGTCCCCTTCGGCGCGACGTCGGCGCCGAAGTTCGCGATCACCACCGCGAACCGCGTGCTGCCGAGTCCGGTCCAGTACCACGTGCCGACGTCGACCAGGACGGAGCGCATCCTGAGAACGTCGAGCGTCTCCTGCACGTACTTCACGGTCGCGCCGAAGCTGAACTGGTCCGTCATGCGCCTGCTGTACGAGAGGCCGAAGGCGACGTCGCCGAACGAAAAGTACCTTCCCGTCCCGAAGGGCTGCGTCTCGGTCGTGATCTCCATGTCGGTCATGTGGAGCGACGTGAACGAGGCGCCCAGCGCATCCTGGGCGCCCAGGTGGTACGCCAGGCCGAAGAATTCGTGCTTGATGTCGACCAGGTACTCGGTGTGGGCCGCGATCGCCTGGTCGTCGGTGAACTGGACCAGCGCCGCCGGGTTCCAGTAGAGCGCGGAGGCATCCGTCGCGGAGGCGACAAACGACTCGCCCATGGCGACGCCGCGCGCGCCGGCGCCGATCTTGAGGAACTGGTACGCCGAGATGCCGGCGCGCTGCCCCCCCAGGTTCGGCACGAGCTGCGCACGCGCCGGGAGCGCGGCGGCCAGGAGCACTGCGGCGGCGATATGGACGGCGGCCGTTCGCATCTCAGAACCGGTAGGCCAGGCTGACGCGCACGGTGCGCGGGTTCAGATAGCGCGAAGGATCGTACGGGAAGGGGGAGACGGTCCCGGTGAGCTGCGGGTAAAGCGGGTCGTTGTAGCTGTTCGGGGTCGGGTCGCCGTACTCGTAGGCCCGTCCCGTCGCCGGGTTGATGATCTGCGAGTTCTTCCGGTCAAGCAGGTTCTGGACCTCGACGGAGGCCACGAGCTGCCCGAACCCCAGGTCGAACATCTTGTCGAAGTTCAGGTCGATCCAGAACCAGTAGTCCCCCACCGACGCGTTGACGTTGTTCAGGTCGCTCACGTAGAGCGGGCGCCCGGAAATCGGGTCGAGCCCGGTGAAGTCCTCCGGGGTGTACCGCTTGCCGGACTCGTAGAAGATGCGCACGAAGAGGTTCATGTCTCTCAGCGCGTCGACGCCGAAGAGGGGCTGGTCCTTCGGGACCGTGAAATTCAGCGTGACCGTCGCCTGGACGGGCCTGTCCCAGTCCAGGTAAAGCTCCTTGATGTTTTCCGGCTGACCCTGCTGGAGGCGGAAGATCGACTCGTCCGGCGTCGAGCTCTTGCCCGTGGCGATCGAATACGTCCCGGAGAACGTCCCGCGGAACCAGTCGCCGATGCGACGGATGTACTCCGCCTCGATCCCGCGCGTGCGCCCGTAGTCGGAGTTCAGGTACGTGGTGTAGTACTGGGCCCCCCCGACGGGCGAGATCCGCAGGACGTTCGCCTCGGTGGCGTAATCGAAGATGTCGTGGTAGTACGCGGTCACGGTGAGGACGTCGTCGGGGGAGAGCTGGTTGCGGATCCCCAGCTCGTACTGCACGGCCGTCTCCGGGTTGAGGTCCGGGTTCCCCACGGGGAGCGACGACCGGACGCTCGTCCGGTTCAGCTTGGCGTAGACGAACTGCGGGCGGGGGAATTTCGAGAAATGCCCGTAGGAGAAAAAGAGCGACTGGTTGTCGGAGATCGGGTGGGAGATTCCAAGGCGCGGGCTCAGGCGCGCCTTGAACCTCCGGCCGAACAGGGAGAACGTGTCGTGGAGGTACTGCTCCCGGAGCCCCTGGCTGATGATGACGTTCGCGGAGGTGTCGCTGGCAATGTCGTCGACGTATTTCCCCGGCATCCAGTAGTCGAGCCGCGCGCCGAAATTCAGGATCATCCCGCTCATCGAGATGTTGTCCTGCGCGTAGAAGGCCCCCTGCGACGTGTACACGGTGTAAATGTCGTTGTCGTAGCCGAGCGGCTTCACCCACGGATCCAGCAGGTCGGCCATCTGCATGTGCTCGTAGCGTACCTCGAAGCCGGTCTTGAACTTGTTCCGTTCCGTGAAGAAGTGGGTGAGGTCGAACTTGACCGTGTATTCGTCCATGAAGTGGTCCGTCCAGACCGTGGGGGAGCCGACGTCGTAGAAGCCGTCTCCCGGCACGACGCCCACGGTGTCGCGGCCCACGTTGAAGTAGCGGATCGGATAGGTGACGATGTCCACCGGCTGGATGTACTCGCTGAAGGGCTTGCCGTTGGCGTCGCCGCGCACGTGGGCCGTGTACTTGCTCAGCCGGAGCTCAAAAAACGTCTGCTTGCTGAGCGTCTGCACCCAGGTGATGGTGTGGTTGATGTTAACCTGCGTGAACGTGTTGGCGCTGTCGGGGATGTACTGGAAGAGGTACTGGTACCCGGGGTTGGGCTCGACGTGCTCGAGCGTGGCCTCGATCGTCTGCGTGTTCTGGTCGATCACCACAGACTGGTTGTACATGTACGTGATCTTGGTCGTGCTCTCGGGTTTGTATGTCAGCTTCCCCATCCACGCCCAGTTGTTGCTCCGCCGGGGCGCCATCGAGGTCCCGCCGAATATGGAGGAGGTGAGCCCCCCGGGGGCTTCCACCTGCCAGCCGACCGGGCGGTTGTCCGCGCCCACCGTTTCCACCCACCGCGTATAGCCGTCGGTCAGGTTCGCGTTGAACGTCGCAAAGAACGTCAGCTGCCCCGGGATGGTAATCCCCAGCGCCGGCAGCACCTTCGCGGTGATCGGCTCCGGCCCGCTGAGCGTGCCCGTGTAGATATCCGTGTTCCAGTTCCCCCGGTACGCGGGGTTGCCGGGGTGGTCCGTCTTGTACGAAAACGACCCGTTGTACGTCTCCGCCCCGTCGCGCGTGGTGATGCTCACGATGCCGGACGTCGCCTGCCCGTACTCCGCGTTGTAGCCCCCCGTGATCACCTCCGCGTCCTGGATCGACTCCGGGCTGAGCTGGAGGCCGAACCCCGTGCCGGCGAGCGGATCCTGTACGGAGATGCCGTCGACCAGGTAGGCGTTTTCGGAGCCCCGCCCCCCCCGGATATGGATCTCGTTGTCGGCGAGCACGACGCCGGGCTGCAGGGCCACGAGGCCCTGGACGTCCTGGATCGCGGCGGCCCTGATGTCGGACTGCCCGACGTTCCTGCGGCTCGACGTCTCCTCGATGTCGAAGAGCGGCTTCTCCCCCACCACGACGACCTCCTGTCCCACCGCCAGGACGGTCTCCTCCATCTTCGCGCGGAACGTGTACGTCTTCCCCGCCTCCACGTCCACGTCCGTGAACTGCACGGTCTTGAAGCCCAGGAGCGACACCTCGAGCACGTAGACGCCCGGGTTCACATGTTCGACTCTGACGTTCCCGTCGAAATCGCTCGAGCCGCCGTAGTACGTCCCCTTCACCGTCACGTTGGCCCCCGGGAGCCCCTCCCCCGTCTTCGCGTCGACGACCTTCCCCTGGATGCGCCCCCTGTCCGCCGCCGGGACGTCCTGCGCACCCGCGCGGGAGACCAGGAGGAGCGCCGCGAGGGCGCACGCGATGTGTGCACTCGTGCGCATCAGAATCTCATCCTGTTGACCTTGTGGAGCGGGTTGAACTCCTGCAGGAACACCCTGTTGAAGAAGGCCTGGAGCCCCTCCGGGTTGCCGTAGACCGTGTTGTCCAGCAGGTGGAGCGGGAGGCCGATGAAGACGATCGTCCGCTGGCCGTCGACGGCGGCCAGGTTCGGCATGCCGATGTAGCGCGGCGGCGTGTTGGCGGTATCGGGCTGCAGGTGGTAGATGTAGCGCGCGTCAGACCGCCTGTAGATCGGCCGCATGAAGACGATGTGGTACGGCGCGGACCCGTTCAGGATGAACGCAAGCCTCGGATACGGGACTCCCCCGCCGGAGCTGTCGGCATAGAGCCTGTAGTTGACCGGTATCCGGGTGTCGGAGACCGACGGGTGGACGGGCGCCGGGAGGGGGGAGCTATCGATGCTGTCGATCGGCGCGAAGTCCTTGAACGCCGCGCGCGGATCGAGCCCGCTCTGGAACGTCGTCGAGAAGAGGACCTTCCCCCCGTTCTGCATGTACGTGAAGAGAGAGAGCTGTGCCGTGGCAAGGCTCGGGTACTGGTCCGTGTACCAGAAAATGTAGTCGTAGAGGAGGAACGTCTGAATCAGCGCCGGGTCGACGAAGGGGGGCGTGAGAGGGCCCGGCTTGCCGTAGTTCTTGTCCGCGGCGCTGAGCCCGGCACCGATGTTCAGCATGTCCACCTGCGCGAACGCTCCCCCGGGGATGCTCGCAAGGTTCTTCCCGTAGGTCGCGAGCGCCAGCGCGCCGTCGGAGTTAATGTAGTCGTTGACGATGAGGAGCCGGCCCTGCGGCCGCCGGACATACCAGGTGTTCGTCCCAGAAGGCATCGTGATCGCGGGACTGTACGCGCCGGCCACGTCCTTTACCTGGACGTAGAGCATGTTCAGAGCGTCGAGATGGAGACCCGGAATCTGGCCGACGAGCGTCCGGCCGAGGAACGTGCCGCTGTAGACGTCCGCGGTGACCACGCCGCCGGGACCCGCGGCGTCGCTCCGGAGCCGCGGGACCACCAGCGTGATGAGCGTGTCGCGGAGGCCGAGCGCGAGCACGTTTTGCGTGAATGTCGAGTCGTTCAGCGCGATCCGGTACGACCGGAGCGTGTTGTTGCCGTCGGGATCCGTGGCCGTCCACGAGAACGTGGCCACGGTGAACGTCGTGTCGGGCTGTTTCAGCGGGATCGTCGCGTCGATCGGGTTCGGCACGAAGCTGGCCGAGGGGGGAGAGTTCACGATGGGAAACGTGAGCGTCGAGCCCGCCGGGTCCATCGCCCCGGCCAGGGCGTCGAGGCGCACGTCCCCCGCGTCGAACACGCCGTCGTCGTTCGCATCCAGGTACGGGAACGGCGCGATGCGGACCGCCGCGTGCTCCGGGAGTCCCCCGAAGCCGTTATCCACGGCGCGTACCGTGACCGCGAAGCGGCGGAACGCCGTGTCCAGGGGAAAGAGGATCAGCGTGTCGGTCGCCACCGTCCACGTGTAGCGCATCGTGTCGGGGGTTGCGGGTCCGTTCACCGTCGAAGGAACGATCCGGAACCCGAAGAGATACCCCCGCACCACGCCGTCCGGATCCTCCCCCCACCAGTGGAGGTGCTGCCGCGTGACGCCCGGACGGATGTCTCCCTGCGGGTAGAGCCAGAGGGAGGTCTTCGGCGGGACGTTCGCCAGCGGCGCGTCGACCAGGTGCTCCCTGCAGCTCAGCGACATGCAGAGGAGAAACAGGAGCGCGATGTATGGGACGTGTCGTGTGGTCACAAGGACTGAAAGGAAACCCGGTCATTGCGAGCCGCACCTCAGGCGAAGCAATCTCCCTCGCGGGAGATTGCTTCGTCGCTGAGAAGCGCTCCTCGCAATGACAGGAAATTACTTCAGCAACATCATCTTCTTCACCTGCGTGAACGAGCCGCTCTCGAGCCTGTAGAAGTAGACCCCGGTGGAGAGCGCCGGTCCTTCAAAGCGGACGGAGTAGTTGCCCGCGGTCTGGACGCCGTTCACCAGCGTGGCCACAAGCTGCCCGAGCACGTTGTAGACCTTCAGAGACACGAAGCCGGAGGCCGGGAGGCGATACTCGATCACGGTCGACGGGTTGAAGGGGTTCGGGTAGTTCTGCTCAAGCGTGTAGCGGACAGGGAACGGCGCCTCCAGCGGCGCCTCGATCCCCGTGATCGTCCCGAAGTCTGCGTCCGTGCGCGGGACGAGCTTGTAGCGGTTCACGCTGAAGTGGATGATCCCCGTCAGCGTGGAGATCTTGTCCCCCACGTGGAGCACGTGCCA
>Ga0335079_10005758_pt1 | contig 14182 bp, 12 predicted proteins | sample Lox_Sample_33_FD_206719 | JGI IMG/M metagenome (GOLD analysis project Ga0335079, IMG submission 206719) | Soil microbial communities from Loxahatchee National Wildlife Refuge, Florida, United States - Lox_Sample_3.3 | ecosystem: Environmental > Terrestrial > Soil > Wetlands | place: USA...
GATTGGACCTACCACATCACTCATCACACCTTCATTCACGAGAGCATCAAGAAATTCCTCGACGGCTTTCACTACGACGCCCATCCCATGGGCATGATGATTTCGACTATCGCCGCGCTTTCCACCTTCTATCACGACGCCAAGGACATCTTTAACGAGGACTCCCGCCTCAAGCAGACGTACCGCCTCATCGGGAAAATGCCCACCATCGCCGCATTCGCCTATCGCCATACGCTGGGCATGCCGTTCGTCTATCCGGATAACGAACTCAGCTATCCCGGCAATTTTCTGAACATGCTCTTCCGCACCACCGAGACGCGCTACCGCCCGAATCCCACACTCGAACACGCGCTGGACCTTCTCTTCATCCTTCATGCCGACCATGAACAGAATTGTTCGGCGAACGTCATCCGGGGAGTCGGCAGCTCGCACGTGGATCCCTATTCCGCCACGGCTGCGGCCATCGCCGCCCTTTACGGACCGCTCCATGGCGGCGCCAACGAAGAAGTTCTGCACATGCTGCTGGAGATCGGCTCGGTCCAGAAAGTTCCGGAGTTCATCAAGCGCGTCAAAGCCGGCGAGACCAAGCTCATGGGCTTCGGCCACCGCGTTTATAAGCATTACGATCCCCGCGCCCGCATCATCAAGCGCGCGGCTTACGAAGTTTTCGAACTGATGGGCAAGAATCCGCTCCTCGAAATCGCTCTCGAATGCGAACGCATCGCCCTCGAAGACGAGTACTTCGTGAAACGCAAACTCTATCCCAACGTGGATTTCTACACTGGTCTGATCTACCAATCCATGGGCTTCCCCATCGCCATGTTCCCGGTTTTGTTCGCGATTCCGCGCACTTCCGGCTGGATCGCGCAGTGGCAGGAAATGCTTCTCGATCCGGAGCAGAAAATCGCGCGCCCGCGGCAGATCTATCTCGGCCACGACACGCGTTCGTATGTTCCGATCGAGCAGCGTGGCTGAGTCCGCAGGTCCAGTACTTTTGTAACGCTGCGTCCACTCCCTTCCGTATTGTATCGTTGATGGGTACGGGGGAAGCGTCTCACCACTTCTCTTCCGAAGAGTTGCGCGGTTTCTTGCGAGGAAGCATGGCTCAGGGTCCCAACACCACGATTCATAGCAGTTCGAAGCGCCGCAGCCAGCGCGTTCTGATGCACGTCGCCGTCAAGGTTCTTGGCAAGGATGCGCAAGGCCAACCTTTCGACGAAGAAACGGAAACCCTGGCCATCAACGCCCACGGCGCTCTGATCCTGCTTCACGCCCGCATCACCAGCGGAAGCATGGTCACCATGAAGAACAATCGCACCGGCGAGGAACAGGAATGCCATGTGGCATTCCTCGGACCCGTCCGCAGCGGCAAAGCCGAAATTGGTCTGGAATTTTCCGCCCCGCGTCCCGCCTTCTGGCGCATTGCCTTCCCACCCGAAGACTGGAATCCCCGCAGCCCCGAAGCCCGCACAATCTCCGGACCCCGCCCCAAAGAGGGATAGCCGAATCATCCGGTTTTCTGCACGGGAATCCGTAGGCGCTGCATTCGCTCGAACTCTCCGTTTTTCCAGAATTTCCTTTTCCTAGGGACTGGGAGGACGCTCAGGTTCTCTCACCACGCCCGGTACCACCCATCGTTTCTCGCGAGCCTTACGTTCACGCCAAAGACTTGCGAAAGCTTCTCTTCGGTCAACACTTCCTTTTTTGGCCCATCGGCCAGAATTTTTCCCGCGCGCAGCAGCACCACGCGCTCCATCTCCGGAAGAATTTCCGCGACGTGGTGCGTCACGAGCAGAATCGCCAAGCCCGAGCGCGCCAGTTCCCGCAATGTATCGCGCAACTGAAATTGCGCTGCAAGATCCAGCGCGTTGCTCGGCTCGTCAAACAGCAGCGCTTGCGGCTCGTGCACGAGCGCACGCGCAATCAACGTTCGCTTCGCTTCTCCGCTGGACATCTTCGCCACCGGCCTGCTTGCCAGATGCGAAATTCCCACGCGCTCCATCGCTGCTTCTGCCCGCCCGATCCATTCCCTCTTGGGCTGGTGATGCGGAAAAATTCGCGTGCTCGAGAAGAATCCGGAAAGCACCACGTCGCTCCCCGTCGCGTCCGTCGAGCATTGCGCCAGTAAATCGGGCGAAACGATCCCCAACAGTGTTCTCAACTCGAAAACGTTCCACCGCTCGCGTCCCAGGATCGCCATGGAAGATCCTTCACATGGCTGCGGATAACACTCTCTGGTGATCGTTTTGATCAGCGTGGATTTCCCGCACCCGTTCGGCCCCAGGATGGCGACGTGCTCGCCCGCGCCAATCGTCAAGCTGAGGTCAGCCAGCGCAGCTCGTTCCCCCCGTAGAACCGTCACATGCTTCAGTTCGAGCAGCGGGACATTTCCTGCTTCTGTTTTCCTCATAAGCGGTTCATTGTACAGGAGTTGCTTGCCCGAATGGGACGCGTTCCGAAAACAAAAAGGAGGCGAAAACCATTGGATTTTCGCCTCCCGGGGTGGGGTGGGGTGTTACGAGACGTAACCCTCAAGGACCCAGCATCCCTGCCCTGCCAGGCAGGGTTGCTGCTCCACTCGCGTGTTGTTGGCCACAGTGCGGTAAGAGACTTACCACCAGAGGGCACGCCTTGCGCGTTTTGTAGCACCGTGACTTGTTGATGTCAACGCCATTCTGTTGTTAGGCCGCTCGGTATGCGACGTCGCCTTGGATGCCTGTTCGACTCACGCGGCTCCGGCACCCGCTTGCCTCTTACCGTCGAGAATCTCGCGTACCAGGCGGCCCAGCGTGGTCGGGCTGTACGGTTTTTGTAAAAATCGCTGATTCTCGGCCAAGCCTCCGTCGCTGACGGGATCCTGCGAATACCCGCTCGTGAAAAGAATGGGCATTCCCGGGAACTGCTGCTCCAGCTTTGCGGAGACGGCCACTCCTCCCAAGCGGGGCATAATCACGTCAAGCACAGCAAGGGACGGTGATTCATTTTGGCACAGAGTGAGCGCCAATTCTCCGTCCTCCGCGCACAGCACGCGGTATCCAAGTCCCACAAGCGTTTGCCGCGCCATTTCGCGAATAGATTCATGATCCTCGGCAATCAGGATGGTCTCCGTTCCGCGCATATCCGGAAGCGAAGGCGCCGCGTTTGTTGATCCGCGCTTCTCCTGGGTAACCTCCACCATCGCCGGCAGGTACGTACGGAACAGTGTCCCTTGCCCGGGTTCGCTGTACACATGAATGAAACCGCCATGCTGCTTGATGATCCCGTAAACCGTCGCGAGACCCATTCCCGTTCCTTTGCCGACCTCCTTGGTCGTGAAAAAAGGTTCGAAGATGCGTTCTCGCGTTTCCGAATCCATTCCGATTCCCGTGTCGGAGACGGAGAGCACCGCATAACCCCCCGGAGCAACTCCAGGATAGAAGCGGCAGTAAGACTCGTCGAGTTCCACCATCTCCGTTTCGATCAGCAGCCTCCCGCCCTCCGGCATGGCGTCCCGCGCGTTGATGCACAGGTTCATCAGCACCTGCTCGATCTGCGTGGGGTCAGCTTTCACCGCCTCCAGTGGATGGGTCACCACCTTCAGTTCGATATCCTTGCCGATCACTTTGTCGAGAAAAGTCATCAAGCCGCTGGTTACGTTGTTCAAATCCACGGGACGCGGCTGCAGAACCTGGCGTCGTGCGAAGGTCAGCAGTTCGCGTGTAAGCGCCGCCGCGCGCTCGGCTTGCTCCCGGATTCTCGTGAAGCGCTCCGCCGTCTGAAGATTTGTCTTGTTCTGCTCATAGCCCAGTTCCGCCCAGCCCAGAATCGCCCCCACCACGTTGTTGAAGTCGTGTGCGATGCCGCCGGCCAGCTGGCCAATCGCCTCGAATTTCTGCGCCTGCCGCAATTGCCGCTCCATAGCTCGCAATTGCGTCACGTCCTCGGCGATGATTTCAACCTCGCTTGCATCCGGGGACAGGTTAAGCAGCCGTAAATTCAGGCGCACCGCAATAATTCCGCCGTCGAGGCGCCGCCATTCCGTTTCCGCTCCGTGCACCACTCCTTTGCGCTGGCAGGAGGCAAACAGATCGGCATGCTGTTCGGGAAAACGAAACACGTCCCGAATCTTTTGAAAAATCTTCAAATCTTCGGCGGATGCGCAGCCCAGAATGCGCAGCATCGCCGGATTTGCATCTAGGATCTGTCCGTGCGCGCTGACGCGGCAGATGCCGTAGACCGTGTTTTCCACCAGGTCCCGATTGCGAAGCTCGGTAAGCCGAAGTGCCTCTTGAGCTTTCTTTCGATCGGTAATGTCCACCATGACAGCGCACGCGGCTGTAATCTCGCCGTCTGCGGCAAACAGCGGATAGAAACTCGCGAGATAATCGCGCGCTTCATACGGGGGAATCCTCCGCTTCACCCGGACCTCCAGATTGAGGTTCGGTGTACCGGTCGCAAGCACTTGCCGAAACAATGCGCCCGCTTCCTCCGCCGATTCCGGGATCATTTCCTCGAGCGACCGGCCTGCAAAATCCGCGGCAGGAATTCCATGGTTTCTCGCGATCGCGTCGTTGACGCGAATGTAACGCAAATTACGGTCCAGGACCTCGAGGCACACGGGAGCGCTGCGATACACCATATCCAGTTCCGCAAGCTGCTGGCGCGCTAGCGCTTCGCTCCGCTCGAGCGCTTTCGCCGCGCGCATCGCTTCCAGGCGCATCTCTTTTTCGCGCAACGCCCGTTTGAGAGCCTCCGGCAAGCGGGCGATATGATCCTTCAGGATGTAATCGCTGATGCCGTTCTTGATGCATTCGACCGCGGCTTCCTCGCCGAGCGTTCCGGTAACCAGGAGAAATGGGATATCCTGCCCGATTTTTTGGACTTCTTTCAACGCGTCCAGGCCCGTCCATTCCGGGAGACGGAAGTCGGCGAGAATAGCGTCGAATTTTTCCGCTCGAATGGCCCTGAGGAATTGGTCCTTATTGCTCGCCAGCGTATGCTCAAATTCCAGCCCCGCGTCGCGTAGTTCAATCAAAACCAGCTCCATTTCCGGAATCTGATCGTCCAGAATCAGGATACGAATCGGAGTGTTCGTCTCGTGCGGCGCCAGCTCTGTGACGGTTCGCGTGTTCATGGTTTCTCTCCGGAGGCGGCGGGCGGAAAAATCGAGGCGGGCGGCTTCTGATTTACAACCAGCCAATACAGCGCGAGCGCGCCCAGGGTCTCCTGGAATTTCTTCAACTCCACCGGCTTTTGAACGTAGCTGTTCACGCCCAGGCGGTAGCATTGCAGCAAGTCCTTCTCGTGGTTTGAGGAAGTGAGCACGATCACGGGAATCGCACTGGTTCTCCAATCGGACTTGATTACGCGCAGGACCTCGTGCCCGCTTAATCGAGGAAGCTTCAGGTCCAGAAGGATCATGCATGGCGGCCGGTCCAGGGTTTTATCCTGAAATGCGCCCCGGCAGAAGAGGTAGTCGAGGGCTTCGGCGCCGTCGCGCAAGTGGGTGATTTTGTTGGCCAGCCCTTTTCGCCGAAGAGAGCGCGTGGTGAGCTCCGCATCCGCGGGGTCGTCCTCCACCAGCAGGATTTCAGATTCATCCCCATTCATGCCGATGCTCCAATGGTCTCCGGCAGGCCTGTAACATCGCTCCCGGCCGCTGGGATTGTGAAATGAAAGGTCGCACCTTCGCCCACCTTTGATTCTGCCCAAACACGCCCGCCGTGTTTGTGGATGATGCGTTGCGTGGTGGCCAGCCCGATGCCGGTTCCCTCGTACTCATCCTGCCGGTGCAGACGCTGGAATACCCCGAAGAGTTTGTCCGCGTAGCGCGGATCGAATCCCGCGCCATTGTCTTTTACCGAAACGTGTACTCTCCCGTTTTCCTGGCGGGCTTTTACTTCGATGGCCGCGGCGGTACTTTTTCTGGTGAACTTCACCGCATTCGAAAACAGATTGACGAAAACCTGCCGAAGCAGCACAGGGTCCGCTTCCACCTCGGGTAGCGTCCCGACGTTCCACGCGATCTCGCGCCCCTGCGCTTCCGGAAGGATTTCTTGCCGCGCTTCTTCCGCCAGTGCGCGCAACGAAGTCTTTTGCCGGCGCGGCGCTTGCCTTCCAACCCGCGATAGGTTCAGCAAATCTTCCACCAGCGCTGACATGTGTGTGGCCGCGGAGCGCACCCGGTCCAGGTAGTGCCGCGCTTCGTCCGTCAATTGCGGTCCGAACTCTTGCTGCAGAATTCTCGAAAATCCATCCATGTGCCGCAGGGGAGCTCTCAAGTCATGCGACACGGAGTACGTGAACGCCTCCAATTCCTTGTTTAATTCCCGCAGTTCGGCGGTGCGCGATTCCACGCGCTCTTCCAGTTCGGCGTTCAGCCGTTGCAGTTCCTGTTCCGCCGACTTCCGGGCGTGGATTTGCGCGTGGAGATCCTCCACCATGTGATCCAACTCCGTGCGCTGTTCCTCGTACCGCACGCCAAGAATCTCCTGCGCGCGCCTCAGGCCCACCTCCACTTTCGCCCGCTTCATGATTTCCCGCTGGATCAGGTGGCCGGCCGCCACCAGAATCGAACAGGTGAGCAGCCCCGTAAACAGCAGGGAATTCAGCGCCAGATGGGCGTTCTGCGTAACCGCCAGGGATCGGATACGAAAAAGCTCGATTTCCACGTTTTCGAATTCGTCAATCATCTTCCGCGTAGCATCTGCCGTGGGGAAGGCTAGCGGCAGGTTTGGAGAAATCACGGGAGCGTTCCGCGCTTGCTGCTCGCGAGCCCGAAGCGCATTCTCGAAAAGATCCGCCTCTTTCGAAAGCGCCGGCGTCAGGACATCCAACAGGCGCTGCTGCTGCTCGTTGTCCTCGGTCAATGCACGCAAATGGCGCAACACGGCTCCAAGGTTCTGCCGCTTCTCCTCAAAAGCCTGCGCAAAACTCGGTTCCTGCGTCTCCCGGTACGCGAAATAGTCGTAGCTCAGAGTAGCGCGGGCTAACCGCAAGGCTTCCGTTTCACGGATAACGTCCTGCGTATGGGCCACCCAGGCATTCATCTCATCCACGTTTCGCACGCTCCGGTACGCCAGCGCAAAGGCCCCGAACAATAAAATCAGGAGAATCCCTCCCGTGATCGTCAATCGTCGCCGGAATCTTCTTGCCCGCTGCATCTTCCCTAGCTCGCACCCTCTTCGCTAAGCGTGAGTTCCTTCCCGGGGAACTGCCGCATTGGACCAGGTTCCACCAGCCAGAGCAGCTCATCTGCTTTTGCGCCCTCGCGGGCGCTCCAAAATTTCGCATTGAGCCGCAAGGCCAGGCTTCCCCACGGCGCCCGCGCCAGATTCTTCGCTGCAAGGTGCTTTTCCACCCGCTGCACCATCACCGCTGCGGTCGGCTCCGCCGCATCCATGGCCAGAACCGCGAATTCCGATTCTCCAAGCCGGGCCACTATGTCCGTCCGCCGGAACGCCCCGCGCAACAGCTCGGCCACATCTTTCACTGACTGTTCCGCGGCGGAGGGCCCAAATTCCTCGCGCAGCGCGGCGAGGTTTTCCAGCTGCGCCTTGAGGAGCACCAGTTGTCCGCGGCTTTTCCGCGCCGCGTGCACCGCCCTCTGCGCCAGGGCGAGGAAACCTTCCCGGTTGTACACATCTGTTTGCGGGTCGCGCAGCAGTTCCGTCAGGCCCGCTACAGTGTTTCGTTCCAGGGCTCCCCGCAATACGCGTTCCAACGTGCCGCGATTGGCATGCTCCTTCAGCACATAGTTCATCGCACCCTCTTGCAGACATTGTTCCGCAATCTCCTTATCGGCTGCGCGTGCCACCAGGATGAGCGGAATGTTTGCGGTTAGACGCCGCAATTCCCGAACCGCAGCGAGTGGTTCAGCCGCGAACAGTGCCAGTTCCAGAAAGATCACCTCCGGCGCCATCAGGCGAATCGTCGGCGCCAGAACCACTTCGCTCGAAACGCAGGCAAGTTCGAGAGAATCCGTACCCGCCGAATACAGCGACTCAAGCAGGCGAGCGAGCTCCCCGCCCCCGCTTTCAGCGACGAGCACGCGCAGTTTCCTGGCGCGCGCAGAGCCCAGGATTCGCCATGAACTCGCGCTGCTCATTCCGGCCACTCTTGCTTTGCCGTCTTCTGTTCGCCCTGGAAATCCATTGGAGACACCACAGGCCCGCTTCGCGCGCAAAGACGCAGAAGCTTGTCGCCGGCGGTCGGCTTCGAGCGCATCTTCAGTTCAACCTGTTATCCGAGACTGGAGAGGGCAGTCCTCTGGAGCACACACGTTCTGGAAGGGTTTGCCTATTCTCTCTCACTGCTGCGGGGAGTCAAGCCCTCGGTGCCCCGTTGGCCACCAGAACGTCAGGAGCCTTCTAGAACAGGAGCGGGCTTCTTCAGTACAAAGGCCACCCCGCCGGCAATCAGCCCGCCGGCAATAATGATGCCTTCCCAAATAAGCCCTGCCGCTAGGGTCAGAGCCGCCGGCGCCCCGAACGGCGCGAGCAGCGCAACCAGCGCCACTTCCCGCACTCCCATTCCTCCCTGCGTCAACGGCAGCAGCGCCGCAATTTTCGCCAGCGGCCACCCGAACAGCCACACGCGCAAAGGCAGAACCAAACCGCAGGACATCGCCATGAGCGCCATCAGCATCACAAACGACCCTTGAATGAAAATACCCATCAGCCACCCGAGAACCAGCACATGAGGTTTGCCGCGCACGGACCGTAATGCGTGCCTCAAGCGTGCCAGCCGCCTCCGGAAGCGCACCGAACGTCCGGACAATAGCGGCTTGTGCAGAATCACCGCGAGCACTGCAACAATGCCAACGACAATGGCCAGTGTCATCAGCGTCTCCCGCACCGCGGGTTGAAAATTGTGCGACACCGAACCCGGCAGCAGCGCCAATCCCAGCAGCACCAACGCTCCTTGCGCCGTCACGTCCAGAAACCGGTCCGCGACGTTCCCCGCCAGCACCGCCGCCGGCCGCGGGCTGTTGCGCAACCCCACCGCCAACCGCACCACGTCTCCGCCGATAATCGAAGGAAGAAACAGCGTCCCGAACAATCCGCCCAGATAACATTGCGCGCTGGAAGCAAAATCGAGTTCCGCTCCCGCCGCGTTCACCACCAAGCGCCACTTCGCGATCCCCACCGTGTGCGCGCCCATGTACAGCACCAGGATGATAACGAACCGCGTGACCGGAACTTTTGCCAGTGCTGCGCGCAGCGGTGCAAACGGCAGAAAATGCAGCATGAGCCCTAGCACCGCAATCGCTGCGATCCACCTCAGTGCCGCGGCGATCCACGCGCGCCATTTCGCGGCCGGCTGATGCGCACCTTTCATGCGCCGGTTTTATGCGGTCGCGCCGCCGCCCCGTGAAAAATCTCCTCGATCTTTTCCGCGAGCACGAAATCCAGGTCGCTGATCCCCTTTACGCTGTGCGTCGTCAAATCGAACACCACCTTGTTCCACACGTTCGACCACTCCGGGTGATGGTTCATCGCTTCCGCCACCAGCGCCACGCGGGTCATGTTGCCAAACGCCGTCACGAAATCCTTGCATTCGTATTCCGCGTGCAGCTTGTCGTTCGCCATCGTCCACCCTTTAAGCTGTCTCATTAGCTTCTCGATTTCGTCGTCGCTCAGTTTTCGCGCATGCATGGGCGCCTCCCCTGTTTCTGGCTCTCCCCAGGACGGCTTTATTATGTCTTGCGCCATTTCATTCCGCCAGCGCGAAGCCCCGCTTCTCCGTTGCCTGCCTCGCCCGAATGCCGTATCGTAGAAAGTTCGCCGCGCATGAAAATCCGGCGTGGGCTCCCGCTCCGCGGGAAAATGACTCGGAGACTCTCGTGAAAAAGAAAATTCGCGCCATCCAGTACGGCGTCGGCCCGATCGGCGCCTCCATTGCCAAATTGCTCCGCGAAAAACAGGCCATCGAAATCGTCGGCGCCATTGACACTGATCCCGCCAAGGCCGGCCGCGATCTCGGTGAAGTTGCCGGCGCTTCCGATGCCCCGTGGGGTGTCGCCGTTTCCGCCGATGCGGCCGAAGTCCTCGGCCAGGCCGCCGATGTGGTCATTCATTCCACTTCCTCTGCCCTGCCCAAAGTGATGGACCAGCTTCTCTCTTGCCTCGAAGCGGAATCCTGCGTCGTTTCCACCTGCGAAGAGCTTTCCTATCCGTACCGCACTTATCCCGAACTCTCCGCTAAGCTCGATGCCGCCGCGAAGGATTGGGGCGTGGCATTGGTCGGCACCGGCGTGAATCCCGGCTTCGTCATGGACAAGCTCCTCATCACTCTCGCTGCCGTCTCGCAACGCATCAATCATGCCAAAGCCCTGCGCATCGTGGACGCATCCAAGCGCCGCCTCCCGCTTCAGAAAAAAATCGGCGCTGGGATGTCCGTCGAGGAATTTCGCGCGAAAGTGAAGGAAGGCGTCATCAAGCACGTCGGTTTGCCCGAATCCGTCGCCATGGTCGCGGACAGCCTCGGCCTTCCCGTGGACCAGATCACCGAAACCATCGAGCCCAAAATCGCCACGGATCGCGTTGAAACCGAATACTTGACTGTCGACGCCGGCCAGGCCGCCGGTGTTCATCAGATTGCGCGCGGTCTGGCAGGCGGCAACGAACTCGTTTACCTGGAATTGCAGATGTACGTCGGCGCCAAGGATCCCGCGGACACGCTCACGCTTTCCGGCCATCCCAACATCAGCCTCACGATCCCGGGTGGCTCCCACGGTGACATCGCCACGGCTTCCGTTGTCGTCAACACCATCCCCGTTATCCTCAATGCGCCTGCCGGCCTGCGCACCGCGCGTGATCTTCCTATCAGCTTTTTCTCGCCCTCCGCAAAGCCCTGAACGATCTGGCGTTCGGCCTCAGCTCGCAGGGACGGACAAATCTTGCACCGCGAAAGCGGATTCGAGAGAAGAGATTATCGTCTCCAAAACTTCATGACGGCGGCGTAATCCAGATCCTCCTTATATGCGCCTTTCACGTAACTGTACGTTTCTCGCGAAGCCGCCGTCGCTGGAAGCGCCACGCCCAGTTGATTCGCCAGGTCCAGCGCCAGACCCAAATCCTTGTGCATCAGCCGCAGCGGAAAGCTTGGCGTGTAGTCGCCTTTCAGCAAGAGCGGTGCTTTCACATCCAGCACTCCCGCACGCGCCATGCTCGCCTGCATCACTTCCACGAGTTTTTCTCCCGGCAGACCCGCGCCCGTTACCAGTGCCAGCGCTTCTGCAAAGGCCTGAACCTCGACGGCCAGCAGCGAATTCATCGCCAGTTTGATGGTCTGTCCCGCGCCGTTCGGTCCCAGGTGAAACCATTTCTTTCCCATCACGGACAGAACCGGCTCCGCATCCTTCAGCGTCTCCGCTTCCCCTCCCACCATGAAAACCAGTTCGCCCTTTTCCGCGCCCCAGGTTCCTCCGGTCACCGGCGCATCCAGAAAGCGCACTCCTGCCGCCGCGCATTCCCCGGCAATCCTGCGCGCCAGAACCGGAGAAACCGTGCTCGAATCAATGTAAATGCTCCCGCGCTTCAGCCCCGCAAACGCGCCGCCGCTTTTTTCGTTCGTTCCCCAAAGCACTTCTTCGAGTGCCGGCGGATCGCTGACGATGGTGATGAGAACGTCAGCGCTCGCCGCCGCTTCCCTGGCAGTCGCCGCCAGCTTTGCTCCGGCGGCTACGAGCGAATCCGCCCGCGATGCGGTCCGGTTCCACACCGTGAGCGGGAAGCCCGCCTTCAGGAGATTGTGGCCCATCGGCCGGCCCATCAGCCCGAGGCCCATCAGACTTACTTTCGTTCGAACGGCAGGTTGCGGCACGCGCGCCTCCAGAAATGAAACAGTTCCACCGGCGAATCTCCGGGAAGAAAATCCAATTGTAGCGAATTTGAGCGCGGAAATTGTCCGGAGAAGTGCTGTGTGAATTGAAGCTGCAGCTTAGGCTGTTTTGGGACGATTCGCGAACGGAAGAAGGGCCCCGCTTCCGCCGCCGGCTCGCGCGGCGCTGGCTTGCGGCGTTTCCGGTTTGCTGTCCGCCGCTTCTTCCGCGGAGCTCCCCGAAGTCGGTTCCTCGGCGGTTCGCAAAACCACTGCTGCTACCGGTTGCACCGGCGGCTTCTCCTCGATGCGCACGATATATTGGTAGGGAACTTCCCAGCGGAAATGCTTCTCCTGCCCTCGCTGCTCGTAGTGCTGTTCGAGAAAGATCGAGCGTCCGGAGTCCGCAACCAGCGTGCCCACCGCGGGCAGGCAAATGTCCCCAGCGCGATAATGCACTTCCACACTACGCCCAAGGAGGAGTGAGTACCGGGCCATGCTCACGCTAGTGTTGGCGACCGTTCGTTCTATGGTCAATAGTACGGAAGTCCCCGGAACCTAAACTCTGTGGAAAACCGCGCCGGGAGCGGGAAAACGGCAGGCGGCAAAATGATGTGGTTTTCGCCATAAATCGGTGACCACGGTTTCCGCGGCGCGTCTTCCGCGAGCCGCCGCGCGCAGCACAATCCCGCAATCCCTGCTCCGATGATTAGTACGTCCGCACCTGTGGACATTCCCCGGGGTTTCTCCGCGCCAAAAACCGCCCGAATTGGCTGTGGGCAAGGAGCCTATCCTCAGGCAAGTCGTGGATTTTGCGCAAGCTTTTAGCGTGTTCGAAGCAGCTTGGCGTCGAGCGTGGTTTTGTTGCCTTTCAATATTTCCAGCGTCCGCGTCCAGTCCGCGCGTCCCGGAAGCTTCAGGGTGACTGCGTGCGAACCGGACGGCAATTTCAGCGTCGCCGGAGCGTTGCCGAAAAACTTTCCATCAATATATATCTCCGCGCCGTCAGGATCGGATGAAATACTCACGGTGCCAACTCCCTCGGCGACTTCCGCAAACGGCTCCTGCACTGTTCCCTGTGGGGGAGGCTGCGAGGAAACTGTGTCCGTCGCGGAAGCCGGTGAATCTGTGGGAACCGGTGCCGTGGCCGAGTCGGAAAGATCACCCGCGGGTTTTGCCGCCGGGCTCTCTGCGACGGCGCTCGGATAGAAACGCCGAAGCACGGTGAGAAGATCCCCCGCGCTCAGCGCGAATCCGATGCCGTTTACGTTTTTCTTCACCAGCTTCATCGTGCTGATCCCGATCACTTCTCCGCGTGCGTTCAGCAATGGCCCGCCGCTGTTTCCCGGATTGATCGGCGCATCCGTCTGGATCCATGTTCCTGGCCCGGCGCTGGGAAATGAGCCCACCGCGCTCACCACGCCCTTGGTCACGCTGAAGAGCATCGCATCGCCCGGATTTCCTACGGCTATCACGCTCTCGCCCTGGCGCACAAGCGACGTATCCGCCAGCGTGAGGTGCGGAAATCCTTCGCCCGCAATTTTCAGCAGCGCAATATCGAAATCCGGATCTATGTAAACAATTTTTGCGGGAAGCTCCCGCCCTCCAGCAAGAAATGTTCGGAACGATTCCTCGCCGCGCGCCAGATGCGCGTTCGTGGCGATCACTCCCGTAGCGGTCACCAGAAAGCCGGTCCCTGCTTTTGCGCTTCCGCGCAAGTAAACCACTGCGGGCTTTGTTTGCAAAACGATCTGTTCCAAGGAAAGCTTTGGCCGCAGGCTCACCGCTCTGCCGTTCGAGAGCGTCGCGGAAATATCCCCGGTGAGGGATTGCGCGAGGGCTTCGAGTTTTACGTCAAAGGATTTCGATTTGAAAAGCCAGTATTCCCCCTGCTTGCGTCCGTTCAGGGAAATCCATTCCATCGGGCCGTCCGTCAGTTGAATTTCCTTTGTCGCGTAACCCTCCAGAACAATTCGCGCGGCCATGGGATGCTCCAGCCGAGTCCCAAGAGAAGTGCGCGTTTTGTGAAAGTAGCCGCCGGGAAACTCCTTTGAAAAAGGAGTGGTGCCGACAATCACGCCGTCAATTTCCACGGAAGCGCCCGGAGGCGTGCTCGTGATTCTCAGCGTTTCTGCCCGCGCGGCGGGCAGGAGAAATGCGGCGCAAAAAAGCGGCAGCAGGATGCGAGAGCGATGCAGCATGGGCTGAACCAGCGGATGGATTTCCCCGAATCGTGATTACTATAGCGCCATATTCCGCAAATAGAAAGAGGACAGCGCGTTCAGGGGTGTTCCTTCGGCGGCTCGGCCACGGGAAGGGGAGCGTACCCCGCGCATTGCAGGACTGGAAGCCGCGGATACTTCGCGAAGCGTGGATCGCT
>Ga0335079_10005761_pt1 | contig 14177 bp, 11 predicted proteins | sample Lox_Sample_33_FD_206719 | JGI IMG/M metagenome (GOLD analysis project Ga0335079, IMG submission 206719) | Soil microbial communities from Loxahatchee National Wildlife Refuge, Florida, United States - Lox_Sample_3.3 | ecosystem: Environmental > Terrestrial > Soil > Wetlands | place: USA...
AGCGCTCGCTGGTCGCCGCCGGCGGCGGCCTGCTGCGGCTGCCCCGCGCGGTGCCGCGCAATGTCGCGATGGAGCTGGCGCTGACCGGCGACCCGATCGAGGCCGAGCGGGCGCACGAGCTCGGTCTCGTCAACCGGCTCGCCGAACCTGGCGAGGCGCTGGCGGCGGCACTCGAACTGGCCGGGACGATCGCCGCCAACGGACCCCTCGCGCTGGCCGCCACGAAGCGAATCCTGGCCGAGTCGGCCGACTGGCCGGACTCGGAGTTCTTCGAGCGCCAGGCGCCGATCCGCGACCCGGTGTTCGACTCCGAGGACGCTCGCGAGGGCGCGACCGCGTTCGCCGAGCGGCGCGCGCCGGTGTGGAAGGGCCGCTGAAGAAGCGGCGCTACGCGATCCCGGACCCGTCCGCTCCGAAGATCGTCGCCACCACCGTTCGCGACCCGCCCCGGTTTCGGTGCTCGCACAGGTAGATCCCCTGCCACGTCCCCAGCGCGAGTCGGCCCCGGGAGACCGGCAGCGTCAGCGACGGCCCGAGCAGCGACGCCTTTACGTGCGCCGGCATGTCGTCGGCGCCCTCGAGCGTGTGGGTCCAGAACCGCGCATCCTCCCGAACCGCGTGGTTGAAGTACGACTCGAAGTCGCGGCGGACGTCCGGCGAGGCGTTCTCGTTCAGGGCCAGCGACGCCGAGGTGTGCGCGATCAACAGGTGCAGCAGGCCGACGGCGACGTCACCGAGCTCGGGCAGCGCGCCGACGATCTCGCGGGTCACGAGGTGAAAGCCGCGCGGCCGGGGGTCGAGCACGATCTCGCGCTGGGTCCACATCACTGCTCGGGAACCCGCGCCACGCGCATGTCGACCCGTGCGCCGCGGAACGGCACGCCCTCGGCGTCGAGCAGCGCCCGCTGGCGCGCCCCCTTGGCGAGCGAGCCGTCCGCGCGCACGATCCGATGCCACGGGACCGTCGCGTCGTCGCAGCCGTGGAGCACGGCACCCGCGACCCGCGGCGCGCCCGGCGAGATGTCGCCGTAGGTCCGCACGAAACCGACCGGGACGGCGCGGACACGGTCGAGGATCGAGCGCGTGCGGTCATCGGTCCTCACGGCCACGGAGCATATGGGGCGTCAACTCTTGATAATGTGCTCACGCCGAATTTCCCAGCAAAGACTGAGAAAGCGGGGGACCCGAGTTCCCCGGGGCGAATCGCGGTCTGATGACCGTGTAGCGCGAGCCGCCGCGCGAGCCCGACAGCTAACCCCGTAGGCGATGAATAATGAGCTCTAGAAGGCGCACGATCCCTCGCCGGGTGGCCGCTGCCGCCGCCACATTGGCTGCTGCGCTCGCCCTCGCCGGCGTGCCGGTGCGATCGAACGCCGACCCGAGCCTCGGCCAGCTCCACTCGCAGCTGGGCGCGGTCCAGGCGCGCGAGCACAGCCTCGCCTCGAGCATCAGCAGCCTCTCGCAGCTGATCAGCTCGCTCGACACGCAGATCGCGCTCGTCGAGGCGCGCGAGACCGCCGTCCGCGCCGATCTCGCGCGCGACCGGGCGAGGCTGGCCGCGGTACACGCCGCGCTCATCCGCGAAAAGCGCCTGCTGGCGATCCTCAGAGCGCGCCTGGCGCGAGCGCGGATGCTGCTCTCACGGCAGCTCTTGTCCAACTACGAGCAGGCCAAGCCCAACCTGATCTCCGTCGTGCTCGAGTCGAACGGGTTCGCCGACCTGCTCGACAAGCTCACCTACCTGCACGACGCCCAGAAGGCGCAGCAGACGACGATCACGATCACGACGCAGGCGAAGAAGCGGGCGGACGCCGCCGCCGCTCGCCTCGCCGCGCTCGAGGCGAGCGTCCGCCAGATCACCATCGAGACCGCGCAGCGGGTCCGCGCCCTGGCCGGCATGAACCTGCTCCTGCACGCCAAGCAGTCGGCGCTGGCGCAGGCGCGGAGCGCCCAGCAGGGCGCGCTCGCGGCCACCCGCGCGAAGGGCGCGGCGCTCCAGGCGGAGATCAGCCGGGTGCAAGCCGAGCAGGCCGCGGCCGAGCGTGCGGCCGCGCTGGCCGCCCAGCAGCAGGCGGACGGTGGCGGTGGCGGTGGCGGTGGCGGTGGCGGTGGCGGGGGCGGTGGCGGCTCCGGCGGCCCGACCCCGGTCGGCCCGACGTTCGGCCCGTCCGGCGGCTGGGCGATCCCCTACGCGGTCGTGCTGTGCGAGTCCGGCGGCCAGAACCTGACCCCGAACTACGCCGGCGCGTCGGGCTACTACCAGATCATGCCGGCCACCTGGAAGCTGTTCGGCGGGGCCGGCCCAGCGGCCTACCTGGCCGGCAAGGCGGAGCAGGACGCGGTCGCAAGCCGCATCTGGAACGGCGGAGCCGGCGCATCCAACTGGGTGTGCGCCGGGATCGTCGGCATCCACTGACGCCCTCGGGCCTCCGGACCCCCGAGGGCATAACCTCCCGGCTGTGTCCCGTGCCGTGAAAGGCGCGCTGATCGCGGCGATCCTGATCGGCGCGCTCGCGCTGCGGATCGGCGAGGTGCAGGGCACGTCCTACACGCCTCGCAACGACGCCGGCTCGTACCTCACGGCGGCGAGCTACATCGCCCGCACGGGCGACTACTCGCTGAGGCGCACCCCGGGCTCCGGAGCCGGCGGGACACGCGGTCCGAGCGCGTACTTCGCCCCCGGCTTTCCGTACTTCCTCGCGCTGGTCGACATCATCGACGGCCACGAGACGCGGCGCGACGGCGCCATCCACCCCGCCCGAATCTCACAGGCCGTGCTCGGGACGAGCACGGTGGCGCTGATCGGGCTGGTCGCGCTCGAGTTGTTCGGCGAGGTCGCGGGCCTGATCGCGCTGGTGCTGGCCGCGGTGTATCCCGTCCTGATCGAGCTGTCGGTGACGCTGGTAGCCGAGAACCTCCTCACCGCGCTCGTCCTCGCGGCGGTGTACGCGGGGCTGCGCGTCCGCGGCGCCCGCAGTGCCCGGACGACCTACGCATGGGTTGCCGGTGCCGGCGTGCTCACCGGCCTGGCGACGCTGACCCACGAGAACGGCATCGTGATCCTGTTCCCGCTGCTCGTCGCCGTGTGGACGCGCCGCCCGCGCCTGGAGCCGGCATCGCTCGCGGCACCGGCGCTGCTGATCGCCACCACCATGCTGATGATCCTCCCCTGGACGATCCGCAACGCCGTCGTCATGCACCACTTCATCCCGGTCTCCGACGAGACCGGGGTCACGCTCGTCGGCACCTACAACGTGGCCTCGGCCGCCGACCCCCAGCTCGCGTACAAGTGGCGGATCTTCTACGGCATTCCGGGCGAGCGCAGCCTGGTCCGCGAGGAGTCCACGCTCACCGAGCCGGAGATCGGCGCGCGTCTCGAGAGCCAGGCGCTCCACTACATCTCGGCCCATCCGTTCTCGCCGTTCACCGTCGCCTTCCACAACACGCTGCGCATGTTCGAGCTCGAGGGATCGTTCGCCTGGCAGGCGTCGGCGTCGGCGATCTCACTCCCGACCAACACCGCCAGGATCGGCATCTTCAGCTTCTGGTTCCTGTGCCTGCTCGCGATCGGCGGCGCGTTCACGAGGCTCGCCCGGAGCGCGCCGAAATGGGTCTGGGCCGTGCCGCTGCTGCTCGCCCTCAGCGTGGTCGTGGTCAACATGGAGACCCCGCGGTTCCGCGAGCCGATCGACCCGTTCCTGATCCTGCTGGCGGCGACCGGGCTGGCGACCGTGGTGGCGCGGCTACGCCGTGCGCCAGTCGTACGCGAGCGACGGGGCGCGATGACGGCTCGCCCGGCTCAGCTCGTCGAAATGGTCGAGCGCCTGGCCTGACCCGAACGCCACGCAGGTCAGGGGCGACTCGGCCGAGTACACCGGCATGCCGGTCTCGTCGGCGACCATCTCCTGGAAGCCGCGGATCAGCGTGCCGCCGCCGGCGAGGAGGATCCCGTCCTTGGCGATGTCGCTGGAGAGCTCGGGCGGCGTCTCCTCGAGCGTGTCGCGGATCGCCCTCATGACCTCGCGCGCCGGCGCCATGATCGCCGACCGGACCTCCTCGCTGCGCAGCTGCACCGCGGTGGGCAGGCCGCTCACGAGGTGCCGGCCACGGACCTCGAATGTCTCCTCGGGATGCAGGGGAATCACCGACCCGATCGAGATCTTGATCTGCTCGGCGGTTCGCGATCCGATCGCGAGCTGATGGGCGACGCGCATGTACTGGGCGATCGCCTCATCCATCTCGTAGCCACCGACGCGGACCGAGCGCGAGACCACGATCCCCCCGAGCGAGATCACCGCCATCTCGCTGGTGCCGCCGCCGACGTCGACCACCATCCGCCCGACCGGCTCGTCGATCTCGAGGCCCGCTCCGATCGCCGCCGCGATCGGCTCCTCGATCAGGTGGACGCGACGGGCGCCGGCCGCGAGCGAGGCCTCCTCGACGGCGCGCTTCTCGACCTCGGTGACGCCCGACGGGGCGCACACGATCAGCCGGGGATGGGCCATCCGCCGGTCGATCACCTTGCGGATGAAGTAGCGCAGCATCTGCTCGGTGACCTCGAAGTCGGCGATCACGCCGTGGCGGAGCGGACGGGTCGCGGCGATCGTCGCCGGCGTGCGTCCGATCATCCGCTCGGCGTCGGCGCCGACCGCGTGGACCTCGCCCGTGTCTACGTCGGAGGCGACGACCGACGGCTCTGAGACGACGATGCCCTTGCCGCCGACGTACACGAGCGTGTTGGCGGTGCCGAGATCGATCGCCATGTCGTGGACGCCGAGCGCGGGCGCCAGATGGCGTCTGGAGTTATCTCGTTTTGATCCGTCTCTGCGAAAGCCGATGCTTGGAAGGGTGCCAGAAACGCACCGCGGGAGGGTGAAACCCCTGCTATCTCTCCCCGGGCAGCTTGCGCGGGTACTGCGACACCGCCTCGCCGACGTTGAGCGCGGTCGTGATGATGCGGTTCTGCTCGTTGGCGTGAGCGACCGGGTAGCCCTCGCCCGACGCGGCCCGCTCGGGACGACCGATGTAGCCGAACTTCAGGTGGGTCGGGAGGATCTGCATCAGCCTGGGACCCATGTGCGCGCGAGCGCCCATGTTGCGCGGCTCCTCCTGGACCCAGACGACCTCCTCGAGCGCCGGGTAGCTCTCGGCGAGCGCGAGGATCTCCGCCTGCGGGAACGGGTACAGCAGCTCGACGCGGCCGATCGCGACGTGCGGGTTGTCCTCGCGCAGCTCGTGGCCGGCGAGCTCGTAGTAGATCTTGCCGGTGCAGAGGATCAGCCGCCGCACGCGCGAGCGGTCGTGCTCGTGCTCGGGCAGCACCGGCTGGAAGCGCCCGTCGGCCAATTCCGCGACGGCGCTCGTCGCCTGCGGCAGACGGAGCAGGCTCTTCGGCGTCATAACGACCAGGGGGCGCTGCTTGGCGACCCGCGCCTGGCGGCGCAGCAGATGGAAGTACTGGGCCGGCGTGGTCGTGTTGGCGACCCTGATGTTGCCCTCCGCGGCGAGCTGGAGGAAGCGCTCGAGCCGGGCCGAGGAGTGCTCGGGGCCCGAGCCCTCGTAGCCGTGCGGCAGCAACAGCGTCAGACGCGACGTCTGGCCCCACTTGGCCAGGCCCGACACGATGAACTGGTCGACGATGACCTGCGCGCCGTTGGCGAAGTCGCCGAACTGCGCCTCCCACAGGACCAGCGTCTCCGGCGCCTCCTGCGAGTAGCCGTACTCGAAGCCGAGGCAGCCCATCTCCGACAGCGGACTGTTGTGGAGCTCCATCGGCGCGAGCGCCCCCGGCAGGTGCTGGATCGGGCAGTGCTCCTGACCCGTCTTCGGGTCGTGCAGGACGAGGTGGCGCTGGCTGAACGTGCCGCGCTCGGTGTCCTGGCCGGTGAGGCGGATCGGGATCCCCTCGGTCAGCAGCGAGGCGAACGCGAGCGCCTCGGCGTGCGCCCACACGATCCCGCCGCCGCCCTCGCCCTCGCTCTCGAACACTTCCCGGCGCTGCTCGAGCTGCCGGACGAGCTTGGGATGGATCGTGAACCCGTCGGGCACCGCCAGCAGCTCGTCGTTGAGGACACGCAGGCGATCCGCCGACACCGCGGTCTTGACCTCCGGTGAGGGCGTGCGATCGAGCTCGTACTCGCCGGTGGCGTGGTCGAGCTCCCTGGCCGCGGCGATCTTCGCCTTCAGCCGCTGGTGCCCCTCGGTGAGGACCTCCCACACCTTGTCGGTCAGCTCGGTCGATTCCAGCTCGGACACGACGCCCTGGTGGATCAGCTCCCGCGCGAACAGCTCGCGCACCGGCGGGTGCCTCTTGATCACCTGGTACATCTCGGGCTGGGTGTAGGCGGGCTCGTCCGCCTCGTTGTGACCGAACCGGCGGTAGCCGATCAGGTCGATCAGCACGTCGTGGCCGAACTGCTGGCGGAACGCAAACGCCAGGCGCACGGCGCTGATGCAGGCCGGGACGTCGTCGGCGTTGACGTGGATGATCGGCACGTCGTAGCCCTTGGCCAGGTCCGAGGCCCAGTGGGTCGAGCGCGAGTCGTCGGGATCGGTGGTGAAACCGACTTGATTATTTTGGATTATGTGGATCGTCCCGCCGACGGTATAGCCATCGAGCGCCTGGAGGTTGAGGGTCTCTGCGACCACACCTTGGCCCGGGAACGCGGCGTCGCCGTGGAGGATGACCGGGACTGCGGCGTCGGTCTCGCGGTGGGCGTGCGGGCCTTGGCGCGTGGTCTGGGCGGCGCGGGTCGCGCCGGCCGCGACCGGCGCGACGAACTCGAGATGACTCGGGTTCGACTCGAGGCGGACGATGATCGACTCGCCGCTCGGGAGCTGGTAGGAGCCCTGGGCGCCGTGGTGGTACTTGACGTCGCCGGTGCCGCCCTGCGGGATCGTGGTGATCGCCTGGAGCGTCGAGGAGCCCTCGAACTCGGCGAAGATCGAGTCGTACGGGCGGCCGAGGTTGTGCGCGAGGACGTTGAGGCGTCCCCTGTGGGCCATGCCGATCACGACCTCGCGCGCGCCCCGCGTGGCCGCAAGCTGGATCAGCTCGTCGAGCATCGGGACGGTCATGTCGAGTCCCTCGATCGAGAACTGCTTCTGCCCGAGGTATGCCTTGTGCATGAAACGCTCGAGCGCATCGACCTCGGTGAGGCGCCGGAGCAGCGTCTTCTGCTCCTCGGTCGCCAGCAGCGCACGGAACTTGCCCGACTCGATCGCCTCGCGCAGCCATAGCCGCTGGCGATGCGAGGCGATGTGCTCGATCTCGTAGGCGATCGGCCCGCAGTAGGTCTCGCGCAGGTACGGGAGCGCGCCGGCGAGCGTCTGGCCGGCGACGTACATCCGCAGGATCCGCGCCGGGATCCGCTCCATCAGCTCCGGGGTGAGCCCGAGCGGGATCGGGTCGAGCGCCGGATCGCCCTCGGGCTCGCGGCCGAGGGGATCGAGCCGGGCCGCGAGGTGTCCGTGGGTCCGGTGGGCCTTGAGCAGCGATGCGGCCGCCTGCACCGCCTGGAGGAGCTCCTCGTCGACCGGGGCGGGCGCCGCGGCGGCAACCGCGGGGACGCCCGCCGGCGGCGTGATCGGCCGCGCCTCGGGTGCCGGCGCCAGCGGCGCGAGCGCCATGTCGAGGTCCGCGAACACGCGCTCGTAGAAGCCGTCCTCGCCCTGGAGCAGCGCGTCGATCCGCGCCAGGAACCGCCCGGATTCGGCGCCCTGGATGATCCGGTGGTCATAGGTCGAGGTCATCGTCATGACCTTCTCCGCGCCTATCGTTTCGCCGATCGCGCCGAGCCCGGGCGGATACGCGATCGAGCCGGTGGCGACGATCGTGCCCTGACCGACCATCAGCCTCGGGACCGACGCGATCGTGCCGATCCCGCCCGGGTTGGTCAGCGAGATGTTCGCGCCGGTGAGGTCGTCGGCGGTCAGCGTGTTCGTCCTCGCCTTGTCGACCAACTCGTTGTACGCGTCGAGGAATTCCCTGAAGCTCTTGCGTCCGGCGTCGCGGATGACCGGCACCATCAGCGTGCGGGTGCCGTCCTTTTTCTCGACGTCGACGGCCAGGCCGAGGTTGCAGCCGCCGTCGTCGACCCGGTGCGGCTTGCCGTCGATGTCGGCGAAGTGATGGGCCATCACCGCCATGTCCTCGGTGGCGACGCGGGCGATCGCGTACGCGATCAGATGGGTGAACGAGACCCGGTGGCCGCCGGCCTTGAGCTGCTCGCGCCGCTGGGCGAGGGTGGTGACCGTCAGCGTCCGGAACGAGGTGGCGGTCGGGATCGAGCGGCTCTCGTCCATATAGCGGGCCAGCGCGGCCGCTCCGCCCTTGATCAGCTGGGCACCGGCGGGCTTCTCTGCCGTGGCCGGTGCTCGCGCGGTCGCACCGTTGGCCTTGGCCGCGAGCACGTCGGCCTTGACGATCCGGCCGCCGCGAGCGCTGCCGTGTAGCCCGGTCACATCAACCCCCTGCTCGGCCGCGACGCGGCGCGCGACCGGGGAGATGTTGGCGGCACCGTCGACCGCAGCGGCCGGGGTTGGGGTCGACGCCGCAGGGGGTGTGCTCGCGGCGGCCGCTCCATTGCCGGCGCCGGCGGTCATCCGCGCGATCACCTGCCCCACGCTCACGGTCTCGCCGTCCTGCGCGAGGATCTCGGCGATCGTCCCGGAGGCGGGCGCCGGAAGCTCCATGTCGACCTTGTCGGTCGAGATCTCGACGACCGTGTCTCCCTCCTTGACGGCGTCGCCGACGTTCACGCTCCACTCGACGATCGTCCCCTCGGTCACGGACTCGCCGCCGGTCGGAGTGACGATGTCGATCAGCTGACCGGTCGTGGCTTCGGCGGCCGCGACGGCCTCGGCCTCGGTAACCGCCCCGGCGACAGCCTCTTGCGGCGTGACGGGAGGGGATTCGGCGGACACGGGCATGGCGCCGTCTCCGTCGGTGGCGATCTCGGCGAGCACGGCTCCGACGGCGACGGTCTCCCCCTCGGCGGCGTGGATCTTCACGACCGTGCCGGCGGCCGGCGAGGGGACCTCGGCGTCGACCTTGTCGGTCGAGATCTCGACGAGCGTCTCGTCGACGTCGACGGCGTCGCCCTCCTGCTTTCGCCATTCCAGCACGGTGCCCTCGGCGACGGAATCCCCCATCGCCGGCATGACGACTTGGACAGTGCCGCTAGTGACTGCCATCTACCGTCAAGGGTAGCCGGGAAACAGCCTTCTTACTACGCCGGCGCTGCTCGACCACGAACCCGATCGTGCCGCAAAACGGGCCCAGCCCGCCGAGCACGGCGACGTCGACGGCGAGCCAGTACGGGATCACGCGCCAGCGTGCCGCGGCGATGCAGACGAGCGACATCCCGATCCAGATCAGCCCGTGGGCCATGCCGAAGATGAACGTCTCGGGCTGCGGGTTGTGGAGCACGAACGCGCAGATCAACAGCGCCGTGTACACGCACGAATGGAAGAACGAGACGATCTCGAGCCGCCCGAACGTGACCACGCGCGTGAACCGAGACCCGCCCGCCCCGCCCGCCCGGCTTGCGGACCCGGCTCGGTCTGCCGGCGCCGGCATCAGCTCGAGACCAGTGCAGCCAGGCGGCGCAGCGGCTCATCCGCCTCGGCCGGCCAGCGCTCGAGCTCGGTCGGCCACCACGCGAACTCGTCGTGCTCGTGATCGGGCGCGACCGTCGCGCCGTCGGCCAGCCACGCCTGGCCGATCAGCAACACCAGTTCGCTGGGCAGCATCAGCAGCGCCTCCACCCGCAGCCGCTCGGCCTGCACCGACCACTCCTCGTGCAGCTCGCGGCCCATCGTGTCGGCCGGGTTCTCGTCGACCTCGACCGAGCCGCCGGCGCCGAGCGCCCACCGTCCGGCCCACGAGGCCAGCCACTGCGCCCGGCGCCCCGCGAGCCATCGCCCGTCGGCGGCCCGCACCATGCACAGGACCGACAGGCTCTGGGCCGCCCCGGCGGGGATCAGCCGCAGCGCCCAACGCGCGGGCTGGAGCTCGAGCGACAGCCGGTCGGGCGCGGTGTCGAAATCGACGAGCCGCGCCGCGAACCCGTCGTGGCTGGGCGAGCCGCGCCGGCGCAGCGCGTCGAGCGCGACGTCGGCGGCGTCGGTCGCGTGCACCGGCGGCTCGAACGGATCCGGGCGCCAGGCGACCGCTACCTGATCGGGTTCCCAAGGACCACGGGCGAGGACACCGGACAGGACCGCCACTCGACACACGGTACCTGGGGTCCGTCGTCACGCGTACGACCGCGCCTGCAGCTCGAACAGCTCGGCGTACTGCCCGCCTTTGGTGATCAGCTGCTCGTGCGAGCCGGAGTCGATGGGCTTGCCGTCCTCGAGGACGACGATGAGGTCGGCCGTGCGGACGGTCGAGAAGCGGTGCGAGACGAGCAGCGTGATCGTGCCGTGCGCGGCGCCGAGCTCGCGGGCGGCGCGGGCGTAGCGCGCGAACAGCGCCGCCTCCGTCGGCGCGTCGAGGCTCGCGGTCGGCTCGTCGAGCACGACGAGCAGCGGCGCCGGGCGTACCAGGCCGCGGGCCAGGGCGAGCCGCTGCCACTGTCCGCCGGAGAGCTCCTGGCCCGCGGTGAAACGGGTGCCGACCCGCGTCTCGAGGCCGTCCGGGAGCTCGGCCTCGAGCTGCCCCGAGCCCGCGCCGGCGAGCGCGGCGCGCACGAGGTCGCGGTCGCCGACGCGCGCCAGCTCGCCGACGCCGACGCTCTCGCGCAGTCGCAGCTGGAACCGGACGAAGTCCTGAAAGGCGGCGGTGACCCGCGCGCGCCACGGCGCGAGATCGAGCTGCGCGAGGTCGATGCCATCGATCAGGATGCGGCCCCCCGAGGGCCGGTACATGCCGGACAGCAACTTGACGAGCGTGGTCTTGCCGGCGCCGTTGTGGCCGACGAGCGCGACCGCGCGTCCGGCGGGCAGCTCCAGCGACAGCGGCCCGAGCACGGTCCGATCCTGGTTGCCCGGATACGCGAACCGCAGCCCGTCGAGCACGATCCCGGATTTCAACCGCCCGGGCACGGCGGCGCGGCGCGGGCCGGTGACTCTGAGCGAGCGCCCGTGGTCCTCGAGCCAGATCAGTTGCCGGGCGGCCCCCAGCGAGGTGTTGAGGCTGCCGGCGGTGTCGGTCGAGCGCGAGATCTGCGTCTGGGCGCGACGCAGCAGCGTCACCGCCATCACCACCTGGCCCGGGCTGACGTGGCCGTCGGCGGCCTGCAACACGAGCACGACGATCGCGGCCACCACGCCCGCGGCGAACACCACCCAACCGAGCGCCTCGAGGCCGGCGCTGACGAGCGCCGCCCGCACCGCGCGGCGGCGGACCCCTTCGGCGAGCGCCGCGTGGCGCGCCGCGAGCGCATCGGTGATCCCGTACGTCCGCAGCTCGCGCGCCTCTCCGGCGCTCGTGGCCAGTCCGAACAGCTCATCGAGGAGGCGGCGAGCGGCGGCGAGCGCATTGTCGGCGCGCTGCTGGACGGCGCCGGCGAGACGGTCCGACAGCGCGGGCGCAAGCGCGAGCACCGGCACGATTAGCACAGGCGGGTAGATCGTCGCCAGCAGCGCGACGATCCCGGCCGCACGCGCCGCCTGCCCGGTGAGGCCGATCAGCTGGCGCGGCGCGCCGGCCAGCGTGCGGCGGTTCTGGGTCAGCTGCTCGAGGCGCGCGAGCAGCTCCGGGCGCTCGAGGTGCTCGAGCGTCGGCAGCGTGGACGCGAGACGCGCGATCCGCACGCCGAGCGCGAGGCTCGTCTTGTCGGTCAGTAGCGACCCCTCGGTGGCGGACACGAGCGCGAGCAGCCAGCTGAGCGTGAACAGGCCCGCGACCAGCGCCGCTCCCAGCACGATCTGTTCAGTGTGCTGAGCGGTCGCGCCGTCGATCATGACCTTGAAGCCGATGCTGTACGTGACCGATGCGGCCGCCGCGAGCAGGCTCATCACCAGGCACGCGATCGCCGTCCACGGCGCGGCGCGGAAGCCGGTGCCGACGACCACGCCCGCGAGCCGACGCCAGCCGTCGATCACGCGAACCGCTTCGCCTGGACGCGGAACATCTCGGCGTAGGCGCCACCGGCGGCGAGCAGCTCCTCGTGGCTTCCGAGCTCGGCGATCCTGCCGCCGTCGAGGACCGCGATCCGGTGCGCGCGGCGCACGCTGCCGAAGCGGTGCGAGATCACGATGCTGGTCACGCCGGCCGTCAACTCCAGGAAGCGGTCGTAGAACGCCGCCTCGGCGCGCACGTCGAGCTGGGCGGTGGGCTCGTCGAGGACGAGCACGCGCGCGCCGTTCTCGACCGCGTACAGCGCCCGGGCCAGCGCGATTCGCTGCCACTGTCCGCCGGACAACCCCACGCCCCCCTCGTAGTGGGGCGACAGTACGGTGTCCCAGCCGCGGGGAAGCTGTTCGATGATCTCGGCGGCCCCTGCACGCTCCGCGGCTCGCGCCAGCACGTAGCGGTCCGGTGAGCCGTCCGCGAACAAGCCCACGTTCTCGGCGGCGGTGAACGGGAACCGCGCGAAGTCCTGGTAGACGACCGCCACCTGCCGCTGCCACCCGCGCTCGTCCAGCCGGGTCAGCGGGATTCCGTCGACGGTGACGGCGCCGGCGGTCGGCTCGCGCATGCGCGCGAGCAGCGTCACCAGCGTGGTCTTGCCCGCCCCGTTGACGCCGACCAACCCGAGCGACTGGCCGAACGGCAACTGGAGGTCGAGGTCGTCCAGCACCCGCTCGGCGCGGCCGGGGTAGGCGAAGCTGAGCTTCTCGAAGCGCACGTGCGCTCGCGGGAGGCCGGCGGCCGGGAGAGGCCCGCCGGCGGCGGCGTCCGTTTTCGCCGCGTCGCCTCGCAGCGAGCTCGTGAGCGCGTCGAGGTCCGGCAGCGACGCCAGCATCTGCGCGAGGCTGATGTCGGCCAGCGTGATCGACCCCACCGCCATCGTCGACGGCAGCATCATCAGCATCGTCGCGAGCGTCCGCAGCGTGATCTCGTCGTGATCGGCCGCCCAGCCGATCGTCCCCGCGGCGAGCGCGTACGCCGCCAGCACCAGCCCGCCGGCCAGCCACACCTGGCTCGACAGCCGCCGCAGCTCCTGCCACGTCGGCTTCATGCCCGCCGTCCATTCGTCGCGATGACGGTCGGCGGCCCAGTCGCCGAGCCCGAACACGCGCATCTCCTTGGCGGCGTCAGGTCGCCACGCGAGGCCGAGCAGGTACCAGCTGCGCCTCAGCGGCGCCGCCGCCTGCCTCGCCCGCGTGGCCTGGAAGTTGACCCGCCGGCCGAGCGGGCGCCGGACGAGCAGCCATCACGAGCATCGCCAGGCCGAGCCACCACCGGAAGGTGGCCAGCAACGCGCACGCGAGCACGCCCGTCAGGCGGTCACCGAGCCGCGAGACGAGCGCCATCGGCGCGCCCTCGGGCTTGCCGCCGAGCAGTTCGCCGCGGGCGGAGGACAGCCGCTCCAGCACCGGCTCGTCCTCGAGGTGCTCGATGCCCGGCGGCGCGCACACCGCCTCGACGAGCCGGCGCTGCATCACCACGTCGACCCGCGCGGCGGCGGTGGCGGTGAGCGCCTCCTCGAACGGTCCGCGCATCAGCGACAGCGCGTACGCCGCGCCCGCCAGCGCCACCGCCGCGATCAGCCGGCGTCCCTGCGGCGAGGACAGGCCGAAACTCACCGCGCCGGGAATCGCGCCGGTCACGCGCCCCATCAGGATCAGTACGAGCACGGGCAGCACGCCCTCGGCGATCACGAACAGCACCGCGACCGCGCTCAGCTTGCGGCTCGCGTGCCATAGCAGCACGAGCGCGCGCAACCGCGTGGACGCCCGCGCGCGCGTGGACAGAGCGGCGAACATGTCCGCCGAGGCTAGGTGGCGACCGAGCTCGGTTCCAGAACGCCGGAGCCATTGTTCGATGCATCGTCCGCATCGCTGAACACCTCGCGTGCCAGTGCCGCGATCGCGGCCAGCGCCGGGGTGGGCGGCTCGGGGCGGCGGATCAGCACGAGGCGGCTCGGCGCGTCCTCGATCTCGCGATACACGACACCGCGATGGGGCACCGCGGCGCTCGACGGGAGGCGGTAGACGCCGATCCCGGCGCTGACCAGCGCCAGCGCCTCCGACGGCGAGCGCGTCTGCTGGACGATCCGCAACCG
>Ga0335079_10005762_pt1 | contig 14176 bp, 11 predicted proteins | sample Lox_Sample_33_FD_206719 | JGI IMG/M metagenome (GOLD analysis project Ga0335079, IMG submission 206719) | Soil microbial communities from Loxahatchee National Wildlife Refuge, Florida, United States - Lox_Sample_3.3 | ecosystem: Environmental > Terrestrial > Soil > Wetlands | place: USA...
GACTCCGATCACGGTCAGGCCGTCCTGGAGAACACCGATCAGGATCGCGCCGATGAACGCCCCCACCACCGTCCCGCGCCCACCGGTCAGTGCCGTGCCGCCGATCACGCACGCCCCGACCGCGTACAGGATGTAGTCGACGCCGAAGTTGCCGGGGTCGAGCGTCCCGTATTTGATCGCGTCGACGATTCCTACGAGACCGGCGACGAACGAACACAGCACGAAGCACCACACCTTGACGCGGCGGATGGGCACACCCGCCTCGGCCGCGCCGACGAGGTTGCCACCTGTCGCGACGATCCGAACGCCGAAGCGCGAGCGCGTGAGCAGCACGCTGAGGACGATCGTGATCGCGAGCACCCAGAGGATCTCCGACCACTTCCACACCCCCATGAACTGGGCGACGAAGTGCGTCTCTCCGCTCAGCGGGATCGGGCTGCCTTGCAGGTCGTTCGAGGCGACGAGCACCACCCCGTAGAGGATGAAGTTCATGGCCAGCGTGGTGACGAACGAGGGCACCTCGAGGCGCACGGTGATCAGCCCGTTGATCGCGCCGACTAGACAGACGGCGAGGAGCGCGATCACGATCGCGATCACCAGCGGCAGGCCGTCCTGGTGCATCCAGTACATCACCCACGGGCAGAACAGGAAGACCTGACCGGCCGACAGGTCGATCTCGGCGAGTACGAGCAGCAGCACCTCGCCGACGGCGATCGCGCCGATCGGCCCCGCATAGCCGGCCGCGGAGCTGAGGCTGAGCGAACCGGTGAACGAGGACCCGGCTCTGATCGCGAAGTACACGAACAGCCCGATCGTGATCACGATCGGGGTCAGCTCGCGCTGGTACAGGAAGGCGCGCAGGACGCGGCGCCCCACCGATAGGGCTTCACTCCCTATCGACGGGGCTTCGCGCGGCTGCCCCGGCGGACTGGCCTCCGGGGCAGCAGCAGACGTTGGCGCGTCCGGTGGCACGCTACCGGACTAGGTGGCGATCGAGGACGGCGGCGCGATGGACTTCTTCGTCGCGGACGTTCCCTCGAACCGGCTCGGCGTGAGGTACGGCGCGACGTTCGCCTTGGTGACGATGCCGATTCCGGTGTCGGTGTCGGTCGGCCTCATCAGCCCGCCCGAGACGTTCCACAGGAACAGCTGCATGATCGTGTCGAAGCCCTGCAGGTAGGCCTGCTGGTCGATTGTGGCGGTTACGTAACCGGCCTGGATGGCCTGCACGACCGGCAAGCCGACGTCCCAGACCGACGCGCCGACCTTGCCCGACAGACCCTCGTTCTTGATGAACTGAGCGACCGCGTTGCTGTCGCCGCTGTCGACCGCCATCATGAACTTCACGTCCTTGTTGCCGGCGTACCACGCGGAGATCTTGTTGTACTCCGGCGAGCCCTCGGTCGCTGAGGTCCCGACCTCGACGAAATTGATGCCGGCGCCCGTCAGGATCGGCTTTGCGCCGTCGATCCGCGGCTGGATGTTCCCCGTCCCCGGAGTCGCGATGATCCCGGCGACCTTGTCTCCCTTCGTCACGTGTTTGAGGATCTCCGTCCCGACCGCGGCACCCGCGGTGAGGTTGTTCTGGCCGATGTAACACATCCGGTTGTTCTTGGTGCCCGGCGAGACGTCGGCGTTGTACGCGATCACCGGAATGCCCGCGCTCAGCGCCTGGTCGACGGGTGCGTTGAAGGCGGTGTTGTCGATCAGGCAGCACCCGATCCCGTTCGCCTTCGCGGCGATGCCGGCGTTGAACGCCGACACCATCTGGCCGACGATCGAGTTGTTGGAGCCCGTCCATTGGAACGACGAGCCCGTCAACGAGCAGGCGTCCTGGCATCCATAGATGGTCGCGGTGAAGAACGAGTTCGTCGTCACGTGGTTGACCATCACGAACTTGTGGCTACCACTGCTCCCGAAGGGCCCGCCCCCGCTTGACGTCGTCGCCGCGGCTGAGCTCGTGCTCTTGCTCGAGCCGCATGCCTCGAGCGCCGCCGCGGCGATACCGGCGGCGGCTCCGGTCAGCGCGGTCCGTCGCGTCAACTGACGCCAATTCTTGCCAGGAGTCTCCTCCTCCTTGCGCTCGCCCCACTCGAGCCGTTCGATCGCGTCACCCACAATATCTTCTTGTGACACCTGCACTGCTCCTCTCGTCCGCTCGGACACGACTTGAGTACCTACGGGTGTGAACAAAACCACCGTCGCGAGCGTCGCCAAATCAGTAGTTAGCCACACACTCACGGCGTCACCACAGCCGGTGTGCAGCGGCTCACCTGGGACGTCAGCCGTCGCCGGCGCGGATCGCGACACGTCGCGATCGACGTCGGCCTAGCCCACGCTTATAGCCCTCCTCTCGCGTTGATGCGGCGGCCATGTTAGCGATCACAACGGCGCGATGTCAATGGCGTCACGGAGCGGCGCTCGTGCTGGCGCGGATGATCAACTCCGGCGGCACGAGCGTGCCCGACGACGGCGATTCCCCGGTCTCGATCGTCCGCAGCAGCAGCCGCAGGCTCCGCGTCCCCATTTCGCTGAAGTCCTGCCGGACCGTGGTCAGCGGCGGCAGGAAGTACGACGCCTCCGGGATGTCGTCGAACCCGACCACACTGAGCTCGCCCGGGACCTCCCGGCCGGCCTCGTGCATCGCGCGCAACAGCCCGAGCGCCATCTGGTCGTTGGCCACGAACACCGCCGTGACCGCCGGGTCGTGGCTGAGGCGCCGGCCGAGCTCGTAGCCCGCGCGCGGGCTCCAGTCACCCACGAGCGGCTCGGGCACGTCGGCGCCGGCCCGTCGCAGGGTCGTCCGCCAGCCCTCGAGCCGTTTCCCGGCCTCGATGAAGCTCGGCGGTCCGCTGATGTGCCACACCGTCTGGTGGCCGAGCTCGAGCAGGTGCCCGGTGGCGCCAACCGCGCCGGCGACCTGGTCGACCGCGACCACCGGTACGCCGTCCTCCGGACCCGCCTCGACCGCCACCAGCGGCACGTCGGCGTGGGTGTGCAGGAGCGCGTCGCCGGCTTCCTCGTGCGGGGCGATCACCAGGATCCCATCGACGCCCTGCCGGCGCAGCCGCTCGACGGCTTCGGTCACCGACGAGCGGTTCAGCGCCTTGAGGCTGGCGACGATGATGAAGTAGCCGGCCTCGTGAGCGGCCTGCTCGATCCCGAACAGCGTCGACGCGGGGCCGTACAGCGTGGTGTCGAAGCTGACCACGCCGAGCGTCTGGGACCTGCCGGTGACGAGCGCGCGCGCCACCGAGTTCGGCCGGTACCCGAGCTCCTCCATCGCCGCGAGCACCCGCTTGCGCGTCTCCGGGCGTACGTGTGGACTGCCGTTGATGACCCGCGACACCGTCTGGTGAGAGACGCCGGCGAGCCGCCCGACGTCCGACATCACCGGCGCGCGAGGCCGGCGTCGCGTGATCACCTCGTCCGCCGGGTCCATCGCGGTCATTTCGTCGCCTGGCTCCATCGAAGAGTGATCCGCCGCCCGGCTCATCCCCCGAGACTCCGTTACCGGGCCGTCATGTTAGCGCTAACGGCAATCCCCGATTACGACTAAGATCGCCGCGCACGACTCGACCTCTGGAGGAGCGGTGATAAAGACGAGCTTGGGCATCTGGGCGTTCGGACCGATGATCACACGGTTCGTTCCCGGTGGCTACCAACCGAGCCACAGCTACGACACCGAGCCGGTCGCCGACAAGGTGCACCGGGCGGTGGAGGGGCTCGGCAAGCTGATCGACGGCTACGAGTTCCATTACCCCGACGAGCTCTCGCCGTCGAATCTCGACGAGGTCCGGGCGGCGCTCGGTCCCGAGCACGATGTGTACTGCATCGCCGGGGGGCTGCACCTGCATCCGCAGTTCGCCCGGGGTGGCTTGGTGAACCCCGACGCGGGGCTGCGCGCCGAGGCGCGAGCGATGGTGCACGACGCCGCCGCGTTCGCCGGGTCGCTCGGCGCGCATCTGATCATCTGGCCCGGCGGCGAGGGTTACAACTACCCGTTTCAGACGCCGTACGTCGAGTCGTGGGAGTGGTTGATCGACGGCATGGCCGAGGCGGCGTCGGTGTGCGCCGAGCACGGCGTCAAGCTGTTTCTGGAGCACAAGAACTCCGAGCCGGCGATGAAGATCCTGATGCGCAACATCGGGATGTGCCTGTTCGTGGCGCGGAAGCTGCGCGACCGGGGGCTCGACAACGTCCAGGTGAACATGGACTGGCAGCACCTGATCATGAACGGCGAGCACCTGCCCGAGTACGCGGCGCTGCTCCACTCCGAGGGCCTGCTCGGCCACCTGCACGCCAACTCCGGCTGGGGCACGTTCGACGACGACAACATGGTCGGCGCCACCGCGTTCATGGAGACGCTCGAGCTCGCGCTGGAGCTCCGGCGATGCGGCTACGGATCCGGCGGCGAGCGGCTGGGGTTCGACCTGTACCCGTACACCGAGGATCAGGTCGGGGCGGTGACGCGGTCGGTGCTCCAGTGGCGGTTCATCGACTCGGTGGCGGCCCGGATCGACGATGCCGCGCTGCGCGAGGCGCAGGCCGCCAAGGACGCGGTCCGCGCGTACGAGATCGTCTATGCCGCGTTGGGGGCTTGAAGGGCCCGCCGCCGGCTCGCCAGGATCACGTGCAGCCGCTCGGCCTCCGGTTCCGGTCGCTCATCGAGGCGCTCCGCCGTGATGCGAACGGTGACGTAGCCATGCACGAGCATCACGGCATCGCGCTCCCGGTCGCCCTCGAACGCGGGCTTGCCCCTGTGGAACGGCCAGCTGTCGAGCTCCACGATGACGCGCTCCGCGACGAACAGGGCATCGAGGATGTATCCGTGGAACGGCTGGCCCATCACCGGCGCAGGCAACCCGTGCTTCGCGCAGAAGTCGGGGAAGTCGTCCTCCCAGCCGGAGCGGGGCGCCGTCCCAGACAGGCCGATCAGCTTGGCGATTCGCTTGGTTCCGGGCGCGGTCGGGTGGCGCGCCAGCGTGTCGGCCAACTGATCCTCGGTGAGCCACAGCGAGTTCAGCGCGTTGTTGACCGCGCGCCTGAGGGCGCGGTCCTTGAGGCGGGGAGCCATGTCGAGCAGCGTCCGCGCCGGCGTGGTCACGCGGATCCCGAGCTGAGTGGTCATGTCCTGCCGGCGGAGCGTGGTGCTGCGGTGGACGCGAATGCCCTTCGTGCGCCGATCGCCGACGATTATGACCTCGAGCGGCTTGTCCCAATGGCGCCAGTAGCCCCAGAGGGTCATCGCCGAGCTGTGGCTGAGTGCCGCACCGGGTCCGCAGGCGAGCACGGCGGCGGCCGCCCGCTGGTGCGGCGTGATCGCCGGGTGGCCGACGGAGTACACGCCGCGGAACACGCGGTACAGCCGCCCGATCTTGATCCGCCAGGCGATCCCGCCGTCGTCGACGCCAATTGCGTGCAGCTGGCGGCGGGTGATGTTCCCGTTCTGCTTCGCCGCCAGCACCGCGATCGCCCGATCGATCGCTCCTTGGGAAGAAACGTCGGCATGGACGCCGTTTCTTCCCAAGCCCTCGCGGTCGGGGGGCTGGATCACGGGGGTCACGTACAACAAGAGCCTCCGGGCCGGCGCCATTCACCCCCCCGGACATGACGGTTCTGTTCGGCATCGATGTCGGGACGTCGGCCACGAAGGGGGTCGCGATCGACCCCGACGGCCGCGTCATCGCCACCGAGGAAGCCGCCTACCGGCTCTCGACCCCGGAGCCGGGCTGGTCCGAGCAGGACCCGGAGGACTGGTGGCGCGCCACCGAGTCGGTGATCGAACGACTCGGACGCGACGCGGGAGCAGCGCCGGCCGGCATCGGGCTGTCGGGCCAGATGCACGGGCTGGTGGCGCTGGACGCCGGCGACAAAGTGATCCGTCCCGCGATCCTCTGGAACGACCAGCGGACGCAGGCGGAGTGCGACGAGATCGAGAACACGATCGGCCTGAGCCGGCTCATCGCACTCACCGGCAACCGCGCGCTGACCGGCTTCACCGCGCCGAAGATCCTCTGGCTCCGCAACCACGAGCCGGAGAACTACGCGCGAATGAACAGCATCCTCCTCCCCAAGGACTACATCCGCCTCCGCCTTACCGGCGAGCGCGCCACCGACGTCTCCGACGCGTCCGGGATGCTGCTGCTCGACGTCGCCAACCGGACCTGGAGCGGCGAGGTCCTGCAGGCGCTCGAGATCGACCCGGCCTGGCTGCCGAGCGCGCTCGAGAGCCCAGAACCCTCGGGCCTCACGCGAGACAAGATCCCCGTCGCCGCCGGCGCCGGCGACCAGGCTGCCGGCGCCATCGGAGTCGGCGTCGATCGCAAAGGAGGACCGGTGTCGGTGGCGCTCGGGACCTCCGGGGTCGTGTTCGCCGCGCTCGACGCGTTCGCCGCCGACCCCGAAGCCCGTGTCCACGCGTTCTGTCACGCCGTGCCGAATGCCTGGCACGCGATGGGCGTGATGCTGTCCGCGGCCGGCTCGCTGACCTGGCTGCGCGACGCCACCGACGCGAACGCGCCGTTCGACGTACTGCTGAACGAGGCCGGCGCGTGGCCGGCGGGCACGGAGAACCTGATCTTCCTCCCCTACCTGGCCGGCGAGCGGACCCCGTACGCCGACCCCGACGCGCGCGGCGCGTTCGTCGGGCTCAGCATCCGCCACGATCGCGGCGCGCTGACGCGCGCCGTACTCGAGGGGGTGGCGTTCGCGCTGAAGGACTCGCTCGACCTGACCGAAGAACTCGGTGGCGTCCCGGAGCTAGGCCGCATCTCCGGCGGCGGTGCGCGCAGCCGCCTGTGGGCGCAGATCATCGCCTCGGTGCTCGAGCTGCCGCTCGAACCGGTGGCGGTCGACGAGGGCGCGGCGTTCGGCGCCGCGATCCTCGGCGGGGTGGCGGCGGGCGTGTGGCCCGACGTCCACGCCGCCGTGCAAGCCACGGTGAAGCCGCGCGCGCCGATCGAACCCGTCCCCGCGTGGCTCAACCCATACCGCGAACAGCGTCAGCGCTTCCAAGCGCTGTATCCGGCGCTGACGGCGCTCAGGTGAGCGGCCCGATCGCCTCCTCGACCGCGGCGAGCACGGCCCCCGAGCGGATCAGCTCCTCGACGGCCGCCAGCTCTGGCGCCATCCACCGATCCGGCCCGGGGCCCGGAACGCGTGACCGAACGACCGACAACGCGGCGGCGGTACCCACAGCCGGCGTGAGCGGCGCCCGCAGGTCGAGCGCGCGCGCCGCGCACGCGAGCTCGACGGCGACGATCCGACGAAGGTTCGCCACCGCCAGGCGAAGCTTGCGCGCCGCCCCCCACCCCATCGACACGTGATCCTCCTGCATCGCGCTCGTCGGCAGCGAGTCGACGCTCGCCGGCGCCGCCAGCCGGCGGTTCTCGGCCACCATCGCGGCCTGCGTGTACCCGGCGATCATCAGCCCCGAGTCGACCCCGGGGTTCGCGGCGAGAAACGGCGGCAGCCCGTGCGACCGCGTGGCGTCCAGCAGCCGGTCGGTGCGCCGTTCGGCGATCGCGCCCACCTCGGCCGCCGCGATCGCCAAGAAGTCGCAGGCCATCCCGACCGGCGCTCCGTGGAAGTTGCCGCACGACTCGACGCGGCCGTCGGGCAGCACCATTGGGTTGTCGATCGCGGAACGAAGCTCGACGGAGGCGACGCCCGAAGCGAACGCCAAAGCGTCTCGGGCCGCGCCGACCACCTGTGGCGCGCACCGCAGGGAGTACGCGTCCTGCACCCGCGGGTCGCCGAACCGATGGCTGGCGACGATCGCAGAATCCGCCAGCAGCCGCCGGAGATTGGAAGCGCTCGCGACCTGCCCCGGCTGCGGGCGCAACGCGATCAGGTCCTCGGCGAACACCCGGTCGGTGCCCAACAGCGCCTCGACCGACATCGCCGCCGCCACCTCGGCGACCCGCAGCAGCGCGCCCAAGTCAAAACAAGCGAGCACGAGCATCCCGAGCATCCCGTCGGTGCCGTTGATCAGCGCGAGCCCCTCCTTGGCGGTCAGCTCGATCGGCTCGATTCCCGCGCCGGCAAGCGCATCAGCCGCCGCCACGCCGGCACCGTCCGCACCGACAACCGTCCCCTCCCCGATCAGCGCCAACGCGCAGTGGGCGAGCGGGGCGAGATCGCCGCTCGCCCCCAACGACCCGTGCTCGGGCACGTAGGGCGTGAGCCCCGCACGTAGCAGCGAGAGGATCGTCGAGGCCACGACCGGCCGCGCCCCCGAGCACCCCATCGCCAGCGTGCGGGCGCGCAGGACCATCATCGCGCGCACCACCTCGCGCTCGACCGGGGGACCCATCCCGGCCGCGTGCGAGCGGACCAGCGCCCGCTGCAGCTCCGCGCGCGCTTCCGCGGGGATGCGCACCAGCGCGAGCGACCCGAACCCGGTGGAGATCCCGTACGCCGGCTCGTCCGAGGCCGCGCGAGAAGCCACGACCGCGGCGCTCGCCTCCATCGCCGCCAGCGCCTCGGAGCTCAGCTCCACCAAGGCGTCCTCGCGCGCCACCGCGACGACGTCGGACGCCCGCAGGCCGCCCGCCCCGAGCGACACCCGCACCCCGGTCATGCGTCCGACACCCGCGCTCCGTCCCCCGGACGCACCTCGATCGCGCCCTCCACCGAACGCGCATCCGCCGGCAGCAACCCGAGCACGTGGCCGCCGAAGCCGCCGCCCACGATCCTCGCGCCCAACGCGCCCGCGCGCTTCAAACGAAACACCGCCTGCTCGACCGCCGGCGTCGACACCTCGTAGCAGTCGCGCAGGCTCGCGTGCGAGGCGTCGATCAGCCGCCCGAGCTCGTCGAAGTCGCGGCGCTCGAGCGCCGCCACCGCGTCCTCGACCCGCGCGTTCTCGGTGATCACGTGCCGCGCGCGCTTCCACAACGGCGCCGGCAACCCGTCGACGTCAGACAGCGAGACCTCCCGCAAACTGGAAACGCCGAGCTCCGAGCACGCCCGCGCGCACTCCGCCCGCCGCTCGTTGTACCCGGAGCGCGCGATCGCGTGGTGCTCGCCGGAGTCGAGGGTCACGAGCCTGTAGCCGTCGAGGTCGAGCGCGACCGGGCGCACGTCGAGCGAGCGGAAGTCGATCCGCAGCGCCCGGTCGTGCTGGCCGAACAGCGAGGAGATCTGGTCGAGCAGACCGGTCTGCGCGCCGACCCATTCGTTCTCGATCCGCGAGCAGAGACGGGCCAGGTCGAGCTTGTCCGGCCGGGCCGCACCGTCACTCACCGCGAGCAGCGCGAGCACGAGCGCGACCTCGAGCGCGGCCGACGACGACAGTCCGGCCCCGCGGGGCACGGTGCCGGTGATCTCGAGCTCGGCGCCGGCCAACCGCACCCCGGCACCCAACAGCTCGCCGGCGGCGCCGCGAACGAACGCGCTCCAGCCATCGACTCGCTCCACGCGATCCAATCCGAAGCTGACCCGTTTCCCCAGGTCGACAGCGACCGCGTCGATCCGCGGCTCGGACAGCGCCCGCGCGTGGACCGTCACCCCCTCGGCGATCGCGAACGGCAACGCGAGGCCCTGGTTGTAATCGGTGTGCTCCCCGATCAGGTTGGCGCGACCGGGGGCGAAGGCGACGGCGTTGCTGGTCAAAGTTCGATTAGTGTCCTCGGTATGCGGGTCAAGTGGGGAATCGTGTCAACCGCGCACATCAACCGCCTGTTCCTGGCCGGCGCGCGCCAATCCGACGACGTCGAGATTCTCGCGGTGGCGAGCCGCGACCAGCCGCGCGCCGACCGTTACGGCCAAGAAAACGGCATCGAGCGCGCGTACGGAGGCTACGACGCGCTGCTCGCCGACCCCGACATCGAGGCGGTCTACATCTCGCTCCCGAACTCGATGCACATCGACATGACGGTGCAGGCGCTCCACGCCGGCAAGCACGTCCTGTGCGAGAAGCCGCTCAGCCGCCGGGTCACGGACGTGAACCGCGCGTTCGACGTCGCCGAGCGCAACGACAGGCTGCTGATGGAGGCGTTCATGTACCGCCACCACCCGCAGACCCGCCGACTCTCCGAACTCGTCGCGCAACAAGCGGTCGGCCGAGCCAGGATCATCCGCGCCGCGTTCGGGTTCGTCGCCCGCGACCCCGCGAACGTCCGCCTCAGCGCGGCGCTCGACGGCGGCGCGCTGATGGACGTCGGCTGCTACTGCGTGAGCGGCGCGCGTCTCATCGCCGGCGAGCCGATCAGGGTGATGGGCGAGCAGGCCCTCGGCGGAGAAGGCGGCGGCGTCGACGTCGCGTTCGCGGGAGTCATGCGGTTCGCCGACGACATCTCGGCGCACTTCGACGCCGGCCTCGCGCTCGCCAGCCGCGACCTGCTCGAGGTCGTCGGCGACCAGGGGACGCTGCGCCTCACGGATCCCTGGCACTGCAGAAACCCCGGGATCGAGCTCATCCGCGACGGCGAAACCGAGCGAATCGAGATCGAGCCGGCGAACTCGTACCGGCTCGAGGCCGAGAACATGTCGGCGGCGATCCGCGGCGAGACGCCGCTGCTGCTCGGTCGCGCCGACGCGATCGGTCAGGCGAAAACGATCGAAGCGCTGTACAACGCGGCGGACTCCGGCGAAGCGATCACGCTCCCCGAAGCGATCACGCTCCCCTAACCCGAGCGCGCGTACGCCGCGAAGAAGTCGCGGTCATCCGGGTCAGGATGCCACCCCCGCGTCCATCTGCGGGTAGTTCGGGTCGGGGCGGAACGTCGTCACCCTGCGGATTGCCGTGCTCGGAGCGATGCCGCGTCCGGTGCGTCCTGCGCCCGGTCGATGAGAGTCCTCTTGAGACGCCTTCTCTCTCTATCCTCCTGGCATGGCCCGGTCGTCCGCAGCCCTAGGCGAGATCATCCGCCACCAGCGCGAGCTCACCGAGATGTCGATGCGCCAGTTCGCCGAGCTCGCCGGCATCTCCAACCCGTACCTGTCGCAGATCGAGCGCGGGTTGCGGGCCCCGTCCGAGCACGTCGTCGACGGCATCGCCAGAGCGCTGCAGCTGTCGGCCGACACGCTCTATCAGCAGGCCGGGATGACGCCTCCGGGCGAGGAAGAGCAGAGCAACGCGGTGCTCGACGCGATCGGCGCCGACCGCCGGCTGACCGCGCGCCAGCGTAAGGCGCTCGCCGAGATCTACGAGTCGTTCGTCGCCTCCTCTCCGGCGAGCAAGCGAGTGTCGAGTTGAGCACGGGCGGCCAACAGGGCAAAGCAGCACTCGTCACCGGCGCGGCCAGCGGAATCGGCCGCGCGGTGGCGGCCCGGCTCGAAGACGATGGGATGAACGTCCTGAGCGTCGACCTCAACCCCGACCCCGACGGTCCGGGGACGCCTTACCAAGCCGACCTGACCAGCGCTGAGGCGAACGAGGCCAGCGTGAACGCGGCGCTGGAGAAGTTCGGCCGGCTGGACGTGATCGTCGCGAACGCCGGCATCCAGCACGTCGCGCCGATTCCCGAGTTCCCGGTCGAGCGCTGGAACACGATCGTGTCGCTCCTGCTGACGAGCCCGTTCCTGCTCGCGAAATACGGGTGGCCGGCGCTCAAGGAGTCCGGCGCCGGCCGCTTCATCGCGATCGCGTCCGTGCACGGCCTGGTCGCCTCCCCGTTCAAGGCCGCCTACATCTCGGCCAAGCACGGCGTCGTCGGCCTGGTCAAGACGCTCGCGCTCGAGGGCGCGGCCGACGGGATCACCGCCGCGGCGGTCTGCCCCGGCTACGTCCGCACGCCGCTGGTGGAGAAGCAGATCGCCGATCAGGCCAAGGCCCACAACCTCCCCGAGGAGGACGTGATCGAGCAGGTGATCCTGGCGCCGCACGCGGTCAAGCAGCTGATCGAGCCGTCCGAGGTCGCCGACGTGGTCGCGTTCCTGCTCACCCCGGCGGGCCGGGCGTTCACCGGCGTCCCGGTGACGCTCGATCAGGGATGGACCGCGCGCTAAGGCGCCGCCGACCATCGCGCTAGACCCTCGCGCGGGCCTGTTTGCGCACCGGCCGCAGCAGCGCCTCGAGCTTGACCAGCTGATCGAGCATCGCCACGACGGCCTTCTCCATCACCTCATTGGCATGGACCTCGCCGTCCTCGATGAACTGCTGGTAGAAGGGGATGTTGACCTGCTCGATCACCGGCGTCAGCTTGACCGCGGTCACGACCTGCTGGAGCTGCTCGACCGACCGCGTCCCCGCCGCCACCCCGCCGTAGGAGACGAACCCGACCGGCTTGTAGCGCCACTCGTGGTGCAGGTAGTCGATCGCGTTCTTGAGCGACGCGGGATAGCCGTGGTTGTACTCGGGCGTGACGAACACGAACGCGTCCGCGGCGTCGACCCGCTTGCTCCACTCGCGGGTGTGCGGGCTCACGTACTGCCGCAGCCGCGGATGGTTCGGCTCGTCGAGCAGCGGCAAGCTGAACTCGACGAGGTCGACGACCTCGATCTCGAACCGCCCGTCGTCGGTGGCGCGCTTGATGAACCACTGCGCGACGGGCCAGCCGCCGCGGCCGGGCCGCGTCGAGGCGATCACGATCATCAACTGCGGCATGGAGTCTGGGCGGGCAGACTACCCGCTGATCAGCGAAAGCCCACCAGTGCGATCGAGCCGGTCGCCGTGGCGCCGCCGTCCGAGAGCTTGACCGATGCGCCGAGCTGATTGCCATGGGCGTGCGCGAGCAGCGACCTGCCGGCCGAGTTCAGCGAGAAGATCAGGTAGCCGACGTCCCGTCCGCCGAGCAGCTCCGACCCGGTCGACCCGATCACCGTCCCGCCGACCGACAGGGTCGTGCTGGTATGGCACGGCGTCGCGGCCAGGCACTCGGCGAGGACCCCACCGACGCCGTTCGAGGACACGAAGTCGGTCAGGCCCAGGATTCGCAGGCTGCCCGACTGGCTGGCGCTGCGCGCCGGGGCGGCGCCACGGGTGGAAAACCGAACCAGCGTGATCAGGCGGTTCAGCGACAGCTTCCCGGACTTTCCGCTCAGTCGCACCAGCAGCCGGTTGCCGCGGGCGTGCGCGAGCATCGACCGGCCCGCGCGGGTCAGCGAGAAGTAGATGAGCCCACCGCCGTTTGCTGGGATCTTCTCGGTGCCGGTGCGGGCGATCACCGTGCGCCCGGCGGTGATCGTGACCGCGATGTGGCAGGCGAAGCCGTTGTCGCAGACGCCCGGCAGGCCGCCCGTGCCGCTCCCGGACACGAACGCGGTGCGGCCGGCGACGCCGATGTGGGGGCCGACCGAGGCCGTCGCCGACGTCGACAGCACGTTGCCCTTCGAGTCGAGCGCCTGCACCTCGAACACTCCCATCCCCGTGGGCGCCGACGCCCCCGTCTCGAACCCCTGCTTGAGAGCGGTCAGGAGCGGCGTGAGCTTGCTCGGGCTCGATCCCGCCAGCACCCGCCACGACGACACGGTGGTGGCCCCGTTCCAGCTCGACCACACCTGCGTGGTCCCGTCGTTGTTGGGAGCCGCCGCGACCGCCGGCGGTGTCGCCGGCTGCCCGCTCCACGCGAACTTGTAGGCCCGGTAGCTCGACGTGTTCGACGTGAAGCGCGCGTCGAACACCTCCTGCCCGGCCGAGTTGAACTCGGTGAAGTACGGCTGTTGTCCCCACCCGACGAACAGATCGCCCCCGGGCAGCAGCTGGGCGCCACCCTCGAAGTTCGCGCTCAGGCCCGGCGAGTGCTCGAACTGCCTGACCAGCGTGACCGTCTTGCTCGTCTCGTTGAGTGACTCCTCGAGCGCCCGCGATTGCGAGTGCACCCGCGGCGGGCCGGCGCCGTCGTCGAACATAGTCAGCACCCCGTTCGGCTGGAGAACGACGTCGTGCTGGAACGCGGTCTGCGTGCCCGCCCCCATCTTGAAGCTGTTCTGGCTGGAGCCGAGCACCCACATCACAGCGCCGGACTGGTGGTCGATCTTGTAGACCGCCCACGTGTTGCGGACCGACACGAGCAGGTTGCCGTCGGTGTCGAGCGCGATCGAGTTCAGGTGGTAGGGGTCGAACACCGCGCCCGGCGCGCCGTTCTTGAAGAACGACGCGCCGATCGGGATGTGGTCGAGCGCGTGCCACTCGAACAGCACCAGCCCGGTCTTGATGTCGATCTCCTGGACCACCGCGTCCATCAGCGGGCGCTTCATGCTGCCGTAGTGGATCGGCGAGACCCCGACG
>Ga0335079_10005763_pt1 | contig 14176 bp, 13 predicted proteins | sample Lox_Sample_33_FD_206719 | JGI IMG/M metagenome (GOLD analysis project Ga0335079, IMG submission 206719) | Soil microbial communities from Loxahatchee National Wildlife Refuge, Florida, United States - Lox_Sample_3.3 | ecosystem: Environmental > Terrestrial > Soil > Wetlands | place: USA...
GTGTCGGAGTTCGCGAAGTCGGGCATGTTGGTGTGGCCGAGGATGATCGCTCCGGCCGCCCGCAGCCGCGCGACGACTGTGGCGTCGCGCGGCGCGACGAGCTCGTGTCCTGGAATCGTATAGCCGTCCCAGCCGTCCGTCGTCACCTGTCCCGCGATGCTGGTGTTCGCCTTGATCACGATCGGCACGCCCCAGAGCGCGCCGCGCGCCAGCGAGTGGGCGGCCGCGTCAGCGTCCTCGCGCGCGGCATCGGCCAGCGCTTCCTTGCGCATCACGGTCTCGACCGCCCGGTAAACGCCGTTGTAGCGGTCGATCCGTGCGAGGTACCACTGAACGACCTGCGTGACCGTGTACCGGTGCTCGGCGTAGTACCGGTGCAATTGCGGAATCGTCACCTCCACGAGGTCGTGGTCCATTTGCGCCGGCGTCGGCGCACTCGCCGCGCCGAGCGCGGCAGGCCCGAGGCCGGCAAGGCCGATGGCGATCAACGGGACGATGGAGCGGTTCATGACTGCTGCCTTTCGTAGGCCGGTATTGGTGTTCTTGTTCAAGGACCCGGGCGGCCGCCGACGCTCGTTATGCGCGAAGCGTCGCGAAGAGGTCGGTCGAGTTGCCGGACGCTTCGAGGGCGAGCAACGCGCGCTTCGTCGCAAGGCCGCCTCCGAATCCCGTCAGCGATCCGTCGGCGCCGATCACGCGGTGGCACGGGACGATGATTGGAATCGGATTCGAGCCGTTCGCGAGGCCGACCGCGCGGGCCGCGCCCGGACGGCCGATCCGCGCGGCGATCTCGCCGTAGGTCGTCGTTGTCCCATACGGGATGGTCTGCAGGAGACGCCACACCGTCTGCTGAAACTCGGAGCCGTCGAACGCGAGCTTCAGCGAAAACTCGCGCCGCTCCCCGGCGAAGTACTGCTCGAGCTGTGCGCGCACGTCCGAGAAGCGTGACGCATCCTTGCGCCAGGACGGCTCGGGCCTCATCGACCGGCCCGGTCGCTGAAAGCTGACGCAGCGCAATGTCTCGCGATCTCCGGCGAGCAGCAGCGGCCCGATCGGTGAGTCGATTTCCTGCCAGTACATCGTGGTCATGATGGCGCGACCCGGCTAGCGCCCCGCCGGCTCCCAGAGCGACGCGGCCTTCAGAAACGCGATGGTCTCGGGAAACACGGTGGCATTGCCGGGCGGCACATAGCTCAGCTTGACGATGACGGTGTCGGTCGCCGGGTCGACGAAGATCGCCTGGCCCTGGAGGCCGCGGGCCATGAAGGCCTGCGAGCCGACCAGCGGCCACCACTGGTCGTGGTAGCCCATCTCGGGTTCCATCGGATCCGCAGTCTGGCGGACGGCGGGCTGCGTCGACTCGCGCACCCAGCGTTCGGGCACGACCTGACGCTCGCCGGCCCGGCCTCCCTTCAGCATCAGCAGCCCGATCCGGGCGTAGTCGCGGGCGGTCGCGTTGTATCCGCCGCCCGCGAACTCGCGGCCGGTTTGCTCCGGTCCATCAAGCATCCAGAATCCGTACGATTCCATGCCGGCGGGCTTCCAGAGGCGCTCGGTCATGAACTCGGCGAGCGGTCGCTTCGTCGCGCGCTCGAGCACCCAGCCGAGAACGCAGGTCTCGAAGGTCGAGTAGTTGTAGTGCGTGCCCGGGGGGTAGGCGCGCGTCATGATGCGCGCGTAATCCGCGAAATGCGTCCTGCGCTGCACGAACGACTCCTCGAATGCGGCAGCGAGCAGGTTAGGCGGGTCCGCGGCGTAGACCTCCAGGTAGTTGGCGCCGGAGCGCATGTCGAGCGCCTGCTGGATGGTCACACCGTCGTACGCCGAGTGCGCGAGTTCAGGCACGTACGCCGTGATCGGGTCGTCGAGCGAGCGAATCGAACCGTCGGCGAGCGCGATCCCGATCAGGATCGACGTGATCGACTTCGCCATCGAGAACGAGATGAAATGGCTCTGGGCATCCGTCAGGTTGCGGTACGTCTCGAACACGATGCGACCGTGCTTCAGGATCACGAGCGCGTTCGTGTAGCTTCGATCGAAGATCTCGGTTGCGGCGCGGGTCTGGCCGCCGTAGCTGTACGTGAAGTCCAACTTTGCTTCCGCGCGCGGGAGGGCGGACGGGGTGCCGGAGCTCTCGACGCGGCGCGTAGGAAACAGCCGGTCGACGCTGTGAAACGTCAGCACGTTCACGTTGCCATCGAGCAGGTGCCGTCGCGCGTTCTGTAGCGACGGCGAGTCGTCGGCATGGGCCGCGCCGACCGACAGCAGGATCGTGGCGGCAAGAAGGGTCTGGCGGCCAAAGCTCATGCGGCGAATCCTTGATTCGATGGGTGGGTGACGAGCGCTTGCCAGTATGCCCGACGCGCCACAATTCGTGCCCCTCAGGGCTGGGCCGGTCTGGTCGGGGTCGGCAGGCGACGGGGCCGTCGGCATAACCGGCCGAACGGTCCTGTCACGTCAGCGTAATCGTGGCCGACGCGTTACTGTTAGCAGGCAAGGCGGTGGTCCCCGGGGCCGCCGAGGGGTTTCGTATGGCAATTCGCGAGCATCGGCTGTGGCTGACGGCATTGACGGGCCTCATTGCGCTCGGCGGCTGCACCGGCCTTCGGGTTACCTCGGACTTCAATCCGGCACTCAGCGTTTCGGTCTGTTCCACCTACGCATGGGCGGGTCAGTTTCGCTCGGCCAACGGGAAGGGGCCGACGATCGCCAATCCGCTGATGGAAGCCCGATTGCGCAGTGCGTTGGCCGCCAACCTCGAGGCCAAGGGCATGCAGCCGGCGCCGGCCGGGTCCAAGGCGAGCTGCCTCGTCGGGTACGGTATCGGCCGCCGGACGATCGTCGAGGGCGCCTATCCAGAGTGGGGCTGGGGCTGGGGTTGGGGCTGGCCGGGACCTTACTGGGACGGGCCGTTCGTCTACCAGCGCGGTCTCGTCGCCGTAAACCTGTACCAGGCGAGCGATCGCCAGCCGCTCTGGCATGCCGTCGTCGAACAGGATCTCGATGAACTGACCGGTCGGGACGCCGAGGTCAAGATGAACGAGGCCGTCGCGGCCCTGTTCTCCCGATATCCGCAGTAGCCGTCCGCTTCGCGATGCGACGCATCGCGGTCGCACCCGTTCAGTGGCGGTAGCTCTTGAGCGCCGCGAGCAGCACCTCGCACTGGGCGTCCGTCACGTCGAGGTGGAACACGAAGCGGACCAGCTGCTTGCCGATGCTGCCGGCCATCACGCCGCGCGCGCGCAGGTGCGCGAGGAAGGCATCGGTCGGCGTCGAGTCATCGAGGCGGAAGATCACGATGTTGGTCTCGACGGGCAGCGTTGCTGCGACGAACGGCAGCCCCTGCAGTTCCCCGGCAAGCGCGCGCGCACGCCGATGATCGTCCTTCAGCCGCGCGACGTGATGCTCGAGCGCGTACAGGCCGGCGGCCGCGAGGTAACCTGCCTGACGCATGGCGCCGCCGAGCACCTTGCGGATCCGATGCGCGCGCCGGATGTCCGCGTGAGAACCGAGCAGTAGCGACCCGGCCGGGGCACCGAGCCCCTTGGACAGGCAGATCGAGATCGTGTCGAACAGTTCGCCGTACTGGCGCGGCTGCTCCGACCGCTCGACGAGCGCGTTGAACAGCCGCGCGCCGTCGAGGTGCAGTGCCAGCTTCTCCTCGTCGCAGACCTTGCGGATCCGGCGGATCTCGGCCAGGTCCCAGCAGCATCCGCCGCCCTTGTTGACGGTATTCTCGAGCGCCACCAGGCTCGTGTGCGGCAGGTGCGAATCGGAGCGCAGGTTGACCGCGTCGCGCACGTCCGCCGCCGTGAATCGCCCGTTCGTGCCCTCGAGCAGCCGGACCGACGCATGGGAGTTGACGGCGATGCCGCCGCCTTCATAGAGGTAGATGTGCGCGAGACGGTCGCAGACCACCTCGTCGCCTGGCTGCGTGTGAACCTTGATCGCGATCTGGTTCGTCATCGTTCCCGACGGGCAGAAGAGGGCGGATTCCTTGCCGAACAGCGTCGCCGCCCGCCGCTGCAGCTCGTTCACCGTCTCGTCCTCGCCATACACGTCGTCGCCGACGTGCGCGCTCATCATCGCCTGCAGCATGGGAGGCGTCGGGCGCGTGACAGTGTCGCTTCGCACGTCGACGGTCGGTGAATTCGTCATGGCACGTCGCGCGGCCTGAGCCGCGTCCTCTGGGATGAAGGCCGGGCAGGAGTGAATCGCATCCGACGAGCATGATCCTGCCGTCGCGACGCGGTGCGCCCGGACGACCATATTGTGCACGATCGGCGAAACGGCGTCCGAGCCGGCCGAGCCGGTAAGATTCCGGCCGACGGGTCCGCGGCGAGTGGGCTGCCGCGACCGGAACGGGAACGACACGATGCGCATTGCAAATGGATTCGCCGCGGCGATCGGGAATACGCCGCTGATCCGCCTGGCCTCGCTCAGCGAGGAGACCGGCTGCGAGATCCTCGGCAAGGCGGAATTCATGAACCCCGGCGGCTCCGTCAAGGATCGCGCGGCGCTCGGCATCGTCGATGCGGCGGAACGGTCCGGTGCGCTGCGGCCGGGCGGCACGGTGGTCGAGGGTACCGCCGGCAACACGGGCATCGCGATCGCGCATCTGTGCCACGCCCGCGGCTACCGCGCGCTCATCGTGATGCCGGACAACCAGTCGCCGGAGAAGTACCTGGCGCTCGAGGCGCTCGCCGTAGAACTGCGCAAGGTCAAGGCGGTGCCGTACGCCGATCCGAACCACTACCAGCGCGTCGCAGCGCGGGTTGCGACCGAAGTCCCGGGCGCGATCTGGGCGAACCAGTTCGACAACACCGCCAATCGTGACAGCCACTATGCGACGACCGGGCCCGAGATCCTGCGGGACACTGGTGGCCGGATCGACGCCTTCGTCGCGGCAACCGGGACGGGCGGAACGCTCGGCGGCGCCGGGCGATACCTCAAGGAGCAACGCCCGGAAGTGCGCGTGGTGCTCGCCGATCCGCAGGGCAGCGCGCTCTACAACTGGGTCGTCAGCGGTGAGCTGAGGGCGAACGGACCCGGCTCGATCACCGAGGGAATCGGGATCGGCCGCGTGACGGCGAACCTCTCTGGCACACCGATCGACCAGGCAGTGAGCGTCACCGATGGCGAGGCGGTCGAGACGGTGTACCGGCTGCTGCACGGCGAAGGGCTGCTGCTCGGCAGTGCGAGCGGCGTGAACGTGGCGGCGACGCTGCGAGTCGCGCGGCAGCTCGGTCCCGGGCACACTCTCGTGACGATCCTGTGCGACGGCGGCCAGAAGTACCAGTCGCGGCTCTATTCCCGGGGCTGGTTGACCGAGAAGGGCCTGCTCGGGGCCGCCGAGGCCGGCCGTGCCGCCGGACTCGCGAATCGCTAGCATCGGCGCAGGCGATTAAATCGCTCGTACGACCGACTCGCGCCAGCTGCCGGGTAGCAGCCCGGTGGAGCGGGCGCAGCGACGCTCCTCCTGTTCGCTGGGCAGGTAGCCGGCATCGGCGGCATTCTCGACAACAGCCTGCACCAGCGCTTTGGCGAGGGCGGCTGGAGAGTCGCGTTTCTCGTCGGGCTGATTGCGCCGGCGCTGCTGGCCGGTGCGGGTCCGATCGCATGGCAGGCGCCGGGCGGGCAGCTGGCGCTCGCGGGGGTGCCGGTGGCTGTGGGTACGCGCGTCGGCCCCGGCTGCACGAGCGGGCACGGCGTCTGCGGCATCGCGAACCTCTCCGTCCGCTCGCTCACGGCGACGCGGATTTAGTTGATCGTCGCGGCCACCACGGTCGCGCTGCTGCGCGTCCAGGGCGTGCGGTGACGACGCTCGTCGCGCTTATCGCGGGACTCCTGTACGGGAGTGGCCTGCAGCTTTCGGGCATGACGAACCCGCAAATGTCATCGCTCTCCTCGACGTCAACGGGGCGTTGCGGCCTGCACTCGCATTCACGATGGCGGCGGCGATTGCAATCGCGCTGCCGGCGTGCGCCGTCGTCCGCTCGCGCGGGACCTCGTTGGCGGCGCAGCCGTGGCCCTTGCGAGCCGCACGCGCGTCAGTGGAGCGCTCCTCGTCGGAAGCGCGCTGCTCGGCGTCGGGTGGGGACTGAGTGGCATCTGCCCGGGGCCGGGCCTCATCGTGCTCGCGAGTGGCGACTGGCGCGCCTTCGCGTTCGTCGGCGGTCGGGCTCTCGGCATGATCGCGAACGGCGCCATCGGCGTACGCACGATCTCGCGCGCCTCTAGCGCAAATCGCTGATCCGGCCGGCGGGTGGGCCCGTCGCACGCCATTTCGCATTGACGCTTGACACGCAACCAAAAGGTTGCATAATAAATCCATGGATGAGGACAAGGTCTTCCATGCGCTGGCCGATGCAAGCCGCCGACTGCTCCTCGACCGATTGCATCGCCGCAACGGACAGACGCTGACCGATCTCTGCGAGGGCATCGACATGACGCGTCAGGCAGTCACCAAGCACCTTGTAATCCTCGAGAGCGCGAACCTCGTCGCGACGCGACGGCAGGGCCGCGAAAAGCTGCACTTCATCAACCCCGTCCCGATCAACGAGATCGCCGAGCGATGGATCAGCAAGTTCGAGCGCCCTCGGCTCGGGGCTCTCGCCGACCTCAAGAAGCATCTGGAAGGAGAATCCAATGACAAGTAAGCCTGCCTCGTCGTACGTCTACGTCACCTACATCCGCACGACTCCGGAGCGGCTCTGGGCCGCGCTGACGAGCAAGGACGAGATCAAGCAGTATTGGTTCGGAATGCAGGTCGACTGCGCGTGGAAGGTGGGCTCGCCGTGGCGGCTCGTCTTCGAGGATGGCCGCGTCGCGGATACAGGCGAGGTCCTCGAGGTCGATCCGCCGCGCCGGCTCGTGCTGCGGTGGCAGCACGAGCACTGGCCGGAGATCAAGGCAGAAGGCGCGGCGCGCTGCACCATGGAAATCGAGCCAGTGCAGGGCGCAGTCAAGCTGACGATCATTCACGAGATCGACCGCAAGGATTCGAAGTTCATCGAGAAGGTGTCGGGCGGCTGGCCGCGCATCCTCTCGAACCTGAAGTCGTTGCTCGAGACCGGCGCTATCGTCGTGACCTGAGGAGCGGCGTTGACCCAAGCACCGACGCCGTGCGGCCGGATCGCCGGGCCGCGCGAAGCGCGCTTCGCGCGGGCTCGGCGCGCCTCAGGCTTGCGGGTGATTCTCCGCGGCCGGCGGGACGAGCCGCGTCACCGCGGGCACGAGTTCTCGCAGCAGCGATTGCTTGTAGACCAGCGCATCGACGCCGGCGCGCAGCGCCTGCGCATTGAGCTCGTCCGAGAGGTATGCCGACACCAGCACCACCGGCAGGTCGGGTCGCGCGGCCTTGACCGCCCGCGCGATGTCGAGGCCGGTGACCTGAGGCATCTTGTAGTCGGTGACGACCGCCGCGTACCGCCCGATGTCATCATGAAGCGCACCGAGCGCCGCGTGCGGATTGACGAAGCCCTGGATCTCGAAGCCGTGCTCGGCGAGCAGCCGCTCGGCAAGCGGCAGCAACCACTTGTGATCGTCGATGTACATCACCCGGGGCTTTGGCCGTCGCGACTCCTCGCGCGGCCGCGGCGGTGCGCCCCCAGTGGCGGTGACCGATCCTGCGCCCGCTTGGTCGGAGGATGCCGCGGGCAAATAGACCGACACCGTCGGCCCGCGTCCAGGCTGCAGCTGTGAGGTCAGCGCTCCGCCATGTGCCGCGACGACGCGATGCACGAGATCCATCCCGGCATCGCTCGGCACGCCTGGTGCGTCCGGCACCGGCGCGGTGGGCGTCGTGCTCACGGACAGGCGCGTGAACAGGCCCGGCGGGGTGAGGGCACTCGAGCCGGGATTCAGATCCGGGACATGAACCGGATCGATGTGGACCTCGACGGCGCCGCCGGCACTGCCCAGGCGCCGGCTGCCGCTGAGCGCCAGGCTGACGATGACCTGGCGTATCTCCGTGGCATCAATCGCGACCGCCGGGATGTCTCGGGCTTCGTGCAGCTGCACGGTCTGGCCGGCGGGCAGTGTCGCCCGAACGAGGTCGAGCGCATCGCGCGCGACCTGCGCCAATGACGTCGCCTGCTCAGCCGTGGGCGGCCGCGCTCCGAACGCGAGTATCTGGGCCACGACCTGATTCGCGTGGCGGCAGGCGCGGCTGCTCGCTGCCAGGCTCTTCAGCACTTTCGGGCTGCGCCGCGCGTCCTTGCGCGCGACGTCGATGTGGGCCTGCACGACGGCGATGAGATTCGCGAATTCGCGCGCAATGCCTGTGGCGAACGTCCCGATCGTCTCCATCCGCTGGCTCTGGCTCAGCTGGGCCTCCAGCGACGCCTTCTCCTGCTCGATGGCCTTGCGCTCGCTGATGTCGCGCGAGGCACCGAGGATGTGCGTGCACCGTCCGGATGCGTCGAACACGGGTGTCAGGGTCGTCTCGACGACGAACTGCCGACCGACGACCAGCGATTCCTCGTAGCGCACGGGCCGGCGCTGGCGCACCGCTTCCTGGTGGCGTGCGAGCACATGGGCCAGATCCTCGGGACCCAGGAGTTCCTGGGGCGTCTTTCCCAGCATCTGCTCGGCATGCAGTCCCGTCAGGGCGGTGTACGCGGGGTTGATCGAGGTGATCACGAAGCGCTCGTCAGGCTCGACGCGCATGACCCACATCGCGTCGTGCGTCGCCTCGTAGATCAGCTGCGCCGGCACGATGGGCGGCGGCACGGCGCGCTCCGTCCCGCGACCCGCGCCGGTCCGCGACTTCTCGCTCATGAGTGCCTCCCCCCGCGGCAGGCTGCCAGCGTATCGCGTCCGGTCTCGGTTGCGGGAGTCACGATGACTGCGAGCGACCGGATCGGTCCTGCGCCTCGCCCGGTCAGGCGGCCAGGCGGCCCAAGGCGGCGTCGAACGCTCGAACGACCTCGTCGACGTCGGTCGGGGTCATCGGCGTCGACAGCGCCAGCAGACCGTTGCCTGCAATCAGAACCCCCTCATTCAGTAGTTCGACGGTCAGTGCGTCGAGTCGCGCGCTGGCCGCCGCGTCCGGCCGCGCGGATCGGTAGTCGCGAATCGGCCTGTCCCCGAAGTGCACCTTCAACAGCGAGCCCATCCCTGTCGTGCGGCCCGGGATGCGCCGCCGGCGAAACGCGTCGTCGACGCCACGGCGCAGCTGATCGCCGAGCGCGTCCAGCCGCTCGAATGCCTGCTCATCGAGCAGCTCCATCGCCGCGAGACCGCAGCGCATCGTCATCGGATTGGCGGAGAACGTGCCGCCGTGCGGCACCGCGGGCCGGCCCGAGGAGGGATCGAAAACGGCCATCACGTCGGCACGCCCGCCGAGGGCGCCCACCGGGAAGCCCCCGCCGATGATCTTCGCGAACGTCGTGAGGTCCGCATCGACGCCCCAAATCGCCTGCGCGCCGTGATATCCGAGGCGAAACGCGATTACCTCGTCGAATACCAGGAGGGCACCAATCTCGGTGCAGACCCGCCGCAGCGCCGCAAGATAGGCGCGATCGGCCGGCACGAGTCCACCGTGATTCGGGAGCGGATCGACGAGCACCGCCGCGAGCTCGTCGGCGTGCGCGCGAAGGATCGCGACCGACGAATCGATGTCGTTGAACGGCAGGACGACCACGTCGTTGACGACGCCGGCCGGTGTGCCGCGCGCGAGCGGGACCGACGCCGGAATGCCAGAGCCCCAGTTCTCGGGTGTCGGTTCGAGGCTGACTTCGGCGTAGTCGTAGGTCCCGTGATAGGCGCCCTCGCATTTGGCGATCTTGGCGCGCCGTGTGAAGGCCCTCGCGGCCTTGAGCGCCGTCATCACGGCCTCGGTACCGGAGCTCGTGAAACGCACCCGCTGTACTGACGACACGCGCCGGCCCAGCAGCTCCGCGAGGTCGATCTCGCTCGCAGTCGGAAGGCCGAACGCCGTCCCGAGCCGCAGCTGCTGCTCCGCGGCCTGCAGGAGCACCGGATGCGCGTGACCATGAATGGCGGCCGTGTAGTTGTTGACGCAATCGATGCGCTCGATCCCGTCGACGTCCCAGATGCGGCAGCCCGAGCCCCGAGCTGCGTAGACCGGAAAGGGTCGCATGAAGACGGTCGTGCGCGTGTTGCCGCCGGGCATGACCGACCGCGCTCGCTCGTATAGCCCGCGCGATTGAACGAGTTCGTCCGGATACTTCATGGTGGTTCCCTGACGCGACGGCGACGCGAGCCTCGCGGCGGCTAGGGGTCCTCGCCGAGGCGACGGACGAGGACGTCGAGCGCCTTGGCGCAAGAGCACGAGCCCTTTCGCGGCACGCTCGTGGTGCGTTCGGCACAGTGTAGAGGAAACGCAGGGGCCGCCGCGCGCAACGGCGCCCGGCGGCTGCGAGCGCCTGGATCTCCGCCCGGCGTCTAGCGGCGAACGGTCGTCGCATGCCCCGTCGGCAGCTCCGATCAGCGCTCGGGGGAACTTCCTGCTACTGCCAGAAGCGCTCCATCGCCAACCGCGCCGACGAATTGGTCGCCGGCGGTCGTGGCTTGAAGCGCGAGCCGAACTTGTCGCCGTAATCGAGGAAGAGCTGACGTTGCTGCGCAATCTTCGTCTTCAGGTAGGGCAGCAGACCGCGCCGCGGATCGTCCGGTTCGGTCACGAGCCCGTGGATCTCGCAGAACAGCCGAAAGTGCGCCGCGAACAGGTCCACATACGCCCCGAGCGGCTGCCCGAACGCCGGGTCGTCGATCACGATGCGTCCGGTGTGCTCGGTACACCGCTGGCTGAGCGCGCTGCGAAGGAACAGCGGGGGCTCCGAAATCACCGCATGGCTGTAGGACTGCGATCCGTGGAACAGCGCAACGACCCGCCGGCGTTGGGCGTCGCTCGTGTCGCTGCATCGCAGGTACTCGAACACGGCCCGCCGGTGGATCAGTCGCAGCGCCACGACCCGCAAGGCGACCACCTGACGCCGGCGCCGGGCCTAGTCGGCCAATTCGTGCATGTAGCGCGAATGCTCGTGCTCCCACACGAGCTGCACGCTGGCATTCGACAGCACGCGCTCGGCGGCGACATGCTCCGGCGCGTCGAACGACAGCGCCGCCTGTTCGACGCGTCGTTGTGACTCGCGCATGAGTCGCGGGTGGCTGAGTCCGTTCATGTCGCCACCCTCGCTGAACGAACGACACTACGCCGGTACTTTTACATAAGGTATGGGGGAAGGACCCACCGCCCGCGGGGCGACGTGCCTTTAATAAGAGCGCGGCATCGGCCGAAGCGGCGGCCGGCCTGACGCCAATGTGGCCCTCAAACCGGTGTCTTGTCCGACGCCGGGTTCCGCCGCGGCTATGGCCGGGCCGGGGCCGGCTTGAGCGCGAATGCCCCGTCACCAAGCAGGACGACCGCGATCAACCCGACCGTCCAGAGCGCGGGATATTCCCAGCCTCCGCCCTTGTTCGTGAATAGCCAGCCGTTCGCGCCGTGCACGAGAACGATCGTGCCGAGCATCTCGAGGGCGAGCGGGATCGCGAGCCACGAGGCGTAGACGCCCGCGATCAGGCAAATGCCGCCGACAAGTTCCAGGGCGACAACGGCGTAGGCGACGATCGCCGGGAATCCAAGCGAGGCGAAATACGCGACGAATCCCGGGATCGTGAACACGAACACCTTAAGCGCCACGTGCGCGAGGAAGAGGATCCCGAGGCTGATCCGTAAGAGGAAGGCGGCGTAAGGAGCGGTGGACGCATTGATCATGGAATCCCCCTGATGGTGGCTGGTCAGGGTCACGCAAGTCCGTGGCGATGTCGCGGCGTCGCAACAGCCACCCGGGCGCAGCAGACCTGACGCACGACGGCCGCTGATCGAGCGACCGAATGCTAACTCCGAAGGCGGCGGAAGCGAACCGGCGCGTTCGGTGCGGGCACGACGGTCGCGACGCGCGAGGCGCCGCTCAGATGCCGCGCGCGATCACCGTGGTCAGCCAGTCGAGCAGCGCGGCGTTGACGGCTTCGGGTCGCTCGAGCGGCGCCATGTGCCCGCACTCGGGCACGACCGCGAGCACGCTACCGGGAATGAGCCGCGCCATGTCCTCGTGGCATTCCGGTTTCGCCCAGCTGTCCTCACGGCCGCAGAGCACGAGCGTCGGGCATCGGATGGCGCTCAGCACGTCTGTTGCGTCCGGCCGCGCGATCAGCGCCCCGATCTGGCGCTCGAAGTCGGCCGGCGAGCTGGTCGACATCATCGACACGATTTCCTCGATCAACACGGCATCGTCGAGCCGGCCCGGGTAAACCATCTCCCGGACCCAGTTCTGCACCATGACTCGCGTCCCGTCGCGGTAGGCCTGGTCGACCCACGCCTGGCGTTTCGCGACCTCGGCGCGGCCGGGCGCTCCGGCCGGCAGCGGCCGGAAATTGGTATCGAGCAGGGCAAGCCCGACGATTCGGGCGGGTTCCGACCGATAGGCTTCTAGCGCGACGCGTCCGCCCATCGAGTGGCCGGCGAGCGCAATGGGCCCGGCGGCCAGCGCGAGCACACGCTGCGCCATTGCGACGATCGAGTCGCTCGCGCCGTGGTCCGCGATTAGAACGGTTGCTGAATCGCGCAGTGCGGCGATTTGGTGGCGCCAGACGACACGGTTGTTGATGAGGCCCGGAATCAGGATCAGCGTAGCAGGGTGAGTCAATGGCAGGCCCCGGCGCGCCCGAACAGACTGGCTGCCTCCGGGCCGCAAATCGTCACAGTCGATCCAAGATGCCGCTCGTCACGAGCCGTTCGATGATCAATTCCGCTGCGCGCTCCGCCGTGACGGCGGTCGTATCGATCCTGAGCTCCGGACTCTCGGGCGGCTCGTAAGGCGAGTCGATGCCCGTGAAGTTCTTGAGTTCGCCACGCCGGGCCTTCTTGTAGAGACCCTTGATGTCGCGCTGCTCGGCGGCCGCGAGCGGCGTATCTATGAAGATCTCGAAGAACTCGCCTTCGGCGAACAGCGCACGTGCTGCGCGTCGTTCCGCTCGGAACGGGGAGATGAACGAAACGAGGACGACGAGCCCCGCGTCGACCATCAGTCTGGCAACCTCTCCGACGCGACGGATGTTCTCGACCCGGTCCTGCTCAGTAAAGCCGAGGTCCCGGTTGAGGCCGTGGCGCACGTTGTCGCCGTCGAGAAGATAGGTGAGGTGACCGGCGGCATGCAGGCGTTGCTCGACGATGTTGGCGATCGTGCTCTTGCCGGCGCCCGACAGGCCCGTAAACCAGAGCGCGCAGGGTCGGTGCCCCGCCAGCCTTGCACGCGAGGCACGGTTCACGTCGAGGAACTGCCAGTGCACGTTCTGCGACCGGCGCAGCGCAAAGTGGAGCATCCCGGCCGCGACCGTGTCGTTCGACAGGCGGTCGATCAGAATGAAGCCGCCGAGTTCGCGACTCGTCGAGTACGGCTCGAACGGAATGGCGCGGTCGATCTCGATCTCGACGACGCCGATCTCGTTGAGCTCGAGGCGCTCCGCCGCCAGGTGCTCGAGCGTGTTCACGTTGATCTTGTGCTTCAGCGGGTTGACGGTTGCCGTCACCGTGAGCTCGCCGATCTTCATCAGGTACTCGCGGCCCGGAATAATCGGCGCGTCGTTGAGCGCAATCAGCGTCGCCTCGAACTGGTCGGCGATTGCGGGTCGCTCGGTCGCGGCGGCGATCACGTCGCCGCGGCTCACGTCGACTTCGTCCGCGAGCGTCAGCGTGACCGACTCCCCGGCGCTCGCCTGCGAGAGGTCGCCGTCGGCCGTGACGATGCGGGCGATCGCCGTCTCGCGACCAGAGGAGGCGATGCACACGCGGTCGCCGGGGCGGACCGTGCCCGCGCTGATGCGCCCGGCGAATCCCCTGAAATCGAGGTTGGGCCGGTTGACCCATTGCACCGACATCCTGAACGGGCGGCCGGTCTCGTCCGCCGCGACGTCGGCCGTCTCGAGATGTTCCAGGAGTGTTCGCCCGGAGTACCAGGGCATGAGTCGGCTCTTCTCGACGATGTTGTCACCGAAGACGGCCGATACCGGAATCGCTACGACGTCACCGAGGCCGATCCTCACGGCGAACGCCCGGTAGTCTGCGACGATCGTGTCGAACACGGCCTTCGAATGGTCGACGAGGTCCATCTTGTTGACGGCGAGCAGTACCTGCCGGACGCCGATCAGC
>Ga0335079_10005764_pt1 | contig 14175 bp, 12 predicted proteins | sample Lox_Sample_33_FD_206719 | JGI IMG/M metagenome (GOLD analysis project Ga0335079, IMG submission 206719) | Soil microbial communities from Loxahatchee National Wildlife Refuge, Florida, United States - Lox_Sample_3.3 | ecosystem: Environmental > Terrestrial > Soil > Wetlands | place: USA...
CGTTATCCACTCCGGGCGCGACCTGCAGCGCTTCCACCTCATGCCTTCGCCCCGCGCCGACGGCGGCCACAATCGCGCGTTCGGTTCCGCGAGTCACATGCGGCTGGTATCCTGCCTCGCGTATTCGGTCGATCACGTGCTGTATCTCCTGCTCCGTAGCTTTTTCCGACATATTGACAATCATTGGTTTGGATTCTCCTGTTCAGAAACTCGACTAAAAAGCAAAGGCCGCGATTCTGATCGCGGCTTGCGGTGAAAGCTTGTTTGTCTCGATGGCCGTCAGTGGCTCATCTTTACTCCAAGCTGCCCCGCAGCCGCTCGCCAGGTAAATCGGTAAGCGGTAAATCGAGTGCCTGAAGTAAATCGCGTCATATTCAATGAGACTGCGTCTTCAAATTTGCTGCTTACTGCAAAGAACTTGCAACGCTCGAGAATGCATTATTGGAGCTCGATCCGACCAACCGTATCGTTCCCACAACCAGAACCAGGATCACGGCCAGCATCACTGCGTATTCCGCAATATCCTGTCCCGCATCCTCCGACCACAACCTGCGAATCAGACTGGACATACTCCCTCCTGCACGCCCGTTGTCAGTTCCTTGAGAGGGAAGAAACCGCATGGAACTCAGTGGAGACATGATGCACGCCCCTGCGCGCCGTTGTCAAATGAACTTTAGCTTTCTTCTTCGCCGAAATTATCGCTGCGGAAGGCTTGCTGCTGGCGCAGTTTGCGCCGCACTCATCGACGAGGCGGGCGGCAGCAAGTCTTGCGCAGCGTGTTGCGCAATCTGCAGCACCCGGTTCGGCAGCAGCCCCAGATAAAGTGTCGCGACAATGCTTACCGTCAGCGCCGTGGCCACTCCAAACGAAATCCGCGTGACCGGCACTTCCTTGCGCGCCTCGCGCATGTACATCACGACGATAATTCGCAGGTAGTAATACGCGCCAATCGCGCTGTTCACCACTCCAATCAGCGTCAGCCAGATCAGGTTGGCGCGCAACGCCGCGCTGAAGACGTAAAACTTCGCGAAGAATCCGCCCGTAACCGGAATCCCGATCAGCGACAGCAGAAAGATCGTCAGCGTCGCCGCGAGAAATGGAGAACTGCGTCCTAACCCCTCATAGTCTTCCAGCGTAACGTACCGCTCGCCGGCATTCGCAAAGTGACTGACCACCGCGAATGCTCCAACGTTCATTGCCGCGTAGGCTGCCGTATAAAACATAGCGGCAGAAATTCCATTCGCAAAAGTTTCTTGCGAAGTCATCGCGAATGCGACCAGCACATATCCCGCATGAGCAATCGACGAATACGCCAGCAGACGCTTCACATTCGTTTGAACCAGCGCCCCGATATTTCCCAGCGTCATCGACAGCGCCGCCGCCACCCATAAGAACCAGAACCGCCCCGGCGCGTTGATCGCAAACACCACCCGCAGCAACACCGCGAATGCCGCCGCTTTCGGCGCGGTCGACATGAATCCGACCACCGGCGCCGGCGCCCCTTCATAGACGTCCGGAGTCCATACGTGGAACGGCGCCGCTGCCACCTTGAATCCGAGCCCCACAAACATCAGCGCCATCGCCGCGTAGGCAAGCAATCCCACGGGTTCGCTCTGAAGCCTCTGCGCGATCGTGTCGATATTCGTCGATCCGGTCGCGCCGAACATCAGTGCCACGCCGTACAAGAAGAATGCTGTTGCGAACGATCCCAGCAGAAAATACTTCAGCGATGACTCGCTGCTCGCCGCGTCATTGCGGCGGAACCCGGCAAGGATATAAGTCGAGATGGAAGAAATTTCCAGCCCGATGAAAATCATCACCAGCTCGATCGCCGAGGCCATTAGCACCATGCCGACAACGCCGAACAGAATCAGCGCATAATATTCACCCGCACGGATCCGCTGCACCGCCATGTACTCGAACGAACTCAAAATCACGACTGCCGCAATCGCGATCACCAGAAACGTAAAGAAGATACTGAAGCTGTCAATGCGGATCGTGCGCGAAAACGCCAGCCCTGGATTAGCTCCCATGTACCATGTCGAAATCAGTGCGACGACGGTGCCAACGAACGCAAGGATACCCAGCGTCTTCTGGCTCTTCTCTTCATCCACGACGGGATCAATCAGCATGACCGCGATCCCGAACAACGACAGAATCAGCTCCGGCAGAATCCGGATGTAGTCCGCGGCCTGCGGAATCACCTGCGCCTGTTGGAGGGCAATCGTCATTATTATTGTCCTACCACTTTGCCGAAGACCTGCGCCGCTGGCGTCAGCACGGACTGCACCGCAGGATCAATCGCGGCCAGCCACAAAATCGGCGCCACTCCCATCACCAGCGCCGCCACGGCGCACGGCCAAACTGCGGCCTTCTCGAATCCAGCAATATCAGCCAGCCCTTCGTTCACCGGATGCGTTACCTTGCCATAGAACACACGCTGGAACATCCACAACAGATAGCACGCGCTCCAGATCACTCCGGTCGCGCCGAGAATTCCATAAATTGGCTTGTCCTGAAACGCACCATTCAGGACCAGGAACTCCCCGATGAACCCGTTCAGCAGAGGCAATCCCACCGACGCCAGCACAATAAACAGATACAGCGACGCGTACACCGGCATCGGCGACGCCAATCCGCCAAACTCGCTGATCTCGTACGTGTGCCGCCGCTCGTGCAGAATTCCCGCCAGCATGAACAGCGCTCCGGTCGACACCCCGTGGGCCAGCATCACGAACATCGCGCCATTCAGCCCCGACTGCGTGAAGCTGAAGATGCCCAGCACCACAAATCCAAGATGGCTCACCGACGAATACGCAATCAGCTTCTTCATATTCGGCTGCACCATCGCCACCAGCGCGCCATAGATGATGCCGATCAGCGCCAGCACCATGATCCACGAAGCATTCTGCCGCGCCTGTGCCGGGAACAGGCCGAGGTTGAAGCGCAGCATTCCGTACGTTCCCATCTTCAGCAGAACGCCCGCCAGCAGCACCGATCCGGCGGTCGGAGCCTCCACGTGCGCATCCGGCAACCAGGTGTGGAACGGGAACAGAGGGACCTTCACGGCGAAGGCGATAAAGAATCCGAGGAACAGCCACTGTGCCGCGGCAGGGAAGTTCGGCACCGCGCCACTAGCGATCTGATCTCGAATGGTCACGAAATCGAAGCTGTGTGTATGCGCATACAGCCACAGGATCGCCGCCAGCATGAACACCGACGCGATCATCGTGTACATGAAAAACTTGACCGCCGCGTACACCTTGCGCTCGTGCCCAAAAACGCCGATCAGCAGCGCCATCGGGATCAGCGTGGCTTCCCAGAAGAAATAGAACAGGAACAGATCGAGTGCCATGAACACGCCGATCAGGGCCGTCTCCATAATCAGCAAGAGGATGAAGAATTCTTTCACCCGTTCATGCACCGACTTCCACGAAATCAGCACGCAGAGCGGCGTGAGGAATGTCGTCAGCACCACCAGCCACATCGAAATCCCATCGATGCCCATGTGGTAGTGAATGTTCGGAGACGAAATCCATTGCGTGTTGATTTCAAACTGGAAGCCCGCCTGCCCGCGATGAAAGTGCACTGGCAGATGCAGCGAAAGCACGAACGTCAGCAGCGTGACGACGAGAGAGAAGATGCGGATGTCGCGATCACGCCGCGGAAATAGCACCAGCAGCAGCGCGCCGGCCAGCGGCACGAACGTCACCAGCGTGAGAATGGCGGAATCGAGGCCGCTCATCATTGCCCCACCCCCCGCCATATCATGTACGCAATCAGCAACGCCGCTCCCGCCGCGATCCATCCCGCATACGACCGCAGGTTTCCCGACTGCATGTGGCGAACTTCATCCGACACGTGCTTCGCGCCGTCCGCGACATTATTCACCGTGTCGTCGATGATCTTCCGGTCGACGTCCTTCCACAGAATGTCCGTCGATCCTTCCACCAGCGGCTTCACGAAAATCTTCGAGTAGATTTCATCCACGTAGTACTTGTTCAGCACCGTCTCGTAGAATCCGCCGAGCGAGGCCGCAATCTTCTTCGGCAGCAATGGATTGCTCACATAGAAAATGTAGGCAAGCGTTGCGCCCGCCAGCGCGAACAGAACCGAGATGCTCATCAGCAGCAGTTCAGTTCCCCCCGACCCTTCAGTAACGCTCTTCGGAAATTCCGACCCGAGCACCGGTGCCAGGAAATGCTCGAAGCCGTTGTGAATCCCCACCAGCCCACCAACCAGCGATAGAAATGCAAGGATGACCAGGGGAACCAGCATCACCGCCGGACTCTCGTGTGGCTCCCCGTGCCCATGATCGTCGTGCCCATGCGTGGCGTGCGCCTGACCGTGCTCGTCAACGCTCATTCCTCGGTAGTCGCCGAAGAACGTCATGAACAGCAGGCGGAACATGTAGAACGACGTCAGTAGCGCCGTGATCGCGCCGATCGCCCAATAGATCCAATTCGACTGGTATGCTTTCCAAAGAATTTCATCCTTGCTCCAGAAGCCCGCCAGTGGCGGAATCCCCGCGATCGCGAGCGTCGCAATCAGCATGGTCAAAAATGTCCATGGAATGTACGTGCGCAGCCCGCCCATCTTCCGCATGTCCTGCTCGCCGCCCACGGCATGAATCACTGAACCAGCCGCCAGGAACAGCAAGCCTTTGAAGAACGCATGCGTCATCAGGTGGAAAATGCCGGCCGAGAACGCTCCCACGCCGCACGCCATGAACATGTATCCAAGCTGCGAGACCGTGGAGTACGCCAGCACCTTCTTAATGTCGTTCTGCGTAATGCCGATGGTCGCGGCAAACAATGCAGTCAGCGTTCCGATAATCGCAACCACCGTCAGCGCAATCGGAGCCCGCTCAAAAATCATGTGCGACCGCGAAACCATGTACACGCCAGCCGTCACCATCGTCGCGGCATGGATCAAAGCCGAAACCGGCGTCGGGCCTTCCATCGCGTCCGGGAGCCATACGTAGAGCGGGATCTGCGCCGACTTGCCGCACGCACCCAGCATCAGCAGGATTCCGATCGCCGTCAGCAGCCCGGCCCCCGCCGTTTCCGGAGACAGCGGCTTCACCTTATCGAATACCTGCGTGAAAGTCAGCGAACCGAAATGTTCGATGATCAGGAACAGTGCGATCAGGAATCCGAAGTCGCCGATGCGGTTGACAATGAAAGCCTTCTTGCCCGCTGACGCCGCCGAATCTTTCGTGAACCAGAATCCGATCAGCAGATACGACGCGAGTCCAACGCCTTCCCACCCGATAAACATCATCAGGTAGTTGTCGGCCAGCACCAGCGTCAGCATGAAAAACATGAACAGGTTCAGGTAGGTGAAGAACCGGTAATAGCTCGGATCCTCGGCCATGTACCCAACCGAGTAGATATGAATCAGGAATCCGACTCCGGTGACGACGAGCATCATCACCAGCGATAGCTGATCGAGATAAAATCCGAAGTCGGCCGAGAAACTGCCCGAGCGGAGCCAGTGCGCCAGATAGAACGTATACGGAGCCGCTGACGAAGAAAATCCCGCCGCAATCCACAGCGCCAGCGCAAATGCCAGGCCAGGGAACACCAGCGCGATCGTCGTTACGGCACGCCTCGACGAACGGCGTCCCAAAAAGCCGTTAATCGCCGCTCCCGCAAGCGGAAGAATCGGAATTAGCCAGAGATAAGGGTTCCGCGTCATAGTTTCAGCAGGTTCACTTGGTCGACATTCAGCGTCTCGCGCGTGCGGTAAACCGAGATAATGATTGCTAGTCCGACCGCAGCTTCCGCTGCCGCCACCACCATCACGAAGAAGACGAAGACCTGTCCGGCCAGCGCGTGCCAGTGGGCCGCAAAGGTCACGAACGACAGGTTCACACCGTTGAGCATCAACTCAATCGACAGGAAGATCGAGATGATGTTGCGCTTGATCAGGAATCCCGCCACGCCGCACGCGAACAGGATTCCGCTGAGCACCAGATAGTATGAGAGTGGGACCATTAGTCGCTCACCTTCTTCGGAGGACCGCCGCCCGGCGTCGTCGGCTTGCTCGCCAGCACCACCGCGCCCATGATGGCGATCAGAATCAAAATTGAAGTGATTTCAAACGGCAGCAGAAACTGGTGAAAGAGAAGCTCGCCAATCGTCTTCGGCGCTCCGGGCAACGCTCCCGCGGCCACAGCTTCCGTTCCCGAGTGCCGCAGCACCACCCACAAGATCAGGATGCTTCCCAGCAGCAAACCCGGAACTCCGAACAGAATCGCGACCTTGCTGCCCTTGGTATGTTCCTCGACGCCCGCATTGAGCAGCATGATCACGAACACAAACAACACCATGACCGCCCCGGCATAGACGATCACCTGCACGGCCGCGACGAATTCGGCGCCGAGCAGCAGAAATTCTCCGGCCAGCGCCGCCATCACCGCGATCAGCGAAAGCGCGCTGTTAATCGGATGCCGCTGCACCAGTAGGTTCACCGCGCCCGCCACGCAGACGGCTCCGAACACCAGAAACAAAATCAAATGAATGCTGATCATGAAATCGGTTGCCAGTTGCTGTAACTGAGTACTGAGTACCGAGTACTGCTTTTTTCACCAAACCACCGCAATCGCCGTCGCTATCACATTCACCAGCGCCAGCGGCAGCAGAAACTTCCACCCAAATGCCATCAGTTGGTCGTAGCGGAAGCGCGGCAACGTCCCGCGCACCCATATATAAAGGAAGAGAAACGCAAACACCTTCACTGCGAACCAGAATAGAGGCAGGATCGCCCGCAGAATCACCGGCCCAAAAATCGGCCCGTGCCAGCCGCCAAAAAACATCAGCGTCGCCAGGCACGCCACCGTGATCATGTTGGCGTACTCCGCCATGAAGAACATGGCAAATTTCATGGCGCTGTATTCGGTGTGATATCCCGCCACCAATTCCGTCTCCGCCTCGGGCAGGTCAAACGGAATCCGGTTCGTCTCCGCATACGCCGCCATGATGTAACAGAAGAATCCGACGAATTGCGGAATGACGTACCAATGCGGAATGAATCCCCAGAAATGACCGCCCTGTGCATTGACGATGTCCGTCAGGCGAAAACTCCCCGCCATGATCAGCACGCCCACCAGCGACAGCCCCAGTGAGATTTCGTAGCTCACCATCTGCGCGCTGGCCCGCAGTCCGCCCAGCAAGGAATACTTGTTGTTCGATGACCATCCCGCCAGCGCGACGCCATACACGCCAATCGAAGTCACGCCTAGAATCAGCAGCAGACCGGTATTGACGTCCGTCGTAATCTGCAGGGGGATCACATATCCGCCGATGACCACCGGATTCCCGAACGGAATCACAGAAATTGAAGTGAGCGCGAACACTACCGCAATCAACGGCGCTGCCAGGAACAGCGGCTTATACACATGCGGAGGCGTCAGGTCTTCTTTGAAGAGAAATTTGATTCCGTCAGCCGCCGGCTGCAGCAGCCCGAATGGGCCGACTCGCGTGGGTCCCCACCGGTTCTGCATGTGTCCCACAACCTTGCGCTCCAGCCAGACTGTGTAAGCGACCGCGGTCAGCAGCACGAGCAAAACAACCGCTGACTTGATGACCGACGCCAGTATGTAAAGACCAATCGGCAACGCGTTGCTTCCTTTTCTGTCTTGTCTTCCCGACCAAGTGGATGAATCGGCGTAGCCGATTCATCCGCGCGTGGAGGGACTTCATGTTCCAACGACCAACGGCCAACGACTAACGACTGACTTCAATCCGCCGCGACTTCCGCCGGCTTCACTTCATGACTTTCCAGCACCGACTGCAACGCCCGTGAATACCGTCCCAGCGTGCCCGAGCTGAACAATCCATCATTCGCCGGATCAATCGCCTCCGGCCTGTGCTCCGCTCCCGTGCCGCTCTTGGCCAGCGTCGTATGCTCGCTGTTGCCCGCCAGCAGATTCGCGCGCGAGAAGTCGTATCCCGGCACTAGCCGCTGAATCTCATCGAGAATCGCCATCGGATCCAGCGGGCTCAGCTTCAACTCCAGTCCCTGATTCTCGAGCCACACCGCGTGGCGATCCGCCTCGCCCGATTGCGCGCCGCGTGACTGGCCCATATCGGCGCGCACGCCATGGCCAAACGGCACCAGCTTGTGAATGTCAAATCCCATCGCGTCAGCGATGCGCACAATCATCTCGAAATCCGGCTTCGTCCCCGAAATCTCGCCCGCCTTCTTCACGAGCTGCAGGTCGCCGCACGTATTCGTCATCGTGCCCGCTTTTTCGTACGCATTCGCCGCCGGCAGCACGACATCCGCAATCACCGCAGTTTCGGTCAGGAACATGTCCTGCACCACCACAAAACTCTTCGAGAAAGCAAACGGATCAATACTCGCCCGTCCCACCGGATTCGATCCGACCACATAGAGCGCCTTCAGCTTGCCCGCCTTCCCGGCCTCGACCATTCCGGCGAGATCCAAGCCCGGCGTCCTAGGAATCTCCGCCCACTCCTTGTGGAACTCAGTATTCCCCGCTGTTGAGTGATACCCCGGCAGCAGATCCGGATACAGCCCCATATCAGCTGCTCCGCGCGAATTCGAATAATCTCCGAGGCAAACGAACTTCGCCCCAAACGCCAATCCAAAACTCACCAGCAATGCAATATCTTTCCCGCGAATCTCCGACCCAAAAATGATGACGAGATTCTGTTCGCCTTTCAGCTTGTCGCGCAGCGCAACCCACGCGTCCTTCGTGCCTCCGAGTCCATCCAACTCCGCGTCATTCCCCGCCAGAAACGCCGCAACTTTCCCCTCGGCTCCCCCTGGAATCTGCGTAAAGCTCGTCGCCTGCCGTCGCAGCTTGATCGACTGCGAATTGATCACATACAGCTTCGCCCGGTGCAGCCGCACATTATTCCGGATCTGCCACGCCAGCAGCGGATGCTGCTCCGTTGGATCATTCCCAATCAACAAAATCGCCGGAGCCGTGAACACATCCGCCATGCTCGCCGTCGCATCCGGCTTTCCGCGCAACGCCGCCGCGAAAGCAGGGAAGTCCGCCGTCCGGTGATGGTCCACGTTATTCGTCTTCAGCACCACCCGCGCAAACTTCGAAAGCAGATACGCTTCTTCGTTCGTCGTCCGATTCGACCCGATCACTCCGATCGACGCTCCGCCATCCTTCTCTCGAATCTCCGCAAACTTCTTGCCGACCAGCTCGAACGCCTCTTCCCACGACGCCGGCGTCAGCTTTCCATTTTTGCGAATCAGCGGCTGCTTCAGCCGCTCTTCATGATTCGCGAAGTCGAACGCGTATCGCCCCTTGATGCACAGGAAATCGCCATTCGTTCCGCTCTTGTCACGATTGTCGCCGCGCACAATCTCCATCCCGGTATCCGACCGTCGCACGCCTAACGTCGTCTTGCAGCCGTCGCCGCAGTGCGTGCACACCGTCCCAACGTGCTTCATCTCCCACGGACGCGTCTTGTACCGATACGCTCCCGACGTCAGCGCGCCCACCGGGCAGATGTCGATGCACATCCCGCACTCTTCGCACTCGAGATGATCTTCTTTATTTGGTGCGATGATCGACGACACGCCGCGGTTCTGCACGCCTAGCGCCCACACGTCCATGCCCTCGCCGCACACGCGCACGCAGCGGTAGCACAAAATGCATCGCGGACGGTCGAAGAACACCACCGGCGACCACTGCTGCTCCTCCCGGTGATTTTTGATGTCGATGAATTTCGATTCGGCCGCGCCGTACGAAAATGTCATGTCCTGCAGTTCGCACTCGCCGCCCGCGTCGCACACCGGACAGTCCAGCGGATGGTTCGCGAGCAGCATCTCGATCATCGACTTGCGCGCCTGCTTGACCTCGGGACTGTCGGTCGTGACGATCATGCCCTCGCCGATCACCGTCGTGCATGCGGTCTGCAGCTTGGGCATCTTCTCAATCTTCACTAGGCACATGCGGCAAGCGCCCTGCAGCGAAAGATTGGGGTAATAGCAGAACGAAGGCACCTCGATCCCCACGCTCTTGCACGCTTCAATCAGCAGCGCCCCTGCCGGAGCGGTCACCTTCTTGCCGTCAACTGTGAGAGAAACTTCAGGCATTTTGTAATTTTGTAATCGGGTAATTTTGCAATTTATTACCGATGCAAACGCGCCGTTCTTTGAGAGGCTGTGAACATTGCGCTCAACTCATGCGCCTCCCGCAGAATCAAGCTGACTTTGTCTGGCAGCACGATGTCGCAATCCGTAAGCATTTCGAGCCAGAACACCGATTCATCCGCTTCTTCCACCACAATCCCAATTTTCGCGACCCATTCCGCTTTCGAGCGGGACCGGCATGGCCGCTCGGTAGTTCGCGGCAACCGCTGTTCCACACCGAAGCAATTGCTTCCCTAACACCTGAGCGTCCGATCTGTACGGAAGCGATCGGTACAACTTTACAACTCGCACTGCAAACGCTTTAGTTCGATTTCGTAAGTCTTCCGGCTGCGATGCCATCAAGGTTTTAAATTACAAAATTACCCGATTACCAAATTACGAAATCTAATGGGCCAGTGCTTCAACCCGCTCCCCCGCCTTCTCGTAAGGGCAGGGTCTCCCCTCTAAGTGGTCCTCGAATTCTTTTCTGAACTTCTTTACGAATCCGATGGTCGGCATCGCCGCCGCATCGCCTAGTGGGCAGAACGTCCGTCCCAGCATGTTTTCCGCCAGATACTGTATGTTGTCGATGTCTTTCTTCATGCCTCCGCCATTATGGAACCGGATCAGCGTCTTCTTCAGCCAGTCCGTTCCTTCGCGGCACGGGATGCACCATCCGCAGCTTTCGTGCTGGTAGAACTTCATCGTGCGCAGGGCGAATTTCACGATGCACTGCGCGTCGTCGATCACGACCACGCCGCCCGAACCGAGCATCGATCCGGCCTTCGCGACCGAATCGAAATCCATGGCAACGTCAACTTCGTCCGCGGTGAGACAAGGACAAGACGCCCCGCCGGGAACTACTGCTTTTAAATTCCGTCCATTCGGAACCCCGCCGCCTACCTCGTAAACCATCTTCTTCAGGTTGTAGCCCATGGGCAGTTCGTAAACGCCGGGCTTGGCAATATTCCCGCTTAGGCAGAACAGGCGCGTGCCGCCGTTTTTTGGTGTGCCCAGCTTTGCGAACCAATCCGCCCCGCCCAGAATAATGTGCGGAACGTTTGCCAGGGTCTCCGCATTATTAATGACCGTCGGCCCACCCCACAGCCCAACCACAGCAGGGAAGGGCGGCCGGATTCTCGGCACTCCGCGCTTTCCTTCCAGCGACTCCATGAGCGCCGACTCTTCGCCAACTTCATACGCCCCGGCACCGCCGTGCCAGTAAATGTCCAGGTCACGCCCACTACCGAAGATGTTTTTCCCGACGAATCCCTTCGCATAGGCGTCGTGGATTGCCTTCTGCATGATGTTCGACAGGTACCGGTACTCTCCGCGGATATAGATGTAGCCGCTCTTCGCGCCCACGGCCAGCCCGGCAATCATCACGCCCTCGATCACCGAGTGCGGATCATGCTCAAAAATCAGCCGGTCCTTGCAGGTTCCGGGCTCGCTCTCATCGCCATTGCACAGGACATATTTCGGCTTGGCCGACTGCTTCGGCACAAACGACCACTTCATCCCGGTCGAGAACCCGGCTCCGCCGCGTCCGCGCAGCCCGGAATTTTTGACCTCATTAATAATGGCGTCCGGTTCCATGCCAAGCGCCTTCTGCACGGCCTTGTAGCCGTCCAGTGCGACGTAGCGATCAATGTCGGTAGCCCCCATGCCAAACCGCTTGGAGACAACCTTCACCTCGTCGGGATGTGAGACCAGATCAGCCATTTTGTAACTTTGCAATCGGGTAATTTGGAATTCTAAAAACCTGTCGCGGTGACGCCAGGTTCTAAATTACAAAATTACCCGATTACCAAATTACAAAATCTACTGCGTTCCCTTCTTCTTATACTCGTCCAACACCCGGTCCATCTTCTCCGGCGTCAGGTTCTCGTGAAAGTCGTAATTTACCTGCGCCGCCGGTGCCCAGCTGCATGCCCCGATACACTCCACTTCTTCCAGCGTGAACATGCCATCCGGAGTCGTCTGCTTGTGCCCAATGCCCAGCTTTTTCGCGCAATGGTGCAGGATCTCTTCTCCCCCCCGCACCATGCAGCTGATATTCGTGCATACCTGCACGTTGTACTTGCCGCGTGGTTTGGTGGTCAGCATCGAGTAGTAGCTGATCACGTTCCGCACCTCAAGTTCAGTCAACTCCAGCCGCCCGGCAATCTCGGCGATGACTTCGTCGCTCAGGAATCCGACTTCATCCTGCGCATACAGCAGGGTAGGCACCAGCGCCGACCGCTTCGTCGGATAATGCGGCACCATCTCCGCAAACCGCGCCTCGAATTCATCAGAAAACTTCATAGATCAATTTGGTAATTGTGTAATCGGGTAATTTGGTAATTGAAAAAAGGCGTGCGACTCGCTTTTAAATTACGAAATTACCCGATTACCAAATTACAAAATCCTATCTATCGATCTCGCCTAACACGATGTCGATGCTCCCGATCGCCGCCACCACATCCGCAATCAGTCTCCCCTCGCACATCTTTGCCAGCGTCTGCAAATTCGCAAAGCATGCCGACCGCATGTGCACCCGATAGGGCTTCGCCGTTCCATCACTGACGATGTAATACCCCATCTCTCCGCGCGGAGATTCCACTGCCTGGTAGACCTCACCTGCCGGTACTGCAAAGCCTTCCGTAATAATCTTAAAGTGATAGATGAGAGACTCCATCTGGGTCTTCATCTTCTCCCGCTCAGGCAGCACAATTCCGGGAGCGTCCGCCTTGATCGGACCCTCCGGCATCCCATCGAGCGCCTGCCGCACAATTCCAATCGATTCCCGCAGCTCCTGCACGCGGCACATGTACCGCGCGAAAACGTCGCCTTCCTGCGAAACCGGCACCTTGAACTGGAACTTGTCGTAGCTCGAATAAGGCATGTCGCGCCGCAAATCGATATCGACTCCGCTGCCCCGCAGCGTCGGCCCCGTCGCTCCCAGCGCAATCGCATCTTCCGCTGTCATCTTGGCGACGCCCTTGGTCCGCATCAGCCAGATCGGATTCCCCGTCAGCAGGTTCTCGTACTCATCCACTTTCTCCGGGAAATAGCCCGCGAAATCCCGCACGCGGTCGAACCATCCCAGCGGAGGCTCCAGCGCAATCCCGCCCACGCGGAAATACGACGTCATCATCCGCTGTCCGCTCACCGCCTCGAACATCTTCAGGAGTTCTTCGCGCTCGCGGAAGCAATATAAGAAGACCGTCATCGCCCCGATGTCCATGGCATGCGTGCCCAGCCACACCAGGTGCGAATTGATCCGCGTCATCTCATTCAGCAGCACCCGCAACCACTGCGCTTTCGGAGGAATCTCCAGCCCCAGCAACTTCTCCACTGCCAGCACGTAGCAGAGATTGTTGGTCATCGGGCACAGATAATCGATCCGGTCCGTGAGCGGCACGACCTGCTGATAGAACTTCGCCTCGCAAGTCTTCTCGATCCCGGTGTGCAAGTAGCCGATATCCGGCATGAGCCGGACGACATTCTCGCCGTCGATCTCCAGGATCACCCGCAGAACGCCATGGGTCGAGGGGTGCTGCGGACCCATGTTCAGGATCATCGTGCGATCTTGTCCGGGCTCGAGAACGGGCGTGGGCGTTAGCGATGCCATCAGCGATAACCCTCCACCGGATAGTCCTTCCGCAGCGGATGCCCGTCCCAATCCTCCGGCATCATGATGCGCCGCAAATAAGGATGCCCCGTGAACCGCACGCCAAACAGGTCGTACACTTCGCGCTCAAAGAAATTCGCCCCCGGCCAGACCGACGTCAGCGACTCCACAGCCGGACTCGCACTGTTCAAGCGAACCTTTAACCGTACCCGTTCTTTGTTAGGAATCGAAAGTAGATGGTAGATTACTTCAAACCGCGGCTCCGTAGGATACCAATCTACACAGGTAATGTCTGAGAGGAAGTTGAACGGGCAAGCCGCATCCTGTCTCAGCAGGGCGCAGGCCTCACGGATATCGCTCCGGTCAACCACGATCGTCATCTCATCGCGGTCATACTTAATGCTCTGGATGACATCCTGTTTCCAACTCAGCAGCCG
>Ga0335079_10005765_pt1 | contig 14172 bp, 7 predicted proteins | sample Lox_Sample_33_FD_206719 | JGI IMG/M metagenome (GOLD analysis project Ga0335079, IMG submission 206719) | Soil microbial communities from Loxahatchee National Wildlife Refuge, Florida, United States - Lox_Sample_3.3 | ecosystem: Environmental > Terrestrial > Soil > Wetlands | place: USA: Florida...
TCATTCTTCGGACCGCGTCAAGCCCGGCTTTGCTGAGCCCGGCGTTTCCCGGTTCAAGGCAGCCATCGCCAAAGAGGCCGCGATTGTTGTAGGTCAACTGCATGATACGGACGCCGAGCTGCCGAAAAGTCTCGATCCGCGAAGGATCCTCCTCGAGAAACGAAGTGTACTGGAAGCCGGGCATAATTCCGAGCCTTGCATCGCGTTTCGCCTGCGCGATACCCGAATATTTGCGAACGATGGCAAAAGTCCGCGGCCACTGGTCCGCGATTGCCTGTACGAAAGCGAGATTGCGGACAGTGCCTTCGTAGTCGCGCGCTGAAATGGTGAAGTTGATTGCGGTGATTCCGGATCGCGCCACTGCCTCAACTGCAGCTTGCGAAGGCATCGCATCCGGCCCGGCAGAGCTGAACGGACCGCAGAGCGAGTCAATGACTATGCTTTTTGCATAAATGGTGCGGATATCCGGCGAGAACTGCTCCGAACTCAGGGCCAGCGCAGAGGAGGGGAGGCTCGCGAATGCAAGACCCTGCGTCAACCGGATGACGAACTCTCTCCGCTTCATTTTGGCAGGCACAGCACCGCGGAGTATATCCTACCGCGCGCAGAAGCAAGCAACCCGGCCAAGTCGGCTTTGGGTTTTGCATGCTTATGGGGTCAGGCCCTAAGCCAAGCTTCAGCCGCGAACCGTAAGCACCGGGCAACGTGCATGGGCCGCAACGGTGTAGGCAATGGTAAGAGGCGCGTGCCCCGCAAAACTCGTGCTGGTCTTCGCTCCCATGACGACCAAGTCTGCTTTCGTTTCCTGCGCCATGTTCAAGATTTCTTCCGTGGCTGGACCGAATGTTGTGCGGAATTCCGGCTCGCACCAGTTTTCCGAGCCTTCCGGCACCATTTCCTTAAGCAGTTCGATGAAGTGGTCTCGTTGCCGGCGCAAACCTTCATCCGTATGCGCGGCAGCGTCCTCGACCACATGAAGAAGAGTCAGCTTCGCCGCGTGTTCCTGCGCAAATGACAGCGCGTAGCCCAGGGCGCGGTCCGCAGCTCTGCCAAAATTCGTTGCAAATAGAATATTCTTGAACTCGGTTCCCTTCGCCGCTTCCGCCACAATTGCAGGTCCCACGGTCAGCACCGGGCAGCTCGCCTGCCTGAAAATCTCTTCCGCTACGGAGCCGAGCAGCATCTTTTTCATTTCGCCCCGCCCATGCGTACCCGCGACCACCAGGTCAATCTCATGCTTCCGGATCAACTGCTGGATCACCTGCCAGAGATTGCCTTCTTCCAGTAGCACCTCATGTGCCAGGCCGCGCAGCTTCCCGGAAATCAGGATGTCACCAATCCCTTGCTCAGCCGCTTGCTTCACTTTCTCGTACGTGATCTCTGCATAACCGGGCTCCGCATATGCAAATGGATCTGGAGTGATCACGTGCGTCAAATAGATTCTTGCGTCGTACGCGCGAGCCAAGGCAAGTGCATAATCCAGCGCCCGCTCGGAATCTTTTGAGAAGTCCGTCAACGCCAGAATGTTGCTGATTTTTACGCGCTTGTCGTGATGCACCTGAAATGTCATGGTGTTGATTCCAGTCATGGCCGCCTCCTTCATCCTCCGATCAACCTGCTCTCTGCGTTTTCGATTGTTCAGTCATTCAAGGATGTGCACGCGAGATGCCGTTCTGCGACCGGAAAAATATTTTGTAAATCGTTCTGCCACTGTGATTTGCATCAGAAATGCGCCACGGAATTGCGTCACTTCACGCATTGCACTGCGCTTCATCACCAAGAGAAATGAAGAGTCGGATTAGGACTGGTGCGTTTTCAATGGTCGCGGCACAAAAAAGGCAGCGGCTTTCACGATTGCGGCCCGTAGTTCGGGCCATCGCGTCAGGAACCTCGACGCCCCTGATGGATTCGTCTTCAGCCGCTGCCTAACTCAATCTCGTCTGCCGTACTCCATGCTCTCGGCGGCAATTCTTAATGGGCGTTCCTTCTTGCGCCGTATCCTTCCGGGCCATCACCGCCGACCCGCCGTCGCAAGAGGAACGCCCACAGCTAGACAAGAGTCCAATCGCTCCATTGGATTTCTTGTTCAGCATTGCAATAAAGTGCATCTTGAATGCCATTCGTCTCCACGGCTAATGTCTCCAACGCCTGTAGTTTGAGTATGTTACGGGAAGCTAGGAAAGGCCTATTCGACGTCTTAAATCCCAGAATGGGTTTTTTCCCGATGCCACGAGGGAATTCGCTCAAGCCAAGCGTCATAGACGGCTTGAGATGCCGATCTTCGGCACTGGAAATGGCAGGACCACACAAATCATGGTTCTAACTCGACTCTGAGTTCGCTGTCTTCGAAGTCTCTTCTTCCTCGCTGTGGACCAGTCCAAACTTTTTCATTTTGTATCGCAGAGCGTCCCGGCTGATGTCCAGTAGCTTCGCCGCCCGGATCTGGTTTCCCCGCGACTGTTGCAGCGCCATCTCGACCATGGCATGTTCCATTTCCTCCAGCGACGTTCCGCCTTCTGGAATGGAGAGAGCCGGCAAGGGATGCTTAGGCTTCCACCCGCTTTCCGCGCCCACCGACAGAGTCTCCTGCTCGAACACCACACCTGCGTGGCCGCTCGCCACAGCGAACGGCAGATCGTCCGGCCTCAGCAGCGGTCCATCATCCAAAATCATAGCGCGCTCGAGTGCGTTCTTCAGTTCTCGCACGTTCCCGGGCCAGTTATAGTTCAGCAGCAGCCTTCGCGTTTCCTCCGCGAGTCCTTGCACCGACTTTCGGAACTTACGGTTGTAGTGAGAGATAAAAAACTCGACGAGCGGAAGAATATCCTCTTTCCGTTCACGCAAGGTGGGAAGGAAGATCGAGATTATGGCCAGCCGGTAATACAAATCCTGCCGAAAATGCCCCTCGCGAACCGCGCGCTCCAGGTCGCGGTTCGATGCCGCGATGACCCGCACATCCACCTGCATGTCACGCACGCCGCCCACTCGCCGGATCACCTGGTCTTCCAATACCCGAAGAAGCTTGGCTTGTAGGAGCTGCGAAAGTTCCCCAATTTCATCCAGAAATAATGTCCCGCCGTCCGCCACCTCGAACAGTCCTTTCTTCATCGCTTTGGCGTCCGTAAAGGCCCCGCGCTCGTGGCCGAAAAGTTCCGCTTCCATCAGCGTTTCCGGAATCGCGGAACAGTTGATGGCCACGAACGGCTTCTCTTTCCGCGAACTTTCATAATGAATGGCCTTTGCGATCAAGTCTTTGCCCGTGCCGCTCTCTCCCTGGATGAGTATTGTGCTCGCTTCGCTCGCCGCCACCTTCTGCACGAACTTCATCAGCTCCGTGATCTTGCGAGAAACCCCAATCACTTCGTGGTAGCCCGCGCGCTTGCGCATTTCCCCGCGTAGCGATTCCACTTCGCTGCGTAGCGAACTCGTTTCCATGGCGTTCTGCAGGGTGATGCAGAGCTCCTCAAACTGGATCGGTTTGCTCACGAAGTCGTAGGCACCCAACCGCAACGCGACCTTCACGTCCTCCAACTGCGGGTCCGCGGTCATCATGATCACCGTCCGCGTCTCTCCGCCCTGTTTCAGCTTCTCCAAGACCTCGATCCCACTTTGATCCGGCAGGTGTACGTCCAGAAGAATTGCATCGGGAGATTCGCTTTGTGCCATGTGCAAGGCTTCTTCCGCTGTGGCAGCTTCAGCGCTCTGATAGCCGTATTCGGCGCACTTTTGCGCCAACGACCAACGGACCAATTTTTCGTCGTCCACGATCAGGATTTTGCGCTGCGCCATGTCCTGTAATGTACCATTACGAACCACTCCGCGCATTCTTTGCAGCACTTTCGTCGATCGGCAGCAATACGCAGAATTCCGATCCTTTACCGATTTCGCTCTTCACCTCGATACGCCCTTCATGTGCGTCCACTACGCCTTTTGCAAGCGAAAGCCCCAGGCCGGTTCCTTCTCTCCGCGTAGTGAAAAATGGTTTGAAGATCTTTCCCAGCGCCTCTTGGGAAATTCCGCGCCCCGTGTCTTCCACCAGAATCCCCGCTTGACCACCTTTTCTTTCCAGCCTTACTTCGACTCTGCCTTCATTCGCGATTGCCTGAATAGCGTTCAGCAGCAGATTCAATACTACTTGTTGAATCTGCGCGGGGTCGTGATAGACATCAATGGGCTTCGCCGGAACCTCGAACGAAATCGCGATTGGCCTCGTCCGCACCTGCTGCTTCGCCAAAATGACCGCCTGTTCCACGCTTTCTCTGAGATCCGCATTCCGAAAGACGGGCGACCGCGGCTTCGCGTATGCCAGCAGATCATTTAGGATGAGCTGGATGTGTTTGATTTCGTCCATAACCTCAGGAAGGACGGCCACGCTCGTGCTCTCCTCTGGCAATTCTTTCCCGATTACCTCCACCACGCCCGCTATGCCGGCAAGGGGGTTGCGGATTTCATGCGCGAGTCCCGCGGCCAGCTCGCCGATGGTCGCCAGATGCTCCGCGCGCGCCATCTCCCGCTCGTGCAGTCGTTCGATTTCATGTTGGTTGGTTTCCAGTTGTTCCACCATCTGGTTGAACTGGTGTCCCAACTCGCCGATATCATCATTCCGGCGCGCGAAATTCACTCTTGCCGAAAGATCGCCGCTTCGCACCCGCTCGATGGTCGTCTTCAACTCTCTCAAGGGCCGTTCGACCAGGATCACCAGAACTGCAAGCAACACTCCACAAATAGCCACCGCTCCGGCTGCGGCGACCGTCAGGATCCAACGCCCGTTCGGGATTTCCAGCGTCAGCAATACCACCTGGAACGTCACCAGGCCTAGCAGCAGAACGGCAACCACCGGCAGCACGGCCTTCAATTGCCAGCTAATGGAGAGCAAACGCTTCATTATTCTGCCGTTCGACATGGCGGTATCTCATCAGATTCGCAGCCCGAAAGGAAGAGGCACGAACAGGACACACGCCTGCCAAGAATCAAACCGCCAAATCGGAATCATCTTCTAGAATTTTCATATCGTCATTCAGGCGAAACAGCGGCTTCTGCTCTCATTCGCGGAGGTCCTGAATTTGGAGGTTGCGTGTGTCGAGCAACTCCTACGATCTGATCGTCATCGGTTGCGGTCCCGCGGGCGAAAAAGCGGCCGCGCAAGCGGCCTACTTTGGCAAGCGAGTGGCCGCCATTGAGCGAGCACGTCATCCCGGCGGGAGCTGCATCAACACTGGCACCGTCCCCAGCAAGACCCTGCGCGAATCGGCGCTCTATTTTTCCGGCCTGAAACAGCGCGGCCTCTATGGCATTGACTATTCTCTGAAGGAAAATCTCACAATTCACGACTTCATGCACCATGAGCGCGAAGTGGTTGAGATGGAACGCCTCCGCATCCTGAAAAATCTCGAGCAGCACGGGATCGAATACATTTCCGGGGACGCCGCTTTTGAGGATGCGCACACCGTAATTGTAACGGCGGGAACGGCGCCACTTCGCTTGAGCGGCGAAGTGATTCTGATCGCCACAGGTTCCGTGCCGCATCGCCCAGCAGAGATTGCCTTTGATGACCTGCACACCTTTGACTCCGATACTTTCCTGCAGATGGAGCGCATCCCCAAATCCCTTGCCGTGGTCGGCGGCGGCGTAATCGGCTGCGAATACGCATCCATCTTCATGGCTCTCGGCGTCGAGGTAACTCTCGTGGACGGCCGCGACCGCCTCTTGCCGTTTCTCGACTACGAAATTTCGGATCGTCTGCGCGACCGCCTCCAGTTCCTCGGCATGCAGTTTTGGTTCAACCAACGTCCGGCAGAGGTCGAAAATCACTCCGCTGGCGTTCGCCTTGAGATGAAATCAGGGAAGATCCTGGAAACGGAAGCTGCGCTTTTCGCCGCTGGCCGTCGTGCTGCCGCAAAGCATCTCGGACTGGAAAAAGTTGGTTTGGCCCTCGACGATCGAGGCTACATTCCAGTGGATGGGCACTATCGCACGGCGGTGGCGAACATTTACGCGGCCGGTGACGTGATCGGTTTTCCCGCGCTTGCTTCCACCTCCATGGAGCAAGGTCGCGTCGCCGTGTGCCATGCTTTCGGCCTCAAGTACAAGGAACGCCTCGCGTCCATGCTTCCGATAGGTGTCTATACGATTCCGGAAATTTCTGCGGCGGGCGAAACCGAGGAAAGTTGCAAGGAAAGGAACGTCGACTACTGCGTGGGACGCGCGCGCTACGCTAACAACGCGCGTGGGCACATCACCGGTGACACCGCGGGTATGCTGAAGCTCATTTTTTCGCCGAACGACAGAAAACTGCTGGGAGTGAGCATCATCGGGGAGAATGCCACCGAGATCATTCACATCGGGATGATGGTCCTCGACAACGGCCTCACCATCAACGAATTCATCGAGCAGGTCTTCAACTACCCGACACTCAGCGAAATGTATAAGTACGCGGCCTACGACGGCCTGGGAAATCTCTCCGGCCACAAACTCCGCGAGGGCTGAAGCATCTTGCGCATGCGATAAGTACCCTGGGTGTTCCGTTCGCCCTGTGCTATTTTGCCAGCTGTATGCGCACTTTGGTTCTTTTGGCGGTTGCCCTTCTGATGCCCTCCGACGTCCTTGGACCTGCTCCTCAAGCCGCTTCACCTCGTTCCTTCCTCGGCTTTGACCGCAATGACTATCCGGGCGACGCGGCTCTCCCTATCCTTCGCAAATCATTTTCGTTCAGCGGATACTGGCTCGGTTTCCCCCCGGGTGAAAAAGTCAATTCCTGGCACGGAAAACGCGCCCTCATGCAGTCTGCAGGTTTCGGGTTCTTGCTGCTGTATACGGGGCCGGAATCTCGCCAATTGAAATCCGTGTCTCTCGCCGCCGCGAGGGCCAGATCGGACGCGCAGAAGGCTTCCTCCTCCGCCAAATCCGAAGGTTTCCCCTCGGGTTCCATCATTTTCCTCGATATCGAAGAAGGCGGCCGCCTACCTCAGTCCTACCACGCCTATATTCGGGCTTTTGGCGATGAACTCGAGCGGTCTGGCTTCCGTGCTGGGGTATATTGCTCCGGCTTAGTGGATGACGAAGGCGACGGCCATACCATCATCACTTCAGATGACATTCGCAATCATCTCGACGGTCAAGAGATCCCCTACTGGGTTTACAACGATTCGTGTCCGCCTTCTCCCGGTTGCATTGCCCCGCAAGACCCTTCGCCGCCCTCCACCAGCGGCATCGCCTATGCTGCCGTCTGGCAATTCGTTCGTTCTCCACGCGACACTGATTCTGCCGTCCATTGCACCGGCTACGCCGCAAACGGGAATTGTTATGTTGCTCTCGACACTGCTCGCCAGTGGCACCTTGATCTCGACATTGCCACTTCTCCAGACCCTTCCCAGCCTCATTAAAACTCCGGTCTTCTACTCTCGCGACATTAAATCTGATTGCAGTATCAATCCGTCGGGTTGCGCGGAAATTTCCAGTAAGGCAGTCTCACGCCGTCTACCATCAACTGATCCGCGCGGATCGCATCCGGCGCAAGGAACCCGGCGGCTCCCGCGGACGTCACAAAATCGTCTTGATCCACACCGTCTCCGCTGACTCCTAGCCCTCCGACAAGTACGCCATTGCGGTATAACCCTGCGCTCCCGGGAAAAAATACGATTCCGCTCTTGTTTACATTCGGCGCTCCAGGCTGGAAGCCCTGTGTGCACGGATTCGCTGTATCTTGAGCATATAAATTGAAAAACGGCCCGGCATTCGACCCGTCAATTCCCGGCGGGTAAAGCGGCTGTGCTCCAAAGCTGATCGTCCGGTCCGTCACCGCCGTACCAATCGCCACTTGATTCAAATCCGCGGCTGTTCGCGAAGTGCTATTGAAGTACACCATGTTTCGCGCCTTGGAAGCCGCCACGTCAATGCTGAACACGGTCGCGTCCGGCATGCGCCGCAGCCCGATAATCGTCCCGTCCAGATCGGCAACGGCAATCACCATCCGCGCCCGTGATCCCGTTGGAAGCCGAATCACCGCGCGCGTCACATTCGCTTCCGCTTCGGCATTGTCCAGGATTTGCGCCACGTCCGCGCCACTTAGACCTCCAACTGGCCCAGCAACCGGCGTGATCAAGTCTCCCTCCGGCGGCTGTCCTGCACTTCCCAGTGGCCCCAGAACAAAACTCCCGACGAGCGTGCCAGGATTCACACCGGCCGGCCTCGTCGTCTGATTCACAAAGGGCAACGCCACGCCATCAATGAAGACGACGCCAGGTGGCGCTGGCGAAGGCCCAAATCCATTCGATGTCGCCGCCGTATAGGCCACGTATTCCGCCACATCAGGCAAAGTTCCTGCCACGCCGATTCCGCCCAGGAGAACCCCGTCCTTGAAGATCGGCACTCCGCCCGGATTCACCGCGTTCGGATCGCTATCGCTCAAATCCGCTTTGCCGGTGACGACTCCCGGACCGGGGCCCCCGCCCAGCGCTGTCGCCTGCGGCACGCTTTTCCCCGGCAAGTAATTCGCTGTCAGCGTGCAGCCGCGATTTGTGTTTTCGATCCCGTATAGCGCTGCATTCGCCGCGTTAGTTACGCCCGGAGGAAAGTGAATCCCGCTGATGAATCGCACGGTCCGCGAAGATAACGGCGCCTGATCATTGCTGAAGAAGGCCGCAGTTCTCGCCAGCCCCACAGCCAAATCGTTCGCATCTACGCTTGCCCCGAAATTTCCTGTAGCGGTTGCCGGAGCCGCCGGATTCCGGTAAACCGCCAGGACGACTCCGGATCGATCCACCACCGCAATTACCATCGTCGCGGGATCAGCCGCTTCCGCAGCGGCTTGCACGATCGCCTGCACATCGCTCGCTGAAAGAGATGGCGCGGGGCTTGGCAGAACCGGCGGATTCGTCACTGCGGTTCCCCCGCACCCTCCAAGCGCAAACGCTAGCGCCGCGGCCATCACTAGAATGACAAGCGTCGCAACAACCAGCACTCTTCGCCGCCGTTTCAGAGCCTCCTCGGCCGTTATCGGCCTGCGCAGTTTTCTCACGGGATGCATAAAGACGGTATCTTCGTTGGTAACATATCTCCATCTCGTCGCTCAATGAGCTCGCTGAGCTCCCGCTTCCAATTGGTGAACGTTTTGGATGGTTATTGTCAGTTCTCAGTGCTCCTTGAAAATCGTTGCCGAACCTCCTGGGCTATTGTTAGCTAGAACTCGATTCCGGATCTTTGCACTCTCTGGCCCAACGCATGCCCACACTTACCCTGCGTCCCCGCCGGCGCGCCGCCCGCGCGGCTGCTTGTAGTGTGATGAGTGCCGCTCTTTCCATCCCGGCAGTTCTTGTGGTCCACGCTCAGGAACCCTCTGTGAAAGAATCGCGCGAGCTTTCCCTGCCGCAACGCTTGCCACGCCAGCAGGCCGTAACCAGCTCCGCTCTTGAAGGCGTCGTGCACGATGCGCGCAGCCCGGAATCTCGAATACCTGTTTCCGGGGCACACATCACATTGCGGGCTCTGCCTTCGGGTCCAGTGCTTCAATCCACGGCCTCTGGTGAGGGCGTTTTCCGTCTCTTTCCGCTTATCCCCGGTCGTTATTCACTCACTGTGCAAAGCCCGGGTTATGCCGCGTTTGCAATTCCGGATCTCACGCTCAATCCAAATGAGGTCGTCACTTTGGAAATTTTCCTTGTATCTCAAGCCACTCTGCAGCCGAGTTCGCGCCTCCCGCGCCTCCCCGAACTGGGGCCTCCTCTTCCCGCCGCGGCAACGGGCAGCTTCGGTTCCTATCGCGTTCTTCGCCACCGCCTTGACTCCGACAGCGGCTATGTCCTCAATCCGCTCCCCGAATCCCTGCCGCCCGCCGCGGATGTTTTCAACCAGGTCCCCGACCGTTGGGAACTCGAGCAGCCGGCGTACCGGCGCTATTCGCAAAAAGGCGAATACATCTACACCAGGTCTGGCTGGTACGATCCTTTCAATCGCAACCGTTGGAAAGGTGATCAGCCCATCTGGCCTTCGGTTCTCGGCCAACAAGTCTTCTTCAATTTCACGGGCTCCTCAGACACATTCTTCGACGGCCGCCGCGTTCCTTCTCCCAGTGGCGTCAGCGCCGCTGATCCCGGCAGCTCCGATTTCTTTGGCCGCGGCGAGCAAGCCTTCCTTGACCAGACGTTCCGGCTCTCATTCGATCTCTCCCATGGCGACGCTTCGTTCAAGCCCGTGGATTGGCGCATCCGTATCACCCCGGTAATCAGTCTCAACGATCTCGATGTGCGTGAGCTCGGCATCGTCAGCCCCGACGTCCGCGCCGGCACCAACCGCTTTGACACGCACTTGGGCCTCCAGGAAGCTTTCTTCGAATACAAGCTCCATGATCTCAGTCCCAACTACGATTTCATTTCTGTTCGCGCGGGCATTCAGGAGTTCAACGCCGATTTTCGCGGATTTCTCTTTGTAGACGAACAGCCCGCCGTCCGCTTCTTCGGCAACCTTCATTCCAACCGCATCGAATACAATGCGGCGTACTTTCAACTCCTCGAGAAAAACACCAACAGCGGCCTCAACACTTTTGATCGCCGCCACCAGCAGGTCGTCCTCGTCAACGTTTATCTCCAGGATTTCTTTTTTCCCGGCTACACCGCTGAATTTGTCGCCGCTTGGAATAAGGACGACCCAAGCATCCACTACGACGACAACGGATTTCTAGTTCGTCCCGCGCCCGTCGGCAACGTTGTCAATCAGGGCCCAGGCGCCGGCCTCATCGCCCACGGTATTCGCGTCGGGTACTTCGGCTGGCTCGGCAGCGGCCACATTCGCCGCATCAACGTCACCCACGCCTTTTACGAGGCTTTCGGCGAAGACACGTTTAATCCCATTGCAGGCCGCCCCGTTACTGTCAACGCCCAGCTGGCCGCGGCCGAGGTTTCCTACGATCGCGACTGGATTCGCTATCGCGTCTCCGTGTTCTACACTTCCGGCGATGCCAATCCGCGCGACGGCCGCGCGCGCGGCTTCGATTCCATCCTTGATCTCGATTCTTTTGCGGGCGGAATCTTTAGTTTCTGGAATCGCGAAGGTTTTCGTCTGACCGGATCCGGTGTGCAGCTCACCACGCCTGGCAGCCTGATTCCTAGCCTCCGTGCAAACAAAGAAGAAGGTCAGGCAAATTTCGTCAATCCGGGAATCTTTGTCGCCAACGCGGGAGCCGATTTTGATATCACGCCGAAACTGAAAGGATTCGCCAACGTGAATTTCCTGCGCTTCGAGCGCACGGAATCGCTCGAAGACATCCTCTTTGAATCGCCCATTCGCCACACCATTGGCACCGATATGGGTATCGGCGTTAACTACCGTCCCCCTCTTAGCGAAAATATCGTGCTGACCGCCGGAGCCGCCGCTCTTCAGCCCGGCCAGGGTTTTAGGGACATTTACACCAGCCGCACTCTCTTTTCCTTGTTCGGCTCGGCAAAATTCACTTTTTGAGAAGGAAAGAAATGGGTGCGTTGTCGCGTAACTCGTTTAAGCAGGGAAAACCGGCCAGGTTTGCGCTTCTCCTTTGCCTCGTTGTTTCTCTGGCGCTGGTTACGGCTGCGGAACGTCTTCGCGCGGCTTCCCAAAACCCTTTCACAAATTCCTCAGCCGAAGACGGTCAGTCTCCCCAAGATGCCGCTTTGAACTCTTCCGGCTGCGTCTCCTGCCATACTTCCACCGACGAGCCCTCCATGCACCCGACAAAAACCGTGTTCCTCGGCTGCACTGACTGCCACGGCGGAAACCCCTCCATATCTGTTCCTCCGGGCACTGCCGTGAACTCTCCTGGATACAACGACGCAAAAGAAAAGGCTCACGTACAACCCCACGATCCCATTTTCAAAAATCGCTCCGCCCTTCCCGAGCGCGTCTATACCGGATGGCTCCAGGAATCTGCGGACTACGTCAAATTCGTCAATCCCGGCGATCTCCGCGTGGCTGCGGAGACCTGTGGCTCGCTCGGCTGTCATGCCCGCGAAGTCCGCGCCGTGCAAACCAGCATGATGGCCCACACGGGCTTTCTTTGGGGCGCAGCGCTCTACAACAACGGCGCCTTCCCTTACAAAGACACTCATTTCGGCGAAAGCTACGGCCTCAACGGAAAACCGCAGTCTCTCAAAACGATCCCTCCGCCCTCAGCGGAAGAATCCCGGCTCAAAGGTGTCGTGCTGAAACTCGAACCGCTTTTCCGTTGGGAGATTTCTCAGCCGGGAAATGTTTTGCGCGTCTTCGAGCGCGGCGGCGAGAAAAAATCCGAAATCGGTAATCCTCTTCCGGACGAAACTCCCGGCAAACCAGACGACAAGCTCAGCGACCGTGGCTTCGGCACCGAGTTACGCACCGATCCCGTGTTCCTCGGCCTTCAAAAAACCCGCCTCGTTGATCCCGTATTATCCTTCCCTGGCACGAACGACCATCCAGGCGATTATCGCGCCAGCGGCTGTTCCGCCTGCCACGTCATCTATGCGAACGACCGCGATCCTGCCCGTTCCGCCCAGTATGCACAATACGGGCACTCCGGCTTTAGCGCTTCTTCCGATCCCACGATTCCAAAGAACGAATCTGGTCATCCCCTCAAGCACGTCTTCACTCTTTCCATTCCCTCCAGCCAGTGCATGGTCTGCCACATCCATCCCGGCACCAACATGCTTACAACCTATTTCGGCTACACCTGGTGGAACAACGAAGACGACGGCGACAAACTGTATCCGGCTCGGCAAAGAAATCCCACCGAGCAGGAGCGCTACGATGCTTCTCTCCGAAATCCGGAAGCCGCTGCCGCTCGCGGCCTTTGGAGTGATGAAAAATTCCTCGAGCAAACCGGCAGTCCCGCCTTTAATTCGAAGCTGAAAACCACGCAGTTCGCCGATTTTCACGGTCACGGCTGGGTCTTTCGCGCCGTTTACAAACACGACCGTCAAGGAAACTGGCTCGACAAGAACGGCAACATGATCCCCTTCAACGACCCCGATCGCTTCTCAAAGGCAGTCCATCTCTCCGATATTCATCTCGACAAAGGCATGCAATGTGTGGATTGCCATTTCGCGCAGGACAATCATGGCAACGGCAAACTTTACGCCGAACCGCGCGCCGCCATCGAATTGGACTGCACCGACTGTCACGGGACCATCCGCGCTAAGGCCACGCTCCTCACTTCCGGTCCCGCTGCTCCTCCTCCGGCGCGTCCCGGCGAACTTCCCGGCCGTCATCTTGAAGCTCTTCGCACTCCTTGGGGCTTGCGCCGCTTCGAGTGGCGCGACGGAAAACTCTTCCAGCGCTCCATGATGGACCCAAATCTCGAATGGGAAGTCGTCCAGACTGTGGATACCATCACCCTCGGCAATGCGCACTTCAGCGAAAAATCATATCGTGCCAAGCTGATGAGCAAGGATGGTTCGGCCCTCGCAAGCGTACCCGCTGACGATTCATCTCTCGCGCATTCCAACTCCAGCATGACCTGCTACGCTTGTCACACTTCCTGGACCCCCACCTGCTTCGGCTGCCATCTCCAGATGACTGCCAACGCCCGCAAGCCCATGCTCCACAACGAGGGCCTCACCACTCGCAACTACACAACCTACAATTTCCAGGTTCTCCGCGACGACACCTTCATGCTTGGTGTGGACGGTACCGTCACCGGCCATCGCATCGCTCCCGCCCGCTCTTCCTGCGCGATCCTCGTCAGCTCCCAAAACGCCAATCGCGAGTGGCTCTACTACACGCAACAGACCATCTCCGCTCCCGGCTTTTCCGGCGAAGCCTTCTCCACGTTCGTACCGCATACCGTCCGCGCTACGGAAACCAGGCAGTGCGCCGATTGCCATGTTTCCGCTCAGAACGATAACAATGCCTGGATGGCCCAGCTTCTTCTTCAAGGTACGAATTTTATGAACTTCATGGGCCGCTACATCTACGTCGCCACCGGCAAGCACGGCTTCGAAGCCGTCGCCGTCGCCGAGCATGATGAGCCTGAGGCCATCTACGGCAGCGATCTCCAGCGCATCGCCTACCCCGAGGACTACAAAAGATTCGTCGCGAAAAATCGTGAGCTCACCACTTCCCATCGGCATCAAGGCAACGTCCTCGATATCCAGGCTCGCGGCGAATATGCGTACGCCGCGCTTGGAAAGGACGGCTTTCGCGCTTTCGACATCGCAAACATTGATAACAAGG